>JAEEGL016925305.1_pt1 | contig 58421 bp, 49 predicted proteins | sample 9134231 | NCBI WGS metagenome assembly JAEEGL01 (sample SAMN16246548, study PRJNA631951) | gut metagenome | biome: gut microbiome; feature: rumen; material: fiber-attached | host: Bos | place: Iran: Karaj | collected 2018-10
GGGCCAGGATGCGGTAAACCTGCTTCATGATCTCGATCTTTTCCTTGCGGAGGACCTTCTCTTTGGCACCGCCTTCCGCCATCTGACGGAGGGTCCATGCGCCGTCGCGAAGCTTCTCGTTCAGAATCTTGCGCAGGTTACCCGTGTTGTTGGAGAACTCGGTTTCGGGCATCACGTCAGCCGGAACTACACCGTATTTTTCAGCGATGTCCACGAAGAGGTTCCAGACGCCGCCGTCTCCCACAGGCGCTTTGAGGTAGGTCACCACCTCGATGTCAGTGATATCCTTCTTGGCGCTGGCGATGATGTTCTCCAGGAAGAGGTTGCTCTTCTCAAAGAGATCCCAGAAGGAGCAATAGTTCTGTGAGAAATAGAACTCCTTGACGTTCAGCTTTTCAGCTGCCACGGGACGCAGTTCATTGAGCGAGGTGAAGAGCCAGCAGCGGCCCGAGCTGCGCTGGTTGGTGATACCCTTGACGTCCACTTCATACTTGAAGTAGGTGTCCTGCTTGCCCTCGTTGGAGAGGTTGGAAGCGAGGGTGTTGATGTCGGTGTTGTGCGAGAGCACATTCTGCAGGGCGACCGTGGAAGGGTCTTTCAGAAAACTGCCCTGAATCTCGGCCAGTTCGTTCTTTCCGATGGTCTGTGCAGCGGCGCTCAGGCAGAGCATCAGGGCTGCAGCGAACAGGATGACTTTTTTCATATCGTTGTTTTTTAATTAATTGTTTCTCATTGCATTTTCCACCTGGCGGACGGTAATAGGAAGGCGCTTGGAGCCCAGCAGGCGAGCGCCGGAAGCGGTGATCAGCAGGTCGTCTTCCAGACGGATGCCGCCGAAGTTGTAGTAGTTCTCCAGCGCGCTGAAATTGACATACTGCGCGTTGGTCCCCTCTTTCTTCCACTTCTCGATCAGGGCCGGAATGAAGTAGATGCCCGGTTCGTCGGTGATGACCTGTCCCGGAACCAGTTTGCGGGCCATGCGGAGGGAGCCCAGGCCAAGCTGCTTGGCGCGCTCCTGGTCATCGTCGTAACCCACGTAGTTTTCGCCGAGGTTCTCCATGTCGTGCACGTCGAGACCCATGTTGTGGCCCAGGCCGTGCGGCATGAAGAGGCCCTGCACACCAGCGGCGCACATCTCCTCGATATCGCCCTTGACCAGGCCGAGATTGGAAAGGCCTTGCAGGATAATCTTGGAGGCGCCCAGGTGCACGTCGCGGTAAGTGATGCCCGGACGGGCTGCATCCAGTGCATACTGGTTGGCGGTGGAGACAATCGTGTAAATCTCTTTCTGACGTTCGGTGAACTTGCCGCTGACGGGCCAGGTGCGGGTGAAGTCGGAAGCATAGTGCGAACCCAGTTCCGCACCTGCGTCAATCACGCAGAGCTTGCCGGCGGTCAGGATATCGCTGTGGCAGTGGTTGTGCAGCGTCTCGCCGTGCTGCGAGAGGATGGTGGCAAAGGAGGTCATATAGCCCTCGGAGAGGCAGACGCCCTCCAGGATGCCCACCAGCTGTTGCTCGCTCATGCCCGGTTTCATCATCTGCATGGCGGTGTAGTGCATCGCGTAGCCCAGGTTGCAGGCCTTGTCGATCTCGGCAATCTCACACGGCTCCTTGATGAGGCGCTGGCTCACCACGGCGCGGATGAGTTCTACGCTGACGGCGGATTTGAGTTCGGCGAGCTTGAGTCCCAGCAATTCGCAGAGCTCGTTGCGGGTATCCTCGCGATAAGGCGGAAGGATATGGACTTTGCGGCCCCTCTTGAGGGCGGCCTTTACGCAGTCCGCTACTTTGGCACGCGGAGCGCTCTTGTCCACGCCCACCGACGCGGCCTCGTCGGCAAAGAGGGGCTGGGGACCCATCCAGATGATGTCGTCCATGTCCACATCGTTGCCGAAGAGGATTTCCTCGCCGCTGTCAGCATCAATTACCGCTGCCAGGTCCGGTTTGTCCAGACCGAAGTAATAAAGGAAGGTGCTGTCCTGGCGGAAAGGATAGGTATTGCCGGCATAGTTGCAGGGGGCTTCGTTGTTGCCCGGAAGCAGGATAATGCCGGAAGAAATCTTGGAAGCAAGGGCTTTACGCCTTGCGATATAAACGGATTTGTCAAACATATTTTGGTTCATTATTTGTTTCGGACAGGAGTTACAAATATAACAACAATTCCGTACATTTGCCTCATGAACCTCGCTGATTTCCTTGCTATCATTCTGGGCCTCGCGGGTCTGGTGGGCTGCATCGTTCCGGTGCTGCCCGGACCGCCCTTCACCTGGGCCGGCCTGCTGGTCATCTATATCTGGGGACACGACGCAGGAGCCGTCTCCCCCACCTTTCTCTGGGTCTGGTGTGCCATCATGATCGTGGTCACCGTGCTCGATTACATCATTCCCGCCAAGTTCACCCGAGCCACGGGCGGAACCAAGGCCGCGGAACGGGGCGCGCTGGTGGGCACCTTCGTGGGCCTGCTCTTTTTCCCGCCGCTGGGCATTCTGCTGGGCGCCTTTGTGGGCGCGCTGGTCGGCGAAATCATTGCCAACGGAAAGGAGTTTTCTCAGGCGATCGGACCGGCATTCGGCGCCTTTCTCGGCTTTTTGCTGAGCACGTTCCTCAAGATCGTGGTCTGCTTCATCATGATGTTCTACATTGTCAAATTTGCGGTATAGCTTTATGAAAAAACTCCTTTTGCTGGCCGTTGCAGCCCTGGTTCTGGCCGGGCCGCGCATGAATGCCTGCTCTTCCGTCATCATTTCCGGCCGCGCTACGGCGGACGGTCGTCCCTTGATGCTCAAGGTTCGCGACGAGTCGGGACAGAACAACAACATCCAGTATTTCAACGGTGAAAAGTTCAACTATCTCGGCTTCGTGGGTGACGCCTCCCGGGCACATGCCAGGGTCCGCAGCATCGTGGGCGGCGTGAACGAGGCCGGACTTTGCACGATGTCGCTGACCTCCAACAGCTGGTCCAAGGAGAATCTTCCCAAGACCGGTCACGGAAGTCTTCAGATGGCTGCGCTCGGCCGCTGCCGCAACATCCCCGAATTCGAGGCGATGCTCTCAGAGTGGGGCCGGCCGCTGGGCAATGTCTCCAACCTGGGGGTGATTGACGCCGAGGGCGGTGCCGCTTACTATGAGTTCGACGGCGAGTGGTACACCAAGTACGACGTGAACGACCCGAAGGTGGCACCGGACGGCTGGCGCGTGCTGACCAACTTCAGCTGGGCCGGCGACGCCCTGGGCTCCGGCGGATGGGACCGCTATTACAGCGCGGAGGCCATGATGAAGGAGTTTCCGAAGAATGCGGAGGGCAAGTATGAGCTCACGGCAGAGGACCTCTACGAGGCCTTTGGCCGCCGCTATCGCCACGAAGTGATGGGCATCAAGAGTCTCGAAGACCTCGCCGGCTATCCCTACTTCTGCGATACGGGCATGATCTCCCGCCACAACACCTGCGGTATTCTCACCTTCCAGGGCGTCCGTCCCGGTGAGAACCCCAAATACACGGTGATGTGGACCCAACTCGGCTTCCCGGGCAGCTGCCCCGCCATTCCGCTCTTCGTCGGCGACGACAATCAGGTTCCGGACTATATCTGGAAAGAGGGGACCAAGAGCTCCCGCCTCTGCGACAAGTCGTTCGAAGTGCGCAACAAATATGTCTACGACAAGCCTTGGAACGGCCGCCTGAACTACTTCAACGTGCAGTCGCTGAACCAGGTCATCGCCACCGTCCGCGGCACGGAGAAAGCCATCCGCGAGGAGTTCCTCCCCCGCTTTGAAGCATGGCGCGCGGCGGCCAGCAACAAAAAGGCGAACGACGCGAAGTTCTATGATGAACATCGCGTCGCCCTCCAGGGTTACTACACCCGTTATCTCGCGGACCTCAAGGCCGCCGGACTCGAATAACCGTTAACGATTGATTCTATGAATAACATTGAAGCTCTGGCCGCCTCCGCTGGAATTGGCGTGATGATTTTCTCGATTATCGTTATGCTGTTGGGGCTGGTTGCAATGGTTTTTGGCATCATCATGTTTTGCAAGGTCTGGCGAATGACCAATGATGTCCATAAGATGAAAGAGATGATGGAACGCCGGGAAGCCGCCCAGGCTACCCCTGTCCGGCGGTTTGCTTCGGGCGCGCATCCCGAATCGTCCACCCGGTCTGATGAGAGCGGCAACGGCAGTGAACCCTACTGGAAAGATCACAGCCGCTATGCCCCTCCCGGCGCCTAAGCCGTAGCACTTTTTCCTTTTCGCCAAAATGGTGCAAGGCCACCTGCGTTTCAGGTGGCTACAGGGCACATCGGCCTCCGCGAAGGGCCGATATCGAACAGTCGCGGAGGACGATAGGCGTTCTGGAACTCTCCAGAGCTTATTGTCCTCCGCGACTTTGGCGAAAATGGCGGGAGCGCCGCCTCTTAGATTATTTCTTGACGTAGACGCCTTGCCAGGTGGTGTAGAGTTTGCCGTCGAAGAGGCAGACAGCTATCGTCATGGGGCTGAGATCGTACTGAGCGGGAACCCAGGTTTCAGCCTCGAGTGTTTCGGGATTGACCGTGTAGGTAGTGTACACGCCTTGGTTGTACGCATAGGAGTACTGCAGCGTCGTAGGGGTCAGCGTGAGCATCACGCCCTTGTGTGACCAGGTTCCAACCTCCTTGGAGACAGCCAGCTGTCCGTTAATCTCAAATACACTGTAAAACGTGTAATTCTTGCCTTTGATAACGACGCGGGTGTCAAGTTTGCCGTCATAATAATACTCCCAGGTACCGTCGAGGTCATTGGATTTGATGTTCTGCTCAAAGTCCTCTCGCATCATGATGACCGGACCGCCAAAAGCTTGCGCGCTCGACTGCATCATCCAGTCGCCTTCCCATTCCCACAGCGTAGCGCCTTTCATAAGAGGGCTAACCGTCACCGTACGAGGACCATTCCAACCGAAAATCTCAGCGGAGACAGCGCCCAGTTTGCCGTCGCCATCCTCCTCTTTGTAGGACTTCGGGGTCATCTTGATGACACCGTTGATGTAGGTATAGTCGCCGGCATCGATACGAATACCGCCGGCACCCATCCATTTCCATTCGTAGGTGCCGTTTGCGTTGAAAGTGGCGTTGAAGTAATGATACCCATCGCCGCGCATCATCCAGGTACCCTCGATATCGGAGTCACCCTCGCCGCCGCATGCGCTCACGGTCAGCATGGCCAGTGCAGCCATTGCAAAAAGGATAAATCGTTTCATAGTAGTTATGGTTAAATAATGATTATTCACGGATGGCTTTGATGCCGGGGAGTTCGATGCCCTCGAGGTATTCCAGCATCGCGCCGCCGCCGGTGGAGACGTAGCTGACCTTGTCGGCGAAGCCCATCTGGCTCACGGCAGCCACCGAGTCGCCGCCACCCACGAGGGTGAAGGTGCCTTTGGCGGTAACCTCTGCCAGCATGCGGGCCATTTCCCGGGTGCCGGACGCAAAGTTCTCCATCTCGAAAACGCCCATCGGGCCGTTCCAGAGGATGGTCTTGGAACTTTCGATTACGGACTTCCAGGTTGCGACGGTGGAAGGCGCCGCATCCATGCCCATCCAGCCCTCGGGGATGGCGTCCTTGCGGACCACCTTGCGGGCAGCGTCGTTGCTGAAGGCGTCTGCCACCACCACTTCGTCTCCGAAAACGATCTTCACGCCGCGGGCCTCCGCCTTGGCGAGGATATTCTTTGCGGTCTCGATTTGGTCATCTTCGCAGAGCGAAGCGCCGATCTGGCCGCCCTGGGCCTTCACGAAGGTATAGACCATACCGCCGCCGATGATCAGGTTGTCCACCTTCTCGAGCAGGTTCTCGATGATGCCGATCTTGGAAGAGACCTTGGCTCCGCCGAGGATGGCCGTGAGCGGGCGTGCGGGGTTGTCGAGCACTTTGTCGATAGCGCGAATCTCACCCTCCATCACGTAACCGAACATCTTGTCGTTCGGGAAATACTTGGCGATGAGCGCGGTGGAAGCGTGGGCGCGGTGCGCGGTGCCGAAGGCGTCGTTGATGTAGCAATCGGCATAGGATGCCAGCTTGGCCACGAAGTCTTTCTGGCTCTCCTTTACAGCCGCCTTGGCCGCCTTCTTCTCCTCATCCGAAGCATCTTCCGCCAGTCCGCGCGGCTTGCCCTCTTCTTCCGCATAGAAGCGAAGGTTTTCCAGCAGCAGCACCTCTCCCGGTTTGAGCGCGGCGGCCTGTGCATCCGCCTTCTGGCAATCCGGTGCAAACTGCAGCTTGGCGCCGAGCAACTCCTCAACGCGGCCGATGATGTGCTTCAGGGAGTATTTCTCCGTAGGGCCCTTCGGCCGGCCGAGGTGCGACATGATAATCAGCGCGCCACCGCCTGCGAGCACCTTCTTGAGGGTGGGGATGGCAGCCCGGATACGGGTATCGTCGGTAATATGGAAGTTTTCGTCAAGGGGAACGTTGAAATCGACCCGCACGATGGCCTTTTTGCCTGCGAAGTCGTAAGTGTCAATGGTTTTCATATTGTAAGAATGGTTCGTCTGGTTAAGCCGTTACAAAAATACAAATAATAATCATTACTTTTGCAAGCATAAACGCGCGCGCATGACGATTGAACAACCCCCGCAATCCTGGCAGGATTATGAACTGATTGATTCCGGCAACTTCCGGAAGCTGGAACGGTTCGGTCCGTATGTGATGATTCGGCCCGAGCCCAAGGCCCTTTGGGATCCGACGCTGCCCGAGAGCGAGTGGCGCGCCATGGCGCATACGGAATTCAAGCCGGGTGCCGGATTCGGCAAGGCCGGCAAGGAGGACAGCGGTACCTGGACCCCGCTTCGCAAGATGCAGGAACAGTGGACCATCGCCTATCCGCCGGTGGGGCTCCGCCTGCGGCTCGGCCTGACCTCCTTCAAGCATGTGGGCGTCTTCCCCGAGCAGGCCACCAACTGGGACTTCATCGTGCGCAACACGCGCGAGATTGCCGAGGTGCGCGCCAAGGCCGGCGAGGGTGCCCCGAAAGTGCTGAACCTCTTTGCCTACACGGGCGCCGCATCGCTGGCAGCCCGCAAGGGCGGCGCCGACGTGACACACCTGGATTCGGTGAAACAGGTGGTGACCTGGGCCCGCGAGAATATGGAACTCTCCGGCATGGACGGCATCCGCTGGATCGTGGAAGATGCGCTTAAGTTCGCCCGCCGGGAGGTCCGTCGCGGCAACAAATGGCAGGGCATTATCCTGGATCCGCCGGCCTACGGACATGGCCCGGACGGCGAGCGCTGGAAACTGGACGAATGCCTGAACGAACTGCTCAAATGCTGCGCCCAGCTGCTGGCGCCGGAAAACAGTTTCCTGGTGCTGAACCTCTACTCAAACGGCTATTCGGCGGTGCTGGCCGAGACGCTGGTCCGCACGGCTTTCGGCACGGACGGCCGTCTGGAATGCGGCGAATCGGTGCTTCGCGACCGCTACGGCAAGGCGCTCCCGCTGAGCGTATTCACGCGGCTGCGGCGCTGACCTCCGTCCCGCCGCTAACCGTAATTAAACGTAACAAAACGGATAATTAGATATGACCAACTTTCTCTCTGTCGTCTGGGACATCAACCCGATTCTTTTCAAGATCGGCCCGCTGGCCATTCGCTGGTATTCTCTGCTCTTCGTCTCCGGTTTCCCGCTGGGTTGCTGGATGATGAGTAAGTTCTTCAAGCGCGAGGGCGTGGATCCCGCCAAGATCGAACCGCTGCTCTACGCCATGCTGATCGGCGTGATCGTGGGCGCGCGCCTCGGTCACTGCTGGTTCTACCAGCCGGATTACTTTTTGGCGCCTTTTGTAGCTGCTTTCGGCGGCAAGGTGGACCCGCACATCGCACAACAGGGAATGACCAATTGGCAGGCCTTCTGGGAGACCTTCATGCCCTGGAAGGGCGGTCTGGCTTCGCACGGCGGCGCCATCGGTATCCTGCTGGGACTCTGGTGGTACACCCATAAGTACGGCAAGGCCAACCACTTTGACATGCTTTGGATCATTGACCGCCTGGTAATCTGTGTCTGCTTTGCCGGTGCGCTCATCCGTCTGGGCAACCTCTTCAACTCGGAGATCTACGGCAACGAAACCAGCCTCCCCTGGGGCTTCATCTTCAAGCGCAACGGCGAGACGGTCCCCAAGCACCCTACGCAGATCTACGAAGCCCTCAGCTATATTCTGCTCGGTATCTTCCTGGTGATCATGTACTGGAAGAAGTTGGACAAACTGTATCGCGGCTGGATATTCGGCGCCTTCCTGATTGGCTGCTTCGGCATGCGTATCCTGATTGAGTTCATCAAGCAGCCGCAGGTGGATTTTGAGAAAGGTATGGCACTCAATATGGGCCAGTTACTGAGCATTCCGTTCGTACTGGCCGGTATCTTCTTTATCGTCCGGGCCTACATCAAGAAAACGCCGGCCCGGGTCGTCGTCCCTGAACAGGCCAACTATTGTCCTCCCAAGAAACAGCGATGATCCGTTTTGATTGCGACTATCTCGAGGGCTGCCTGCCCGAGATTCTGGAACGCCTGACGGCCACCAACCTGGAACAGACGGTGGGCTATGGCGAAGATGCCCATTGCGCGGCCGCGCGCGGGAAGATTAAGGAAGCGGTAGGCCTGAGCGACGCCGAAGTCCACTTCCTGGTAGGCGGCACGCAGACCAACACCACCGTTATCTCCTCCCTCCTGAAACCCTATCAGGGCGTAGTGTGCGCCGCGAGCGGCCACATCAACGTCCATGAGACCGGGGCTATCGAGCACGGCGGCCACAAGGTGCTCGCCCTCCCTGCAACGAGCGGGAAGATTACGGCAGCCCAGGTGGAAGAGACTTTTGCCGGACACCGCGACGATGCCAACCACGAGCACATGGTGCAGCCCGGCATGGTCTATATCTCCTATTCCACCGAGCTGGGCACGCTCTACAGCAAGGCCGAACTCACGGCCATCTCGGAGGTTTGCCGCCGCTGGCAGCGCCCGCTCTTCATTGACGGCGCGCGACTGGGCTATGGCCTGGCCTCCCCCGCTTCCGACCTTACGCTGAAGGAGATTGCCGCCCTGGCGGACGTCTTCTATATCGGCGGGACAAAGCAGGGCGCCCTCTTCGGCGAAGCGGTGGTCTTCTGCAATCCGGCGCTGGCCCACGAGTTCCGCTACCACATCAAACAGAATGGCGGCATGCTGGCCAAAGGTCGGCTGCTGGGCATCCAGTTCGAGACGCTCTTCACGGACGAGCTCTACCTGAGGGCTGCCAAGCACGCGATTGACGAGGCTTTCCGCCTGCGGGACGGCCTCCGCGCCAAGGGCTATCAGTTCCTCTGCGACAGCCCCACCAACCAGCAGTTTCCGATTCTGGAAGACAGTCAGATCGAGGCGCTACGCGCCGACTTTGGATTCGAGTTCTGGCAGCGGATCGATCCTTCCCACAGTGCCGTGCGTTTCTGCACCAGCTGGGCCACCCGGCCGGAAGCGGTCGATACGCTCCTGGCCGCTCTCTAAACGCCGCAGCAACCACAAAAAAATCCCGCCGGAGTTCCGACGGGATTTTCATATAGGGTCAACCGTTACTCGGCAACAATCTTCTGGCATCGGACAAAGCCGCCGGTTGCACGGTCGCTGTTGGTAGAGTTGGTGACGACATTGCCGCCATTGGTCGTGTATTTCAGTTGGAACACACGACCGTTATACCAGGAGCGCTTGGTGGTACTACCTGTCACTCCCACATCATTTCGGCACCAGTACCAACCACCGGTGTAATACGAACCGTTGTTGCCGGAGCAGTAGGAACCACGCGGCATGAAGAGCGGCTGAGTAGCGTCTGCGGTGACATTGAACCAGTATCCTTTCAGATCAGCAAAGTAACCCGCAGCGTCCGTGGTGGAATTGCCATCCCACTCCTTGATGACGTTGGACTTGAAGTCAATGGTTGCCCAGAACGAAGAGGAGCCACCTTCCGGTACGCGATAACCTGCCGGGCACGGATCCCAAATGGTCTTTTCATCACCAGCCCAAAGATTCTTGGTACCTTCCCACAGCCAGTCACCATACCATTGCTGGTGTTCAGCCAGAGTAGTGTCAAGCGGCTGGATGAATGCAGCGGGGTGCTGAACGGCATATACCAAAGTTCCGACCTCTGCAGAGGTTCCGATTTTGTTGGTGGAGGGGTTGAAGACAGGGTCCTTGCGGCCGAACTGGAAGCGGAGGCCCCAGTTCTCCGAGTAAGCGACAACCGTATCCTTCGGGTAAGCGCAGACGGCGCCGATGTTACGGTCCAGCAGGATGGTCTTGTTGTCCTTCAGGGTGATGTCGGCGGGGGTATCGGTAATCCAGATAATCCAGGACCAAAGAACGGTTTCATCCGCATCCTTTGCTTCCAGGATATAGTCACCTTTGTTTTCGCCGGCCGTCACCTTGCAGAAGTTGGCGTAGGTGTTGATGGTGATTGACGGGTTCTGACCATTAATCTGGGTATAGTAACGGGGTTTGCCGTATCCAGCGCTCTTTACGTGACCGACCAGTTTGCCATCCGGACGGAACGGACCGAGCTCCAAATAGTTGTTCGGCTCAACGATATAGGTGTTGGCCAGTTTAGCCTTCGCGAAGGTAAAGCGGACCTCCGCAACCGGCATATCTTGAATGGTGCTGCGGATAATGGTATTTTCCACCAGCGTACGGTTCAGAGAGAGATATCCAGGGGTCTGGTCGCTCGTCAGGGAGACGGAGAGACCTGCAGCAAAAGCGTTTACAGGAACAACTGCGTAGACGATCGTCGGTGCGGCGGGATCCGCGCTGAGGATGGTACCTTCGGGCAGCGTAACGGTGATAACCTTGGTGGTGTTGTCGGTGAACTCGAGGACCGGGTCGTTGCCACTGATGGTGACGGTAGCGTTACCTGCCAACGGTTCGTTGGCGGCAATCTGGATGAGCTTGATAGGGCGCTCAGCGGTGCCGTAGAGCTGCAGTTTGAGCAGACCCATCACGTTCTTGAATTCGAACGCGGTGGTTCCGACAGCCACGGCCAGGTTAGCGTTGTTGGGAATATTGCCCACAACACCTTCCTGCACGTCGGGAATCACGACGGGAAGATAGAATGTGCCTTCTACCTGATCACCGAAAGACTCGGTGTCGAAGAAGCTGGCTGGATAGACAGCAGCTTTGAGTTCATCCGCGATAGCGTCACCTTCAAATGCACCGTTGGTGGTCTCTTCACCGGCAATGATCGTGTAAGTGACAGCATTTTCAGGGGCGGAAGAGCCGACTACGGCAATCTTGTCGCCTGCGCTCCAAAGCACGAGGTTATTCTCATCCAGTGCGGTACGCGTAGCGTTGACCGGCTGTTCGAGCGAAGCTTTAAGCGTAACTTTTTCCACCGATTTAGCGATGGGTGAATCGATGTCATTCTGGCATCCAACGACGGCAAACAGAACTGCGGTCGCGAGAATCAGTACTTTTTTCATAGTCTTTCCTCCGATTTTTAAGCAGTCCATGCCCCGTTGTTTACATCGAATCCTTCCGTGGATCCGCTCGAAGCGAGAACGGCATTTTCAGCTTCGGTCAGGACGAGGTCCGTCTGCGGAGCTGTGTAAAAGCGTTTTTCGAGATTCATAATACAAGTGGGATTATTGTGATAGTTACTGTGAATCAATTACGTCCGTCAAAAATAATAGTTTTTTTGCAATTCCAAAAGCGGCTACGGGAATATTCCAGAGAATTTCCTATTTTTGTCTGGCTAAAAACCCGACTTATGAAATACAAACGCATACTCCTCAAACTCAGCGGTGAAACGCTCGGCGGTCCGGAAGGACGCGGCTTGGATGAGCAGGTGATTGACAACTTTGCAGCACGGATTGCCCGCATCGCGCAAAGCGGCGTGCAGGTGGCCATCGTGGTGGGCGGCGGCAACATCTTCCGCGGGCTGCAAGGCACCGGCAAGGGATTCGACCGCGTACACGGCGACCAGATGGGCATGCTGGCCACGGTCATCAACAGCAAGGCGCTGGCCATCTTCATCCGCAACCACGGCGTGCAGGCAGAGGTCTTCACCTCCACCCCGATGCGCCCCATGGCCCGTTATTATATGCGCGACGAGGTGGTGGAGGTGCTCGAAAAGGGCGGCGTAGCGCTGCTCAGCGGCGGCACCGGCAACCCCTTCTTCACCACGGACAGCGGAGCATCCCTGCGCGCCTGTGAGATCGGTGCGGATGCCATCCTCAAGGCCACCAAGGTGGACGGCGTCTATGATTGCGACCCCATGAAGAACCCCAATGCAGTCCGCTACGAGACCCTCTCCTTTGACAAGGCGATCGCCGATAATCTCAAGGTGATGGACCTCACCGCGTTCGCGATGTGCAAAGAGAACAAGATGCCCATCGTGGTCTTCAACATCAACCGCGAAGGGGAACTGGAGCGTGCGGCTGCCGGCGAAAAGGTCGGCACCCTGGTTTGCTAACGAATAAAACGAAATACCATGATTGAAAAAGCCCAGCAAACGGTTGCTTCCGCTGAAGAAAAGATGGAAGAAACCATTCTCTATCTGGATGAGAGCCTGAAGAATTACCGCGCCGGCAAGGCAAATACCTCCGTGTTCAACCCTGTGCTCGTCTCCTACTACGGCACAATGACCCCGCTACCCCAGATGTCCAGCATCACGGCGCCTGATGCCAAGACCATCCTGATCCAGCCGTGGGACAAGAGCCAGATCCGCGCCATTGAGAAGGCCATCCTGGACGCCAACCTCGGCTTCACCCCGCAGAACAACGGCGAAACCATCCGCATCAACATTCCGGTCCTGACCGAGGAACGACGCACCGAACTGGTCAAGAAGGCCCGCACGGAAGGCGAACAGTCCAAAGTCTCCATCCGCAACACCCGCCGCGAGGCCATCGAAGCCCTCAAGAAGATGGTGAAGGAAGGTCTCCCCGAGGACGTGGAGAAAGACGATGAAGACGCCGTCCAGAAGCTCACCGACACCTATACCAAAAAGATTGACGAACTTCTCGCCGCCAAAGAGAAGGAGATCATGACGGTGTAGGGCAGCCAGCGATTACTTGTGGCGAAAAAGAAGAAGTGCTACCCCGGGATGGGGTAGCACTTCTTTATGGTGGCCATCAAAGGGCGGTGGCCAGAAGGTTAATTATCTGCAAGATAAACGACGATAGAAGCGATACGCGTATCGCGATTGTTACGTTTTGTTGTTCTTAGTGTTACGCTGGTTGTTGAATTATTACCAGCTGTCCAGGTGCCAACCGTACCGCTTCGATTATAGGAACCGCCACCACTTCGGACAGCAACACTCTGAGCGTAATAATTGTCTCCTGAGTAATTAATCTCAATTTTTGTAACATGACAGTCTGCCGGAGCGGTTACTGTAATGTCTGTACTATTAGGCGCTGTTGTATAAGTACCTCCAAATGTAGGGGTGGTATTACTAAACGCCACGGTAACACCATCTGCAGTCGTGTACGAGCGGTTGTTATTAGAATAGTTTGCGCTTGTTGTGGCAACAGATATACTAGACGGCGACCTATTGATTGTCACATCCGCAGCGTCATAATCATCGGCAGAAAGATAAACGGTGCACGGTGAGAATCTATATGTCGTCTTTAAGGAGATAGTATAAGTGCGCTGCGTAAGGTCAGTAGGTGTTAAAGTGTACGTGACACCATCGCTATTGAGGCTTAACAGGGCATTATCGCCGGTGTTTCCATCCGGAGTCAAACCTTCGAACCTAAGTCTTGCCGGTTCAACAACCCCATCCGCATACGTAAAGTGGAAAGAAAGGGTTCTATTCAGGCCGGTGTTGACATAGGTTCCGCTGAATCCAACATTCGAAAATTGAGCACCTTGAATGGTAATTATATTGGACTGGGCCTGTGCATAGAGCAACGGGTTCTCCGTGATATTCGCCGTAGAGAGGGTTACGGAAGCTGCGGTACCAACAACACCGGTTGCCTTGAGCGCAAGCTCTACCTGATTCGCAAAGCCATGGGTCAGGTTTGCATCAGGGATATAATAGAGATAGGTGTTTCCACTTGAGTGTTGCAGGCCTGAAGTAACCGGAGTCTCACCGTCTGCGTGATACTGTGGCGTAAAGCCATTGAGTATCACTGTCATAACCTGAGGAATCACACGATTGTTCGGATCCAGGCCGTTCTCCCGAGCTGTCGCGGCATCTGCGCTCAAACCCTTGTCGTTCGTAGGATCCCACCAGTAAATGGAATTGCTTCTGTGGTCATAGTCCATTCGGAAGGTTAAAGTCACGTTTCCATTACGAGAAACCGTAGTCGGAGACCATTGCGTAGTCGGGAACGTGAAGAGACGCTGCGTATAGTTGAAGAAATCGTCGTGAGCCATCGCATCGCTGAAATACTTGTTGTGTACGTACACGGTGCAGGCATTATTGGAAACGGTGGTCTTAAAATGGCAGTCAACATACTTCCATTGTACGCCATTCACCGTCACGGTCCCCAGTCCATCATATTCCGATTGGGTTATCGTCTTGATAAAATAGAACGCAGGGGTTTCAACGCCGGGTACCGTCGAGGAACCATAAGTTACAGGTAGCACGTCACCATCCGGGGTCAGACTGTAGCCGTCCGGTTCGATGGTAAATTCCAGCGGGAAGACGGAGCGGGAAAGGCCTCGGGGAATGAGGATTCGAACAATTTCTTGCTCTCCAGCGCTCTGTGCAACATATTTCTGACGGCAGGTTACCTGCATTGATTGACGAGGGGAAGTCCTGATAATCACATTTCGGCTAAGTGTATTACCATTATAAGTGCCTTCCACATGAATCGTCTGCGTACGAGCCTCCGTAAAGAATCTGTCTCCATCTATATAGGATTCATTCAACTCGTACATGATCTTACCCCATTTTTCAATCGTTGTATCTGCAACTTGTGCCGGCGTTGCAGGAACCCAGTTGTTCTGTTGACGGACATACGAGATTGCATTGCCACTACCGTCCTTATCTATCCATACATGGCACGTATCAGCCACCGTCTTGAAGGCCAGAATACCCTGGCTTGCCGCCTGTGCCGCCGTCAACTCCGTGAAAACGCCAGATGACTCATCCAAAGAACCCACTTTGATGATTACACGCTCATTGGCCTCCTGATTGGCATTATAGACCGTATCCTGCACATTGGTAGGAATATATCGGAACATGACGGAGTCCAATTGCGGCTGTACGTAGAATTTTTCCGTGAAAGAGGTACCGATACTCGACTTACCATCGGAGATGTTGATCAGGCTCTGGAAGTTCGGGTCGCCCGTTACGGAAGCCGAAGTGGCCTTTGATGCCTTATTGATATCCGACTCACCGGTACCTGCCTCAATATTCAACAGGTGGACCGTATAGGACTGGTTGCGGAGCAGCGGAATTGCCACGCCTTCCGTGTTGACGATATCCAAGGCGTAGTATTTTTCCGGTTCGGGATCTCCGTCATAATCATGTCTAATAGCCTTGATAATCAATCGGGTAGCACGGCGTGCAGCGGATGGCATGGTTCGCTCGTACACAAAGAGGACGTTGTTTTCCGGATTCGTGTTATCCCAGTCTTGAAGATCCGCATCTCCCGGAATACCCACATCGGCATTGCCGGGGTAATAGTTATACGCCTGATTGGATGGCGAATAACCGCCATAATTAAACGGGGCACCCGTCACAAGCGTATCGCTTTGATTCACCCGAACCAGGGGATAACGCTGGTAGTTCATCAGAAAATTCTCAAAGTAGAGCGGCGAAGTCGTATCCTCATCGCCCGGCTCTATAATGGGATTGCCTGCTGCGTCGGTTGAGAAGGGAGCGGACAGAATCGGTGCCACAACACCTTCCGACGGGGCATACGCCAGACCGAACTTACTGATGGTCACCAACTGGTGATTCTTCTCCGGTTCATTCTGATATTCGAAAAGCTGCGTCAGGTTACGCAGATATACGCGGGCAAAGTTGCGTACCAGAATGATGGGATCGGGGAACTGCCTCATTGTAGCTTCGGTTGCCACATAGTCGTTCCCCACCTTGTTGACACGGACGCCATTGGGCAGAATCACTTTCTGCCAGTAGGCATCGTTGTACTCCTCGGAACGCTGGGAACGGATTCGGGACATCACATACTCTTCCGTATCCTGGCTACCGGAAATTGGCGGACTGGTACGGACCGCCGTCGGACAGTTTGCGATGAAGTGCAGACGCAGGCGGCTGTCGCTGATGGAGAGTTTGGCCTCGAGCGCATACACCGTTGCACTGGTACCATCGTAATGAGCCGGAGTCGTCTCCGTTACCGTTGCCCGCACCCACTCGTTGAAGTAACCGCTACCACCGAATACGGCAATATAAAAGCCCGTCGTATCGATGGTCGGATTGTTACCCATTGCCCGGGTTGCTCCCGCATCTGAGGGAATCGCCACCTTGAAAGAGAGGGTCACGCGCTCGGTATCCTTTTCCAAATCGGGGGTAGGGAACGGATCAATCCCGTGGCAGCCCGTCAAGAGCGCCAACGCTACAAACAATATGTATCCAAATCTTTTCATGGCGTTACTTCTTTCTTACAGTTGCCCGGTCCTCATCACCCCAGGTAAAGGTAGTCTTGGTTACTCTCTCGTTGGTTGTTCCCTCCCAATACCATTCATCATACACACAACGGACATAGTTAGTGCCAGAAGTGCTGGTATTGGATGACAATGAAGCGCTGCTATTTCCGGCAGGAACTGTAACGTACCCGTTATTACTCCAATAATTAGTACTATTGCCCGTATCACTACCTAACAGACGTGGAATCAGGTTGTCCTTTGTCAACTGCGCCATATACGTAATCTCCGCCACAGTCGGCAAGCGCCAGCGACCTGCAGGATAACCATCTTCCTGATAAGATGCGCAACGACGCTGAGCATTTGCAAAAGTCATCGGTTGGGTCGCACCGAATGACGATGCGATTCTGAATTTTGGCGCGATAAAATAACTATACTCAGCGCCACCTGCGGGATAGTAATAGGTTATCGGGCGGGTTTCATTTTGAACAGAAGCTTTGCTCTGACTCCATGTCTGTCCTAGATTATCGATGGTTCGGCTTCTCGGATCACCTAACATATAGGTTGAAACCGCACCGGTAGTCGGAAGAACCGAAGTCTCGATGACATACATATTTGTATTCGTATTGCTCGAATTGCTTAAATCAGAAGGAGCAGATCCCAAATAATAAGTCCAGCCGGTTTGCTGGGAAGAGCTAGTCCAACTGCCGTCGACATTAATTGTCTGATTATACCAGGAACCGCTGGTATTCGTCCCGTTATCCTGTCCTCCATTGACATAGCCATAGCCACAATTCGAAGTACCGCCACTATTCTCCTCCGGCTTGATAATGATAGAGGGCCGCTGCTCGATAATAACGTCGGTGAAATAGAGGTTTGCCCCTTCTCCCTCATGACGCAACCGCATACGAATCGTATAAGGCGCCACGTCATAGTTACTGGCAGACATGTCCCGCTTCAGTGGATGGTTGAAGGTGACGCTGTCGCGACCATGAACGATCACGGACCAACCGTCAGAATCGGCCGCCTGGTTATACGTAAACGAATGAGAGGCGGGTGCCGGTGTCGCACTGCTATAGTTCGGACGCACCGCTATGATCTGGTTGTTGAGGGTCGTGGTGAAAGGATTGTAAATTCTCGGGTTGACACCGACGTAATTCGCATCTACTTCATGCGCCGCGGTATACACGTTATTGGCAACCGTAAAACCAACCACCTCCACATCGTGGCTCGACTGAATCGGGATGATAAGATTATCCTCGTTGTACAAGACATACTCGGTGGTCGGTACGTTCAGATAACGGGCCGTAATGACCGTTGCCGGCACAGAGGTGATACTGGTGATGTTCTCCTCGGTCACCTCTTCTATCGCGCCACTCCAGGGGGCAATACCATAGTGGATGGTTACCTGCGGCGGATCAGCCTGCTCGGTACCCAGAATCTGCACGTCGATGGAGATGTGGTACCAGTGGTTGCGCAGCAGTTCATTGCCGTGGAACGGAATCTTGTAGTAATACTTACGGGTCGTATTGCCGTATTGCCAGGGAATGATGAGCTTCAGGTACGGCTCCATGGAGGATCCTGTCGTCCAGGACATCGGATAGGAATAGAAGGGCTTAATTTGTCCGATATGCCCCTCAAAAACGCTGTCAATCGGCGTGTAAACCGGAACCTTGACCGAAACCGTAGCGTTGTTGATTTCCCGGCTGCGGCTGGTGGAGTCACCCGTAGGGTACAGCACAAAGTCATGATACTGCGAATAAACCACCGGTTCGCCCGAGCCGAACGTAGCAGAAGCCGTTGCCGGCACCGGCTCAGGCTCCGCTCCGAGTGAAGCTTTCCGCATGGGGTATACCATGTAGACAGACATATTCTTCTTGTCCGGTATCCATTGGTTGTCCTCGTCACCAACGGCGTGATCGGCCACCGTGACGGCGAAGGTCACTTTGGCAGCCACGCGGGCCATACCCACGGTTGCATATACCGGCGTCGAACCCTGCGCATTACCCAGCGTGAGCTGCATCTCGCCAGTCATCACGAAATCGGGTTGAATATAGTTCCAGTGGGAGTTTTCACCGACCATTACGGAATTCTCCCACGTGGGAGCCGGAAGAAGAGAACTCTTGATATCGCTGATATTACGACTGCCGGGGGTTCCCTGATAGGTTCCGCCATTATTGGTGAAGTTCGCCACTACGAACAATCCGCAGTGCGCACCTGAACCGGTCGTACCGAAGATGCTTTCAATGTCTGTCGGGTTGGTCTGAAGCTGTACCAAGGTACCGTTTCGACGGACTTGAAGAACCTCCTTCGTAATCTCTCCGGTAGTCTCATTATAGAAAAAGATGTCGATTCTCTCGGAGATGACGTTCTCATTCAGAGCCTCTTCTCCTTCCTTGGTGGCACGAGTCTCCGGATCAGCAATAACGAGGTTCAGGACAATTCCATCGATATACTCGGGAACTTCCGGGACGCAGCCGACAAAGGCCAGCAGTGCCAATGCAAATATGGTGAGTTTAGTTCGCATCCAATACTAGTCTAATGTTTTTCCGGTTGAATTCAGAGTTTGCATCGTGCCATTCACCGTTGAAGTAGATGGCCACGTTGAAAAAGAGTGTCTGGGTGGTAGTCGGAGAGAGATCGTTATTTGGCCTCACGGTGAATTCCACTTTGCCGTTGTCCGTGAAAGCGTCAATATCGCCGGAAGTCGGTTCGATCTCGAAGTATTGTGCCGCAGAGAGCGGATAAGCCGTTATTTGCCAACGACCGGAGGTCGGTGCCTCTATATAGAAACGGCCCTTCATTACCTCGGTATTGGTCCTGAATCGCATTGTCTTAGCCGACCATTCTTCAGTCGTCGGCTCCGTGGAATATGATTCTGTGGTACTGTTGTAGCGATAAAATGCCAACACACCATCCTTGAACATACCGCTTCGCGCGGAGATGGAGTGATCGGAGTAATCCCAGTCATACGCCTCATATTCCCAAGGCAGCACGCGCGTATAGATTTCGATAGAACTTCTCTTGAACTGAAGCATCAGAGAGTATTTCGTGCCGGCATCCATACCTACGAAGTTGTCTTTGAAGAACTTCTGGCGGGAAAGGACAACCGATGCTGTCAGGTCGGCCGAAAGATTGTCATTGTTGTCAAGCACATTGTATTCTACGACCAGGCGGGCGTTCGTATCCAGTTCCATATAGGTCTGGGGCCACATCATGATATAGTCCGTCAGGTTCAGAATCGACTCCTGATTGATGTAAACGTTTCCTGCCGGATCTGCCGACTGGAAGAGCACCGTGCTCACGGAGTCGATATTGGCCGTGGCAACCTGTACGGTGGCGGCGGAGTAGTCAATCGTAGCGCTGCGTTTGTTCTTCATACCCACGAGCGTGACTCGCTTGAGATAGATGGTGTTACCGGAGGTATTCTGAACTTCCAGATTCATCGCCGTAAAGAGGTGATGATGTTTCAGGTTGATGGGGGTGTTCGCCTTGTGGGTTTGTGCGGGAACTGTAATCACGTCGGAATACATGAAGTCGAACAGCGGCGTGGATGCGTCCATCACTTTCTGAGGGATGGAAAGAACCTGCGTGCTTGCATTGTAAGAGGTTCCGGCCCCGAAGAACTCTTCTTCGTACATGCCGAGCGTGTTATCGTAATGGAGCCAGGAGAAGAACTTGTGGGTACCGTCGGCCGTCCAGGGATAGGTCCGGCTCGAACCGTAGTTCCAGACGGGATTGCCCGCAAAGACCAGCGAGTCGTTGATGTAATACGGGTTCTCTGCGCTCATCCATGAGACATTTCCCGAGAAACCGGTGAGAACGTCAAAGACGCGCAGTTTGTTGCCGGTGCTGTTGAGCGCGGTGGAGTCCATCATGGCGCGGGTAGTTCCGGCGTTCACTGCGGAGAAGGAAATGGTTCCTTCGCCGAAGTAATCCTTGCCGCAGGAGACTACCGACAGCACAACAACAATCAGGTATAGTACTTTTCTTCTCATTATTCTCAATTACTCAACTGTAACACCACCTTCCGCGGTCGTCCAGACGTCCGTGGTGGCGGTAAAGGTGATATTGTCGTTCAGTCCGATACTGAGTGTGTAAATATATTTTTTACCGGGTTCCCATTGCGTAATCGTACCACGAAGCGGAATGGTAACCGGAGCGTTTTCAAATGTAAAGGTAGCAGAATTTAACGTTTGAGCAATACTATAGCTCACGGTAAGTGACGCTGTAGCGTCAACTGCTGAAGAAAGTGTCTGCGGCAAAAAGAGATATGTGCAGATCGTATCAATGTCCGGTTCGTTCTGGGCGTTATAGGTCAGCGCCATGGACGCGTTGGACAGGAATGTAAAATCATGGAGACTCTCCTGGTTGGACCAGGTGCCGTCGGCAAAGTCTCCGACGGTATATATATTATTGAGGGACAAGCCCTTGAGTACCAGATTCACCGTGCTGTTGGCATCGTTATAGTAATCTGCCGCTTTCACGCGGAATACCACCTGCGAGAGTGCGTGTGAGAAAGTCAAAGGTACACTCTCCGGATGCGTGGAGCAGTCTGCGACCGTCGCGGTTGCGTAGCAGAGGTCCGTCGTCATCTCGGTGGTGGATTGTACGGTGTAATCAGTGGCGGTAACGCCGTTTGTCTGATCGATGCTCAGGCCGGTTGCGCTAGCCGGACTGTATGCTTTGAACGTGAGGGAGCCGCCCAGGGGCCAGTACTGGTCGGTTGATGTTGCCCAGAGGGCTATGGTAGAATTGTATGAGGCTTCAAGACGCTCAAAATACGGTGCAGCACCATCGTGAAAAGCACTCACGATGAAATGCTCCGACTCAGGATAGACCGTGCCTGTAATGATAGCCCTCGTTGCTTTGGAGGCTACCGGCGCAAAGGAGATCTTACTGGAGGTGATCTCCGATATCGTGCAGGCCGAAAGTAGGAATGCGGCCGCAACGACAATCAGGTATGCGTGTCTTGTTTTCATACGATTCTCTATTCGTCCAGAATAATTTCACGGGTCTCGACCCAGTCTGTGACAGCCAGGCTTAAAACGCTGTTTTCCAGACCGACAGCAAGTCGGAACGTGTATTTGTAATCAGGGAGCCACTTCTGGCAGCAGTTCCAGATGGGAAGATGTGCTTCACCGGGGACCTCGTAGGTCAGGTCCTGAAGGACATTTCCGGTTGTCAGGTCCGTCAACGTGGAATGGACGACGGTACGGTGCCATTCGTCGATTCGGGACGTTTCCGGCAGGAGTTGCGGGATCAGCAGCAGCGGATCCAGCGGAGTGAGGACCGGCGTGTTGTGGTTGTCGCACTCCAGTGCCAGGCCGGAGGGTTTGTTGAAGATGGTGTAGGTGGTCACGGAAGGTTTGGTTACCCAGCCCATAGGTTCCTGGGTAAAGTGACCTTCGCAGATCACGCCCGAAATCTTTACGGAATCGAGCACCACGGTCATTTGGTCGGATTGCAGCAGGTTCTCGGATACCAGCAGTTTGGAGTATTGTTTCAAGGGGCGAACCTTGATGCAGATCTGCGTGAGTGCGTGATCAAAGACGATCGGGACTACGGCAGAGTGCTGTTTGCAATTCTCGGTGGTTTTCGCGTAGCAGAGGTCTACCTGCGCCTCTTCGAACGAAGAGATGGACCAGTCGGTTTCAACGCCCTTTTCGGGGTTGATTGTTATTTGCGGGATAGCCGGAGAAGCGGCGAAGAAGACGACATCACCATCGTGCGGCCAGAGGAACTCCTCCGTAGGACGCCACCAGGAATCTTTTGCGTCGAATTCGATTCTCGCTCCCGACATGTAGATGTTATCCCAGTCGTTATCAAGTCCTTGAGGGTAATGGACCGCCTCCACGACAAACGGAATATCCTGCGGATAGCTTGTCGAGCTGATGATGCACTTGGTATGCGAAGCCACAGCGGAGAACACGATCTTATCACCCGGCATCGGATAGCGGGAGTTGATCGTGCACGATGCGGTCAGCAGTGCAACATTCAACAGGATGATTGCGAGTCTTTTACCCATTATTCTTTGTTATTCTGACTGTCTTTTCAATATCCCCTTCCCGGACGGGGTGCGCGGGGAGTTGCACCCCGTCCGTTGGGAGATGATTTATATAAACAATCGATTCTCAAGCATTACAGCAGGCATGCGTTAACTGCGTCGACCACAATACCGTTGACATCCACGGTATTCCAGCCTTCCACAACCGGCGAGAACATGATCTCGTTGTTTGCGCCATCGAGGGAGATACCCAGGTGGAACACATAACGTTTGCCGCACTCGAATTTCTCATTGGTTACGCGGCCGTAAACCGGAATGGTAACGGTCTGGCTCGGGGTTGCCGGATAGTCGAAACCGTTGATGCTGTAAGCAGCGATACTGTAAGTAACCTGGATTGCCTGGCCGTTTACGTTGTCATTGATGATGTTCTCAGGAATGACGACGAAAGCTGCGCTGTTGTCGATAGCTGCTGCGAAGGAACCAGCGGAGAGGTAGCTCTCGGTGGTTGCCAGCACTTCACTACCGGAGAAGGAGGTGAAGTTGTTGTTGGTGTTCACATTGGTCCAGTTGCCCTTACCAATGGTCGTACCTTCTGCATAATCACCGCTGGTCTTCATGTTCGTGAAGACAACCTTCTCAATCGAGATCTTGCCCTGGAGGGAAGCGGTCTCGGTTGCATCGTAAGCGGCTACAGCAATCTGGCTGGTGATGTGCTTGAACACGAGGCCAACCTTAGGCTTGGAAGCAGCAAGCTGGCTGAGGGTTGCAGCTACGAGCGGGTCGATCTGGTCGCCGACCACGGTGCCGAGGCTGATGCCTTTGATTTCGATTGCCTTCGGGGTTGCGAGGGTATCGAACTTTGCGTTCAGGCTTGCCGGATGATAAGCGTAGAAGTCAACCGTACCGGTAGCCGGCCAGAGGTAGGTACCCGTGGTAGCTTTCCAGTCACCACCGGTGGTGGTAGCGTGGAAGGAGACCTCGACATCGTTCATCAGCGGGGTAGCGTAGTTGGTAACGCCGGTGATGTTTGCAAATGCGAACACGCTGAAGGACTCGGTGGTAGGGAATGCCAGCGAATCGGGCATGTTGCTGCCCGGAAGGATCAGCGTCTTGGTGAGCAGTGCATTCGGGTTGAAGTCGATAGGCGAAGAAGCCGGACGGTCAACAACATCGATGTTGGAGCAAGCAGCGAACGCAATCGCTGCAGCTACGAAAAGGAAGATCTTTTTCATTATGAGTTATAGTGTTTTACTTGTTGTTAGCTAAGAAACTTGTATCCATTAATGAGCGTCGTCAGGAACGTCAACATCCTGAGAACCGCCGTCAACCCAGTCGGTAATGGTCGGATTGAAGTAGATCTTCTGGAGGTCGATGGTCAGGTTGTAAACATACTTCTTACCTGCCTCCCAAGCGGTGACGACGTCGTCAATATCATCAAACTTGATGTTGACACCTTTCGAACCGAGAGACTGGCCGTCAGAGATACGGTAGAGGGTATATTTCACTCTCACGTTGTAGCTGGTGCCATCAAACGAAGTAAGAGGAATCATGAGAAGCGGATCACCGATAGCGGTGGAGAGGGTGTCCGCCAGATAAGTATTGGATGCCTCGGGGAAAGCAGCGCCACTGACAACGAAGTTTGCCGGAGTGCTCGGGCTGTTCCAAGTCGTAATATCTGCAGCTACTTGACCATCAGTAGGATTTGTAACCGTCATGCTGGTAGCGGTGCTCGGAGCATTAACGACGATGCTGTCAATCTTGAAACTCATGCCTGCGGCATAAACCTCGTCAGCGGTTTTAGCCTTGAAGATAACCTGGGAAAGAGCGTGTTTGAACTTGATGTTGACACCCATGTCCTCTTCTGCCGTTTCGCTATTCTTTCCATTGGCACTATCAACATAGTAGGACTCGTTCTGAGTTTTGTCAGCAGCGAGAGAAGAATAGAGCAGGTCAACTTGGTCTGCTACGGTCGTCTTGACAGTAAAGCCGGTGAGAGTCAGCAAACCAGCGTTGGAGAACGTAGCGGTTGCTTCACTCTTGGGAGAGTATGCAATGAAGGTGAGGCTACCTTCAAGCGGCCAATAATACGTGGAGGAAGGAGCCCAAATTTCCTTGGTGTCGTTGAAAGCGATCTCAACATCATCCATGTAAGAAACAGCGGAAGAGTTAGCGGCTGCGGTGTTCCAGTTGCCAGAAGCAAGGTAATAAGCAAATACGCCGAAAGCAGGGCAATCGTAGGAATAGGTCGTTCCGGTAATCGGAGCGCGGGTTGCCTTGTTGGCTACCGTGTTGAAGTTGATCTCGCGAGCTTTCTGGCTCTGCGGATCCAGCGTGTTGTGCGAGCAGGATGCGAGTGCAAAGACTGCAATGACTGCGAGTGCGAAAAACTTTTTCATAATGTCTGAATTATTTTGATTTTTTACTATTTCCGTGAATTAGTCAAGAATGTTAACAGTCTGGACATCCACCTCTACCCAGTCGGTAACCGTCGGGTTGAAGGTGATTTCATTGAGCTTGAAGCAGAGGGTGTAGTTGTACTTCTTACCTGCTTCCCAAGCTGCGATAGCCTGAGCGGGATCAAGAACGCTACCAGCCTCTTTCACTGCCATCCAAGGAGCAGCAACGGTAACGGTACCGGTGATAGCAGCATAACCTTTCTGCTTCATGGTGTACTTGATGGTGATCGTCGTACCTTCGAGAACGTCGGTCGTTGCAGGATCATCAGCGTTCGCTGCCTGAGGGATCATGACGAGTGCGCGGCCATAGAGATCAGCTGCTGCATCGTTAGCGGCATAGTTCACAACCTGGGTCGTGTTGAAGTAAGTCAGATTCTCCGTCTGAGCTGCATTGTCTGCCCAAGCAATGGCATCGTTGGCATAAGTGACATCACCGGAAAGGTCAATGTTGTTGATAGCGATGCTGTCGACTTTGAATTCAACCTCATCCAGCGTGTAGTCATAGTCGGTACGAACGCGGAACTGAATCTGCGAAAGAGCGTGCTTGAAAACCATCGGAAGAGCATCTGCACGACGTGCGCCCTCGTTGGTTGCGAACATCAGGTCGGTAGAATCCTTACCGGTAACGGTGTAATCTGCAATCGTTGCCTGCGGCTTCTTGTTGGTAGCATCCCAAACCGTGGTGGTAGGAGTTACATCCGACGGGTGGATAGCGAGGAAGCTGATCTTACCGGTGAACGGCCAGTAGTAGTAGTTGAGCGCGTTACGCCAAGCCAGTGCGCGGGTGTTGTCACGACCTTCGGTCCATTCGATCTTAAGACCGGTCATGAAGTTGGAAGCATCATCAGTTGCAAATTCAGAGAAGTCGCCTTCCGGAGACTGCCAACCCCAAACGTTGAAGGTGTTGTCAGTGCCGTAGGTGGTACCGGAGATAATCGCGTCGTTGGCGCGGGTTGCGAGACGAGTTACGGCGTTGAAACCGATTTCGTTGTCCTGAGTCTGGTTAACAGGCTCGAAGTTGCTGCAGGATGCGAACACTACGAGTGCTGCTGCTGCGAGAATCAATTGAGTTTTTTTCATGATGTTTGATTGTTTATAAAAATGGTTAATAATTTGATTAATTGTTTCGTTTTTAAATGTTTATCGGGACATCAACCACTGTCCAGTCGTCCACGCCGGGCTGGAAGCCACCGCCTCCGCCGCCGGGGTTCGTAGGAACAGGAATGGTGATATCTTCTTCAATATGGATTGTCTGATTCTTGATAGCTTCTTCCGTGTAGAATTCGTCGGTGATGTCACGGCGCCAGATAATGGTGTCGCCGCCCGTGGTCTTCAGAGTGAGCCACAGGACGCTTTCCACATTCGGGTTCTTGCCGAAGGTATTGAACGTACCTACGACGATATCGTTGTTGTCATCGTCAGTTCCCGGACCCATGTCGAACATCAGGGTAACATCGGTATCGGTCTTACCTTCCTCGGTGGGCAGGCCAAGCATGTTGGATGCGATCTGGCCGGTAAGGAGCGCGCGAGCGGAGGCTAAGTACTGACGGTTCTTGAGGCGGACCGAGATGTGCCAGGTCTGGATGATACTTTCAGCGTCGGTTTCGATCACCTGCTCTTCCGTAGTGTTCAGGACGGTGACGATCTCGCGGCTCACGAAGAGGTGGTCCGGTTCGTAAATCACCTTACCTTCCTGCACCTTCTGCAGAGCGATGGACCAAATGTCGGTCTCAGGGTCGTCCTCGAGCAGCGTCTGACCATAGTGGATAGCCGCCAGGAGGCTCGCCTTCAGTGCGGAAGACACCTCGTTGGTGTAAGCCTCGATCGTATTGTAGTCGCGGTCGTTGCGGACGAGGGTAGCCTCGGTATCGAAGTTGTAACCGATGAACTTGTACTGTCCCGGAGGAAGGGCGATTCGACCGCCGCCTGCAGGCAGGTAGCTCTCGGTGACGAGTTCGTTGGTGTTGATGTCGAAGAACATCACGCGCATCATCTCCGGAGTCGGCAGGTTCTGGATCTTACCGTTGACCTTGACGTTCAGATTGATACGGATCCTGAGGTCCAGCGTAGCGCTACCGTACTCAAGCTCGCGCCGCTCGCAGCCTACGAGGACTGTGAGAAGAACAGCAAGAATTATGAGGATGCGCTTCTTCATTACTGGACTTTAACTTTTTTGTTGTAGTGGATCAGGTACCGCAGCGACACCTTTGCGTCGGTGACACCGAAGTAGGTGAGTTTTCCACTGTATTGGTAAACGAGATGCTCGTTGTTGGAGCGTCCCACGTAGTATCTGTACTGGGTAAAGAGCGGACCGCCGCCCACAGCGAAGTCGAGGCTCCAGTCGTGGCCGAGGGTGAGGCCGTAGCCGATGCCGAGGGTACCGAGGATCTCTTCTCCCTGATAACCGCGGCCATTGCGCTCGAAGTCATAGTAGCCTGCGCCCAGAGAAGCGTAAGCGTACCAACCGTCAAGCAGTTCGCGATTTGCTTTGGGCTTGAACGGATTTGCGAAGGTACCGCCGGGATACCAGCGGGCACCGAGGTCGGCATGCAGCAGCTCGGCGCAATCTGCATTGCTGTTCCAAGCGCGCCAAGGTGCGGTTGCCATATAGTTTGCGAACACGCTGAAGTGCTGTCCGATAGGAACTTCAACACCGATGTTGAGCGGAACGCTGTGGAAACCGGTGAAGACCGTAGCGGACTCATACAGCAGATTGTTGGAGATCGCGAAGAGCGGACGGCGCTCCTTGGCGTAAACCTCCGTTACGGTGGTATCGGCAGCAACCGCGTTGCCGTCGGTCACCGTGATGGCGAGAGAGTCCTTTTCGGCAACGGCGGTGGTATCGGTCTGAGGGTAGATGAGACCCGGAACCAGCGTATCGATCGGATTTGCGGTTGCAACCGTATCTACGGCCTTGATGGCGGTGCTGTCCTCGTGCGCGAGCGCGCGTTCCATAGTATCGCGAGCGTGCGCGAGAGTATCGGGTAACGCGGGCGCGACAGTGTCAGCACTCTCATACTCAGGGATCACCGATGCGAAACGGGTCTGCGGGAGGACATCCTCCAGGATGCGGTTCCATGCAGCATTCTGGCGGAGGGCAGCCTCTTTTGCCTGAGCGCTCAGGTTGGGATCATCAATCGTCTTGAGAATCTCGTATTTCTCGATGGCGGTAAGGGTGTCGGCATTCTTGACGCACTCACGAAGTTCATCCCACGCCTCACCCTGCGACTCAACAACGATCAAGCCACTGAGTTTCGGATACTTAGATTCGATGTACTGCTTCAAAGCATCACCACGGCGCTGAGCAATCGCCTTGTTGAGCGCAACAGGGCCATCGATAGAGGAACCGGAGATGATTCTCAGCTTGGTCAGACGGTCGGCGTTGCGGCCGCTCAGGAATTCATCGAGATCTGCGAGCACCTGTGCGTTGTCTGCGTAAGCAGCGTCAACCTCCGTAGAGTTGAGAGAGAAGAGGATGTTGTAGCGGTTCTGCGATTCATCAGCACTCGGAGCGATCTGCTTGAGCGAAACCTCTGCATAACGGAAGTACTTGAAGAAGTTGCGATAAAGCAGCGAGAATGCCGGCTGTTGACGAAGCTCAGCCTCTTTCTCGTCAGAAGTGATGTCCTTGTCAAGGATGGCAAGGAGCTTGGTGCGGCTCGTCTCATCCAGGCGCTCGTCGGAAACAACCGCTTCGCGGAGGTCACCCCATGCCTCAGCGTTCGGGTTGACGAAGACGCGACCCCAGAGCTTCGGGTACTTAGCGAGGAGGTAATCGCGAAGAGCAGCCGAACGCTTCTCGGAGAGATACTGGTTGTAGTAGACATTGCCTTCCGGCGAAGAATAGGAGAGAATCTCCAGTGCAAGGCTGTTGTCATCAGCGCAACGAGCGGCAATTTCTTCTGCGGCAGCGAGCGATTCGGCGTTGTTCAGATACGCAGCATTGACCGTCCACTTGTCCACGGGGAAGAACACGCGAGCATTTGCGTCCTGTGCGTGTGCGTTGGCGCGCGTAAAGAAAAACGCGACCAGGACGAACAAAAGGCGTACTGCGAGCTTTGCAGCCGCGTTTACCGCCATATGGGTTTTGTTGGTCCTGATCATGTTTCAGTTTTTTCTATGTCTATTTTCCGCCCTGCTTTTGCGCGCATATATACGCGTACACGAGCAAAAATCGGGGCAAAGGTAATGCTTTTTTTGAATCGTGAAACTTTTTTTGAAAATTTTTTAAAATTAATTTTTGATTCTTGCTGTTTTTGGCCCTTAAAAGGGTTAAAAACGGGGGTAAAATAAAAATTCATTGTGGATTCATAAAAAGTTGATGATAACAACCCCGATGGGGGGGCGACAAAAAACGCCCTCCAGAGGCCCTCAAATACGGAAAACATCAAGATTCATGAAAAAATCGCAAAAAAGTGAAAAAATATTTACGATTTTAAGTTATTTGTTTTACCTTTGTTGACAGAAACAGAACACAATTTCGCGCACACCTATATATATTATATATGGAAAACAGGAATTCGCTATTACGAATCTTAACAATAGGGGCGATTTCGCTTACTATTTTTAGCTCATGCGCCCAGGATAATTTCGGAATTGAAAGTGAACCTGAGGCTAAGAAAGTCAAATTTGACGTAAAGGTCACTCGTGAGGGAACCGAAATCCCGGGATCCGCCATCACGCGAGGCACCTCTTATGAGTCTGAGGTCAACAAAATCGCCACGATGAACACGGAAATCCCCTTCGGACTCATCGCCGTAGACCCTGAGAGCGAAACCGTCATTATCGACAACCAGGCTATCCACAACTATGCGCATGGCGGTTATACCGGTCTTTTCGACGCAGGTCTGTGGGAGATTCCTGTTAAAATGCAGTTTAGCGCATATTACCCCCATGTAGAGGGTGTCACCTACTCGGAGGGCAAGAGCTCCTATTCGATTCCCTATTCCGCCGTTGAGACCGAAGCTGGTCCACTTGTGTCCAAAACCGTGGAGCGCGCCATCCAGCAGCTTAATATGGTTCCCTTTGAATTTCAGCACATTACCAACGATATTGGCTTCAAGATCGCAGACGTAACTCCGGACAAACGACTCCAGGGCCTGATTCACCTGCGTAAGGTCACCGCCTACAAAGTGGCATCGGCAGGCGTATTTGTCAATGACCTGGCGCTGAGCCACGGTGTCTGGCACAAGCAGGCATACTTCCGCAACGTGGTTGTCTTCGAAGGCGACGAGTTGGTAGGCGTAGGTGAGGCTAACGAGAAGTTCATCGGCCGTACTGCACTGGTAGACAAGTTCTCCCAGAGCTATCGCTACTACGCGATCCCGGATGAAATCAAGATTGGAAAGCAATTTATAAAGGTAGAATATGACATTGACAGCTTCACCCTCAACGGATTTGAGTATCCGCGACTGGAGGGTGTCGTAGCCAAGTTCATGCTCTACGGTGTGCTGCCGGACAACGTGATGGTCTACGGACGCCAGTATACTTTCCACCTAGGGCTGGACCTCTCCTCCGTTTATAGTGAAATTACCTTTAGCCCTTCCGTAAGTGAATGGGAAACAAGAATATACGAAAATAATGACATTTTCTGATGCTACATGATCTACTGATTTTTGCACCAGTTGCGGCTTGCCTCTTCTGGGCAATCATGCACTGCCTCATAGCCTATCGGACCAATACTTTCCCAGCCATCATGGTGCTAACCTTGACGGCTATGGTCTTTTTTATGATAGATGGTTATTACTCAGCTATCTACGGGACACCGGAAGTCTATATTTGGTTCTCTTTGATCTATCAGTTGGTGGCGCCGGGATTGATCCCGGCCGCGATGTTTTATATGCGGCGGTTGATGAAGGAGCAACGATACCACTTCGTGCAATTTTTGTGGGTAATCATCCCAGCCATCATGTTCTCGGTTACAGCCCTGTTAATGAGCATTATAGGACCATCCGAGATTGTCAATATGACTAATGCCATCAACACGCACGGCCTCGCCGTGCTTTCGCAGTATAAAGGGGAGCTGGTATACCGGTATTATGTATGGTCTGATCTCGTGTTGCGCATAGTGATTGGTATGGAGATGGTTTACATGCTCATCTACATGATTGTTGTTTCCATCAACAGAAAGTATAGCCCTGGGCAAATCTTCAAATTCCTATTTAGAGGAGCCGACGTCGATGTGCTTCAGATTCAGTTAAATGCGCTATCTGGTATTGCCGTTGTGTATTTATTCAAATTGTTCTTTTTCAAGAGTTATCTGGATACACACTTGTGGATCACGGCGCTTTTGTCGGTCTATGTGACCGTGGCCGTCTTCAGCCTCGGCTTTTTCTCACTGTTTGGCGCTCATCCCTCCTTCAGTATCAGGGATATCCGCAATTTGATGCGGTTTAATTACAACCGCAAGAATAAGCAGAAGACCATTGAGTCTATGTTTGAACACTTGCTTGAGGATGCCGACACGGAAACCCAGCGGCGTATCCGCGGCAAGATCGTCGTGTCCAGCGAAGTGGACACTTGGGAACAAAATCAGGCGCAGAGCCGTCCCTCGCTGGCTGATGCCTTATTCAATGTCAGCAACGAAACCTGGTCGGAAAACAGCATGATGGGGCGCTTCCAGCGCCTGATGCGCGACGAACAGCTCTATCTGAAGCCCGGACTATCGCTGCAGGACGTAGCAGAGCGGCTTGGAACCAACAAAACCTATGTCTCCAAGATGGTGAACAACACCTTCAACATGGGATTCCCCGAACTGCTGAACATCCTGCGCGTAGATTATGCTGAGCACTACATCGTGTTGCACAAAGACGCCAAGCAGAGTCAGATTGCCGAGGCATGCGGTTTCTTCAGCGCATCTTCCTTCAACAATACCTTCAAGCACGTCACCGGTATGACGCCGAAGACGTGGCTGAGCACGAGGTAGAGGAGTCGTTGCGCGCCTGTGAGGCAGGTTGCCAATTAGACTAGAGAAACAGGTCGGCGATAATTGCGTCGGAGACGAAGAAACGGTCTGCAGGAATACGCAGGCCGTTGTTTGTTTGCACAAGTCTCCCATCGGCGAGCATAGAATCCAGCTTCGGACGAATCGCTGAAAGGTGTTCCGGAGAAAGGTCGTCCAGCTTTAAACCGACAGCTGTCCGGAGCGAAAGCATCACTTTCTCGTTCGCCAAATCCTTGTCTGAGAGTGTTTCAAAATCTAAAACATGGGCTTCTGAAGCGCTCTGGCCAACACCGGGGGCGGTATTTTCGGTTTCGAAAATGAAACCTTGCGTGGAATATTTTGCCAGATAGGCCGCCAGGTCCGGGCGGTTCCAGCAGCGTGTACGGTACCCGTCGTAGGAATGGGCACCCGGGCCAAATCCCCAATAAGGTTCACGGCGCCAGTAGGCTGAGTTGTGCTGTGCTTCCCGACCCGGCAGCGCAAAATTGGAGATTTCGTATTGAAGGTAGCCGGCGGCGGCAGCGCGCTGCTGGAGCAGCGCGTACTGCCGGGCGCAGGTCTCCTGCGCCGGCGGCGCATAGGCGCCCGCCGCCGCCTCGTCGCCCAGCGTACTCCCCTCCTCTACGCTCATCTGGTAGCAGGAGAGGTGTTCGGGGTGCAGGGCCAGCGCACGGTCGATGGTCGCGAGCCAGTCATCGTCCGACAGGCCGGCGAAACCAAAAATCAGGTCCAGCGAGAGGTTGTCGAAGCCGGCTTCACGCGCCATCCGCACGGCGTTTTCCGCCTGCGAGGCCGTATGTCGGCGGCACATCCAGCGCAGATGCGCGTCGCAGAAAGACTGAACGCCGATACTCAGGCGGTTCACTCCCAGGCGACGCCACGCAGCGAGTTTCTCCGGCGTAATATCGTCCGGATTCGCCTCCAGCGTAAACTCCTCGAACGGAGTCCCTGTTTGGGAACAAATACCGGTGACGGCGGAGACGATGCGCTCCAGCTGCTCCGGAGACAATAGAGACGGAGTCCCGCCGCCGATGTAGAGTGTGGGGTGTTCCCACCGGTCTGGCGATTGCACCTGTAGGCGCACTTCATTCAGGAGGGCGTCTACGTAGCGTTCCAACGACGCTGCATCCGTGCAGCACTCAGAGTAGAAGCTGCAGTAGCGGCAGAAGGAAGCGCAGAAAGGTATATGTATATATATGCCTGCCATAGGTGTTTCAAGTTAGAACCACCGGGAGGGCTGGCTATCGGAGGACGAGGTCGGCGGTGCCGAGTTTGGTCTCCGTGGAGAAGACCTCTACGCGGTAGACACCCTTGGTGAAGGGTGCGCCGTCAACCTTGGCGAAGTAGATACAGATCTCGATTTCCTCGCCCTGGTAATCCACCACGCGGGAAGCGGAGGCCATCATATCCTCGTCGCCACAGCGGAACGCTTTCTGCTGGTCGCTGGGCAGCTGTGCGCCTTCCGGTCCGAACACCTTTATGTATATGGTGCGGTTGCCGCGTTCGGCGATGCTGTTCTCAATGAGGCTCAGGCAGGTCTTCAGTTTGACGGTACGGCTGCTGCGGTCCGTCTCCTTGTTGGAGGCGTTGATGGCCGTCAGTACCACGCCGCGTCCCTTGACCACAGCTCCGGCAGAAGCCTTAGCGGCATACTGCTCAGTGGTGGTTACCAGTTCTTCATACGCCTTCTTGCTCTCGGCAGCCGCTTTGCGGGCCTCGCTGGCCTCATGGCGAAGCGCCACATTCAACGTGTTAAGCGAATCTATCTGGTGGATGTATCCTTTCATGATGGTGCGCAGCGTGCCAAGTTCCTTCTCGTACTGACGCATTTTGGTGCGGTTGGTGGCTTCGGTTTTCTGGAGCCGTTCGATCAGTTGTCCGACCTTCTCTTTCTCCACCGCCAGGGAGTCGTTGATGGCTTTGTTGGTGGTATTCAAGGTCTCGTATTCACCCTGAAGTTCAACCAGCTCGTTGGTCAGGTCGGCCTTTTCTCCATTCAGGTCGTGGACCAGTTTGGAGTTGTTGATCCACATCACCAGCAGTACCACGAGCAGTGCAGCGGCAATCGCGCCCAGCACGATCACCAGCTTGCGCATCTGGTCGTTCTTCTCTGCTTTTTCTTTTTTATTGTAACGCTGTTCAAATTCCAGCATCTCCTGGTCAAAATCTTCCTGTGCCATAATCTTATGGGTTTTATTCTCCGCAAAAGTACTAAATTTGTGCCATAATCTATCCGAAAACGCTTATGAGATATCTGATTCGCGCCCTTAAGTATCTGGTTTACTTCGTTGTATTGTTTTTCGTAATTGTCGGCATCATTTGGCTCATTACGCCCAAGACCGACGGAGGATTCTCGCTCTCTGCCATGTTCCAGCCCGGCGCGCTGCCCAAGATCGCCATTCTATTCCTGGTGATTGCAGCGGGGTATCCCTACTTTGCCTTCACCAAGCGCAAGGTTTACCTGGGCGGAACCTTCGCCGAGAAACGCGACGTAATCCTCGCCTGTTTCGAGCAGTGGGGTTACGAAATCGAAAATGAGGAGCCCCAGCAGATTTCCTTCCGACTCAAGAGCAAGACCGGCCGCTTCACCCGTATGTATGAAGACCGGATCGTGATTGAGACCCAGAATGAACCTATCGTGCTGAACGGCTATCGCCGCGATATCGACCGCATGGCGCGCAACATCAACTACAGTCTCTCGCAAAGCGAATAAAACGTCATGAAAAAAGATCTTGTTATCGGGATTGATGTTGGCGGACAGACCGCCAAATGTGGCGTGGTGAATGCTGAAGGCAACATCCTTGCCCAAAGTGTAATCCGATCGAACGAGCACACCAGCGCCGTAGAGTTCTTGGACGCGCTGGCAGATGCGCTGCACGCACTGGTCACAGAGGCCGGCGCGGAGGGTCGCATTTTGGGAATCGGTATGGGCGCCCCCAACGGCAACTACTATACCGGTGTGATTGAAAATGCCATGAATGTCACGTGGGCCCGCAACGGCCGCGTGCCCGTCGCACAAATGTTGCAGGAGCGCATGGACGGCATCCCGGTTATCCTGACGAACGATGCCAACGCCGCTGCGGTGGGTGAGATGCGCTACGGAGCCGCCCGCGGAATGAAGAATTTCATTGTCATCACGCTAGGCACGGGCGTAGGCTCCGGAATCGTCATTGACGGCAAGGTAGTTTACGGCCACGACGGCTTTGCCGGTGAGCTGGGCCACACCTGCGTGATTCGCGACGGCCGGCTCTGCGGCTGTGGCAAAAAGGGATGTCTTGAGGCCTATTGCAGTGCGGTGGGTGCCGCCAAAACCGCACAGGAGTGGCTGGCAGAAAGTGACGAACCCTCGCTGCTCCGCAAGGTTGACAAAATTACCTCGAAAGATATTTATGAAGCAGCTTGCCAGGGAGACGAACTGGCCATCCGGGTACTGACCTATACCGGAACGCTTCTGGGACAAAAACTGGGAGACTTTATCGCCTTCTCGGCACCTGAAGCCATCATCCTTTTTGGTGGTCTGGCACGCGCGCGCAAGTTTCTGGAAGAACCCATCCGCACATCCATGAATGAAAACGTCGTATCCCTCTGGCGCAACAAAGTGAACCTTCTCTTCTCGCCGCTTAAGGAATCCGACGCCGCCATTCTCGGCGCCGCCGCACTTGCTTGGGATGTGAAATAAAAAGCTACGGCTCGAGGTAGCGGATTTCTTTGCCGTGACAGCGGGCGTATTCAATCTCGGAGCGCGTGCTGGAACCGATGTATCCGCCCACATTCAGCACATAGATCGCGTCGGCCATATCGATCTTTCGCTTGTGCATATCGTCCAGCATTTCTTTGGTGCCCTCCGTCCAAACTTCGTCATCGCCGCTGTGACCAAAGAGGCCAACACTGATTACGATATTGCCCTCCAGCGTCAGCCGTTTCTGCGCTTCCATGAAGGCATCTTTGAACTTCGTGCTCCCGCAGAGCGTGATAACCGGGTACTTTCCTACCATAATCTGTTATCAAAAATGTAACATTTTCCCAGAAGAGGGAAGTAACATTTTTAAAATTCTAATCTACTCAAATACAGAGGGTGAGACCCCGTAGAAGGCCTTAAAGGCGGAGGAGAAATAGGCCGGGGATGCGAAGCCGCAAGCGGCTGCAACCGTGGCCATGTTCTTCTCACCGGAACGAAGCATCGTAGCGGCCGCTTCCATTCTGCGGGCCTTGATCATATCGGAGGGAGAAGAGGCCGAAAGGGCCTTCAATTTGCGGGAAAGGTGCACTCTCGAGATGCCCAATTCAGCGGCAATCTGGTCTACTGAAAAGTCCTTGTCCGTATAATTCTTTTCGATAATCTCCTTGACTTTTGACTCGAAATCCTGGACCTCAAACAGGGTGCCGGGATGTGCCGTAGCTTCGGGTTTTACTACGGGCTGAGGCTGAGATTTAGGCTGCGGTTCGGGCTTGGCTTCGGGCTGAGGTTCTGGCCGGATCTCAGGCTTTGCCGCAGAAGGAGTGCTGGCGTTTCGCCTGCGAAGGATAAAGTAAACGAGGGCACAAATGACCGCAATAAGGCAGACAATTACGAGAATCCAAGGCCAGGTAGCCGGCTTCTTGGGCTCATCTACGACCAGCTCTTCGGGTTCCGGAGCGGCCGTCTCGAAAAGCGCTTCCCGGACGGAAGCGGGTATATCGCTGCGCTGGACAAACCCTTCAAGCGTGGAATAAGTAAGCACGACATCGCGCGCGTCACGTATCCAAAGGAGGCCGTTTTCATCGAAGGCAAGGGAGACGATCGAGTCGCACTCGAGATGGCCGGTCAGGCTCGAATAGGTAAAAGAGCGGCCGGTAGCGCCGATCCGCAGAAGTCCTTTTGACGCCGTTCCAACCCACAGGGAGCTGTCTTTGGGGCTTATTATTGAAAACGTAACATCATTTGCGGGTGTTACATTTTCACAAATAGCGACCGTCTGGTCCGCAAGACTCAATACGAGGATGCAAGCAAAAAGACGGAGGAGGGAAAGAGATTTAACGACGGGTCTCCTCATAATACAGGGGTATTTATTCTGCGACCGCAGAAATATTCACACAGCGAAGTGTTCGCATGGAAGCGGCGATCAGACGGCCCCAAGTAGCGCCACCCTCCAAGGCTTCGAGCCGCTCCTTCTTCGAGGGGCCGGAGAGCGACGAATCGTCGAGTATCTGTAAGATGTCGTTCTTGTCGGGGCCCACCCAGGAAGAAGCAACGACTTCGCGCAGTCCTGCCCAGTTTTCTTCACAAGAGCGCACAGTGATCCTGTCGGCGCTCACTCCGAGCTCGACCAGTTGTCGCTTCACTGCTTCGGCCCTTCGTCGACCCAACGTCAAGTTCCATGAAACTTTTCCTTCCGGTGAAGACAAGGCGTCGAGAACCACGACGGAACCTGGAGGTAACGCTGCTATCCAGAACTGGAGCGCCTGGAGCTGTTCGGTATTGTCGAGGTAATGGGAGAGGATCTCGGAATTGCCGGCCGGGAACTTGACGGAAACCCGTTCACCGTGCGGGTTATCAGTAGGTGCTGCTGAACTCGCTGAGATTTCAATATTCGTGGTATACTCTACGTAGATTTCCGTTCGTCGAATTCTCGTGAAGCAATTCCATAGCAAATCATCCCACACAATCCCGCCCCAGAGATCCTGCAGCAAGGATTCTTTGTCATTTTTACCGCTTTTCAGCAGTGTCAAAGTTTCGTCCTTCCATTCCTTATTATTACACGCGCGCACGTAAGCCTCCGTTGAGGCCCAGTCTTCAGGGACGTCGCTTACTACAATCTGAGAATCAGTAAGGCCGGGCAACTTTTCCTTCAACAAGGAGACGATCGCCTCCGAGCGTCGTGCCGCTAGTTTGGTGTTCCAGGAAAGAGATCCCTCGGGCGAGGAGTAGGAGGTCACGTTGATCCGCGCGATGCGGCCGGCCTCAACGGATGAAGCGAGCGCATCAAGTTCGGCGGAAGTGGAAGCGTTCGCCCGATTCGAAATGTCAAGAGCGGATTTACCGGCTTGCCATCTGAAACTGCCATTCCAGTTGCCGGCGAACAAGCCCGCTCCCGGAAGTAGCATTCCCAGAACCACCAGGACCGATATGATTACCTTTCTCGACATTGATTTTGAAACATTCAAAGGTAATCATTTCTAAAATAACCTGCAAGAATGTTATTCAGAATATAAGTGGTCAATCACGATGCTGAGCGGATGCCCGGGAACAGCCGCCGAAAGTTGCTCGTGCAGATGCTGCAGGAAGGCGTGGTCGTCCGTGATGGAATAGTCCGGCACCACATCCACCGAGATGCGCCCATCCTCGTAGCAGTAGAAACCATGCACCTCCAGGATATGCTCTTCACGCGAAAGTGTCTCGACCACAAGGCGTTGCAGCTCAGCATTCGCACTGTTACCAGCCGCATTGGCATAAACGCCCACCGTCATCACGATTCCGTGGTTGGCGTACATCATCTCGGCAATCTGGCGCGTGAGCCCGTGGATCTGGTGGGCCGTCATGGTGTCCGGCACGGCGATATGCAGCGACCCGATGGTCAAGTTGGGTCCGTAGCCGTTCAAAATGATATCATATACCCCCTGCACGCCTTCCTGCGCCATGATTTCGCTTTTGATTTTGCTCACCAGTTCCGCCGAAACGCGCGCCCCCAGCAGTTGATTGATGGGTGAAGAGAGCATCTCCACGCCGGCCTTGATAATCACGACCGAGATCACCGCACCCAGATAACCATCGATAGAAACCTTCCAGATGAGCATGATGCCTGCGGAGATGAGGGTGGCCAGCGTAATGACCGCATCGAAGAGCGCATCCGACCCGGAAGCCACCAGCGCATCGCTTTCCAGCTTTTTGCCCTGCCTGCGCACGTACCATCCCAGCATCAACTTGGCCACGATGGCTACGATGATCACGATGAGCGTAACCGTGGTGTACGCCGGCTCTACCGGGTTGATAATCTTCTTAATAGACTCAATGAGCGAGGTGATGCCCGTGGTGAGGACGATGGCAGCGATGATGATGGCCGTTAGATACTCTACGCGACCGTGTCCGAAAGGATGCTTGTGGTCCGCCGGGCGCACGGAGAGCTTGGTGCCGATGATGGTAATCACGCTGGAGAGCGCGTCACTCAGGTTGTTGACGGCATCCAGCACGATAGCTACCGAGTGTGCCAGCAGGCCCACAAGTGCCTTAAAACCAGCAAGAAAAACGTTGGTAATAATACCGACCACACTGGTACGTATGATTTGCTTGGTACGGTTCATAAATGACTATCTATTCACGATTCCTTGTTTAATTGTAGGATCATGTCATCCAGCATCCCGAAAAGTGCGGGCAGGGAGTCCTGGTTAACACTGGGGCAGGCCACTTTGCCGCCCACGGCCATGGGCACTTTGGCGAGTTTCTCCTGCAGGGCACGGCCCTTCCGGGTGAGGGAGACAATCATCTGCCGGGCATCTTTCTCCCCCTTACTGCGGGAGAGGATGCCCGCTGCCTCCATCCGCTTGAGGAGCGGCGTAACGGTGTTTGTCTCCAGATAGAGCCGCCGAGCGATGTCGTTCACCGGCTGGGCATCCTGCTCCCAAAGCACCAGCAGCACCAGGTACTGCGGGTAGGTCAGTCCGTGCCCGGAGAGCAGCGGATGATAGGCCTGCGTGATGAGGCGCGAAGCCGTATAAAGCCTGAAACAGAGCTGGTTATCCAGCTTGAACTGCGCCTTCATTAGAGCATTTCCTCGATATCTATTTCAATCTTGTCGGGTGTCGTGGTAGGGGCGTAACGCTTGATGAGGGTCCCGTCACGGTTGATCAGAAACTTGGTAAAATTCCACTTGATGTCACTCTCCTTCTCGACGCTTTTGCTGATGGTTTTGAAGAGTTTGGCCGCCGCCTTAGCCTTCAGACCGCTGTATTCCTCGGTGGGTGCCTGGGTCTTGAGATACTCAAAAATGGGTTCAGCATTCTCGCCGTTAACGTCGGTTTTGGCCATCAACGGGAAGGTGACGCCATGGTTCAGGCGGCAGAATTCAGCAATCTCCTCGTTGCTGCCCGGCTCCTGATGTGCAAACTGGTCGCAAGGGAAGCCGATAATGACCAAACCTTGATCCTTATACTTCTGATAGAGGGCCTCGAGGCCGTCATACTGCGGGGTGAAACCGCACTTGGATGCAGTGTTGACAATCATCAGGATTTTGCCTTCATACTGTGCAAAATCAACTTCCAGACCTCTGTTGTTCAGGGCTTTGAAATCGTAAATCTTTGACATATCTCGTATATTTATATCGTTCACGATGCAAATATACAACTTAATTTTTATATCGCAAGCGATATTTTAATTTTTTTACAGACTTTCGCGAATAATATCGGCGATATCGGACTCGGAGAGAGGAACGTAAGCCTCGTCGAGCCCCTCATTTACTGCGATGTGGTGAGCCATCTCGTCGATGCGGCTTTCGTCGATACCCACCTCGCGCAGATGCATCGGAATGCCGATGCTCTGGAAAAAGGCATAGGTGGCATCAATCGCGCGCTGCGCAATCTCGGGTGCCGGCAGTTTCGGATCGATTCCGAACACATTGATACCATATTTAACGAACCGCGGCAGGGTCCGCTCGCTCAGGATCTTCTTCATCCAGCGCGGCGTGATGATGGCCAAACCCCAGCCGTGGGTGATGTCGTAATAAGCACTCAACGCATGCTCGATAGCGTGGCACGGCCAGCCGGAAGGGCTGTTGCCCAGCGCCAGAATGCCGTTGCAACCATAGGTGCAGCAGAGCATCATCTCCGCACGGGCCGTGTAATCTTCCGGATTCTCCAAGCACTTGCGGCCGTTCTCCATCAGGCTGCGAAGCATCGATTCGCAGAATCCGTCGTTCAGCAGGGTCGTGTCCTCCGTAAAGTACTGCTCGATCGTGTGGTTCATGGCATCCGCAATACCGGCCGCCGTCTGCCCGCGCGATACAGAGAAGGTGTATTCCGGATCCAGGAAGGAGACGACCGGGAAGAGCAGGCGGTCCTGGTAGCCGATCTTGTCATTGGTCTCAGTACGCGAGATGACGCCGCCAGCATCATATTCGCTGCCGGTGGCCGCGAGAGTGAGAATATCCACAATAGGCAGCGCCGCCTTCGCTTTAACTTTATAGGTGATGAGGTCCCACGGGTCGCCGTCGTAGCAGGCACCCGCTGCGATGGCTTTGGAGCAATCCAGCACGCTGCCTCCGCCCACCGAGAGAATCACATCCACGCCGTTCTCTTTGCACAGGCGCACGCCATCCAGCACGCTGGGATCATACTTCGGGTTCGGTTCGATGCCGGGCAGTTCAATGATCTCTTTGTCCGGAAGCAAGGCCAACACCTTCTGGTAGAGGCCGATCTTTTTGATGCTGCCTCCACCATAGGTCAGGAGCACCTTTTTGCCGAAGCCCGCCATCACGCGGGGGAGTTTTTCAATCACGCCCTTGCCGAAAATCAAGCGCGTCGGGGTCTGATAATCAAAGTTTTGCATAGAGTATAGGTTTAATTATTTGCAATGGGCGGCAGCCGCGGTGAGGGCTTCGTAAAAGTCGGAGCCGTAGGCGGCGATCAGGGGGTCGCGCAGGAACTCGAAGACACGGATGCCTTCGCGACGACCTTTTTCAAAGGCGCACCGGCAGATGTCCCAGCGGTGCAGGTTGAGGGCCGTCATGCCGTTCGAGAGTTGGGACGCACGAATGGGATAGAGCCGGCAGGAGATGGGTTTCACGAAGCGGCACCGGCCCGCGATGTGCGCACGCTCGATCGCGCAGAAGCAGGCCCCTTCCTCGAAGCGAGTATAAACGCATTCTTCGGAGTGGCCCAGGAGGGGTGTGACGCAGTCGCCGTCGCGGTCAATCTCGAAGAAACCCACTTCCGCCACGCGTGCCCGGGCGGCAGGGGCCATCAGCGGAGCATACGCATCGTATTCACGCTCAAGCGCTTCCGCCTCTGAGTCGGTGAGCGGTGCGCCACTGTCGCCATACACGCAGCAGACCCCGCGACACGTTTCATAATCACACGCGAAGTACTCCGTGACAATCTCTGACGAGACCAGGATGTCTCCGATTTGAAGGATGGCGGATTCCATAAACGGCATATCTTTTGCAAAATTAAACATTAGTAACTAATTTTGGAGGTTGAAAAACCGACAAAACGATTAAAAGAATTATAAGATGAAAAAGATTTTTGCAGCACTTCTGATGACGCTTTGCATGGCCGGTGTCGCTGTCGCTCAGGACATGGCGCAGGCAACCGAACTCGCAAAGCAGGCTAACGAATCCCTCGTGAACGGTGACAACGAAGCGGCACTCGCCGGCTTCCGTCAGGCCCTCGAGCAGGCATCGCTCTGCGGCGAAGAAGGATTTGATCTCGTAACCACCTGCAAGAGCGTGATTCCCAAGATCCTGCTCAACCAGGCAAAAGCCAGCATCGCTGCCAATGAATTCGACGCAGCTGTAGAAAAACTGAAGGAAACGGCTTCCGTCGCCACCGAATACGAACAGGTCGACGCCGCTGAAGAGGCAAACGCACTGGTTCCCCAAGTTCTGCTTCAGAAAGCAAACCAGCTGCTCAACGCCAAAGATTATAATGGTGCCGTTTCCGCTTACAAGGATGTGCTTGACGTAGATCCCGCAAACGGCAATGCATACCTGCGTATGGGTATGGCTTACAACGGAATGAACAATCTCGACAGCGCAATCGAAGCTTTCGACAAGGCACTCGAGAACACGCCGGAAACCAGCCAGGGCGCGGTCAAGAAGCAGCTCTCCACCGCTTACCTGAAGAAGGCCAACGGCTTCTACAAGGCAAAACAGTGGAAAGAAGCGCTTGAGTTCGCTCAGAAATCCATCGAAAGCCAGGATAACGCAAACGCTGAAAAGATCGTGGGTAACGCAGCCAGCCAGCTGAAGCAGAACAAGATCGCTGCTGAGGCTTTCGAGGCTTATCTCACCATGAAGCCCAATGCTTCGGATAAGGTTCAGGTCACCTACCAACTCGGTACGGTGCTGCAGGCTCTCGGCGACAAGGAGAAGGCTTGCGGCTACTTCAAGACCATCCAGGACGATCCCAAATTCGGCGAAGGCGCTCGTTATCAGATCACTCAGCTGAAATGCAACTAGAGCTCCTGGCTCCTGCCGGAAACAGAGACATCGGCATCGCGGCAATTGACTGCGGTGCCGATGCCGTCTATATCGCAGGCCCCCGCTTCGGTGCCCGGCAAGCCGCCGGCAATCCGGTCGCGGAGATCGGCGAGTTGGCCCGCTATGCCCATCGCTACAATGCACGCGTCTATGCCGTCGTCAACACCATTCTGTTCGACGACGAGCTGGAGGCTGCTCGCCGACAGATGGCAGAGTTGGCCGAGGCGGGAGTGGATGCCTTTATCATTCAAGATCTTGGGCTGCTCAAGCTAGACCTGCCGGCGCTGCCCCTGTTTGCCTCAACCCAGACGGTAATCCGCACGCCGGAAGAGGCGCGGCGGCTGGAGGCGCTGGGCTTTCAGCGGCTGATTCTCGAGCGACAGATCTCGCTGGATCAGATCCGCGCCATCCGCTCCGCCGTGCAATGCGAGCTGGAGTTTTTCGTGCACGGTGCGCTCTGCGTCTCGTACAGTGGGCAGTGTTATCTCAGCCAAGCCTTGACGGGCCGGAGTGCAAACCGCGGGGCTTGCGTCCAGGCGTGCCGGTCACTTTATGACCTGGTGGATGCCGACGGCCATGTCCTGCTACACGATCGTAGTTTGCTCTCCCTGAAGGATTTCCGGCTGGACGACCGGCTGGGGGACCTGATTGCGGCGGGCATCTCCTCCTTCAAAATCGAGGGGCGTTTGAAGAACGCTTCCTATGTAAAGAACGTGGTGCGGCACTACCGCGCGCGGATTGATGCGTGGCTGGAGAAGGCGGCGAAGGGGTCTGCGACAGCCGATGGCTCGGCGGCGAGCTACACGCGCGCTTCGGCCGGACGGATCGTCGGCGGATTCACGCCCGACATCGATGCCACCTTCAACCGAGGCTATACCACGGCCTTTCTGGACGGCCGGCGCGGGGCCTGGAACTCGGTGGACGCGGCCAAGTCGCTCGGCGCCTACCTGGGCACGATTACCTCAATCGACGGCAACACCATTACCATTGACACAGAGCGGGTTCTGGCAGCCGGCGACGGACTGGCCTTCGTTCCTCGAGGGGGTGCGTCCGGCATCCGCGGCAGTGAACTGACCGGCATGCGCATAGAGTCGGTGTTCGGGAGAACTTCGGCGAACGGCTCTCCGGCGAGTTCTGGATTGCGAATCCGCCTGAAGAGCACCGCCGGACTGTTCCGCGGCCAGAAAGTTTACCGCAACCTGGACAGCGCCCTTGAACGGGAGCTGGAACGCAATATGCCACGGCGTCTGATTGATGCCGTCATCGATTACCGGTCTTTCGGCGGTACGACCACCTTTACGGCTACAGCCGAGGACGGACGCCGGGCGGAGGTTTCCTTTGCAGAGACGGCCGATGTTGCGCGCAACGCTGAAACCGCACTGGAGAGTCTCCGAAGCCAGCTTTCCAAGACCAGCGAGCCGTATCGGTTCACGCTGGGAACGACGGAGAGCGACGTCGTCTATTTCTACCCCGCCGCCTTCCTCAACGGCATCCGCCGCGATCTCGCCGAGCGACTGGCCGCGAGAAACGCCGGGATGGGGGTCCCCGAGAATGGCTTGGCAGACAATCCATTGATTCACAGTAAAATACGCAAAGTGCTCCCCCTCCCGGAAGGGGGTAGCGGTTTGAACAACTCGCTAAATATCAACAAGTTAAGCGCCAAGGCGAAATTAGACTACCGGGCGAACTGTGCGAATCATCTGGCGCGGGAGGTGCTGACGGAGATGGGCGCGGAGACGGTGGCGCCGGCCTACGAGCTGGAAGCTCCGCGGGGCGCCGAAGTGATGCGCAGTCGTTACTGCATCAAATATGAGCTGGGGCTCTGCCCTAGGTATCCACTAGGGAATGCAGACGGAGACCGTTCCGGTGACCGTCCGGGGGGAGTCGCCTCGGGGAGGCTCCGGGAACCGCTCTATCTGGAGAACAATGGGCGGCGGCTCCAATTGAAATTCGATTGCAAGAATTGCGAAATGGTTGTACTTTTGTAGGTCATGAAGTTTCAGGAGATCATAGGAAACGACGAGTTGAAGCGTCTGCTCCCGCAAATGGTTCGGGAGGGACGGCTGCCGCACGCGGTGCTCTTCACCGAGGAGGGGTGCTGGGGTGCGATGGCCTTCGCCCTGGCGCTGGCGCAGTTCGTGAACTGCGAGCAGGCTGCCGACGACTCCTGCGGCGTCTGTGATTCCTGTCACAAGTATGGCAAACTGATTCATCCGGACCTGCATTTTGTCTTTCCGGTGAGCGCGGGCAAGGGGCTCAGCGAGTCTGAGAAGAAGGCGCCGATTTCCGACTACTTCCTTACTCCATGGCGCGAACTGGTCCTGCGCAAGCCCTATTTCTCCGAGCAGGAGCTCTACGACGCAATCGGCATCGAGAACAAGAGCGGCATCATCACCGTCAACGAAGCCAAACGCATTATCGAGAAACTCTCCCTCCGCGCATTCGAAGGCGAGTACAAGACGATGATCATCTACCTGCCGGAGCGCATGAATATCGACGCGGCAAACAAACTTCTCAAACTGATTGAGGAGCCGCCGCTCGGCACCCTTTTCCTGCTGGTGTCGCACAACCCGGAACGCATCCTCCAGACGATCCGTTCCCGTTGCCAGCGCATCCAGCTCAAACCCCTCAGCCGCGAGGAACGCAAGGCCGCCGGCCTCACCTCCACTGCGAATCCTGAATTCAGCGAGATCCTGCAGCACCTGCTCACCGTATCGCTGGAAAAGAAACTCATTGACACCTTCCCCCTTTGGGAATCCCTCTCCGAGATGGGACGTGAACGGCAGCGTGACTGGTGTCTCTACGCTGAACAATATATTCGAACAATCTACCTGGTTGCCTCTGGACTTGAGGAACTTGCAGAGACCGAACCCGACGAGGCGGAGCGCATTCGCGACTTTGCCCACCGGCTCAATCCCGGTTTCTACGAGAAGGCTTTCAAGGCCCTGGAAGGGGTGCTTTCCGCCGTTGACAGCAATGTCAACCCCAAACTCACCTTCTGCAACCTGGCCAACATCTTCCAAGTAATCGCCTGACTATGATCATAAAAGAACCCGGGGCAAAAGGATTTGACTGCGCGAGAGGCTGTAATGTGGACCGCACGCCCAACGGAACGCTCGATATCAACTACGACCAAAGCTGCTGCAAACTGGCCACCTTCAACTGGCTGGAAGGCATTCCTCAAGATGAATACCGCAACCTCTACGAGGTTCGCTTCAAGAATACCCGCAAGATTGTCTTCCGCAACGAATCGGGACAGGTCATCAAGACCGGCGATATCGTGGTGGTAGAGGCCCAGAACGGCCATGACGTAGGAATCGTCACGCTGGAAGGCCCCCTTGTCGTGCACCAGCTGCGCCGCCACAATATCGATCCCAAGACCTACGAATTCCGCAAGATTTACCGCCGTGCCAAGATCCTGGATATCGAGCGCTGGCAGGAGGCGATCTCCCGCGAACAGGCGGTGATGATCCGCTCCCGGCAGCTCGCCGCACGGCTCGGCCTCAACATGAAAATCGGCGACGTAGAGTTTCAGGGCGACGGCACCAAAGCCATCTTCTACTATATCGCCGACGCCCGCGTGGACTTCCGTCAGCTCATCAAGGATTTCGCGGCAGAATTCAGCATCAAGGTGGAGATGAAGCAGATCGGCGCACGCCAGGAAGCGGGCCTGATTGGCGGGCTGGGCGTCTGCGGACGGGCCCTTTGCTGTTCGGGCTATATGTCTGAGTTCCAGTCTATCACCACAGCGGCGGCACGCGCACAAGATCTTTCGCTCAACCCGCAGAAACTCGCCGGTCAGTGCAGCAAGCTCAAGTGCTGCATCAACTACGAGGCGTCGGTGTATGTAGATGCCAACAAGCGGATGGCCTCCGTCCACGAGCCGCTCGAGTTTGAAGACGGACCGGCCTGGCTGGTGAAGACCGATGCGTTGCGCGGACTGCTCTGGTTCTCGTACGACAAGGATAATCTGGCCAAGATTTGGCCGCTCACATCCGTACAGGTTCGTGAAATTCAGGAACTTAATAAGAAGGGTGTGAAACCGGCTTCGCTGATGGACAACGGCAAGGATGACGGTCCGGAATTCGTGAGCGCCGTGGGCGACGACAGCATCTCGCGTTTCGACGAGAAGAAGCGCCACAAGGGCCATCGCGGCGGCAAGCATCGCCGTGGACGTAACGGAAACGGCGGCGGCAACGGCTCCAACGGCAACGCGGCCCAATAAACATGGGATCCAAAGACAAACTCAAACGATTCGCGGAGAACGAAACCTTCGCCTGCCTGCTGCAACCGCGCACGGCGGAGGTGCTGAACACCAACCATCCCATCAAGGGACACTGGGGCGAGCGAATGTTCCACAACGCCAACCCCATCGTGCTGGAGCTGGGCTGCGGCAAGGGCGAGTATACCGTCGCGCTGGCGGAAAAGTTTCCGGAACGCAACTTTATCGGTATCGACATCAAGGGTGCAAGACTCTGGAAAGGAGCCAAATACGCCACGGAAAAGCCCCTGCCCAACGTGGCTTTCATCCGCACCCGAATCGAATTTATCACATCGCTTTTCGCCCCGGGAGAGGTTGCGGAAATCTGGATCACCTTCGCCGACCCGCAGGAGAAGAAGGCCCGTAAGCGGCTGACCGCTCCGGGCTTCCTGGCGCGCTACAATCAAATCCTGGCCCCGAAGGGAATCGTCCACCTGAAGACCGACAGCCGGTTACTGCACAATTATACCCTGCAGGTGGCCGCCGTCAACAACCTGCCGGTGCTCGTGCACGACGAGGATATCTACGGCCATGGTCTGGCCGACGAACTGCTCTCCATCAAGACCTTCTACGAGCAGAGCTTCCTGGCCAAGGGCATTCCCATCACCTACCTGGCCTTCCGCCCGGGCACAAAAAAACCGCTCGCAGAGCCTGATTGGGATCAGACGCCCTACGAGCAGTCTTATAAAACTTCTACGCGGAACAGTTAGAACTTGAGCGCCAGGGATACCAGGAAGGTAGCCTCGGAGATGTTGTAACCGTCTTTGTCTTTGTAGTTATCAGCAAGGGTTTTCCAATCCTTGAACTCGCCGAAGCCCCAGTTGTATTTAGCGGTGATCTGGACGAACGAGAAGAGCTCGACACCGACACCAAGGCCGATACCGTAGTCAAACTTAGCGTCCTTTGCCTTCTGGATCACATCCTGGTAGGTCACCTCTGCCTGCTCAGCACCATCACCGGTCACAGCCTGAGAGAGGTTGTAAGCGAAATAAGGAGCTGCGAAGACAAACGGCTTCACCACGAGGAGGTCGATACCCCACTGAACGTTGGCAACGAGCTGCAGGGTGTTCATCTTCAGGTTGGAAGTGTCGTCGAGAGAAGAACTGTTTACCTGATAGAGGAGTTCCGGCTGGAGGGAGAAGCCCAGGAGGCTGCCCGTCTGGAAGCCGATACCTGCATGGTAACCAGCAAAATTCTTGTAGTCAAAGTTCTTGATGTCCTTCAGGTCTTCCTTATAGTTGAAGTCCGCATAATTGACACCCGCCTTGACAATGAGACCGCCGCCTGCGTTTGCCGTTGTGCACACAGCAAACAGCATCACGAACGATGCAAACAAAACAGAAACTTTTTTCATAATATTATGATTTAAAAAAGGTTATTAATCTTGGCTTCGAGCTCCGGCTTGGGGAGTGCACCCACGGTGCGATCCACCAGTTCGCCATTCTTGAAGAAGAGGAGCGTGGGGATGTTGCGGATGCCATAGCGGGAAGGAACTTCAGCCGCGTCGTCCACATTGCACTTGGCCACGGTCAGCTTGCCTTCATACTTGGCAGCCATCTCATCAACGAGCGGAGAGAGCATCCGGCACGGTCCGCACCAGACAGCCCAGAAGTCCACCATCACCGGGGTTTTCGCAGCGGCGAGAACCTCGTCAAAATTCTTATCGTTTACTTCAATTACCATAGTTTTGGCAGTTTGTGAAGAGCGAAGTTAGGAACTTTTTTCAATATTCCAAACAAATGCGCGGACACCGACCTCGCGGTTGCGGGCGTCGAGCTTTCGGACGGTCTCCAAAAGTTCGTCCACGCGGTCGTCCGGAACCACCGTCAAAACGGCCGAATTCATCTCGGGCCAGGTATGGGTTCCACGGTGCGGAGCGCCGGTTTCGGAGCCGCGGCCCTGCACATTTTCAAAGAAGGTGAAGCCGCGGTGGCCCAGCTCGTCGAGCATATACTCCACGCGGGAGGTGAAGGCCTGGTTGAAAACTATAAAAACGCTTTTCATGGCTTATTTGTCGTTCTTGGTGGGATCAATCTGCATGAAAATATAGGACTTGCGCTGTTTCTCCTCCTTGTCGCGCTCGCCGTGGCGGGAGAGGATGCCATAGACCACGGGGACGATGATCAGGGTCACGAAGGTCGAAACCAGCAGACCGCCGATGACGACGATGCCCAGCGGACGCCACATCTCGGAGCCTTCGCCCGTGCTGAGAGCCATCGGGAGCATACCGAGCAAGGTGGTGAAAGCGGTCATCAAGACCGGACGGAGACGCGAAGCTCCGGAAAGAGCGATGGCTTCGTTGAGGGCATAACCGCGGTCTCGCATCAGGTTGGTGTAGTCCACCAGCACGATACCGTTCTTGACGGCGATACCGATCAGCATCACCAGGCCGAGGGCGCCGATCATATCGAGCGTGGTTCCGGTGACCCAGAGGGCCAGGATCACGCCGGAAACGGCGAATGGCACGGAGAGCAGGATGACGGCCGGTTTGGCCACCGATTCAAACTGGGAGGCTATCACGATATAGACGAGCAGCAGGATCAGCAGGCCCAGCAGCACGATGTCGCCGAAGGTCTTCTGCTGGTCTTCGTAGTCACCGGCAATGACCACCGTCACGCCCGAAGGGATGGCGGTCCGGTCGAGCAGCGCCTGGACCTCACCGGCCAGCTGGCCGAGCGACGTCTGGAACGGGGATACGGAGACCCTCAGGTAACGCTGGCGGCTCTTGCGGTCGATGCTCTGCGGCGCCCAGTACTCCTCAACCGTTGCCACCTCGGAGAGCTTCACGCGGGCTCCGGTGGCGGTGGGAATGGTGAAGGCCTGGATGTCGGAGATGGAGTTGCGGTCCTCCTCCTTGAGGCGCACCACAATGTTGTATTCATCGCCGTCCTCCTTGAGGAATCCGGCGGTAAAGCCAGCCACGCGGTTGCGCAGGTAGGTGGAAACCACCGATGCGCTCAGTCCGTGGCGGGCGATCTTTTCCTTGTCGAGGGTCACCTTCAGTTCGGGACGGTCCTTGTCGCGGCTGATAGTGATGTTGCGGGCACCGGCGATCTCTTCCGAAATGCGCTGCTTGAGTTCGTCGGCAAAGAGGCCCGTCTCGTCGAAGTCGTAGCCGTAGATTTCCACATCCACTGTGGAGCTACCGCCCATACCCATTCCACCGCCGGACATGGCGTATGCGGTGATAATCTCCGGATATTCAGCCATTTCTCGGCGCAACACCTCGGCAATTTCCTCGATGCTACGGGAGCGTTCGTTTTTCTTGTTGCAGACCACCGTCATCGAAATCTTGTAGTTGGTGGTGGAGTTGAACATCGCACCGATGGAGCTCTCGTCATTACTGCCGGCGGAAGTGGAAATACGCTGAATCTCAGGCACTAGCACCATAAATCGCTGCTCCAGCATGCGGGCCGTCTTGAGGGTCTCCTCGATGCGGGTACCGCGCTGCAGCTCCACCGTCACGTTGACGCGGCCGTTATCGCTGCTCTGCATGAAGTCGGTACCGATGCGGCCGGTAAGGGCCGGGATGAGGGTCGCGGCGAAGAAGGCCAGCGCGATAAAAATCGTCAGCACCTTGTGCGTCAGGCACCAGCGCAGCAGGCGGGCGTAAGCCGTATCGACCTTGTCCAGAAAGCGGACCACCACCCGCTGGTAGAAGCCGCGGCGTTTTTCAACCTCAACCACCTTGCCATCCACAATCTCTACCCTCTTACCCTTGAGAATCTTGGAGCAGAGCATCGGGATGAGGGAGATGGCCGTCACGGTGGAGGTGGTCACGACGATGGTCACGATCCAGCCGAGTTCCTTGAAAAGGATGCCGGCCATGCCGGTGAGCATGGTCAGCGGGATGAAGACGGCCGCGATAACCAGCGTCGTGGCAATCACGGAGGTCCACACCTCATTGGTGGCGTAGATGGCCGCCTCGCGCGGGGAGGAGCCACGGTCGATATGCTTTTTGATATTCTCCAGCACCACGATGGCATCGTCCACCACCATACCGATGGCCACGGTCAGTGCGGAGAGCGAGATGATGTTCAGCGAACTGTTCGCCAGGGCCAGGTAAATGAAGGAGACGATCAGCGAGATCGGGATCGTGATGCCGATGATGAGCGTAGCGCGCCAGTCTCCCAGGAAGAAGAAGACCACCAGTACCACGAAAAGCAGTGCATAGAGGATGGATTCCGCCAGGGAATTGATGGAACCCTGAATGTCTTCGGAAGAGTCGTAGATCAGGTTGATCTGCACGTCGGAGGGGAGCCGCTTCTGCAGTTTGGCCAGTTCGTGGCGCACGTCGCGGCAGATCTGCACCGTATTGGCACCCGACTGTTTGGTGACCATCAGGCGGACAGCGTCGCTGCCGTTAAGTTTTTCGTCGAGCGAGAGATCCTTGATCGTGTCGCGTACCGCGGCCAGGTCGCGGACGTAAATCTGCTGGCCGGTGGGCATCGTAGCCACCACCACGTCTGCAATCTCCGAACTCTGGCCATACTCGCCCCTCACCTGCATCTGGTATTGCTGCCGGTCCATCTTCACGGTACCGGAAGAGAGGTTCAGGTTGTTGGCGGCCACGGCGTTGGCCACCTGTTCCAGCGTCAGGCCGTAGGCATCGAGCCGGGCCTGGTCGAGTTCAATATAGACATAGCGGTCCGGGGCACCCGAAATGGAGACCGTACCGATACCATTGATGCGGTTCAGCTGAGGAACCACCTCGTCGTCCAGAATCTTTTCCAGGCCGGGATAGCTCTCGCGGGCCGTCACGCCGTACTGGATGACCGGCATCAGGTTGGAGTTCAGCTTGAAGATCATCGGGCTGGAGCAACCGTCGGGCAGGTTGTTCTTGGCCATGTCGATATACGAGCGGATGTCATTGGTCGCCTCGTCCATGTTGGAGCCCCACTCCATTTCGAGCGAGACCACCGACATATTGTCCCTCGAGGAGGAGGTCATCTCCTTGAGGCCGTCCACCGAGGTCAGGGAGTTCTCGATGATCTTGGTGACGTTGGTCTCGATTTCGCTGGCGCTTGCACCCGCATAGGTGGTCATCACCGTGATGTAGGGCGGGTCCATCTCCGGGAACTGGTCGATCGGGAGACGGGTGGCCGAGAAGAGGCCGATCACGATGACCGCGATGAAGATCAGCGCGGTGGTCACCGGTTTGCCGATAGCGGTCTTGTAGATACTCATCGGTTAGTTCTCCTTTACCACGTTGAGGGCCGTACCGTCCACCAGTTTGGCCTGACCCACGGTCACAAGTTTGTCGCCCGGCTTGAGGGCGTCACCCAGGATCTCCACATTGGCGTCGTAGCGGGCGCCCACCGTCACGAAGACGCGGCGTGCCACGCCGTCCTCGTTGATGAAGACATAGCGGTCGTTGGAGCCGGTCATCTTCTGAACAGCCTCGTAGGGCACGGTAATGGCGTTCACCTGGCCCATCTCTACGCGGGTATGGACATACATGCCGGGGCGGAGTTTCAAGCTGCCGTTGGGGATGCGCACCTTCACCTGGAAGGTATGGGAGGAGGCATCGATGGTCGGATAGATCACCTCGATCGTAGCGGGGAACTTCTCCCCGGGGTAGATGTCGGATTCGATCTGGACCTTCATGCCCTGCTTCACGTTGGGGAAGTAGCTCTCCGGCACGGCGATCAACGCCTTGAGGGTGCCTATCTGGGTCAGCACCAGGATGGGCTGGCCGCTGTAGAGTTCGCCGTCCTCATAGTTCTTGGCGGAGATCACGCCGTCGAACTGTGCCTTGACAAAGGTATTCTGTTCCAGAAACTTATAGCTCTCTGTAGCCTGGTCGAAGCTGAGCTTGGTCTGGTCGTAGGTCTGCTGCGAAACAGCGCCGCTCTGGTGCAGGGCCTCCACACGCTCCATCTCCACCTTCAGGTTGGTGTAGGTCAGTTTGGCCGTGTTGTACTGGTTACGATCCATCCGCACGAGCATGTCCCCTTTGCGGACCTTGGTACCCACTTCGGTGTAGATGTGCTCGATTTTGCCGGTGAGCGACGGAGCGATGTTCATGGTCTGCCAGCCCTGCAGCGTGGAGGATACCTCCAGTGAGCGGGTTACCGTGCTGCGGGCCACCACCGTGGTCTCCACCTGTTCTACGCGTTCGCCCGTCTGGACGGCTGCCTTCTGCTGTTTCTGACCGCATCCCGCAAGGAGGAGCGTGGCAGCGGCGGCGATAGTTAAGAATCTGATATTCATATCGTTGTTTTTATTTATTCAAGAGTTGTTCCAGGGAAATCTGGGCGTTGACCATCTCCAGCAGGGCCTGCACATAGTTGCTCTGCGCGGTAATCAGGCTGGTGCCGGCGTTGGTCAGGTCCAGGCTGGAGGCCATGCCGTATTCGTATTTTTTGGCAATGTTGTCGAAGACGCGGCGCGCCACCTCAACGCTCTGCTTCTGGGTGTCGTAGCGCTCCATGGCGGAGGTGAGGTTGTAGGTCAGCTGACGATGCTGGATATTGAGCGCGAGCTTGGTGTTCTCCAGCGTGTTGAGTTGTTCCTTGTAGGTGGTGCGGGCCGCCTTGACGGAGGAGCCCAGCTTCCAGGAGGTAAAGAGCGGAACGTTCAGCTGGATACCCATCATGTTCGGCGGGGTCATGTTCATGTGGACGTCGTCGCTGAAGTATTTCTTGGTGTTGTACTGGTGGAAGATGCTGAGCGTGGGGCCGCTGGACCAGCCGGTCAGGGCCACCTGCTTGCGCGCCAGCTCGGTGCTCTTCTTGAGCATCCGATAATCGTAGTTCTCCTCCACATCGAAGGTCTCCGTGAGCAGTTCGCTCACCGACTCCTGGTTCACCAGGTTGTCCAGCCCTTGCAGCAGGATGATTTCCGTATCGACGTCCACGTTGAGCAGCAGACGGATGGAGTTGTAAATCATCTCTAGCTGGCGCTTGCTCGAGGAGATGGTGTTGGCCATGGTATTGGCCTGTACCAGCAGCTGGTCGGCGTCGGTCTGCTCGGTGATACCCACCCGAACCGAACTCTCCGAATACTCATAGAGTTTCTTGAGGCTCTCATGGTTCTCCTCCAGCAACTTGATGGTCTCGTCGGTCACCAGCGCCGAATAGTAGAGCAGTTTGGCCTGGTCGGCAATTTCTTTGTCGCTCTTGTGGAGCGAGAGATCCGCCATCTTGCGGGAAATATTCGCCATTTGGATGGAGACGATCTGCGCGCCGCTGAAGGCCAGGGCCGTGGTGATGCCGAAACTGGCCGACGGGGGCATCGAAATCTTCATGGCGCCCAGATCCATCTGATAGCCAAAATTGGTGCTGTAGTCCACCGATGCGCTCACCTGCGGCAGCATGCTGGCGATGGCCTGCCAGCGCGAAGCCTCCGCCTTCTGGACCTCCAGATTGGCGTTGAGGATGGCCGTGCTGTGCTGAAGGGCCATCTCCTGTGCCTGCTGGAGCGTGAGGGCGAGGGTCGCGGGGGTGCTCTCGGCCGGACTTACCTGCGCCAGTGCGCGCGAAGAAAAAAAGACCAAAGCCACGGCGAGCACCGCAGCTTTGGTAGGATGTATTGTATTGAATCTCATAGTCTCAACTGTCAATTGGTCCCCGGCTTCTTAGCAAAAATCAAGCCATCAAGTCTTTCCCGACGGCCGCCGTCCCGAATTGCTTGCAAAAATAGCATAAATAGTTTTTTGTTATCTTTGGTCGGCAATACGCTTGAAAGAATATTACATCATGAAATCACGCTACTTGTTTTGTGCAGCCATCGTGCTGACAGTTACCGTTCTCGCCCCGACAGAGGCCACAGCGCGAAAAAAAGCGCAGGCCGCCGAACCGGCCCAAGAGGTCAAGGTCCGTAACGATAAGGGTTACTACAAAGACATTTTCATGGACGGCGGCATCGTGCTGAACTCCCGCACGGACCTGCCCTCCACGCTTTATATGGGCTATTCGCTGGAGTATTTCGCTTCGGCTGCCACCAAACAGCTGACTGCTACGGACACCCTGCTCCAAACCGCGATGATGGTGGGCAGCGAGGTGGATGAAAACGGCTGCCTACTCTACCCGGACGGCGCCCCGCGTTTCCGGATGATCTATGTCAATGGCGGCAAATCGGCCGGACACGGCAAGTCGCTGGGCGAAGCGGGATTGCGGCGCGTCCGCGATTTCGTGAAGAATGGCGGCAGCTACCTGGGCTCCTGCGCAGGTGCTTATATGACAGCCACTTACCTTCGCAAAGCGAAAGGTCCCGAATTCTGCGAGTACTATTTCCGCATCTGGCCGGGTCAGGTGCGCTACACCCAACTGGGCCACTCCTGGATCGATCTCGATATCGAACCGGACAGCCCGCTGCTCAAGTACTACGACTTCGGCGGCGATATGAAGATTGACAGCGTTCGTCACAACGGTGGATGTTCGGCCGACACCTCCCGCTACTGGCCGGAAAAGACAGAGATTCTGGCCCGCTACAACCAGGGCGACCGGCAGCTGAAGCGCCGCATCCACGGTGAACCGGCCATCTGGGCCTACAAGGAGAGCGACCTCACGGGCCGCGTAATCGCCTGCGGTTCACATCCGGAGAGCGTGCTCTTCGGAGAGCGCAACCAGCTGATGGCCGCCATGGAGCAGTACGCGATGGAGGGCAACGGCGTGGCACGCGTCAAAGCGGCGCTGACTCCCGGCGAGGAGCGCGTGATGAACAAGTTTACCCACGATGCCGATCCCGCCCACACCCGAATCGGTGACAAGCAGTATCATCATTTCACCGTGGAGGTTCCCGCTGGGTGTGATTCGCTCGCCATCGAGTTGACTCCGGTGAAGGGGGCGACGGACTATGACCTCTGGTTGCTGGCCAATCCGGGTGACTTTGCCTTCCTGGGCGAGGCGGCTTATCTCAACGTGGATTATGGCGTCGGCAAAAAGATCGGCATCTCCGCTCCGAAGGCAGGAACTCTCTATATTTCAGTGTATTGCAATACAACGGTGGATACCATCACCACAGCTTACGGCACCCAGTACACCGGTCGCACCGACGTGCTGAACGGCGTGCCGTATAAGATCAAAGTGTCGTTCCCCGAGAAGGCGGCAGAATAACCGTAACTATACGTAAGTAAACAGATATGAAACGAATTCTTCTTGCAGCGCTCGTGCTGCTGCTCGCAGCGGTAATCCCGTCGCAGGCACGCGAGAAAACTATCCTCATCAAGGGCGGTCTGGTCTATGACGGATCGGGCGCCGAGCCGCGTCAGGCGGACATCCTGGTCAAGGGTGAAAAGATTGTGGCCATCGAGGCCAACATCCCTGAAAGCAAGGCCGACAACGTCATCAACGCCCAGGGAGAAATCGTGGCGCCGGGTTTTATCGACCCGCACTCCCATATTAACCGTAATATGAAAAAACCGGAGACCAAGGAGAACGAGGGGTATCTGGCCATGGGTGTCACCACGGTGCTCTGCGGTATGTGCGGCGGCAGCCCCGTGCCCATCTCCAAAGAGGTGGAAACCCTTGAATCACAGGGATTCGGCACAAATATCGGTTACTTTATCGGTCTGGGATCCGTCCGCAAGAAGGTCATGGGCAATGCCGACCGCAAGCCCACGCCGGCCGAGTTGGAGGAGATGAAGAACTATGTTCGCGAAGCGATGCGCGAGGGCGCCTTCGGCGTCACCACCGGCCTGATCTACACTCCGGGCTGCTTTGCCGAAACGGAGGAAATCATCGAACTTACCAAAGTGATCGCGCCTTACAAAGGAATCTATTCCACCCACATGCGCAACGAAGGAACGGGCATCCTGAAGGCGATGGACGAAGCTTTCACCATATGTCGCGAGGCGGGCGTGGACCTGAACATCTCACACCTCAAGTGCGGCGGCAAATCCAAGGGGAATGCAGCCGGCGTAGTGGCTAAAATCCACGAGGCGCAGGCTTCCGGCCTCCATGTGACGGCCGACCAGTACCCCTACACCGCCTCCAGCACGTCGCTCTCGGCCACCGTACTGCCAAAATGGGCCACAGCGGCCGGATCCAAACGGTTCCGCCGGATGATCAAGAATGCCGATACGCTGAATATGATCCGCAAAGTCGTCGCCAAGAACGTGCGTGGTGAAGCGGCATCGAACATCATCATCTCTCCGCTCTGTAAGAATGAAGAAATCAAGGGTCGCAGTATTGCGGAATTGGCTGAGGCATGGGATGTTACCCCGGAAGACGCCGCCATCGAATGCTTGCGCCGCAGCTGGCCCAGTGCCGTGAAACACAGCTTCTGGGAGGAGGATGTGCGCTACTTCATGAAGCAGCCCTTCGTGATGACCTGTACGGACGGCAGCATCGGCGGTCATCCGCGCGCCTTCGGCACCTTCACCCGCAAGATCAAGACCTATGTCCGCGAGGAAAAGGTGATTACGATGGGCGATATGATCCGCCGCAGCACCGGTCTGGTGGCCGACACCTACGGCATCGGGAAACGCGGCTATCTGCGCAAGGGTTATTGGGCGGACATCATCGTCTTCGACCCCGAAACGGTGACCGACCACGCTACCTACGAGGAGCCGCAGCGCCTCTCCACCGGCTTCACGATGGTGATGGTCAACGGTCAGGTGGCCATCTCCAACGACATCCCGAACCACACGCTCTCGGGGAAAGTCATCAAGATGGAGAACAAGGCGAAGGTGCGCTAAAGAAATAAGGGCTTGGCGGTTTTGCCAAGCCCTTATTGTATTCCGTCAGGAAACTGTTACATCATGCCACCCATGCCCGGGTTCATCGGGGGCATGGCGGGCTGCTCTTCCTTGATGTCAGCCAGGGCGCCCTCGGTGGTCAGGAACATGCCGGCCACGGAAGCGGCGTTCTGCAGGGCCACACGGACAACCTTGGTCGGGTCGATCACGCCGGCTGAGAGCAGGTTCTCGAACTTGTCGGCGCGGGCATTGTAACCGAAGTCACCCTTGCCGTCCTTGACCTTCTGGACGATCACGCTACCCTCTTTGCCGGCATTGGCTGCAATGGTGCGGATCGGTTCCTCGATAGCGCGGGCCACGATGTTGATACCGGTGGTCTCGTCTTCGTTGTCACCCTTGACACCGGCCA
>JAEEGL011189491.1_pt1 | contig 58411 bp, 39 predicted proteins | sample 9134231 | NCBI WGS metagenome assembly JAEEGL01 (sample SAMN16246548, study PRJNA631951) | gut metagenome | biome: gut microbiome; feature: rumen; material: fiber-attached | host: Bos | place: Iran: Karaj | collected 2018-10
CAGGACAAAAACAGGCGGCTTCAATGTTGAAACCGCCCTCTCAGTGACTCAAGCCGTTGATTTGTTGTCAATTACAGCTCCCGAAAATATCCCCGGTCAAGATAGTTGACCCTATCTCTTGAGACCTCCAAGACACCCTTGACTTTCTCAAAATGCAGGATAGCCTCACCGATCTTCTCCGGTTCCGGAATCCTGACAGCGATAGCGTTCACTATCCGGTAGTCGTAGATTATTGAGGCTCCGTACTTCCTGATCGCCTTCTTCAGAGGCTCCTTACCGATCTCGATGTCATATGTGACGACAAGAACGTCGCTCGCGTATTCCAAGCCGCTTGGCCTCACCGGAGGCAAAGCTCCCGGAGCCGGAATGTCCGGAGACTCATAAGCATCAACCTTGGCGAGCTGTTTCTCGGTACGGCTCATTGTGCTACAAGAGGAGGAGACAGCGATAACCGCCGTCAGGCACAACACTGCCGATATTGACAAAAAGCCTTTCATTTTTATAGAAATCCGAGCTATTCCCCTACAAGTTTAAAGCCAGAAGAGGCCCACTCGGTCATATTTCCACCATTGTCGTAAATAAGATAGCCTTCCAGATCCTCCCGGGAATTGATGAAATCCTTCGCTGCATCCAAACCGATGACCATGCAGTAAGTGGCGAAAGCGTCCGCTGTGACCGCATCAGGAGCCACTATGGTGGCGCTCAGGAGGTTATGCTGGACCGGGTAGCCTGTCCTCGGATCGATGGTGTGGGAATACTTATTCCCGTCCTTCTCGTAATACTTGCGGTAGTTGCCGGAGGTCACAACTCCGCAGCCACTGCCATCTCCTCTCCAAATCCCGTCCAGATCAGCACCCGGAGACATATTCCCGTCAAAAGGCCTGTCAATCCCAATAGACCACGGAATCCCTTTTTGGTTAACTCCTTCGCAATAGATCTCACCAATGTCCACAAGCATGTCCTTGACTCCGAGAGAGTGGAGATAGGCGGCAATCTTGTCAGAGGTGTATCCTTGCGCTATAGCGTTGAAATTGAGCCTCGGAACCACTCCAGGAGCCTTGGGGCGCATATCCTCATCGAGCGAGTCCATCCCGCAGATGGCCAGGACACTGTCCACCACTTCGGCGGAAGGCATCTTGTCGGAAGTGAATCCAAAGCCCCAGATGTCGAACAAAGGGCCTGAAGCCACATCAAGAGTGCCTCCTGTCTCATCATAAAACTTTCTGGAAAGCGAGTAGATGTCCTTGAAAAGATCATTCACCTGGACACTCTCCCCCGCATTGAAACGGCTCAGTTGGGAGCCTTTGTTGTAGCCGGAAAGAGTTGTGTCAATGAGTGTTAAGATTGAATCCACCGCAGCCTGGATCTCTCCGGCAGGCAGCTTGACACCCTTAGAATTGAACTTGACTGAATAGGTGCCTCCCTGCGCATAGCCAGTGAGCTGGAGATAGTTTCCTCCTTTGGAGCAAGACTCGACCAAAAGGATCAGCGCCGAAATGGACAGAAAAATAAATAGGAAATGCCGTTTCATCAACGCAATATTAATCAATTATGCTGAAATATCGACATCATTGGACTGGTTTTTGCTGAAAGAGTGGCGTTTTTGCTTTTTTTACGCGATATTTGCAAGATAAAGATGTCTTTAAGATCAAAATGAAGATAAGAAACATCATCCTCATACTTTCAACCGTCGCTCTGGCGGTCTTGCCTGCTTGTCATAAAAAAGACGAGGAGACCAAGACAGCCCCTTATCTTGACGGCACCCTGACTTTCGATTTTCCTTCGTATGTTCTTCAAGGTGAGGACTTTCACCTGATTCCCTCAGGTGCTTCCAACCCCTCTGGCGGTGGTGTGGGTTACACTTGGTATTGTTCATGGATCGCAGGACGTGACACTGTCAAGACCGAAACCGGAACAGGTGACGGATCTTGGGAAGTCTCTGTCCCAGAGGCTGTTGGAACCTACAGTGTCAGCGTCATGGCCTTTGCCAAGGACTATTCCGCCTTGAGCGCGTCCCGATCATTCACTGTCGTCGATCCATCAGTCAACGGTTCCCTTAAAGGTGCCGGTTACCAGCTCGATTCGGCCAAATTCGTCGATCCCAGAGACGGCGGAATCTACTATCTCGCGACAGCCGGTGGCAAGGTTTGGATGCAAAACAACCTCTACTATTCCAACTCCGGTGTTTCTTACGAATACAGCCCCGCGATGGACAGAATCGCCGGCAGGCTATACACATGGAATGAGGCTATGGAAGCTTGCCCGGAAGGTTGGCATCTTCCTTCAGACGCTGAATTCGCGAAACTCTCGATGTCAGCTGGTGAGATGATGGCCGATGTGACTTTGAACGACACCAAGATGTGGACCTTCTGGCCGGAAGTCAAGATCAGCAACAAAGTCAAATTCTCAGCCGCTCCTTTCGGCTACGCTGTGGATCAGGAAGGTGTCCAGAAATATGCGGGGACAAACAGCTACGCCACATTCTGGACCTCGGACAACGACGGTGACGCCGGTCTGTACAGGTACATCTACGTTTCTAAAGACAACATATTCAGCGCATTCGGTGACAAGGAATCGTTCAGAGCCTCGGTCCGGTGCGTTAAAGATGATAAAGAATAATAATCAATGTCTACCGGAGATCGGTGATGACATAGGAATCGGTGAGGGTCTTTTCGTCAAAACGGAAGGACCCTTTCTCGTCCAGGGAATCAGAAAACTCAAGATTGGAGACCACGATCTCGGAGATCGAGCCATCATTAAGTTTCACCTCCGCTCCGACAAGAATGGAGGTGCCACTCTTGAAGAAAAGCTTCAACTGAGCGATGTCCATTGAATATTTCCCCTTATTCACAGGTGATAGGACGGAAGCGTCAACCGCCTTGCCCTGGAACTTGGAAGCTCCGAAAGAAGCCTCCTCGAAAGCGGCATCTACTGAAGTTATCAAAAGCGCCGGATTGGTCGCGTAGCTGTCGGCGGAATCGTCCACCGATTCCACAAGAGCCTCCTCTGCGAGCCTGTCAACCGTCCATCTGGTCGCTCCGTCGCACCAGATCTCCAGTCCGTTACCATCCATCACAAAAGAACTTCCTTGGACCTTGACATTGCCGGAACCGGTCATCTTGGCCTTGGAGTTGGCGGCCTTCATGGAGAAGGAGTAATCGAATGAGACAAGTGAGGAAGAGACCTTGTCGATGAAGTTCGAAAGGGTCTTGCTCTTGGCCATTGAAGGCAGGCCACAGGCGAGGATCGCCACCGCTATGATAATGGTTTTTCTCATGATGAAAGGCAAGATTGCAGAAGTTGTGCCAGAACGCGTTACTGGTTCCTGAAGGCCTCCAGGACCTTCTCGAGCTCATCCAGGCTTCCGATTAGGACCTGGCGAGGCTTGGAGCCTTCCTGAGGTCCAACGACTCCGGCCGCCTCAAGCTGGTCCATCACACGCCCTGCTTTGGCATATCCCATCCCAAGACGCCTCTGAAGATCCGAGGTGGAACCTCGCTGGTTCAAGACTATCATCTTGGCGGCCTCCTCGAACCTCTCATCGAGATTCTTCATGTCAACCATGCCACCGGAACCCTCTTCCGTGGACTCCTCGACATCAGGCAGGTAATACGGCGTGTTGTAGCTCTTCTTGTAGCCCTGCTGCGAACCGATGAACTCCGTAAGACGGCTGATCTCATCGGTATCAATCAAGGCGCACTGCACCCTTTCCATCTCAACTCCGGCATAGTAGAGCATGTCTCCCTTACCGATAAGTTTCTCGGCGCCCGGGGAGTCAAGAATGGTAGAGGAATCTATTCTGGAGATTACCCTGAAGGCAATTCTGGTCGGGAAGTTGGCCTTGATAAGACCGGTGATGACATCTACTGAAGGCCTCTGGGTAGCGAGCACTATGTGGATTCCTGCCGCCCTTCCCTTTTGGGCCAGACGGATGATTGATGTCGAGATGCTCCTTGACATTGCCTTGGAGTCTCCCCCACCACCAACCGACATGGTGAGGTCGGCGTACTCATCAACGATGGTGACAATATAAGGCAGGAACCTGTGGCCCTCCGTCGGAAGCAGATGACGCTCCTTGAACTTCTCGTTGTATTGCTTGATGTTGGGGACAAAAGCCTTGCTGAGCAACTCATAACGCTGCTCCATCTCTGACACGAGCGATTTGAGCACCTTCTCCGCTTTGTCCGCCTTCTTCACGATAGCGTTCTCAAGCTCATCCTTCTCGTCATTGGAGGGCAGGACGGCAAGATAGTGATGGAGCATTCTACCGTAATGTGAGAACTCGACCATCTTCGGATCGATGAAGACGAACTTCAACTCAGCGGGGTGCTTGGAATACAGCAGGGAAGCCACCATGGCGTTAAGTCCCACGGATTTACCTTGCTTAGTGGCACCAGCGACGAGCAAATGGGGCGCGTCCGCAAGATCGAACACCTTGACTTTCTGGTGGATAGTGTAGCCGATAGCAATCGGGAGCTCGGCCTTGCTCTGCCTGAAAGCGTCGTCGTTAAGCACAGCCCTCATCGGGACGATCGAAGGCCTGTCATTGGCAACCTCAATTCCGACTGAGTCGGTCAAGGTCACGACACGGACTCCCCTCGCATGGAGATACATGCCGATGTCTTCCTGGAGCTTCTTGATCTCGGCGATCTTCACTCCAGGAGCGGGATAGACTTTATACAAAGTCACAGTGGGCCCGACAATTGCCTTAACATCATTGATCTGGATGCGGTAGTTCTCAAGGGTCGCGCGAATCTTATTGTTATTCCTGATCAACTCCTCCTCAGTGACCTCATGGCGGCCGCTCGCATATTCCTCAAGCAACTCGAGAGAAGGAAACTCGTATTTGGGGAGCTCATCACGCACATTGATCGGCTCCAGTTCCTTCGTGATCTCAGTGGACAAGTCTCCTCCCTTAATGATCTCCAATGAATTATCGGTGGTTGGTGTCTCGGGCGGAACAGGCTTCGTGACCACTTTCGACGAGTCATCATCTGCCTTGAGATTGGCGGTGACAGGGGCAGGCTGCGGAACGACCACCTCTTTACGGTCATTCAATGGCGCGTCTGTCGTCGGCCTCAGAGGGACAACGGCCGGCTGCGGGCGGACCGGCCTGACAGGTTCAGGCTTAACTGGCTCCGGCTCCTTGACCTGCCCAAGTGAATCAAGCCACGAGCGGAACTTGTCGCTAGCGAAAAAGAGCCAAAGCCCAAGCAGCATCAAAATCAGCAGGGCGGTGATTATGGAACCGAAAAGATTGCGGGACCAACTTACGACTGACTCACCACATTCTCCACCTAAGCCACCTCCGAAAACATTTCCCCAACCTGCCAGATCAGAGACAAAAGCCAGGAAGAAAGAGGCCACAAGAGCTCCTGAGACCGTGAGCAAGATTGTCCTGGTCATCGAGAAACGCCATCTTCCGAGAAGGAGGCGGGCCGAGACGGCGAAAAGAATAAGGATAAGCGCCAGACTGCCAAGACCGAACCACTCACGGACAAGCAGATTGGCCCACTTGTAGCCGAGCTTGCCCGTCAAGTTGCTGATAGGCACAGACTTGTCAGTGACCCTGGCAAGCAGAGCGCTCTGATCCGCCTTCCATGTGAAGAAATATGAGACTGTGGCGAGAAAAGTGAACACAGTGAAAGCGGCGATAAGAAGACCGGTCACTTTGACCAGCCTTGCCTTGTCGTCATCATCCAAGTTTTTCCATAGCTTTCTCATATTCACTTCTTGTTCTTGCGATTTTTCTTGCCGCTTTTGCGGTTCTGCCCACACATGCCGAGATTAAGGCCCGGACGGGAGAAATTAGAGTCTTGGGAAATCTTCGTAAGTTCCAGACCCTCAGGTATTTTAATCCTGTAGTCAGATAGTTTTTCGATGTCTCCGAATATCGTCTCGTCAGCTACACTGTCCTTATTCCAGATAAGGTACTGCTGCCTCATGTAGATCGCCAAAGAACGGATCATGGCGGTCTTCACCTCACCCTCAGGCTCTCCGGCTATAAGGTCGATGATGCTCTCGATGTTGCGGCCGTAATGATTGGCCCTGACGGGAGTCTTGTCCAAAGGAATAACCATCGGACGGGCGGCCTTGGCCTCAGGAAGAGGAGCCGGATACGGGGAATCGATGTCCAGGTCATAGCCGGCGATCATGTAGAGATGGTCCCAGAGCTTCTGCTCGAAGTTCTCCTGCTGGTGGACCTGCGGATTCAAAGTCTCCATGGCCTTCACCACAGCCCTGGCCTGCTCACTCCGTTTCGCGCGGTCAGGGATGGTCTTAAGCTGCTCGACCATTCTGAGGACGTTGCGTCCGTACTCAGGCATCTGCAGTTTTTCCCGCTCGGTGTTGTAGTACAGTTTTATAGAATTGTTGTTTGCCTCCATTTCACAAATTATAGTCTATCCTTGCAAATATACTAAAAAACTCTCTCAAAATTTCGCTTTGGAAGGGAATATAAGACTCGCCAGAAAACCAATAGCGAAACAGGTGACGAAACCGACCGAAGAATAAAGTAGGAGGTGGACCGATTGGGAGCGGGCTACGATAAGCTGAACCACTATTCCAGTGAGAAGTCCGACCACCGCACCTGTAGAGTTCGCCCTGCGGGAAAGGAATCCCAAGAGGAACAGGCCTCCAAGGCCTCCCAGCAGGATGCCAAGGATCTTTGAGAACTCATCCCAAAGCGATTTCACATCCCAAGTCGCCATCATGAGGGCGAAGGCTATGCCGACAAGTCCGATGACCAAAGTGGTCGCCTTGGCCACCTTCAAAGTTGCCGGAGCACCCTGGTTGATCTTGGAATGGATGTCGGTCACATAGGCGGTAGCGGCAGAATTCATGGATGCGCTGATCGTGGACATAGCGGCGGCGAATATTCCGGCGATCACAAGCCCTAAGGCCCCGGAAGGTATGTGAAGGCTGACATACCAAGGCAAGATGGCGTCCGGATCATTGATCCCAAGGCTCAATTCCGAAGGATGAGACTTGAAGAAAACATAGATCGCCGTGCCCACAAAGAAAAACAGCAAAGTGGCTGGGACGCTTAGGAAGGCGTTGGTATAGACACTCTTACGGGCCTGCTTCTCGGTACTGGTCGTGAGGTAGCGCTGGACCACTGTCTGGTCAGTGCCGTAGGTAGTGATGTTCGTGAAAACAGTCGCTATCAAGACCGTCCACACGGTGGTCTGGCGCAGGTCGAAACGAAGAGAACCGAGGGAGAGTTTTCCATCGGCGGCAGCGGTCGAAACAAGGGCCGGAAATGAGCCAGGTGTGGCGTGGGCGATGCTGAACACCACAGCCAAAGCAGCACCGATAAGCACCACAACCTGCAAGGCATCGGTCCACGCTACCGCCTCGATACCACCCATGTAGGTGTAAACCAGCGCCAGGAAACCCATCAGGGCAATACAAGCGAAAATGTCAAAGCCGGTGACAATGTTCAAGGCGATGGAAGGAAGAAGCAGGACAACCCCCATCCTTCCGACCTGATACAAGATGAAAGACAGGCTGCAAAGAACCCGCACAAAGGGACTGAAACGCTGCTCAAGATATTCGTAAGCCGTTGTGACTCCGAGACTTCTGAACTTGGGAATAAAAAGGAGCGTGATTATAGGCACGACCATCACAATACCGAAATTGAAGAGCAGGTAACTCCAATCGGTGGCGTAAGTTTTTGCCGGGATGGACATGAAAGTGATGGCGGACAGAGTGGTTCCGAATATGCTCAGACCAACTATCGGCCAAGGGATCCTCCCGCCACCTTTGAAATAGTCGTCGGTGTTTTTCTGGCGCTTGGAGAAGAACCAACCCATCCAAGCCAGCACAGAGAAGTAAAGGAATATCACGACGATGTCAAGCCATCCCATTCTCCGGACATGGCTTCTGATCTCTCCCCTGAGAATCACTGGGGTACGAACTCCGGGAGCCACCTCGCCGCTGCAAACGACGAACGAGTCACCATCCCTGAGAATGCTGGTCGTAACCGGAAGAACCTGATCGTTGACCGGCACGGTCAGCATGGTGGAAGTAATTGTGTGATAAAGCCTAAGCACATTGTCTGGTATGGAAGGATCCTCGCTTCTTCCGCCAGCGAAAAGGATGTGGTTGGTCCCGTAGGGCACAGCGCATCCGGCCATCACAGGGAACTCTCCCCTCACCGGCTTCCATTCCCCAAGACGGGGGTTCCATGCCCATCCGTCACGTAGGACCTCCCACGGGGAATCACCGTGGTAATTCCTACCGCTGAACAGGTAGAAACAATTGTCCAAGCCATCGCTTTGGACCACTCCGACAGCGAATGCCCTTGCCGGAGCGTCAGGCCAAGGCAACTCCTTCGTCTGCCGGGACTTCAGATCGAGGCTCAGGAATATGTCCAAGGCCTTCTGGTCAGCCCCCATTGAGGATATCCCTCCAGCCAAGAAGACCTGCGAACCGATCTGGCCTCCAGCCATATTCGATAACGGGACAGGAAGTTCGCCCCACTTCTCGACCGACGGCCGGCCTGTGGGATCCAGCCTCAACAACCTTATTTCAGAGAGACATTCTTCCGCCCGGCTGCCTCCTATAAGAAGCAGCCCTCCATCACAGGGAACCGTGACACCATAAGCGGATTCCTTACCCAAAGCCCCGGGCCAGCAACGCCACACCCCTCCGTGATCCTGAACATAAACATCTGAGTACCAAACCTTAGGCCCTCCTTGGGAAGGCAGTCCATCAGGGAAATTAGCCCCTCCGGCCACCACCAGAAAATCACCGATCTTCCCGGCATAGACCCCGGCAAGTCCCAGATTGGCGGCAGTGTCGGTAGGAGATGGAGGCAGTACGGTTGATGTCCATATCAGATCCTCGACACCGGTCAAAGGAAGTGAGTCGCCAACAGTGATCCTCGCGCGCCTGGAGGCGGAGCAAGAGCCAAGGATGGCGACCAAGGTGGCTATTATGGCAAGGCGGCGGAGCATCTTATTTCATTGAGTTCTTCCAGAATTCGAATTTGGTATATGAAAGATCCCGGATGAAATCGTTAAACTTCTCACCTTCAAGGGTATTGAGAGGCCTGCGGCAGGGGCCGAGGTCAAGGCCGGCGGCCTTCATGAAAGCCTTCCCCGTGCCGCTGCCATATTTGTCCAACAGTGTTATGAGGTTGACCGCCTCAAACTGCAGGCAGGAGGCTTTGATCATATCTTGATTGTCGAAAGCCTTCTCGATGGCCAGGTACAGAGGTGCCATATAGCCATAGGTACTGCCCACAAAGGTTCTGCAACCGATTGAGAGAGCCTCAAGCATCATCTCGTCCCTTCCCCACATGATATTGTACATGCGGTTTTTGAATTCAAGGCACTGATGGAAGTCCATCATGTTCTCGTCCGTGTACTTTATGCCGGCGAAGTTGGGAACCAGCTCATCCACAATCTCCAGGAACCGGATCATCGGGAAATAGACCTTGGTCAGGACTGGAATATGATAGAAATAAAAAGGCATGTCAGGGACGGATGAGGCAACCTCAGCGACGGTCAGGGCAAGATCCTTGACGGATGCTGGCCTCTGGTAATATGGAGCCGTCATCGCTACAGCGTCCAAGCCCACCTCTTTGGCATAGACAGCCAATTCCCGGCAGTCCGCCACACTCGTTCCGCCAAGGAAACCGATCACCGCAAAACTCTCACTCCGCTGCTTCGCCCACTCCTTGAAAAGCGCCTTCTTCTCAGCCATGGAAAGGGATGTTCCCTCACCGGTAGTGCCACAGGCGAAAACCCCGCGGACCCCGTTCTCCTTATAGAACTTGGCCTGAAGAGGAACCCGCTCCAAATTAACAAGACCCTGCGCGTCGAACGCAGTGAACGGCGCGCAGATCAAACCATTTATTTTGCTCATATCCTGCTACTTCTTCCCAAAATAGCGCTGGAGAAGGCCATAGAATCCGGCGCCATGCCTGGCCTCATCCTTAGCCATCTCGTGGACAGTGTCATGGATAGCGTCATAACCGAGCTGCTTTGCCCTAGTTGCTATCGCTAGCTTACCTTCGCACGCTCCGGCCTCAGCCTGGTAACGTTTCTCGAGATTGGTCTTTGTGTCCCAGACAACTTCCCCGAGAAGCTCAGCGAACTTGGAGGCATGCTCGGCCTCCTCGAAAGCGTAACGCTTGAAAGCGTCCGCAATCTCAGGATAGCCTTCCCTCTCGGCCTGACGGCTCATGGCAAGGTACATACCCACCTCGGTGCATTCGCCGTTGAAATGGTCCCTGAGACCCTGAAGGACCTCCGCATCTTCGACTTTACCGTCGCCGATGTGGTGCTCACAGGCCCACTGTGGTTTTCCATCCTCGTCTTTTATCTCCACGAATTTGCTCGCGGGTGCCTTACACTGGGGGCAACGCTCGGGCGGGTTCTCTCCCTCATAGACAAACCCGCAAACTAGACATCTGAATTTCTTTTTCATAACAATGAAGTGTTTTGACAAATATATGAAAGTATTTCAATATTCCTTGTATAATAGTTTGGCACAATCGTCCATTATCTTTGCGAAAAAGACCAAAACATCATATCTTTATAGAACAAGATTGTGATATGACTCCTTTTCTTAAACAAGTGGCGGATCACTACATGTCCTTAGGGGACATCTCCACCCGCGCGTTCATATTCCCGAACCGCCGGTCCCAGGTCTTCTTCAAGAAATACCTGGGTGAGTCGGTGGCGGCTTCCGGGAAGCCCATTCAGGCTCCGGAGATGCTGACTATCAATGATTTCTTCTATAAAGTCTCAGGCACAAGGGCAAGTGACAGGGTGACTCTTCTTCTCGAGTTGTACGACTGCTACAAGACCTTGAACAAGAGCCCGGAGCCTCTTGACGAGTTCATCTTCTGGGGCGATGTGATCCTTGGCGATTTTGACGACGTGGACAAATACCTGGTCTCCCCTGACCGGCTTTTCACCAATGTCAAGGAGTTCAAGGAGATCCAAGACTCTTTCTCGTACCTGACAGACAACCAGCGAAAGGCCTTGGAAAGCTTCGCTCGTCATTTCAAGGAGCCAGACAAGAGAGATTCAGCCCCTGTCAAGGAGCGCTTTCTGGAAATATGGAATCTACTTCTCCCGCTCTACAAGAGTTTCAGGAAGCGCCTGTCCTCCAATGGGATGGCCTACGAGGGCATGGCCTACAGGAATCTGGCCGAAAGGCTCGGTAACGAGTCTGTCGCTGATGTGCTTGCCTCGGTGGAAGGAGAAGGCAGGGAATATGTGTTCGTGGGTCTCAACGCTTTGAGTGAGTGCGAGCGGACTGTCATGCGGAAGATGCGTTCAGCGGGTCTGGCTACCTTCTGCTGGGACTTCTCGTCGGACATGCTCAAGGATCCCCGTAACAACGCTTCCTTATTCATGGCAAGGAACCTGGAAGAGTTCGGGCAGGCCTTCCCTTTTGATGACGGTCCCCTCCCAGTGCCTGAAATCGAGGTTGTAAGCGTACCCTCCGCGGTGGGTCAGGCGAAGCTCCTCACTTCTTTATTAAAGGATGAGGACAGGGCGGTGATCCTTCCTGATGAGAACCTTCTGCTTCCTGTGCTTAACTCTATTCCTCCACACATCAAGGATGTCAACGTGACGATGGGCTATCCAATGAAAGGGAGCTCGCTATACGACTTCTTGGACTTGATCGCCTCCATGCAGATACACCTACGCCAGAAGGATGGCGAATGGTACTTCTACCACAACCAGGTCTGGTCGGTTTTCGCCTCGGGACTCTTCAAAGAGATCACCCGAGGTGACAAGGAGACCCTCCAGAAAGCCGCCGAGGTTAAGAAACAGGCCAAGTACTACATCCCGGCAGCGGAGCTTCGGGGTACTCCATTGCTTGATTTGATTTTCAGCCCGGTAGCGAGAAACACCAGCGTGACTGATAAAGAGCAGATCAGGGCAATAGCCGAGTACCAGAAAGCATTGATCCGCGGGCTTGCCGCGGCAATGGCAAAGACTCCCGACATGGCGATTGAGCTTGAGTTTTCCAAGAAGGCCTATTCAGCCATAAATCAATTGGAAGAGCATGATCTTGAGGTACTTCCGGCCACCTACTTCAGGTTGCTGGACCAACTCCTCGGGCCGATGTCGGTCCCATTTAACGGAGAGCCGTTGAAAGGCCTGCAGGTCATGGGGCCTTTGGAGACGAGGGCACTGGACTTCAAGCATCTGGTGATTCTGTCCTGCAATGAGGGAGTATTTCCCCGCCGGAGCGTCAGTTCCTCCTTCATCCCGCCTGAGTTGAGAAGAGGGTTCGGCCTGCCGACCTACGAGTACCAGGACGCCATCTGGGCATATTATTTCTACAGGATGATCCAGAGGGCCGAGACAGTCACTCTCGTGTACGATTCCCGCACTGAAGGTCTCAAGAGCGGAGAGGAAAGCCGTTTCATCAAACAGCTCGAGTACCACTACAACCTTCCTCTCAAAAGGAGCTTCGTGAAAGCCGAGGCAAAGGTCGAGTCATTCGCCGAGGAAATACCTAAGACAGAGGAACATATCGAGAAGTTGAAGAGTGCCTCACTCTCGGCTTCATCCCTTAAGAACTACCTCGACTGCCCCGCCATGTTCTATTTCTCCAAGGTGGAGAGGCTCAAGGAAGAAAACGAGGTCGCCGAGGACTTGGACGCGGGGACCATCGGCGAGGTCTATCACGCCACTATGCAGGCTCTTTACACGGGTGAAGGAGCGATGAATCCTTCCTACGACATAGATGACAAGAGACTGAACTCCACCTTCCCCGATGCCATGAAGGAGGTCACGAAGGAATATGTAACCTCATGGGCCGGTCGTAAAGCCGACATCAAGCGGAGGGTCAGAAGTCTCATAATGGCCAAGCTTCACACTCTCGAGGTGACAGGCAGAAACCTTGTATATGAGAATGTTATAGTCCAATATGTCATAAAAACCCTCCGGAGGGACAAGGAGTTGATGGAGAAATTGGGAGTCGGTTCGTTCAAGGTATTAGGTCTGGAGAAGAAAGTCACCACGACCATAGATGGGTTCAAGTTCGAGGGATTCATAGACAGGATGGACAGTTTCCTGCCCGGAGAAGTGAGGGTTATCGACTACAAGACCGGAAAGGTGGATGACAAGGATGTTGACATCAACCCTTCTACCGCTCCCGGAGTCGCGGCCGCCATATTCGGAGAAGATAACAAGGGGCGTCCGAAGATCGCCCTGCAAATGTTCATCTATGACATCATGGTCCTTGAGGATCCGGAACTGAAGGACAAGGTGATCATCAACTCCGTTTACCAGCCGGCGAAACTTTTCAAGGAGGGCATCAAGAATGTCCCGATGTGCGTGGAGTTCAAGGACGACATGATAGATAGGCTCCACAACCTTTTGGCTGAGATAAAGGATGTCTCCCTGCCATGGAACCGCACATCGAACCAAGAGACCTGCAAGTACTGTGATTTCAAAATGATTTGCGGAAGATAGTCATGATCAAGATATTACGAGCATCAGCCGGTTCCGGCAAAACACATAATCTGGCCGAGACCTACATCCGGATCCTCCTCTCTGAAAGCGATCCCTCCGCCTACCGCCATATCCTAGCCGTGACCTTCACCAACAAGGCTACTGACGAGATGAAAAGGAGGATTCTGAAGGAACTCCACACCCTTTCCATCAACCCTTCGAAGTCTCCTTACAAGGACGATTTCATCCCGTCGCTATTCTCATCGGAAACAGCCCTCAAGAAAAAGGCCGAGGACATCCTGATCCGCATTCTCCACGACTACGGAGCCTTCGCTATCAGCACCATTGACCGTTTCTTCCAACAGACCTTGAAGGCCTTCTCCAAAGAGATTGGCCAGTTCGCCTCTTATCAGGTGGAACTGGACAAGAATTCCCTCGTGGCTGAGACTGTTGACAGGATACTGGACTCCCTGACCGAGGACGACAAGGCTCTACTGGGGTGGCTCAGCGACAACTTGATGGAGCAGATCGAGCAAGGAGGGAAGCTGGACCTTGAGAATAAGCTGACGGAGATGGCTGGCCGCCTCAAGTCCGAGGAGCTCCGCACCGTGGTGGAGGAATATGGGATCGATGAGGAGAAAGCTTATTCAAAAGAGAGCCTCTCTGCCTTGAGAAACCGCCTCAGACAGTATATGGTTGACTTCACCGATGGTCTTAAAGGGGCGGCGGCTGAAGTCAATAAAGCGTTCTCGGACAATGGGTTATCCACCTACGACACGAAATCGGGATGGCTTGGGAAGTATCTGGTAAAGATCGATGCGGTCGAGCCCAAATCAGAGATTCCCGGAATCTCGGATGCGGTTCGCAGGAAAGCGTCAGACTACACCGAATGGTTCAAACAGAAAGACCAAAAGATCTACAACTATCTCGAGGGTGAACTCCTTCCTCCATTCGCCAAATTCGTGGCATTTTACGACCAAGGGATCAAAGCCTACAACACTGCCCTTCTTCTGCTGGGACAGATAGGTTCTCTCGGAATCGCTTCCGAGTTGCGAAGAGAGTTCCAGAACCTGCTCAAAGAGAAGAACGTGTTGAGTCTCGATGACTCCAATGTCCTATTAAAGAACATAATCGACGGGGCTGACGCTCCCTTCATCTACGAAAAATTGGGGGTACGGTTTGAGCATTTCCTGCTGGATGAGTTCCAGGACACATCCAGGGTGCAGTGGGAGAATTTCAAGCCACTGATAGCCAATAGTGATTCGGAAGGTTTTGATAATCTGCTGGTTGGAGATGTCAAGCAGAGCATCTACCGCTTCAGGGGATCCGACTGGAAGCTGATGGCGGCGGATGTCGCCAAGCAGTTCCCTACCGCGGTCGAAGACAACTTGAAAGGCAACTGGAGGAGCTTGAGGAACATAGTGGAGTTCAACAACAAGTTCTTCGCCTACGCCTCGGAGAGATTGGACAAAGCGTATGGAGATGTGGCCGGAGGAATATCCGTATCCAAGATCTATGGCAAAAAAGACGATGGCGAGTTTGAGGAGCAGCTCGTGATGTCCAATGAGGCTGATGATGGTTTCGTTGAAGCCGTGTTCTGCCCTGTGGAGGATGAGAATGACCACATACTCCAGACAATCAGGAAAGTCATGGACGCGGGAGCGCTTCCTGGGGACATAACGGTCCTGGTCAGGAACAACAGTGAAGGTTCAATTATAGCTTCCTTCTTGATGGATAACGGTTTGGATGTGATTTCGGACGACTCGTGGGAGCTGAAGTCATCTTTCATCGTCAGAAAGCTTGTCTCGCTGATCTCATCTGTCAAGAACCCTGAGGACACGATAGGATCCTATCTCGCCAAAGAAGCCGGACTCGATGTCAGCGACCTTTCCTTCCACTCCCTCGTCGATCTTTGCGAAAGACTTGCGAGGCTCCTCGCAAATGGGCCTGACAAGGAGATATTCAAAAGGGAAACACTTTACATCCAGTCATTTATGGATTATGTGATGGACCATGTCGCCGTCAATGGAAACTCCCTCGACACCTTCTTGAAGGCTTGGGACAAAGCCAAACCGATGGTCAGCTCCCCTTCCGATGTGGAGGCCATCAGGGTCATGACCATCCATAAATCCAAGGGGCTTGAGTTCCCTTATGTCATCCTACCTTACGCGGAGAAAGTCGGCCTTTTCCGGCACGGCAAGTCCTGGTCCGTCCCCGATGTGGAGGGCACTTCTCTACAGGGAATCGAAAAGACAGCCTTCGACATCGACCTTTCAGGGAAAAGCTCCGGAACCCTTTTCGAGAAAGACTACCGGAATGAGCTTTTCCTCCAATACATTGACAACATCAACGTTCTGTATGTCGCTATGACAAGGGCTTGTAACGGAATGACCATCATAGCTGACAGCGGTTGCTCCTCCGCTTCAAGCCTGGCCGGCATCCTGAAAGATTATCTCGGTGACGGGAATCTGCTCACAGGTTTTGCCCAAGAGGATAGTAGCGATGATTTGACCCGTGTCTTCAGCCTGGGTGAAATGTACGACTTCTCGAAGATGAAGAGGAAAGAATCTGGCATGACAAAGCGTGAGCCTGGCTACCCTTCCTTCCCTCTGAATCCGGAGAGCGATGATGACGATTCCAAGGACCGGGGAAGGCTCAGGCTCTCCTCAGAGGCGACCAATTTCTTCACTGATGAGGGAGTGGCCATAGAGGAAGCCAGGCATAATGGCACTGTCTTGCACGATATCCTCTCGAGGGTAAGAGTGCCCTCAGACCTTGAAGCATCAGTCAAGCTGGCCGTCAGGCAAGGGGATCTCGACAGGGATAAGGAGGCGGAAGTTGTTGACCTACTGACAGAAAGGATAGCCGCACATCCTGAATGGTTCCCGATTGAAGGAGCGGAAATATTCAATGAGGTCGCGCTTATCGACACCGATGGCAAGGAATGGCGGCCGGATCGTGTGGTGGTCAAAGACGGGGTCGTCACGGTCATAGACTACAAATTCGGGGAGAAAGATCCTTACTACAAGACTCAGGTCAGCCGTTATGCGGGGATTTACCGTCGCATGGGCTATCAGAAAGTCTCAACAGCTATATGGTACGTTCCTTCGGACGTTGTCGATTGAGTTTTTTTGCATATATTTGGGAAAATGTCTGATTGGGATGGATGATAAAGAGAAGAAACTGTACCCCCTGAGGTTCCTCGAGGACAAGGATCAGAGACCATGGGGTGAGGTCCATTACAAAATCGCGGACCTGGGGTTGGTGGACTCGAAGGTGCGGAATGGATGGCTTGCCGACAACAAGTTGAGCGAACTCATGGGCACCTATATGGAGCGCGTCGTGGGCGATGACTCTTTCGAATACTACGGACTTCAGTTCCCAATCTTGATAAAGTCCTTTAAGACAGACAGTTGGCAGCCGCTTCAGGTCAATGTGCCTGATGCTGAGTCCGAGGCTCGATACGACTCTTTCGGCAAGACCGCGACGTGGTACGTGGAGAAGGCGTCCAAAGACGCGCGGATCTATCTCGGTCTCGCGAAGGATGTCGCTCCTGGCGAGTTCTATGAGCGTTGTCTGGATTCAAGCATCACTGAGGTTCTGAATGTGGTTCATCCAAAGGCAGGAGACTTGTTCGTTATTGAGCCAGGGACCGTTTTCGCCGCCGGTCCCGGTCTGTCAATCATCGAAATATCAGAATGTTCCGAGATGACCTTCAATCTCCAGGCCCCCTCCGATCTCACTGAAGCCTTCGACTTAATCAACTTCTCGAAGTACACCACCGCCCCAGACGGCTTTGCCCCTCCGGCAACCGTGGCCACCCTCGGCCACGTAAGAGGGGGGACCGCCGGCGAAGCCGGTGGTGGGGTCTGCGAAGCAGACGTTGAACGGAGGGGCATTGCCGCTGGGGCGGCAGGCCCGAATTCTATAATCATTGTGGAGCGGAACGAGTTCAAGGTGACAAAGTTGGACCTTCAGAATCCTTTGCACATATTCAGCGACCAACCCGGTTCCTTCGCCGCCTACCACTGCCTCTCAGGAGCGGCCATCATCCGGCAAGGTACCGAAGATATGGACTTTACCGACGTCCCGATTGACGTCGGAGAAGTCGTTCTCGTTCCTTCTGAAGTCAATGACTTCTTCATATTCCCGGCAAAGGACGGAACCGTCCTTCTGGAAACGACAGTCGAGCGGCGGGTCGATCCGGATTCTTACACCGGTGACACCAAACCGACTGAAGACACACCTGACCCACATTTAAGAAACTGGAATTAAGACCATGGCAGAATCCGACAGAATCGACAAAGTCCTCTGGGCGCTCCGCATCTACAAGACCCGCACAGAGGCGACTGAGGCCTGCAAAGGCGGCAAAGTCAAGATTGACGGCTCGAACGTAAAGCCCTCAAGGCTGGTCAAACCAGGCGAGACAATCACCATCCATAAAGGCATAATCCAATACATCTACAGAATCAAGCAGATTCCAGCGCACCGCCTTGGAGCCAAACTGGTTCCGGACCATGCGGAGAATCTCACTCCCCAAGCTGAACTGGACAAACTCCACGCTCCCGTGGAAACCTTCTTCCTGCGCCGGGAAAGAGGTTCAGGCCGCCCCACCAAGAAAGAACGGCGGGAGATGGAGGAAGCCTGGGACAAGTTCGACATCACCGCCTATGAGGTGGATGAATATGATGATGACGATGATGAGGCATAGAATGGCAACCCACTCAAACCACATGATATGAAACGTACAATCTTGACAATCGCCTTGACCCTGGCGGCAGCCGCCGGAATCCAGGCACAAGAACTGGCTAACTTTTCGAGAGGCAACCAAAGGCCTATCGTCTCCCCTCTCATCCAGGGAGACAGTGTAACCTTCTCACTCAAAGCCGATTATGCTACAGTCGTCAAACTCAGCGGATCTTGGCTACCCAACCCTTGGGGTGGGACTATCGACATGACCCGTGGAGAAGGGAACATCTGGTCAGTTAAGATTCCTCTCCCCCCGCCCGAGATCTACACCTACAACTTCGTGGTGGATGGTGTCGCTGTCAACGATCCCCAGAATGTCCTGGTACAAAGGGACGGCACCCGTTATCTTCCGATGCTGATAGTCCCCGGCGAGAGGACCGAGAACTACACCGAGGCAAAGACCCACGGCACAGTCAGCCATCCTTGGTACGACAGCGCCATCCTCGGCTACAGCCGCAGGCTGACCGTTTACACTCCCTATGGCTACGAGAACAATCCTAAGAAGAAGTATCCCGTCCTTTACCTGCTTCACGGAGCCGGTGGCGACGAGGAAGCCTGGATCTCAATGGGACGCACCGCGCAGATTCTTGACAACCTAATCGAGAAGGGGCTTGCCGAGCCGATGATCGTGGTCATGCCCAACGGCAATCCTGGCCAGCAGGCCGCAAGAACTCTGAATATTCCTGAGAAGAACATCAACTGGAGGGCAGAAGAGAACCGTGACGCTTATGTGAGAAGCCTTTGTACTGAGATAGTTCCTTTCATCGAGAAGAACTTCCGGGCTATTCCCAAGCCAGCGTCAAGGGCCATCGCCGGCCTGTCGATGGGTGGAGGCCACACAATCAGCGCGTCAATCCTCTTCCCCGAGCTCTTCGACTACATCTGCCCTCTTTCAGCCGCTGGCAGGGCGACTCCAGAGCAGATCGCCGCCCTGAAGAAAGCGGGAGTCAAACTCTACTTCCTCGCTTGCGGCGATGCTGACTTCCTTTTTGAAGGCTCCAAGGCTCTGGACAAGACCTTGACAGAACAGGGACTTGACCACATTTTCTTCGTCTCAGATGGCGGACACACATGGGCTAACTGGCGCCTCTACCTTAACACATTCGCACCTAAGTTATTCAAATAAAACACTTTAAACATGATCAGGCAGGAAACAATCGATTCGGCCGTGAAGGCTCTATTTGGCGAAATCAAATTCACTGACGAACCAGCCGGTCTGTACGACCCGCTAAGGTACATGATAGCCATCGGAGGAAAACGACTTCGGCCAAAACTCTGCCTGACAACATATTCCCTCTACAAAAGCGAGTTCGGTCCGGAGATACTTGAGCCGGCCGCCGGGTTGGAGGTTTTCCACAGTTTCACACTGATCCATGATGACATTATGGACCGCTCCCCGCTCCGGCGGGGAGTGGACACAGTGTGGAAGAAGTGGGATCCGGACACCGCCATCCTATCAGGCGACGTGATGTGCATCGACAGCTATTCCCGCATCGCGAAAGCCCCGAAAGAGGTCCTGAGCGATGTCCTTGCCTTATTCTCAAAGACAGCCGCGGAGGTCTGTGACGGGCAGCAGTATGACATGGAGTTCGAGTCCAGGGATGATGTGACTATGGACGAATACATGAGGATGATTGGCCTCAAGACAGGTGTCCTTATCGCATGCGCCGCCAAGATGGGCGCTCTAATCGCAGGGGCTCCGGAACTCGATTGTGAATCCCTTTATGGCTACGGCTACAACCTCGGCCTTGCCTTCCAGGTAGCTGATGACTATCTTGACGCCTACGGCGACGAGAAGGTGTTCGGAAAGCCTATCGGAGGCGACATCGTCAATTCCAAGAAAAGCTGGCTAACCATCAGAGCGATCGAGAAAGCGGATGCTCCACACCGTTCGGCGCTGATTGATAAGATGAGATCCCCTGCCGATTCAAAGGAGGAGAAGGCAGCTAAAATTGCCTGGGTCAAGAGCTTCTACGACAATTATGGTGTGGCGGAGGACGCCAAGCAGACCATCCTTGATCTCACAGCCAAGGCCCTTGAAGCGGCCGCCAAGGTCTGCGACGGAGAGCGCTACGAACGCCTCCGCCTCTTCGCCGACAAACTCGTCGGACGGACAAAATAATCCCCTTCCAGCCATAGAGGTGTGACCTCCCAGAACCGCCGCTTCGCGGCCCCTCCCTAAAGGGCCCCTCCCTCTTAACGTGCCGAGGGTGGCAGTGGTTCTGAGAGGTCACACCTCTACGGTAGCAATCAGTATTCCACTACCAATGCTGTGCAGGGCTGGACGACTGTGGTGTCGGTGATGGTCACCTTCTCGCCAGTCAGGACATTGGTGCCAGCGCCGAGGCCTGAGGTAATCTCAGCATAGTGTGACCAAGGAATCGTCTTCTCCTCGGGAGAGGCGTTGACATAGACGAACACCTTGTCAGTGTCGTTGTAACGGAAATACGCATAGGTGTTGTCACGGGCCATAAAATGCTTTGTCTTGCCGTTGTGAATGACCTCCTTGCCCTTACGCCACTGGAAGAGTGTCTTGACATAGTCGTGAAGCTCCGCCTCGACTCCCGTACGGCCTTCCTCGGTGAACAAGTTGACCGGATCACCAGCCCAACCACCAGGGAAATCCATCCTGAGCTCTCCGTCGCTCTTGTAATCCTTTCCGGTTGCGAACATCATCTCATCACCGTAGAACAACTGCGGAATGCCCCTGATGGTAGCCAAAAGCGAATATGCGATCTTCATCTTGTCAGGATCAAGTTTCCAAGCGTCGGCGACACGGTAATGGTCGTGGTTGGACAGGAATATCATCATCTTCGAGAGATCATGATAAGTAGCGTCATGGGCCAAAGCGTGATAGACCCTGAACATTCCCTGGTTCCAGCCGGGAGTGTTCTCAGCCAATGCGGCATTTATGGCCTCCTGGAGAGGGAAATCCATAATTGACGGGAGATGCGAGTCAAACCCGTCGGCATTGTTGTTACCGCCCTGCCAATAGGCCAGCTGGTCGAAATTGGAGTCCCAGCACTCGCCTACTATATTCAGGTTCGGGTATTCGTTAATGACAGCCTCACACCACTTGCTCATCGGGACTTTCTCATTGTAGGGATAGGTGTCAACCCTGAGACCGTCCTGGCCGGAATACTCCGTCCACCAAATCGCCCACTGCTGGAAATACTTCAGCATGAACGGGTTATCAAGGTTCATATCCGGCATCATCGGCACGAACCATCCACTCACGAGAAGGTTCTTGTCGTAATCAGAGGCGTTGGGATCCATCGCCGAAGGGAAGATGTAGTTCGTGTTGGTATATTCAGGGAACTGGTGGATCCAGTCCTTGAAAGGCAGGTCACTCATCCACCAATGGTCGGTGCCGCAATGGTTGGTGACGATGTCCATTATAACCTTCATACCCTTCTCGTGGGCTTTATCCACATATTCCTTGTACATGGCGTTGCTTCCGAAACGAGGGTCAATCCTGTAATAGTCACCGCAGGCGTAGCCGTGATAGGACTCCCAAGTCTGGTTGTCCATCAGGAGAGGGGTGCACCAAATGGCCGTGGCGCCCAGATCGGCTATATAATCAAGATGATCTATAATTCCCTGAAGGTCACCACCATGACGGCCGAAAGGTTCCTTGCGGTTGGCCTTCTCGAAGGTATCGTCAGTGTTGTCGTTGCCGGGATCGGCATTGGCGAAACGATCCGGATTGATCAGGTAGATAAAGTCAGAAGTCGTGAAGCTGGTCCTCTCTGCGGAGCCGGGCTCTCTGGCGAGAATCTCATAAGGCTTTCTGAATGAATCATTTCCCTTGGTGAACACAAGGTCGTAGGTACCAGGCTTAGCGGAAGGGCTAACCGCCACATCAACAAAGAGATAGTTAGGACTATCGGCCTTATGGACATCCGTCACCTTAAGACCGGCTCCGTCAATAGAAACGCTCCATGAGGAGATGTCATCGCCATAGACCATGAGCTGCAGGGCAGTCTTCATTCCTGTCCACCAGCACGGAGGCTCAACCCTCGCCACCCTTGAGTCAGCGGTCTCGACAGACCAAGTCCAAGGGGCCTTCAGAAGCACATCGACCTTGACAGCGTCATCACCCAGACCCCTCTTGAAGCAGATGCTCGAATCAGTGGCGGCCACCAGCTCGAAGGATGAATTGTCGCTCCAAAGAGCGGGATGCGCATGCCTGAGAGCGTTCAAACCGGCATAGAAATCCGTAGCGGCGTTGTGGTGCCAATCTGGCATCGGATCCTTCTCGAAGAACTCGAAACGATGGTTGTAACCGACTTCCTGACCTGTGTAGATAAGCGGCTGGGAGTTCGGCAAAGTCCAGCAAAGGACCGCCATAGCCTTCCAAGCGTCACCCATACGCTCGAACTCGGTGCCGTTCCAGGAGTTCTCATCGTGGTTGGAAGTGAACATCATACGATGAGGAGCGGTTCCTGAGCTTGTCGAAGGACCATATTCCTGCTTGTTCCACTCCACGTACTTGACCAAACTGTCGGCGTTAGCCTTGCCTTGGGCCACGTCATTGAGGAGATGGTGAAGTCTCCAGGCGTAGGTGCAGTCAAAGCCGGCCTCATGGAGCCAAGGCTCCTCACCCTCAGCGAGGAAGAAAAGCCTGCGCGGAAACTCGTTCCTGAACTTGGTGAACACATCTGACCAGAAGTCCTGAGGCACCTGGAAGGCCACATCGCAACGGAATCCGTCAATCCCGCGCTCAAGCCAGAAACGCATGCTCTTCTCCATCTCAGCTCGCATGTCGGCGTTGGCATAATTCAGCTTGGCGATGTCAGTCCAGTCATATTCCACGATAGTATTGCCCTCAGCGTCACGGACATACCAAGAAGGATCCTTACCTGTGACCCACGGATGGTCCGGAGATGTGTGGTTGGCCACCCAGTCGATAATGACCTTGAGGCCAAGATCGTGAGCAGCGGCAAGGAAATGATCGAAGTCAGCCAAGGTGCCGAACTCAGGGTTGACATCGCAATAGTCCTTGATCGCATAGTACGATCCGAGGGTTCCTTTGCGCCCCTTCTCCCCTATCGGATAGAGCGGCATAAGCCACACTACATCGACTCCTAACTCCTTGAATTCAGGCAATTTAGCCTCAGCTGCAGCCAAGGTGCCTTCCGCGGTCGCCTGACGTATGTTCAGTTCATAGATGACAGCGTTCTCCGCCCAGTCACCTGCCTCTGCCGTAGCCTTTTTTCCTTTGTCGCCACAAGCCACCGCGGCGGCGACAATCGCCATTAACAATACTATTTTTTTCATATTAATCATTATTTCAACTGGAATACAACAGAGGAGTTAGCACCAAGAGTAAGGTTGGTGCCTTCGTAGGAAGCGGTGCCGAGAAGCGCCACCGGCTTGGACATGTCGTCGGAAACAGAAGTGGTACGGCTCGCCGAAGACACATTATGGATCACCAAGAGTTTCTGCCCGTTGGAAGCAGTCATGTACCAAGAGGCAATCGAGGAGCCGGAAAGATTGGCGTTAGTCATAACTCCCTCAGCGAGAGCAGGATAGGTGTTACGCAGACGGGAGAATGTCTTGTAAATATTAAGAATGGATCCGTTGTCGGCAGACTGCGACTCAACCGAGATTGAGGAAGTTAGCATCGATGAATTAACCTTGTTGTTCACTCCCTTCTTGGCGCAATCCTTCCCTGCCTTGTCCCATAGGATCGGAGTTCGGACATACTCATCCCCTCCTTCCTTGGTTCCCCAGTAGCCCAGTTCCTCACCCTGGTAGATGAAAGGCTTACCGGGAGTTGTCAGAAGCAAGGCGGCCGCCTGTTTCTCCTTCGCGACGCTCTTTCCGAGCGTTTCCGCCACCCTGTCCTGGTCGTGGTTACTCAGGAAAATGGATGTGATAGCATCGGAACGAATAGCCTTATGGTCATTGATATAGCCCTTAACAGCCGAGACATAACCGGTGGCATTGCCCTCAAGGGTAGCCTTGACCAGCCAAAGGTAGTCGAACTCGAAGCAAGAGTTGATGCCCTTGTAATACTGCTTCTCAATGGAATGCCCATCCCAAGCCTCCCCTACCATAAATATGTCATCAGAATGCCCTGCCGCCTTGTAAGTGGCGTTGCAGTGGTCATACCACTGGGAAAGGAAGCTCTGATTGGCCTTCATAACAGCCTGATAGAGCCATATCACGGCGTCCAGCCTGAATCCGTCCACACCGAAGTCCTTTATCCACTTGTCAGCGGTGGCGGCGATAGCCTTGAACGCTGGCGACTCCGAGGCGCTCTCATAGGGCCCATAATTGATGTCGGGCATATATTCCCCGAAACTGCCGAAATAGTACGTCGCCGCACCGAAGGTGATGTCCGCCGCTGTCGAAGTGTCGAGAGTAAGCGGCTCTCCGAATGTGATGACATTCTTACCCGCCTTGGCGCCATACTTCGTTCCTCCGTCCCAACTCGTTGTGGATGAGCGCACAAGGAAGCCCCAGGAAGTGTCGACATCAAGGGTGATCTCGAAGATATTGGTTGATGTCTCATAAAGGCCGACATTGCCGACACTACCGATGTACAGCCAAAGCTTGGCGGATGAATTAGCCTTCTGGGCGGCATCTGCAGTCTCAGTGACTGTCACAGTCTTTGTCGATTTGGTCCAGTCCACCTTGAAATGGAGTTTGCCCTTGTAGCCGATATTCCCGTCACCCAAAGAGATCCAGGAACCCATACCAGGTGCTTTGGCTCCAGCGTAATTGTCAACAACCCCAGCAGCCACATCGGCGTCAGGACTCTTTGAGACAACGTAATAGTCGCGGTAAGGACTGCCCGCAGGATCCGCTTTCAGCGACTTGAACCACTCGGTTCCTCTTCCGGAGTGATTCAAGACATAATCCATATAAATCTTTATTCCCTTCGAATGGGCGGCGTCAACAAGTGCCTTGAAGTCGGCTTCAGTGCCGAAAAGCGGATTGACAGTGGAATAGTCGTCCACATCATAGCCGTGATAAGAGGATGTCGGATGGGCCGGGGAAAGCCAAATGCCCGTCACTCCAAGGGCATCGAGATATTCAAGTTTGTTCTGAATACCCTTGAAATCACCTATCCCGTCCCCGTCACTGTCGGCAAAGGAATAAATCAACAACTGGTAAGTCGTTGAGGATCTTTTGTTTCCGTCAAATGTCGCAGGTGCGGGAACCACTTGGACGATCTTCCTGCCCCTCTGGCTGACCTGCACTGTGACATCGGAAGCTGCCTTGACGGTTGTCGAGGACATGCCTTTAATAGTGACAGTACCTGTGCGGTCATCACCCGGGTTGGCGGTGACAGTCACTGTGACTGAGCCGTTTCCGTCACCGGAACCTTTGTCAACTTTAATCCAGTCCGCCGACGAGGCGACACCCCAAGCGGAGTTGGAAGAAACGTTAAGCAATTTGGCCGAGGCGTCCTCCGGCTCAAAGGACAACGATGTCGGAGACACGGAAAGTGTCTGCTGTACGATCTCCGGCTCCTTTTCCTTGCAGGAGAAGACTTGCATGGCGACGACAAGCACGCAAGCCAACGGGAATATGGCTCTTCTCATAATAACAGTATAAATTGGCAAGCCGGAGCCCGGTCAGGGGCTCCGGCCTGAAAAAAGCCTAGAGAGCTGTCACGACAGCTTTCTGGGTCTTGGGATTGTAGGTCATCTTGACGAGACCGGCGGCATCGAACACACCGTCAACCTTGTCACCGTCGATGCTGAACTCGGTGCCAAGAACGACGTGGAACTTGCCATCCTCGCCCTTTCCGGAAGCGGCGGCGCCGAACCAGGAGCTCTCGTCAGCGGTCTTAAGGACAAAGCCGTAACCGGCCTCAACCTCAAGAATCACATAGTATTCCTCATCGGAGACCTTCTCGAACGGGACTGTACCCCAACCGGGAGTCCTCTTGGACTGGCCGTGGTAGCAGTACTCGGGCTCGGCGGTGGCGAACACAGCCTTCATCTCGTTGGGATAGAAGGTGAGTTTATACTTGCCGCCTTTCTCGATCACACCGTCAACCTTGTCACCGGAAATCTCGAACTCGAGACCGGGAGTGATGTGGTACTTACCGTCCTCACCCTTCAAGGAAGCGGAGGCACCGATCCACTGAGACTCGTCACCGTTCTTGAGAACGAAACCGGAGTTGTCGTTCACGTCAAGGATGACATAGTACTCATCATCAGACACCTTCACGAAAGGAGTCTCGCCCCAGTCAGGGGTCTCCTTGCTCTGGCCGTGATAGTACCAGTCGGCACGCTCAGGGGCGGCGGCTGAGATCACAGCTGTCATCGCGACAGGATTGAAGGTCAGGACATACTCGCCGGGAGCGGCGATCACGCCATCAACCTTGTCTCCGGAGATCTTGAACTCCTCGCCAATCTTGACAACGAACTTGCCGTCAGTGAGTTCCTGAGTGTTGTCGGGACCGATCCAGGAAGACTCGTCGCCATTCTTCATCACGAAACCGGAGTTCTCGGAGACGGTCTTGAACTTAAGGGTATATTCAGTGTCGGAGACCTTCTCGAGAGGGAGCTCACCCCAATCGGGGGTCAGCTCACTCTGGCCGTGGTAGTACCAGTCAGCGCGCTCGACGACAACACTGTTGATGACAGCGGTCATCGCCACGGGGTTGAATGTGAACACATACTCACCGGGAGTCGGGATGACACCGTCAACCTTTTCGCCGGAAATCTTGAACTCCTCACCGATCTTGACAACGAACTTACCATCAGTGAGTTCCTGAGTTTTGTCCGCACCAATCCATGAAGACTCATCGCCATTCTTGAGGACAAAGCCGGAGTTCTCGGAAACAGTCTTCAGCTTGAGTGTGTATTCAGTGTCGGAGACCTTCAGGAACGGAAGCTCGCCCCAGTCGGGAGTCTGATCGCTCTGGCCGTGATAGTACCATTCAGCTCTGACGCCAGTGATGACAGCGGTCATCGCCACAGGGTTGAAGGTGAAGATGTACTCGCCAGGCTTGGCGATCACGCCGTCCACCTTCTGGTCGGAGATCTTGAACTCCTCACCAATCGTGACAAGGAACTTGCCGTCAGTGAGTTCCTGACTATTGTCAGGACCGATCCACTGGGTCTCGTCGGTGTTCTTAAGGACGAATCCGGAATTCTCGGAGACAGTCTTGAACTTGAGGACATATTCCTCGTCAGAGACTTTCTCGAAAGGAAGGGCGCCCCAATCAGGAGTCAGCTCACTCTGGCCGTGATAGTACCAGTCAACCTTTGTGCTCTTGAGCACGGCGGTCATCGCCACAGGGTTGAATATTAGCTTATACTCGCCAGGCTGAGGAATAACACCATCCACCTTCTGGTCGGAGATCTTGAATTCCTTGCCAACGGTGACAACGAACTTACCGTCAGTGAGTTCCTGGGTATTGTCAGCACCAATCCACTGGGTCTCTTCGCCAAGGGCTCCACTCTTCAGCACGAAGCCGGAGTTCTCAGAGACAGTCTTGAAGGTCAGAACATATTCCTCATCGGAAACTTTCTCGAAAGGAAGCTCACCCCAGTCAGGAGTCTGCTCGCTCTGGCCGTGATAGTACCAGTCGGCGCGGAAGCTCTTGAGGACCGCCGTCATAGTCTGAGGATTGAAGGTGAAGACATACTTGCCGGGCTCGGCAATCACGCCGTCCACCTTCTGGTCGGAGATCTTGAACTCCTGGCCGACAGTGACAACGAACTTACCATCAGTGAGTTCCTGAGAGTTGTCAGCACCGATCCACAGGGTCTCCTCGCCAAGGGCTCCACTCTTAAGCACAAAGCCGGAATTCTCGGAGACGGTGGTGAGATTCAGGACATATTCAGTGTCGGAAACCTTCTCGAAAGGAAGCTCACCCCAATCGGGAGTAAGATCGCTCTGGCCGTGATAATACCAATCAGCGCGGACAGTAGCCTCAACCTTGATGGTCATGGCAGCGCAATCAAAGGTGATGTCGTAGTTGCCGCCCTCAATGATCTGGATGTTCTTGCCGCCAGCCTCAAAAGCGGTTCCAAGCTCAGGGACATAAACTCCGTAAGGATTGCCCTCCTCAGCGGTGCTGGTGGAATTCTCCTCAGGACCGCCATAATTGCCGAATTTGCTGTCCCAATCATGGTCGGAGCGGATCTTGAACTCGTCACCAGCGGAGAAGGGCTGGTTCTTGAGGACCCAGATGTCACCGCTTTCGTTGGTCATGTCGATATCCTCATCCCATGAAGGGACACCACCAAACACTCCGACGATGGACCAGACCTTGGCCTTGTCATCTCCGGGCTCATCAGAACCACCGCCTTCGCCAACGAGCGGGCTGAAGCCGCCGAGGGTAGGAGTGATCTTGAACAGACCAGCGGTCGGGTTGATGAGGATGTCATACACGCCAGCCTCGGCGACAGCGATGTCCTTTCCCTTTGCGGCAGCACTGATCTCCTCATCGATCGCGGCGACATAAGGCTTGGTGTCACCAGGGCCTCCGAAGTCGAGATCGTTCCATGATCCGGCTGTACGGAACTTGAAGGTGTCATCAGTGGTAAGCTCGACGCCCTCAGCGACATGCCACTCACCGTCTGTGATCATGGAAACATCCTTATCCCAGTTGATACCGCGGCTCGCGATGGAACCGGTAATTCCTAGAGGACTCTTCTCGTCATAACCAGGATAGGTCTGGAAGGCCTCAGTGATGGTGATTGTACCATCATTGGAGTCATAGAGGATGTCATATGAGCCATCCGCGGGAACAGACATATCCTTGCCCTTGGCGGTAGCCTCAAATGAGGAACCAATCTCAACCACATAAGGTTTGGTGTCGCCAGGACCGCCCAAATCAACATCTGACCATGAGCCAGCCGTCCTGATCTTGAACGCGTCACCTTCAGCGAGCTTGATGTTCTTGGCGACATGCTTTGTTCCGTCCTCAGTCATGAACATCGGCTCGTCAGCGTTCCAGGCGTTACCTGTGCTGGCGATGGATCCGATCAAGCCGAGAGGGCTCTTCTCGGTGAAATCAACCCAAGGATTGCCCTGGACAACAGGAATGACAACCTCGAATCCGCTGACAGTGATATGGCCTTGCGAGTCCACATGGCCGTTGCGGCCATTGTCCTGGTTCGGGGCCTGCATCGAGGCGCGGATAAACATATCCAATGAAACCACTGAGCCCTCCGGATAGCCGAGAGAGACAAGAGTCTTGGCGAGGTTGGTCACAGAGACAGAGATCTGGCCGTCCTTGATTGAGGCTGTCAAAGGCTTGTTGACAGTCTTTCCATCCACGGAGGCCAAGATAAGAGAATGATTCACAGGCATCTTGTCATTGAAGCCCGCATTGAAAGCACCCGGAGTGAAAGTCGCCGTGAGGGCTTTCTCGCCCATCTCGTAACTCCCGAGTACAGGTGCGGTCGCTCTGGTGTCGTCATAAGTGACGAACTCCTCTTTAACACAAGAGAAGGCCACAAACGCTAGAAGGACCGTTGAGAGTATTGATAAAAACTTTTTCATTGTCGTGTTCTATTAATAGCCTTCGTTCTGGGAAAGGTTGGAGTTGGCCAGACGATCGCTGTCAGGAATCGGGAACAGGGTCCTGTAGGACTCCACATCCTTTCCGTCCTTGGTCTCGCCTTTCCACTGCCAGTTGTAGCCGGAAGTGAACTTGCCGAAACGGATGAGGTCGCTGCGGCGCCAGCACTCCTGATAGAGCTCGCGGGCGCGCTCGTCGAGAATCTCATCGAGAGAGAGGTTGGACACGGCAGGGACGCCGGCCCTGGCCCTTACCTGATTGAATGCGGCAAGTCCGTTGCAGGAGGCTCCACGAGCCTCGCACTCAGCCGCCATCAGGAGGACATCAGCATAACGCATCATAGGGAAGTCAGTGTTGACAAAACCAGGATTGTTCCACTGGTCGTTTTCCTCGTCATAGACCATATTGGGAATCTCACCGGCGCTGGTGACATTGCGGAACTTCTGGAAGCCGTAGCCATACTTGAAGTTACCGATGTCCTCAATGCTCTTCTCCTGGATATTATCCTTGCGAGCGGCGTTCTTGGCATCACGGAGATTCTTGCACTCATCCTCGTACTTGCCATCCTTCTTCAGTTTCTCAATCTTGACCTCGGAATCGCCTCTCTGCTCCGGAGTCTCAGGCATAGCCTCGACATCAGCGGTTGATTTCGCAGTGTCATAGAGGAGGTTACGGGTGTCACTGGCAGTGAATTTGTCAGCGAACTCGGGGGTGGTACGGAGACCTCCCCAACCAGAGGAGATACCAATATGATTGACATTCATCGTACCTCCGGTGGAAGCGAACACAAGGTAATTAGTCACACCGTAGCTCTGGGTGTACAGACCATCCTGCTGGACAGCGAAGATGATCTCGTCCGTGCACTTGTCGTTGTCAGCCAGGAAGAGATCCTGGTAGGCGCTGAAAGTCTTGCCATTAGGAGTGGTGTGGAGGCTGTAGCCGTCATCCATGAGGTCCTTCAGGACATCAGCGCAGTCGTTCCACCTGGCAGTGCCAGTGTAAACCTGTGCGCCAAGGTACAGCTTCGCGAGAAGGAATTTGGCGGCGCCGGCGCTGATGTGGCCAGAGACGACAGCGTTCTTCTCAGGAAGTTTACCGCTGGAGATGATGTCCTTAAGCTCGGTCTCAAGCCATGCGAAAAGGTCAGCCCTGGAGATCTGCTCGGGGTTCACACCCACGACAGCGTTCTCGTCGGCGAACGGGACGTTGCCGAAATTGTCAAGAGCGTGGAAATAAGCGATCGCGCGAAGAGTCCTGGCCTCAGCGATGTAGCGATCCCTTATCGTGGCATCATAGTCCAGTTTGCCGACCTCGCGGATGAACTCGTTCGCCGCGGAGACCTGCATGAAAATACGGGAATAGAACGCATAGATAAAGGTGTCGTCAGTCGTCCAGTTCATGTAGTGGAAATTCTTGATAGTCTGGTCATTCCAACCGCAGACACTCTCATCTGTCGTGAGTTCGTTGTGGTGGTAGAGACCACGGATGTACTGTGACGCTCCACCATCCAGACCGGAAATCGAAGGATCACCATTAGGACCGTAGTAACCGGAAGTGGCAAAGCCAAGATAAACTCCGGAAATATAAGAATCAAGGGCCTGCTGGCTTGTCAAGACCTTGTCAACCGTATTCGCATTGGGGTCGATCGGGGTCACGTTGAGGTCGCCAACGCAAGATGTCATAGCGGCAGCAGCCGCGAGGATTCCGAGAATATAATTGATCTTTTTCATATTCCGTCCCATTTTAGAAGTTGAGTTTTATACCGGCCACATAGGTTCTCGGGCGGGGATAAACCGTTCCGTCGATACCTCCGTAGACCTCGGGATCGATACCAGAGTACTTGGTGAAGGTGCAGATGTTCTGCACGGTACCGAAGACATTCAGGGAAGCGGCCCTGTCAGCGTTGATCTTGAACAACTTCGGGAAGGTGTAACCCAGAGTGAAGTTATCAAGCTTCAAGAATGAGCCGTCCTGCAGATAGTAGTCAGAGAGGTACTGGGCCTGGGTGAACATTGACTTGGTCGCCGAAGAGACCCTGTTGCTGACGAACTGGTTGGTCCAGAGGTCGGCGAGCATCTCGGTGTCGGAAGCCACGTTGTTATATATCCAGTTGCCGACAGAGGCGTGGCCAGAGAGGGCAGCGGTCCAGTTCTTCCATGAGAAGTTGGTGTTGAAACCGAAAGTGTAGTCAGCATCAGCTTTGTGGCTGAGATACCTGTCATCAGCGGTGATCTGACCGTCATTGTTACGGTCCACATAGACTCCGTTGATAGGATTACCAGCGGTATCATAAACCTGCTGATAGAGGTAGAAGGTGCGCATCGGGTAATCAACCTGGATCATCTGGACGTTGTTTCCGGTACCGCCGGAGATACCACCGGTCTCGATACCGGTCGCATTCTCGTCAGAGGCGGTCAGCTTGGTGACCTTGTTGTTGTTGTAAGCCATATTCACACCAGCCGTCCAGCTCATGTCCTTGGTCTCGATGAGGATACCGTTGAGATCAATCTCGAATCCCTTGTTGGTCATCGAGCCGATGTTGGTATTGAGGTAGTTAGTCAGGTTGGAAAGGCCAGGAACAGGGATGTAGTTGAGAATGTCCCTGGTGTCCCTCTGATAGACATCGGCGCTTAGCCTCAGCCTGTCATTCCACAATCCGAAGTCAAAACCAGCGTTGTAGGTCGTGGTGGTCTCCCACCTGAGGTCAGCGCTGTAACCAAGTGCGACAACAGGAGCGGTGTAATTGCTACCGTTCACGAAATAGTAAGATCCGGGAGTGTTGATGGACAGGAACTGGGCAAAGGTGTCATAGTAGCCTCCGACTTCCTGCTGTCCGGTCTCACCCCAACTGAGGCGGAACTTCAAGGTGGAAAGTTTCTCGACGCCCTTCATGAACGGCTCGTTCTTCACATTCCAAGCGAAAGCCACGGAGGGGAAGATACCCCATTTGTGGTTCTGGAAACGAGAAGTACCGTCAGCACGGAGCGTAGCGGTGAGCAAGTACCTGTCAGCGAAGCCGTAGTTGGCACGTCCGAAGAAGGAAATCAGATAAAGCTCTCCCTTTCCCTCAGTGTTGCTGAGCTCAAGATTGTCAGAAATCCTGTAACTGTAGTTATGGCTATTGCTCCAGAAGTGCTGCCAGGAATAACCGGCCATCAGATCCACATTGTGGTGCTTGGCGAATGTCTTGTTATAGTCGGCATAAAACTCCAGAGTGGTGTTACGACGGGTGTAGTCGTAATCGGTGTGGGCGCCACCTCCAGACTGGGTGGTGCTATGATAAGACTCCTCAGTTCCCTTCGCGGTCTCAGAAACACCGTCTGACTTCGCCCAGTCAATACCGAGGTTCAGGTTGAGCCTCAAGTCCTCGAAACCGTGGACCTTGTAGTCGAACTGAGTATTGCCGATGAAACGGTAAGCGTCGGCATAATCAGTCTTGGATTCAAGCAAAGCGACAGGGTTCATGGTAGCCATGGAGTTGATGACGCCAGTGGCATCGTACCAAGTGGTAAATCCGTTGAGTCCGTTAGGATCATGGACCGGCTTGGTAGGATCATAGTGGTTGGCAGCTCCGATGGCGCTCTGGTTGGCGTACTGGTTCTTCGCATAGGTTCCCTTGCCGTTCACATTGACAGTCAAGTGGTTCTCGAAGAAAGTAGGGCTGAGATTCATTGAGAGTGTACCACGATTCATCTTGGAACCCTTGAGGGTACCGTTCTGGCTGGTCAAGCCACCAGACACACGGTAAGGCAGGAAAGAGCCGACACGACCGTTGACACTGACGTTGCCGTCATAAGTCTGGGAAGTGTGGTAGATTTCCTTCTGCCAATCAGTGTTGGTGTTGCCAAGGGCGGCCTCAGCGGCAGAGTTCTCGCCGAACCATTCACGAATCAGAGAACGGATGCCGTCAGCGTCCAGAAGATCGTTGTACTTGGCGATGGTATTCACCGAAGTGGTGAAGTCAACAGCCACATTAGGGAAGGTGGAAGCGGTCTTCGCACCCTTCTTGGTAGTGATAACGATAACACCGTTGGAAGCTCTGGAACCGTAGATAGCGGTCGCGGAAGCGTCCTTAAGGACCGAGAAGCTCTCGATGTCCTCGGGGTTGATGGAAGACAGAGGGTCGGACATACCGGAGATGCCGTCATTGGAGACCGGCAGGCCATCGATAACGATCAGAGGGTCGTTGGAGGCATTGATAGATGAACCTCCACGAATACGGATGGTAGCGCCGGAACCCGGCATACCGCTTCCCTGGGTGACGACGACACCAGCGCTCTTACCTCTAAGGAGGTCGGCCGGGGTCGTGATAACACCCTTGTTGATCTCATCGGCCTTCACGGTCGCGACCGATCCGGTCATGTCACTCTTCTTCACGGTACCGTAGCCGATGACCACGACCTCATCGAGGAACTCACCGTCCTCGGTCAGGGTCACCCTGGCAGGAACCTCAGAAGCCTTGAATGTCTGGGTCGTGTAGCCGATGCAGCTTATCACCACAACAGCGTCAGGACCCTTGACAAGCAGGAGGAAGTCTCCGTCGAGGCCTGTGGGAGTACCGTTCGTGGTGCCCTGCTCCATGACAGTGGCTCCGATGACCGGTCCCAAAGCGTCGACCACGACTCCCTTGACCTGGTATCCGCCCTGGGCGGACACAGTTGTGGCGGTGAGGCATAGCAGCAACACCGTCACGGCAGTCATAATCCTTTTCATTCTTTTTTTTGTGTTGTTATGTGTAGTCATATTTGAATGTCAGCTTTTCGAACGTTTCTCCTCGACAAGGCGCACACTGATGGCACCGAGAATAAGGAACACGCCAGCTATTATCATCATATTCCCCTGCACTCCGCCACAGAGTTTGAGGACGAGACCGCCAAGGGCGGCAGCCACGATCTGGGGCAGACAGATTGTGCAGTTGAAGAGGCCAAGGTAGCTTCCCATGTGCTCACCGTGAAGAGAGTTGGTCAGCAAGGTGAAAGGCAGCGCGAGCATCGCGGCCCAAGCGGCTCCGATAAGGAAATAAGACAGGAATAGCACATACTGGTTGTGGACAAAAGCCACTGAGATGAACCCGACCGCTCCGAGAAGCAGGCTCACCACATAAGCGAGCTTCAGCGACTTGAACTTGGGGATCACGATGGCCCAGAGGATGGAACCGACAGCCTGGATGGCGAAGACCACTCCGACCCAGTTCCCGGCGGCCTGGTAGCCCTCGGAAGCGGTGTCGGTAGAGTTCCAGCAATTGGCTGCGATGGTGCCGTTGGAATATGTCCACATGTACATGAAGGCTGCCCAGCAGAAGAACTGCACCAGACCAACTGTCCAGAAAGTCTTCGGGGCGTGGAAGAGGAGCTTGAAAAGGCCTTCCTTCTTGGCGGATGCGTCATTGCCGACCTGATCGGCAATCCCATGGAACTCAGCATATTCCTGAGGATTCATCTCCTTGACCTTCATGAAGGTGTAAAGGACACAGATGATAAGGATGGCGGCGCCGCAGTAGAAACTCCAGATCACGGAAGGAGGAACCTGGCCCTTAGGGGCGATGTTCGCAATCCCTATCCAAGTGAAGAAAATCGGGAAGAGATAGCCAACAAGGCTTCCGGCATTGCACAGCAGCGACTGAATGGAATATGCCTGGGCCTTCTGCTCCTCAGTCACCATGTCACCGACCATCATCTTGAATGGCTGCATCGCCACATTGATCGAAGTGTCCAGGAATATCAGGGAAAACAGGCCAAACCACATCGCCCCGTTAAGTCCGAGGAGCAACTTGGTGGAGAAATTGAGACTTCCGGCATTGGGCAGGAAAGCCATCACCAACACAGCCACGATAGCCCCGACAAGGAGATAGGGCTTTCTTCGACCCATCTTGCACCAGGTCCTGTCGGAATACTTCCCGATCAGGGGCTGGACGATCATTCCCATCAGAGGAGGAAGGATCCAAAAGAAACTGAGCTGATGGGGGTCAGCTCCAAGGGTAGCGAAGATACGGCTGATGTTAGCGCTCTGGAGGGCGTACGCTATCTGCACGCCGAAGAACCCGAAGCTCAGGTTCCACATGTCCCAGAATGATAATACACGCTTGTTTTGCATATCTGTTGATTATTCGTTTTAGTGCCGAATTCGGTTCAAAATTAATCAAATACTTATAATTATAATAATCACACGGACGAAATGCCGGAAAAAGGTGATGAATTGAATGGAATTGTGGATGAATTAAAAGGATTTTTTCATAAATTGCGAGAATAGAAGATGAGACATCTGAAGACATCCGCAATCATCCACGGTTTCGCGCTCCTGCACGTAGCCGCGGCAGTCTTGTGCAGAATTGGAGATATCAATGACGACCTCATCCTCACATCTCTGACAATATTCTTAACCGTGATCCTCTGCCAGAGGCACCGGCAGAGCGTGGAGTTCAGCGCCATAGTGATCATCATAGCCAACATAGTCGGCTACCTTATGGGCACCGGAATAGCCTCATTTGTCAACCTGTTCGTAAGCCACCCGCTGCTATCCCCTGCCATCGCGACCTTTATAACCACAGAAACCATAGGCTGGGCCTTGCTGCTCTTCCTGAAACAGTATTCCAGCCAATCCAGCTCCGATCGTAAGACAACTCCCAAAGAGATCACATGGCTTATCATTGCGATCGCCGTCGTGCTTGCCCTGAGGTTTATCATAAGGCATTTCAGTTCCACGATATTCAGCGGAGAGTTCCTTCTTGGCTCGGTCGCTATGATGGCAGCCATCTTGATCTATTCCGTTATTTATATGGTTGTGTACGCCATCACCGCACGCCGTAACGCGGAAAAGGAAAAGGACCGGGCCGATCTTGCGAAATTCCAGTACCTCAACCTCAAACAGCAAGTCAATCCACACTTCCTATTCAACTCCCTGAACATCCTTGACGCCCTTGTCATGGACGGGAAAGACGAAGAGGCAAGCACCTACATCCATAAACTCGCCGGCATCTACCGCTACATGTTGAAGAACGAGAACGAAACAACAGTCTCTCTCCGTGACGAGATGACTTACGTCGGCATGTACAGCGACCTTCTGAAAGTGCGGTTCCAGGAAGGATTGGTAATCGAGACCACCATCCCGGAGGAGGACATGGCCAAATCCGTGATACCGTGTTCCGTTCAGTTGCTTGTTGAAAACGCCACGAAACACAATGCGGTCTCTCCAGAGAACCCGTTGAAAGTCAGCATAGTATCGGATGGAGAGACCTTGACTGTGTCCAATAATCTGATTCCCAGAATCACCCCGTCCCAATCCAGCGGACTGGGCCTTAATTACATACGGGAGCAATACGACTCGAGATCCCCGAAAGGTGTCCAAATCACCAAAACCGAAGATAATTACACAGTAACACTTCCCCTGCTATGAAAGTCCTGATCATCGAAGACGAGCTGATGGCTCGCAGAAGCTTGGAAAAAGCCCTTGAGAGGAACTTCCCCGATATCGAGATCATCGGGGAATGCGGATCCGTAAGGGAATCAGTGAGTTACCTCCAGGACCATGGCGACGAGGTTGACACCATATTCATGGATGTGGAACTGTCTGACGGCGTGTGTTTCGAGATATTCAGGCAAATAGAGGTGAAAGCCCACGTGGTGATGACAACGGCCTACGACAACTATGCTGTCAAGGCCTTTGAGGCCGGATCTGTTGACTATCTTCTGAAACCTATTGACCAAGGGCCACTTGAGAGAGCCGTGGAGCGGTGCCGTACATCCGCGGACAAGAGTGGTTCCGACGTTGAGAGGATTCTTGCCGCTCTTGGCAAGGCAAAGCAAGAGAAAGAATACAAGGAACGTTTCCTGGTTCAATTGAACGATCGCATAGTACCCGTCAAGACTGGAGAAGTGGCCTTTTTCTATTCAGAGGACAAGAACAACCATGTAGTCACTTTCGATGGGACCGCTTACATAGTTGACAGCACGATGGACAACCTGATAACAGGACTTAATCCGGATCTTTTCTTCAGAATATCAAGAAGTTGCATTATCGCAAAAGAAGCCGTGGAAAGTGTTTCTAAGCTCCTTGGCGGAAGGCTCAAGGTCACCTCGAAAGTGATTCTGTCGAAGAATCTCGGATCCCAGCCGGACCTTACCGTCAGCCGGTCCCGGGGTGAGGAGTTCCTTCAGTGGCTTGAGAAGTGAGCCTGCGAAAAGTGTGGTGCCACAAGACCACACCGACAGCGACAGACACATTCAACGAATGCTTTGTGCCGAATTGCGGGATCTCAAGGCTGAAATCAGAGGCATCCACCACATCTTGGCTGACCCCATCCACCTCGTTACCGAAAATAAAAGCGTATTTCGCGGTCGAAGCAGCCGAAGGGTCGAACTTTTCCAGACTGACCGAGTGAACCGTCTGCTCGACACTGACTATGGTGTACCCATCTTCCTTCAGCTTGCGAACCACATCAAGCGTGCTTTCCGCATATTCCCATGGGACACTCTCCTCCGCCCCAAGGGCTGATTTTCGGATTTCAGCCGAAGGGGGTGTGGCACAGATCCCGCAAAGCCAAAGCTTGTCAGCCTTGAAAGAATCACAAGTCCTGAATGCCGATCCGACATTATGGGCGCTCCGGATGTTGTCAAGAACGACGACAAAACCAGTTCCGGAAGACTCCCGATACTCTTCAGCAGTGATCCGTCCCAATTCTATGTTCAAAAGTTTCCTGTCTCGCATAGTCACAAATATAGCAAAAATGGATTTTTAATCGTATATTTGCTAATTGTAAACCACGTGTGAGACACATCTAACTCAACTTATATGAAACAGGATCTCCAGGTTTTTGACCTGATTAGAAACGAGAAGGAAAGGCAGTCTTCCGGACTTGAATTGATTGCGTCAGAGAATTATGTGAGCGACTATGTCCTCGAGGCCATGGGGTCGATCTGCACCAACAAGTACGCCGAGGGTTATCCCGGGAAGCGCTACTATGGTGGGTGTCAGATAGTTGACCAGATCGAGCAGGTGGCCATCGACCGTCTTTGCGAAATCTACCATGCTGAATATGCCAACGTCCAGCCCCACTCCGGAGCTCAGGCCAATATGGCCGTCATCATGGCCTGCCTGAAGCCAGGCGACACTTTTATGGGTCTCGACCTCTCCCAAGGAGGCCATCTAACCCACGGCTCACCTGTGAACGCCTCCGGAATCTTGTACCATGCCGTCGCTTACGGTCTTAACGAAGAGACCGGCATGATTGACTATGACAAGATGGAGGAGACAGCTCTCGAGTGCAAGCCGAAACTCATTATCGGTGGCGCTTCAGCCTATTCCAGGGAATGGGACTATGAGAGGATGCGCACCATAGCCGACAAGGTGGGCGCCCTGCTCTGGATCGACATGGCCCACACCGCAGGACTCATCGCCGCCGGCCTTCTTAAGAACCCTGTTGAATATGCCCACATCGTGACTTCCACCACCCACAAGACCCTCCGCGGTCCGCGCGGCGGCATCATCTTGATGGGCAAGGACTTCGACAATCCTTGGGGTCTCAAGACTCCGAAGGGCGAGATCAAGAAGATGAGCGCTATCCTGAACTCCAGCGTGTTCCCGGGAGTCCAAGGCGGTCCTCTTGAGCACGTCATCGCCGCCAAGGCAGTCGCCTTCTATGAGGCGATGCAGCCTGAATATGTCGAGTACCAGAAACAGGTGATGGCCAACGCCAAAAAGATGGCTGGGGAGTTTGTGGCAAGAGGCTATAAAGTTGTCTCAGGTGGCACTGACAATCACTTGATGCTGATTGACTTACGCACCAAGTTCCCGGATGTCACCGGAAGGATGGCAGAGAAGGAGCTTGAGAAGGCGGAGATCACCCTCAACAAGAACATGGTCCCGTTCGACACCCGCAGTCCGTTCAAGACCTCCGGTGTCAGGATCGGCACTCCCGCTATCACCTCCCGCGGTTTTGTCGAGAAAGACATGGTTGACATCGTGGAGCTGATCGACACGGTCCTGAACGCCGTGGCGAAGTACGCCGATGTCGTTAATGGCGTGACCGAGGAGGGTAAGGCCGAATATGAGGCCGTGCTCGCCAATGTCCGCCAGCGGGTCCATTACATGACCGCCGGCCGTCCCCTCAACCGCTATTAGAGTTATTTGATTTAGAAAAGTCCTCCGGGAGGATGTACCCTTCCGGAGGATTATTATGTAAGAAAGCAAGTATTAATTCGCTACTGGACGGATGATGTAGTGGAAGTCACGGGGGGCGGCGTGGATGCGGTACTGCTCCAGCGGCCAAGTGCCCCAGGAATTGATGCCACCAACGCCCATCTGGACCATATCAAAGTTGACATAAGTCTTTCCATTCCCGGCAGCGAACCCCTTGAGATCCAACGAGTGACGAGGCTCACCAGCCTGGACGTTACTCTTGTTTTCCCGCTCCGGAGTCCCATTCTCCACACAATCAAGCACATTGATCGGGAAAGGAAGAGCGGAGGCGGAGAACCTCTCTGGAGATGATATCTCGATGCCCGCTCTATTGGCGTTCAATATCCTCATCCATTTCATTCCAGTGTGAGTACCGGACTCTTGGGTACGGACATATCCATAGTGGTACTGCTCATCGACACTCTGGGTGTAACGGCCTACCAGAGCCGAAGAATTCCTGTCTGAATAGTTCTCCCATGGCCCCTTGCCGTAGAAATCAATAGTTGAGAATTGCCCTGGCATAGTGAACTTCATACCGAAGCGGAACAGGTCAGGAAGCTTCTCCAATCCGCCGGCATCCTCCATGATCTCGTGACACTCAATCGAGCCGTCAGAACGGACGTGATAAGTCAACTTTATACGGGCCGCATCCTTGATAGGCTTGTAGGTGGCCTTTAGTACCCATCCATCTTGCCGACCGTCTTTTTCAGCCAAGGAGATTCTCAGATCCTCAAGTTCAGTGAGTTTGACATACCGCCACATGCCCATCTTATCATCCTGGAATAGTCTGGCGCCAAGGTCATTCTCCACAGGAGCCCTGTAGAACTCAGGTGTCAGAGGCTCAGAGAGCATTTCCTTACCATTAACCATATAGCTTGAGAGGAAACCCGTGTGCCAATCAAACGTAGCCTTCCATTCACCGACAAACCCTGAACCATCGTCAGGATAAGAGAACTGCCCGGAGAACACCTGTATGTCATGATCCCCCTCCCAGGCGAACGTGGATAGCACGGCCGCGGATCCGGGTTTGAAGGCCTCAGAAGTGCCTTCCTGAAGCATAATCTGGTCATATGCGACCTCGTAGCCAGCGGGAAGAAGGCCGTCATTCTCTTTCAGGACATAAGACAGATTGACGAAAACATCCTTTCCTGGAGCCTCTATAGCAGGTATCCCCAGGCTGACTGTCTCTGACTTTCCAGGAGCGACCATAAGGTTCTCGACCACACCTGTAGCCACACTCTCACCTTCGACCACTACCGTCCAAAGTAGCCTGTACTGTGACAGGTCTTTGAAGAAGTTCTCATTATAGACATTGATCTTGAGATCCTTCGCTTCGCCCTTCGATAAGCCCAGGATAGCAGGCTCAGATGCGAGAGAAGACAATATATTCCTATACTGATAGCGAACCTCGTAAGAATGAGGATGATAGGTACGGTCGGCGGCGATCACTCCATTGCAGTTGAAAGAGCCGTCCGAGGCGTCATATTCATTGAAATCCCCACCGAAAGCGAATATGTGGTCGTTGCCGGAAACCTTTGAAGGCCAGATGATTGCCTGATCCTCGAAGTCCCAGATGAAGCCGCCCTGATAGTTGGGATACTTCCTGATTATGTCCCAGTACTCCTTGAAATTACCCATCGAGTTACCCATGGCGTGGGCATATTCACACTGAATCAGCGGTCTTTGCGGATTGTTCTCGCAGTAACGCACGCACCAGTCTGGCGAAGCGTACATTGGACAGGTGATATCAGAATTTCTGGGAGTCAGGGCCCTTTCATATTGCACTGGTCTGGAAGGATCATGCGCCTTGATCCAATCATAACTGGCCACGAAATTGTCACCATCGCCAGCCTCATTGCCAAGGCTCCAGACGATGACGCAGGGATGGTTTATGTCCCGGAGCACCATCCTGCTGTCCCTGGCCAAATGGGCAGCCTTGAAATCAGGCCGCATAGCTAGGGTCTCAGGGCCGTAGCCCATTCCGTGGGACTCGATATTGCCCTCGTCAACAACGTAAAGCCCATACTTGTCGCAGAGGCTGTACCAAAGCGGGTCGTTAGGATAGTGGCTTGTACGCACCGCATTGATATTCAGTTCCTTCATCACACGGATATCCCTCAACATGTCAGCCTCAGAAAGGACATAACCCTTGTTCTCATTGAGTTCATGGCGATCGACTCCCTTGATCAGGACAGGCTTACCGTTCACAAGCAGCTGCGCATTCTTGATCTCAACGCTTCTGAAGCCGAAATCAACAGAAGCGCTCTCCACTAAAGAGAACCTGTCGAAGGCCTTGACTTTCAATGTGTAAAGCTCAGGAGTCTCAGCGCTCCAAAGCGCGGGATTCTTGACACTGCCCGAAGCTTCAACCTTAAGTTTCGAAGGCGTGGCCTGGCCGCTCGCGACCTGGTTTCCAGCCTTGTCCAAGATCTCATATTCAAGTCTCTTGATTCCCTTAGTCACCTCAGACTTGATTGTGAAGTCACCATCCATCCCAGCGAGGATGTTGATGTCCTCTATCCTCTCGCGTTCCCTGGTGTAGAGATACACTCCCCTGGCGATGCCGGTGAATCTCCAGAAATCCTGGTCCTCGAGGTAAGTGCCGTCGCACCAACGGAATATCTCCAATGCGATGACATTCACACCCCTGACAACATACCTTGTGATGTCAAAACGGGCCTCCAGCTTGCTGTCCTCGCTGTAGCCGACCATCTTTCCGTTGATCCAAACACGAACGTTGGAGGTCGCTGATCCTATGCAAAGGCAGATCTGCTTCCCAATCCAGGAGGGATCAATGTTGAATATGTGGCGATACTGTCCGACATAGTTCTTTTCCAATGCTGGATAAGGAGGGTTATTCTTGTAATGTCCCCTCCAAGCATAGCCGATATTCACATAAAGAGGGTCGCCATAGCCATTGAGTTCCCACATCCCGGGAACGGGCATGGTCCCCCAATCTGAATCATTATAATAAGGATCCGCGCTCTCGAAACCTTTTGTCCGGCCTTCAATGGTCTCGTTGAACTTGAACTTCCAAATCCCATTGAGAGACATGGTCTGCTGCTGGTCAGTTGTGAAAGTTGCCCTCATTGGCATACGGTTCTCCTCAAACACATTCGGATCCTGCCAGGGCTCCATCGCTGTCTTCTTCTGGGCGAAGGATGTCACTGTGATGGCAAGAGCCAGGAGAGATAAGGCTATTCTTTTCATATTCTATTGATATTTAATTATTTCCAATTCTAAGCAAAGTCACGGTTCCGTCCATGGTCGAAACCAAAAGGAACTGGCCTTCAGATGACCGCCATGTAGTCATGGGGTTCACAAGAGCAGGTGAAAACTTCCATGCCCAAAGCTTGGAGCCGAAGGTGTCAAAAGCCACGATGTTGCCCTTGTCTGTCGGCATTATCACCAGATCCCCTGCCGAGGCTATGGAAGTCGGGGAAATGTCGTAGCCGGTTCCGGTCTCGGCTTGCCACTTGATGGTCAAGGACTTAGTGTCGATGGCGGTCAAAGTGTGCCACATCGACTTGCAATAAACCGTCTCCCCGTCCGGAGAGATTCCGACAGACTCCCTGCATGTCTTATCAAACCGCTTGAGCTCCTCCCCCGTCACCGCATCCAACACATATAGGCAACGATCAGGGACGGCTATGAATATCTTTCCTTGACTCTTGACAGGCCAGACAGCGGCCGGGGAATACATTCTGGAAGTCTTAGCGCACTTCCAGACCCATTGGAGGGAGCCGTCATCAGGATCCAGGGAATACAGTTTATTCGCCCAAGTCCCGAAAACCACCTGATCTGAGTCGACATAAGGACGGCATTCCACAAATCCCTCAACTTGAGGATATTCCCATACTGTGCCACCATCTTTTAGGCTAAGGCAACGGAAGATTCCGTCAGAAGAGCCGACAAAAACCTTCCCGTCCATCACGACCGGACTGGCCAGTACAGATTTGGAGGCCTTCCGGCACCAGATCACACTCCCTCTTTTCGCATCAAGAGCGTAGATAAAGCCATCGGCACAGCCGAAGACCAGGATCCCGTCACAATAGACAGGTGTCGAGAATATCCTTCCGCCAAAAGTCTCTGACCAGATTCCACTGCCGTCTTTAAGGGACACACAGCAGACGGTGCCGGAAGTGGTGGCATACCACGCTTTGTCCTTCCATGTGGCGAAACCCGAGGCTATATTGCTGTCTTCCTGGAACTTCCATACCTGGGTTATTCCTTTCATAGACGCGTCCTCATTGACATCATAGCGCATCCATGGATAGCCGGAAGGCAAGCCTCCTGAATCATATTCTTCCCCACTCTCAACCGCCTTCAGATCCTTTGAGTACCAAGGTTCGAAAGTGATTGGAGTGGATCCGTACAGCCTTCTCTCGGATACTGTCACATGGTCGTCCCAAAGCTTGATGATGGTGTAACCTGGATTCTTCCCCGCTGAAAGGGTCGAGCGGCAAAGCACTCCCGGAAGGCCATCATACACCATGGAGTGGTTCGAATGCCAGTGACCTCCGATCAGGAAACGAGTTCCTATCCTCTTCAATTCCCTGGTCACGTCAAAGTAATTCAGAACGGAAGTATCTTGGGGATAATGATTTATGAACACGGTCTTCTGTCCTCCCTCAAGGCTTCCGAGCCAATCCATGCTCTCCTTGGGAAGCAGCGCCGGCGCCATCCTCATATCCGGCCCGCAATTGCAGCCTATAAAACGCCATCCTTTGCGAGTGAAATCGAAATGGTCGTAGCCGAAAACCTTTCCGAAAGTGTCACAACCGCTTTCTGACCACTTCGCGTCATGATTGCCGGCGACGATATAGTAGTTGTAGCGTAAAGAATCAAGCATGGACTTTACCGCCTCGATCTCCTCATCGGTTCCGAAATCGGTAACATCACCTCCGACCAGGACAAAATCCAGGTCCGGAAGAGAATTGACATCCCTTACGCAACGGCTTATGTCACTGACCGATACCGAACCCTCGGAATAGTGGAGATCGGTCAGGAAAGCGATCTTCAGAGGCGTCTCCTGAGCGAAAACACCGACCGAAGCCAAGCTGAGGAAGATAGCTATAAAGAATGTGGTTTTTATCCTGTCCATAAAGGATAAGGTATAAGGCAAAAATAATCAAATTGATGGACATATTCATTATATTCGCGATGAATAACCCTCTAAAAACCAATCAAAATGAGACTTTTGCTGGTGACCTTGCTCCAATCATTCGCGATTTGGGCCCTATCCCCTTCCGGAAACGGCATAGTGTTAACCCCTTCTGAAGCGAATCTCCCTTATGAGGACCATATCGAGATGAGCGGGGAACAGATGGCCTTCGTGCTGCGTTGGGGGGTTGCTTCCGACCGATCATTCCACAGCGAGAGGTCCCTGGTCTTCCCGATGCTCAGGACAATCCCGAACAACACCCACGCGAGCCTTATGCACAGGATGGGTGTGGATGTCCCGTCACTAATCACAGTGAATGGCTATTCTCTTACAGCTGAGAAAGTTGAGAGTGTTAAGCTGGACGGATACATGGAGGTGATCAGCACCTTCGTCGCCAGCAGGACACGGCCCGGTGTGGTTCCAGCCCCTTCAGTGAGGTTGACGAGGAATATATTCCCCTCACCGGACAAACCCCTTATGGGAGAGACCTATTCTCTGGAAAACATCACGGAAAAGCCTGTGACTGTGTACATTCCAGAGTTCTCGCAGGTAATCGCGACCCCTGCCGAAAAGGGTGTGACAGGCTCGTACATCATCCGGGGAGACATCCTCGGAAGCGGCACGTTCACTCTTCAAGGTGGAGAAAAGATCCGTTTCGGAGCCTGCTTCCAGGCGTACAGGGCCGGTGAGTCAAAGATAGAACCGGACCTTGAAAAGGAGTTCGCGGCCCGCCAGGCGTACCTCGCCCTAGTTGACGGGAATCTCGTTCTTGACACACCAGACGACGTGATAGACAGGGAGTTCCGCTTCGCGAAGATAAGGGCGTCCGAGAGCATATTCAAAACCGCCGGCGGCTACATGCACGGTCCGGGCGGTGAGTCCTACTATGCCGCGATTTGGGCTAATGACCAAGCTGAATATGTCAACCCGTTTTTCCCTTTCCTGGGCTACTGGAAGGGTGACGATTCGGCGCTGAATTCTTACATGCATTTCGCCCGCTTCATGAATCCGGAATACAAGCCGATCCCGAGTTCAATCATAGCCGAAGGAATTGACATTTGGGATGGGGCCGGTGACAGGGGTGACGCCGCGATGATCGCCCACGGAGCCTCCCGTTATGCTCTTGAAAAGGGCGACCGCGCAGAAGCGGAGAAGCTTTGGCCTCTCATCGAGTGGTGCCTTGAATATTGCCACAGAAAGTTAAACTCCGACGGAGTCGTGCTTTCCGACTCAGACGAGTTGGAGGGACGCTTCCCGTCGGGAGACGCCAATCTTTGCACTTCAACGCTTTATTATGACGGTCTGCGCTCGGCTGCTTTCCTAGCCAAAGAACTCGGTAAAAGCGCCTCAGTGTCAAAGCTTTATAATTCAAGAGCCGACAAACTCGCAAAGGCTATAGAAGCCTATTTCGGAGCCGATGTCCAGGGATTCCACACCTACCGTTATTACGACGGCAACGATGTGCTCCGCTCCTGGATCTGCATGCCACTGATTGTCGGTATCCTTGACAGGGCGGAAGGTACTATCGCCGCCTTGACTTCCGACAAACTCATGACTAAGGACGGACTTCTCACACAGCAGGGCAGCGAGACATTCTGGGATCGCTCGACACTATATTCTTTAAGGGGAATGTACATTGCCGGTGACACGAAGACCGCAGGGGATTTCATGAATTACTACTCTACCCGCCGCTTGCTGGGAGACCATGTTCCCTACCCGATCGAAGCCTGGCCGGAAGGTTCCCAAAGGCATCTTTCCGCCGAAAGCGGCCTTTACTGCAGGGTAATCACAGAAGGAATGTTCGGAATACGCCCGACCGGTTTCCGCTCTTTCACAGTCACACCACGCCTTGCGGAAGGCTGGAACCAAATGGCGCTGAAGCACATACGGGCATTCGGCGGAGACTTCGACCTGACCGTCACCCGCCTTCCGAAAAGCAAGCTGGAGATAACGGTGACCGATCAGGTCGCTGGCACCACCAAAACCTACAAACTCACTTCCGGAGCCACAATACAAATCAAAATATGAGACGAACGCTAATTGTTTTATTAGGCATGGCGGTTATATCTGCCTGCCATCCTGTCCTGAAAGTACGTGAGTATGTATCTAGTACGATGGATATGCCATGGCAGGTCGGTACGCCGGCCCCAGCTGCGGGTGACAGCGTAATTGTCATTGAAGTCAAGCCGGACAGTGTCGGTCAAGTCATCAATGGTTTTGGAGTATCTTTCAGTGAATTAAGCGCTTACTCCTTGAGCCTGCTCTCCGAGGCTGACCGCAAGGCCGTGCTGGATGAACTGTTCATCCCGGGGCAGGGAGCCAACCTTGTCTTCAACCGCACGCCGGTTGGAGCCAATGACTTCAGCTTGGATTGGTATTCATATGATGAGGTTGACCAGGATTTCGGAATGGAGCGATTCTCCGTCGCCCACGACGAGCAGTGGCTGATTCCGCTGATCCGGGAAGCCCTGAGCCGCAATCCGGAGATGAAGATATGGGCAAGTCCTTGGTGCCCACCGAGTTGGATGAAGCATAACCATCATTATGCGATGCGTCCCGACACGGTAAATGATCTCCCGGAGTCTGGCCGTGGCTACGAGGGACAGGACATGTTCATCCAGAAGGATGAGTATCTGGAGGCGTATGCCCTGTATTTCGAGAAATACATACAGGCCTATCGTGAGCATGGTATAGAGATCTCTATGGTGATGCCGCAGAACGAGCCGAATTCCGCGCAGAATTTCCCAAGCTGCTGCTGGACTTCCGCAGGCTTGACGCGCTTCATCTCCCATCTTGGGCCTAAGATGGAAAGCCAAGGCGTGGATGTCTGGTTCGGGACCTGCGAGAGGCCGAATGTGGCATTAATCGACACAGTGTTAACGGATTCCGTTGCAGGGAAGTACATCAAGGGCGTAGGATTCCAATGGGCTGGACGGTCAGCGCTACCTGTCATCAAGGAAAAATATCCTGACATGGGCTTGATGATGACCGAACAGGAATGTGGTAACGGCCGCAACGACTGGAGCGGAGTCTCTCACGCCTGGGAGTTGATGAAGTATTATCTTTCGAATGGTGTCAACACATATGACTATTGGAACCTTGCCCTGCTTGAGAACGGTCTGAGCCATTGGGGATGGCGCCAGAATTCCCTGGTGACAGTGGAACCGGAGCAGCACACTTTCCGCTATACGATTGAGTACTACTTACTTAAGCACGTAAGCCATTTCGTGCGGAGTGGTGCCCGGCTGCTGTGTTTGCCCGAAGGAACGGATGCCTTGGCTTTCCTTAATCCGGACGGAAGTATCGTCCTGGTGGCAGCCAATCCGCTTGAGAAGCCCCTGGATCTGCAAGTGTGGCTCCGGGGACGTGAGCAGACGCTCTCCCTGCCACCCTGCTCTTTCAACACCTTGATTATCTGATTGTTACCCGCATTCCGAACCTGAGAACATACCGTCAGAGCGAAGCGACTTCAGGGGGCTTGGGGGGTACGCCCCCCAATGAATAATAGGGCAAGAGGCCCTCAAAACAAAGAAGCGGCAAGACTTTGCCGCTTCTTTGTTTTGAGGTGCCTAGCGGAATCGAACCGCTGTCCCAGGTTTTGCAGACCTGTGCCTAACCGCTCGGCCAAAGCACCATTGGGATTGCAAATATACGAATTAAATTTAATATTCAAAATCCTTTTCTACTCCACATAAAGCAAGAGACCTTTGAGGTACTCTCCCTCCGGGTGGTAGATATTGACGGAATGGTCGGCCGGCTGGTTGAGCCTGTCGAGAATCCTAACAGAGCGCCCGGTCTGGGCGGCGGCGGAGAATACTGCCAATGCGAACGACTCTTTATCAACTACTTGAGAGCAACTGAAAGTGAACACAAGACCTCCCGGAGCGACCTTTGAAATAGCGGCCGCGTTCAAGCGCTGATAGGCTCTCAAAGCATTGCTCAAAGCCCCACGGTGCTTGGCGAATGCCGGTGGATCGACAATCATCAGATCGTATTTATCCTCAGGTACTTCCCTCAAGAAATCGATGGCATCGGCACAGATGTCATCGTGCGATGAGTCAGAGAAACCGTTCAATGTCATATTCCTGGCAACCATCTCGATAGCTTTCTTGGAGCTGTCCACTGAATCAACATGGACAGCCCCGGCCTTCAACGCATAGACCGAGAAACCACCTGTGTAGCAGAAAAGATTCAAAACATTCCGGCCAGAGGAATAGCGCCCGACAAGCGCGCGGTTCTCTCGCTGGTCAAGAAAGAAACCCGTCTTCTGGCCTTCCGTCCAATTGACAAGAAACTTGTTCCCGTTCTCCAAGACCACCTGCTCATCATCAGAAAAGCCTTCTGCCTTAAACAAATAGCCATCGACAAGATCCAAGCCCGCCTTAAAGGGAGCGGTACCTGAACTCTTGTCATAAACAGCCTTCAAACGTTCTCCGAAAACAACCTGGAGAGCCTCACAGATAGCCCCCTTGGCTCTGAACATACCAACTGAATGGGCCTGCATGACGCAGACTCCGTCGTACCAGTCCACAATAAGACCAGGAAGACCGTCACCTTCTCCATGTACCAGTCGGAAACAATTGGTTGAAAGTCCGTTAGAGAGTCCGGCGGCTTCCCTGACAGCCAGGGCACGGCGGATCATATTCACCCAGAAATCAGCCCCGAACACATCTTCTCCTGCAAAGCTCAGGACCCTTACAGCGATGGAACCCACTTGATAGTGGCCATAGGCGAGGAAAGAACCGTCTTGTGCGAACACCCCGACGATGTCACCTTCTGAGGGATTCCCGACAATCTGTGCTATCGCCCCGGAAAAGACCCAGGGATGGAATCTACGCAGGGACTCATCCCTTCCTTTCTTGAGTATGATCTTTGTCATTGTTTTCGGCATTCTTAGGAGGAAGCGGCATCATCTGTTCTGGAGTCAGCGGATGCTTCTCCGAATTCATTAGTTTGAGGTACATTTCCCTGCACACCCAAGCGTCTGTAGCGGCATAAGCCTGCTGGGCCTCGGACAGGGTCTCTGCCTCCCAATTGGATAACTGCTGTGTCTTTGATATCTTGATACCCAGGATGTTAGCCGCCATCTTCTTCACGGCCTTGTCCCTGATCCCATATTCCCAAACAATCTTCTGAAGATCGACAAAACCCCTTGGAGGAAAATCATCGTATTTCTCAAGTCCCCGGACATCATCGGTGACGGCCGCCCCGACTTTGATGATATCCGCATCCGAGAGGATCGCCCTCAGCTGTTTGGGGATCCCTCCCATAAGTTTCACCCTGAAAAGGAAAGCCTTATCAGCACCGGACAGTTGCAGCAAGGAGACTCCATAGTGCGGTTGGCCGGAAGAGAAGGTCGGCCTTGACTCTGTGTCAAATCCGAGAATCTTCTGCCTTTTGAGGTAACGGACCGCCCTTAAGAAGTCCAGGCCGAGGCTGTTAATGACCTTTATCTTACCAGTGAACCCAGCAGGTTCCAGCTTATCTATTACTTCCGGGGTTAAACTTATTTTGTACATGCGAATAATATGTGTCCGGAGCGAACACGCCGATCGTGTCCGCAAACTGTTCGGGAGCGAGGTTGTCGTCAAAAACAGAAGCCTTTTGGAAAGACTCATCCTCGGATCCGAGAATCATAAGAAGCCTGGCGGAAGGGTAGGCTATGGCATGAGTGAAAAGGTTCTTCTCACGCATCACCTTGTAACAAGCCTTGGTGTAAGAAAAAGCCGTATCACTTGAGAATATGACAGGCACATCGCAACCGATCTTCTCAAACAGGTCAGTGACATCATCCCCACCCCTGACTCCAAACTGAGGGGCGCAGAGAATCAGCACTTTACAATGAACTGCCGTGTCCAAAGCAGCCAAGGCATTCTTGACAGCCCTCTCTCTGAAAAGCGCCGAATCAGCCCCCTCGACAGAGAGCGAGTCGTAGGGCTGGACCGTGAAATCAAAGATTGGCACAATTGTCTCACCGGCGAAATCAGGAAGGGAATCGGGGACCTCCCGGGCGTCAACATTATCAAACTCATCACTTCTCATCATCTTCTCCCCAAGAATGAGGCAACGCATCGGATCCCCGACAAGGACAATCGTGCCCGTCGGCTTCCCCGCTTCCCTTGCCATCGCCTGCAGAGACGGAAGAGAATCGGCGACAATCCTGTTGACAAACTCAATCGAAGGGTAACCGGTCTCAACTCTTCTTTCGCAGGAGAAGAGTGACACCAGCAGTGACAGAGTGATTAACAAATACTTGAGTCTCAAAACAAATAGGATTGAATCTCCGCGAAGTTAATAAAATCAATCCAACAATGAAAGAATCCGAGGGACAAGCAAGCTCCGGATATATTCCTCCTCCATGAAATGCGTTCCATCGTAAATCGTCCAGGAGCCCTCTCCGAAATACTTTTTCCACGTCCTGACCATCACCACACCGCTTCTGCGGTACCTGTCCTTGGTGCCGAAAAAGGCATGGAAATAATCCTCGCTCCCATTCAAAGGAGTGTTATTCAACGCTTTCTGACGCATCCCGCGCCACTTAAGAAGAGTCTTCCTGTCAAAATGGAGTGCCTGACGATCCCCTTCTCTAGGATGGTAATACCAATCGAAAAACCGTGTTACCCCAGGAATCCACGCGATAGCGGCGAGTATCCTGAAGAAGATAGGAGCGTTCAGGGATGGAGAGACGAAAAGATGTGGATAACCTTTGATTGCCACCGCATGGATGGCTCCCAGGCTCTCCCCTATCACAAGATCCGGCTTCGCCTCTTCAACCCAGGAAGCCAATTGCCTGGTCGCCACCTGGGGATCAAAGTCGTAAGTCCTTATGAATATGCTATATTCAGGACTAAGAATGTCCTTGAGAATCGAAGGGATGCGGCTGTCACTTCCACCTCCCATGCCATGGACATAGAGGATGGTTTTAGGATTCTTCACTTCGTTCGGAATGACAGGGGAAGAAGGCGAGGTTGATAAGGATGTAACCGGAGAAGGCTGAGAGGAAGATGAGCGACCAGTGTAGTTTGAACAAAACCACGACCAGAACAGCGGCAAAGGCCACCGCGAGGAACACTATTCGCTTGATGTTCTCGACCTTGGAAGCCTTGTTCCCACCCCCGAACTTCATTGAGAACATCGGGATCTCACTGACCAGAAGAAGACTCAAGGCGAGCGCCAAGACAGGCAAAAAGACCGGTCCGGAGCACCAGGAAGCCAGCAGGCTCTCGCGCGAATGGAAAACAAAGCAAGCCAGGGAGCCACATACCATCGCCGCGGCGGGAGTAGGCAAGCCAAGAAAACTCGCATGCTGACGCTCATCCACGTTGAATTTCGCTAGCCTAAGGCCGGAGAAAGCAGCGAGAATAATCGGGAAATACTTAAGGATCAGCACATTGGTTCCTCCCGAAACGAAGAGCATCACCGAAGGCAGCACTCCGAAAGAGACCATGTCAGCGAGTGAATCCAGCTCCTTGCCTATCCCCGAGGAAGCCTTCAACAACCTGGCGGCCAACCCATCGAAGAAATCAAACACAGCCCCGAGAATCATGAAGATGAAACCAAGGTCGGGGCGGCCATCCAAAGTCAGAATCACCCCCACGACCCCGCAAAGGAGGTTCATGGAGGTGATAGAGTCTGGAATATGCTTCCGGATGTTCATTTACTTGATGCCAAGTTTCTTCTTAAGATCCTTGGAGAGAGCGTCCTTGTGGACCATGATGTCCATTGTCTTACCGGCGACGAAGTTCTCTGAGACATACCAGATGCCCTTGTACTTGCCGCTCTCGCCCCAAGAGTTCTTGACCATGTAGTAAAGAGTGCCGTTCTGATCCTTGGCGATACCGAAGATCTGCATTCCATGGTCGTCCGTAGTGGTCTTGTTGTCAAACCACTCCTGACGCATCTCCGGGGTGGGGACAATCTCCTTGGGAATCTCCACGGGAGCCTTCTGAGCCTGAGCGGGATCAGCACCGACCCAACGGGCCTGATCGCTTCCGGTGGCGACAGCCTTGGCATCCACAAGGACGCCGATACCGTTCCTTGTGAATCCGATCTCACTCACATCGGAACCCCAAGCGGCAGTGTATCCCTTCTCGACAGCGGTCTTGAGGGCGTCCATCAACTCATCAAGAGGAACATTGTAAGAAGGATCGCCTCTCCAGTTGTCACCGATCTCAAGCACGAAAGGCTTGTAGAAAGGATGGTGGGTGAAGGAGGTAAGTGTCACATAATCAGAAGGAACGAGTCCGAGTTCATCCCTGTAGGAAGCGGGAGTGTAGGTCTTTCCGTTAACCTCGAAAGTGGTCGGGCACTCACCGAAGAAGCTGTCAACCATAGCATCGAAGCCAGCCTTCCAGGTCTTGGAAAGACCACCTCTGGCGGACCTCTTGGCGATGGTCTCGACATATGCCTTTGTCACGGCGTCAATCTCCCCGTGTGAAGGAAGGGTCTGCTTTCCGGGCATCGCTGACTGAGGGACGATACCATAGTCATCTATGACATGAAGCACATCGTCAGCCTCGGAACCAGGGCCGAAACGGAGATCACCATCCAGACGGACATACTTGTCAGCCCTATCCTTATAAGAAAGGGAGACGACATACATCTCGGAAAGATCAGGATAATCGGCCGCATCCTTGATACCCTTGATCCTGATGATCTCGGACTCGAGGAATGCGATGGCGGAGAAGCACCAGCATGTGCTGGAGCTGGCCTGGTTCTTAATGGAGGTGATAGGGTTCTCCTTGACTACAGTGAACTGATAGTCAGCCTGAGGCAGCTGAGGCCTGGGCTGCTGACCGAAAAGCGCGGAGGGGATCAACACCGCCGCGATCGCGGCGACAATAATGTTCGTTTTCATGAATCTTTGATTATAAATTGATTAATAATTCTCAGCCTTAACCTGGAAATAGCTCTGGGGATGGTTGCACACGGGGCAGACCTCGGGAGCCTTCTTTCCGATGACTATGTGACCGCAGTTGGAGCACTCCCAAATGGCGTCCTCCTCACGAGAGAACACGACAGCTCCTTTCACCTTGCGGAGAAGCTCACGGTAACGTTCCTCATGGGTCTTCTCAATGGCTCCTACCTTCTCGAAAAGGTCAGCGATCTCTCCAAAGCCCTCCTCACGGGCGGTCTTGGCGAAACCGTCATACATGTCTGTCCACTCGTAATTCTCACCATCGGCGGCATCGGCGAGGTTCACTTCAGTGGCGGGGACAGAACCGTCGTGGAGGAACTTGAACCAAATCTTGGCATGTTCCTTCTCGTTCTTGGCAGTCTCTTCGAAGATCTTGCTGATCTGGACATATCCGTCCTTCTTGGCCCTGGAGGCATAATAGAGGTACTTTGTGTGAGCCTGGCTCTCACCGGCGAAAGCGGTGCGCAGGTTCTGTTCGGTCTGGGATCCTTTCAATTCCATAGCTAAATGAATATTAATTCGAGCAAAAGCGCTAAATGCAAATTTAACAAAAAATAACTAATTTTGACCGTTTCGCCAGAAGAATATGCCGACTCGCAAGAGAAAGAAGAAAAAGACAACTTTGAGACTAAGTCCATGGGCTGCCGTGGGCTCAGCTTTGGGAATACTCTTGATTATCTTTCTCTTGACAGGAAGGTGGAACCGCGATCCCAAGTCCGAGAGAGGCGCCAAAGTGCCTCCAGGGACTTGGAGATATGGGATAGACATCTCCCACAACAATGCCGGACCTATAATATGGGACTCCCTTTATGTCATGACCGACCATAAAAGACGGACCGTCAGGAACCCATATTCAGCGAATGACATCAAGCCTGTCAGTTTTGTCATTATCAAGGCGACAGAAGGCGCCTCATTCGTGGACCCCGACTTCAAAGCCAACTGGAAAGATGCTGGAAGATCAGATGTCCGCAGGGGTGCCTATCACTTTTTCAGAAGCTCAAAAGACGGAGAGACACAGGCGCGGAACTTCATCGGTACAGTGGGAGACATGCGCCTTAGGGACCTTTCCCCTGTGCTTGACATTGAGACAATTCACCCGGGATGTTCAAAAGATCTTCTCAACAGTAGAGCCTTACAGTGGCTTAAGATGGTGGAAGAACATTACGGGAAAAAGCCGGTTGTTTACGCCAGCTCATCTTTCATCAAGGACCACCTCTCAAAAGACATCACCGACAACTATCCGATTTGGGTTGCCCACTACGGCAGATCCAAACCAGGGCATGACGATTGGCTCTGGTGGCAATTCACTGACAAAGCAGTGGTTAAGGGTGTGAAAGGCAATGTGGACCTTAGCGTGATGAAGATCGATTAACCCTCAGCGGGAACAAAGGTCTCCCCATTCCAACGGAATAACCTGACACGGGAGAACTGGTTCCCCGTGGCCTCGGAACGGCCATTTTCAGAAAAATAGAAGCGCCCGTCCCCCAGCGGTGAGACTCCCGTCGAACCATATTTGAAGAATACTCCTTGCACCGGATCTTCCCAAGAGCCGATTACCGTGTGCCTGGAACGATCGTATTCCACTCCGATCAGTCCCCGTTTGACCGGCCTGCGAGAGACATCGAAAGAGAACACATCATAATTGGTGAACTGCTCTTTGGAGCCCTTATAGACAAACATGAACATTCTTCCCAGACTCGGATCATAAGCCATGTTCTGGACTCCCCAATTTGTGTTGCCCGTGTAGATGAAATACTTGTCAAGAGGTTTGGCTGGACCTTCGGAATAGAATTCCCCGAACTTGACCTTGCCGGCATATTTATCCAAACTCTTCAGATCGAAGCGCAGCAACACCTGGCTGTCATTATCGATCTTTGTCTTGTCTCCATAGATGCCGTAAGCAACATAAAGATAATTATTTCCGCCTTTCCTGCCGATCTTGGGAGCGATAGAGACACCGTCTATTCCGGAACAGCCATAGAAGTGAGAATGATAATCCTTGGTCGCCTCCCGGACACAGACGATCTTGAAGGCTTCATTATCCTCGGAATCCATCCCCACACGGGTGACTTTGTCCACATCTATAATGGCTATGTAGAACATTGAACGGCCCTTGGCGAAGTCAGAAAGCCCCTGCCCGATCACATCATCTTTGCATTCAAGCGAAGCATAGACCTTGCGTCTCTCCTGGTCAAAGACCATGGCCCCGAGATGTCCCTGAATATGCTCCACCGAGCCAAGGATCCGGCCACTTAAGTCTGTCGCGAGGAAACGGTCAGTGAAAGAGAAATACATTTTCCCGCCGGAGGGATCGTGCGCTATTCCCTGTACATGATGCCTGCCTCCCTCGACATAGATCTGCGCTGTCATCTCCAGGCATGCAGCTGCCACGAAAAAAGCGAAGGCTAATATTAACTTTTTCATATTCAACTATTTCCAAATTCCATTACCATCGCTTTAGCGACCTCCGCAGAAGCTCCGCTCCCTCCGAGCGACTCTCGGATCGCGGCATAATCCGAGAGCATCGCTGACCTGTAGTCCGAATCCTCGATCAACCTCCTCACCTCGTACAAGAGATTTTCCGGTGTGAAGTAATCCTGCAACAATTCCCTGAAGCAACTCCGATCCATGATCAAGTTGCCGAGGCTGATGTATTTGACCTTGATTATCATCCTGGCCAACAGGGAGTTGATGGCAGAAGTCCGGTAGGCGACAACTTGCGGAGTACCGATCAAGGCACATTCAAGGGAAGCCGTCCCGGAGTTGACCACCGCGGCCTCACCATGACGCATGATCGCGAGACTCTCCCCGAAGACAACCTTGACATAGTCCCTGTCCCCGATAAACCCGGAATAGTCCTCCATTGTCCTGGAAGGAGCGCCTGCTATGACAAACTGGTGATCGGAATAATCCGGGAGAGAGCGTAACTTGTCAGCGAAAGCCATATAGACAGGCATCATCGAGCTGATCTCCCCCGCTCTTGAGCCAGGGAGAAGGGCAATGACCGGCCGGTCTTGAAAGCCGGTTCTCGCAAGGAAATCCTCCCGGGACTCACTCATGGCCGGAGAAGTGTCAACCGCATCCACAAGTGGGTTGCCTTTATATACAAAGTCCACACCTTTGGAGGTGAAATACGGGATCTCGAACGGGAAGACTATGAACAGTTTATCGACATATTCCTTCAACTTCTTGACCCTGCTTTCCCTTGAAGCCCAAACCTTTGGGGCGATGTAGTAAAACACCTTGAAACCAGCCTTGTGGGCGAACTCGGCAATCTTGAAGTTGAAACCTGGATAGTCAATCAAGACCACCGCGTCGGGCTCCCACGCCAGGATGTCTTTCTTGCAGGACTCAAGCCGCTTGGCGAACTTTCCCGGATGGAGCACCACCTGGGTGAATCCCATCACGGCCCCATCCCGGTAATCCTGAACCAGTTCACCACCGACAGCGCTCATCAGACCGCCGCCCCAGAAGCGTATCTCCGCATGGGGATCGGCCTCATAAAGCCCCCGCATCAGGTTCGAACCATGCAAGTCCCCTGATGCCTCACCGGCGATAAGGTACCATCTTGCCATTAGAATTCCCCTGCGAGAAGCGGTCCGAGCCGCCTCTCCTCTTCATGATCTGTCCTATCGATGGACTGCGGTGTGATAGTGATATAGCCGTCCTCCAGAGCATGGTGGTCCGCACCCCCGTCCCCGGCAGGAGACCCATCCACAAAACGGCCTCGCATGACATATAGAGCGTCAACCCTCTCATTGACCTCCGGAGGAACCGCCCCTGTCCATGTCTCGAACTCCTCGACCCAGTAGCCGTAGCCCTGATGACAGACCTTGACTCCCCGGACAGGCATGTCGGAAGGAGGAAAATTCACATTGTAAGACACTCCCCTCTTCGCCGGCCAGTTATCCATCAGCTTCTCGAACAATGATGGAAACCGCTCAGTCACAGCGGAGAAGTCAGCATCTTCACCATATTCGCAAAGCGACACTCCGATGGCGGGAATATTATTGATGGCTGCCTCTTCCGCGGCGCCCATGGTACCGGAATAATTGGTCGCCACCGATGCGTTGGAACCATGGTTGATACCACAAATCACCACATCGCACTTCCTGTCCGGGAATACCTTATCGAGCGCGAACTTCACGCAGCTGGCAGGAGTGGCGTCGAGCCAAGACCAGGACACACCATCTTCTTCTCCCAGGTATTTATAGCCGCAAGGGCGGTTACCAAGCGAAACCGCAACGGACATCCCGGATTGATGGGATCGAGGAGCGACGACAGTTATCCGCCCATAAGGACGCATGATCCGGACAAGTTCCCGAATGCCCTTGGATGCGTAGCTATCGTCGTTTGTAATCAATATGTTGAGATTCGTATGCATATCAATCGATTTTAGTTCACAAATATACTGATTTCCGTATTTTTTTCTGTAAATTTGCACCACTTTTGCAGTGAATACCCACTGCCAAGAAAAA
>JAEEGL013849761.1_pt1 | contig 58408 bp, 50 predicted proteins | sample 9134231 | NCBI WGS metagenome assembly JAEEGL01 (sample SAMN16246548, study PRJNA631951) | gut metagenome | biome: gut microbiome; feature: rumen; material: fiber-attached | host: Bos | place: Iran: Karaj | collected 2018-10
AAATACATGCTCTGATATCACCCCAGCACTTCATGGTACTGGAGTGTTCGACCTTTCTCTATTTTTGTTCGTCGCCGTGCCGACGAACAAAGTCAAGATCCAATTGGTAAGCTTTGGTTTTAGAATCGTATAAATTGTGCGCAAATGAGGAAAAGTGACACAAATTGAAAAGTGTGCCAAAAACAGAAATCGTGAGAAGAAATATCAGAAATTCTCCTTAGCAGTAAAAATCCTTCCATTTTTCTTATGCTAACGCTATAATAAAAACAAGTAAGACAAATCAAATTCTACAATGGAGGTCATATCAAAGTTATGCAAAACAACAAAGCCTTAATGGCAGGAGGTATCTTACTTTCTCTTCTTTCCACTATGGTTCTTACTGTTCCCAAAGCAAGTGCTGATACTTCCGGTGTTGTAGATATCACTGTCACCCTCCCCACCAACTGTTCTATTACTGCCTCTAACAACAGTTTAACTAAGACCGCAACTCCAGGCGCACCAAACACTATTGGTACAGCCAAACTTAAAGCACTGTGTAATGACGCCAATGGCTTTGCTATTTATGCTGTAGGTTATACCAATAGTGAATACGGTAATACTGACCTTGTTACTGATCTAGGTGATAACTATAGTATAGAAACTGGTACTGGCAATTCTGGTGATACTTCTAACTGGAACATGACTATTGGAAACGATACGGAAATACAAGGCAATGCTGTAGCTAGCATAGTAGAAGATTTCGCTTCTGCCCATGTTATTCCCACTACCTATACTAAAGTAGCCTCCTTCACTGCTTCTACTGATCAAACTATTGGTTCTAACTTAACCGCAAAGTTTGATACTTACATTGCTCCAAATCAAGCTGCTGGTACTTATGAAGGGAAGGTTAAATTTATGTTGGTGCATCCGAGTACTGAAGCCCCAGATACTACTCCACTTGGCTTAGCTTATGCAAGCAGAAACAAAACTAAAGTTAATGGTTACTACTCAATGCAAGATATGTCTTCTGACATTTGCAGTGCTTTGTCTATTGGTGATGAAGGAAGCTTAATCGATACTCGCGACAATACCGTTTATCCTATCGCTAAGCTTGCTGATGGTAAATGCTGGATAACAAAAAACTTAAGGCTTGATTTGTCTAAGGCAAATATCACGGCAGAGAATACAAATAATCCAACTCAAGACTTTTTAGCAAAGTTGGCAATAAACTCAGCCCCAACGAACAATGGCAGTTGGAATTCTGATGTCGATTCTATCAAGTATAGCAATCAGGATATCGATGATACAACGGTCGATTCGTTTGGGGATTTCTATGATGACTACGGCGTCTACTACAACTGGTATACGGCTACAGCTGGAAACGGTACTTCTGAGACATTAAGCAACGAAAACACATCTGGGGACATTTGCCCTAAAGGGTGGCATTTACCGACCGGGGGCAATTACAACAGTTCTATTTTGGGTGATTATAGCAGATTAGCTATTGCTCTAGGAGTACCAAAAAACGAAAGCGGGAACGCGCAACGTGTAGACACAACTTCATCTCCATCGCTCAGCGAAATGAAAGCGATTTTCATGGGTGAACCAATGAACTATGTCGGCGCTGGTATGTATTATGATGGAATGCTCAGACATTGGAATTTTACGGAATACTGGACTTCAACCGCACAATATTCATACAGCGTTTACACATACCATTTTATGCATATAGACTCAGGCGTAATGTGGTTTGGTGATTCTCAAAACTTTGGGTACAAGTATACTGGTCACGCTATGCGTTGCCTTGCAGATTAGCTGTTGTTCCAAAGTATTCGCGCCTGACGATTGGTTTTCTTTGTTTGTTCAACCTTTCCGGGGTAATAATAATAATAATAACGCTTATTAGTTACTTAATCCGCTGGGTCATGCATAATTTGACGCTAAAGCTTTCAGGGAACAATAACACCACTGCAACTCCACAGAACTGGGTTCTCCAGCAGCAGAGAGTATGCTAGGAGTAAACGGATAGCTGGTTTTACTGATAGCGATTTAGTGGTTTGATTTGGTGGGCGGCGAGGGAATCGAACCCTCACTCCATTGCTGGAACTAGATTTTGAGTCTGGCGCGTCTACCAATTCCGCCAGCCGCCCTAGCCTAACTATTATATCATATTATTCACCAAACAAGGCCTTCCAGATGCGCTCAAACAAAGTGTCCTCGTTTTGCGGCATCTCGACCTCTTTAGTTTCTGTCTCAACTGTCGTATCGTCCTGCGTTTGGACTACTTCAGTCGGATTATTGATTAACTCCGCAATGACAAAAAGCCTTTGGCGGCTAGTGCCAAGCGGCCAACAAGTCACCAAAGTCATTAACCGTCTATCGGTGCCCATCCGAAGCTTAGCAACCTCATTCGGCCAAACAATATCTCTACCAACCATCCTATAAACATACCGTGTAGAATTATAATGTACATACATGATATCGCCTTCTTCGAGCCTCTCAAGACCAGAGAAAATGAACTTATACTGGTTGGACGAATAAATATCGCCAGCTGAGTGACCCATCACTACAAAGTTTCCAGCCTCGCCTGGATAAGCACTCGCCCCGTTAATACGATAATGGACTACGCCGTAATTCATCGCGTTCATCACGCCATCCAAACCTACGCCGAAGTTAAGAGGCACGTCTACATTAATCTTCGGAATAATCAATTTGTTCTCACTTGAAACCTTCGTCAGAGTTACAGTTGGATCAACCGCAGCGATTCCTTCGGCTGGAGAATCGCCAGGACTTACATATGCTGCAATCGGCGCAAAAATCAAACGGTTATATTGTAAGAACAAAATCGTAAAAACAACCGCAAGACCAGCAAAAATCGGCGTCAAGCGCCTACGTCTGGAACTCTTAACTTTTTCCACTGCACGTGCTTGAATCCGTGCCTTAAGGGAGCTATCAATCTTCTTTTCACCAGGATCAGCCTGAGAATGAATCACGGAACCTTCTTTTGAATCGCTAGCCGTTTTTGTTGCCTTTTCTAAACCATATTTCGACTTTGCTTCCTCTTCGGCAGCTTTCTCACGAATAGCCTTCACCTGAGTCCTGGCAACATACTCCTTCGCAGCGTTAAGATAGTATTCACTGTAATACTTTTGATAATAATCCTGCCAAGCGGTATGATATTTCTTCCAATCTTCATTAGTAACGGTCTTCAGCACTGGAGTTGCCGATGTTCCAAGAGGAGTATTCGCCGACGTAGGAGTGGACTCTTGTTTTTTGATATATTCAGCAGCTTTATTAACTTCTTTCTGTTCATAAGCCATCAAAACCTTGCGCCGCGCTATATCCGCTGCCGCTTGTCTCTGTTTTTGTGCAGAAGAAAGCCCACCGTCTTTTGAATCCATATGTGAAGATTATATCATACTTCTGTGTTATAATAATAGTATTAATAAGGAGTTTTTATGTTTGACACCACTGAGTACAAAAAAGAAATGGAAGCCTCCATTGATAAGTTCAAAGAAGACATGAAGAAAGTCCGCACAGGTCGTGCTCATCCTGATATGCTTATGGGTGTCAAAGTCGAAGCTTACGGACAGTGGATGCCACTTAATCAAGTAGCGAACGTCACGGTTTCTGGTGCAACTATGCTCCTCGTCACACCATATGATCCTTCAACTATTCCTAACATCGCCAACGCAATTCGTTCCGATTCAACCCTTGGGCTCAATCCTTCCGACGACGGTCGCGTTGTCCGCGTCCCAATCCCCCCACTCACCGAAGAGCGTCGTAAAGAAATCGTTAAGACTGCCTCTAAATCGGTCGAAGACGCTAAGGTAAAAATCCGCAACATTCGCGAAGACGCCCGCAAAGATATCAAAGCTGCCGAGCTGCCAGAAGACGCTAGAAAACGCGCCGAAAAAGCCGTCGACGATCTGACTAAAGAGTATAACGACAAAGTCGATACCGCTTTCAAAGAAAAAGAAAAAGAAATCATGCAAATTTAGTCGACCGACTAAGTAACTTATGCTAAAATAAATAATATGGATATTGTTTTAGGAGTTATTTTCGGTCTGTTGGCTTTGACTGTCCTAATTACTGCGCATGAATTCGGACATTTCATTGCCGCTCGCCGTTCCGGCGTACGCGTCAAAGAATTTGGCATTGGTTTTCCACCACGCGCCGTTGCTTGGGTTAGAAGCAAACCCGAAAAAGGCAAGAAAAAAGGTAAGTGGCACAGAATCCCAAGAAAAGAATGGGAGAAAGAACAGAAATCATTAATTTTCTCACTTAACTTCTTGCCAATCGGCGGCTTTTGCGCCATGGACGGTGAATCAGACGACGAAACGCGACCAGGCACTTTTGGCTCCGTCTCATTCTGGAAAAAGACCAAAATCCTCTTCGCCGGCGTCACAATGAACTGGCTCATCGCCTTCATCGTTTTAACTGCACTATGCTGGACCGGCATACCAGAAATCATGACCAACCAATTCTCAATCAAGTCCGACGAAATTCTTAGTGCCGATTCCTTAATTTATATAGATGAAATCAAAGACGATTCTCCTGCTAAAAAAGCCGGTTTCAAAACAGAAGATATCCTAATTTCAGCCATTTCCGTAAAAGACGCAGACATCTGCGCACGCGTTGGCGCCCCAGCCAACGGCCCAACATGTCTCGAAGAAAAGACTAAATTATTCCACACCTCGTCGGACGTAACTGATTTCAACAATGCGCATGCCGGCGAGACTGTTGAATATACTATTAAAAGAACATCTACCTACGAATGCAACTGTCCCCCAGGAGCAGTTTGCGGAGCATGCGACGCTAAACGGATCGGAGAAGAGTACACTAACACATTAACTCTCTCAGTAACTTTAAACCCGCTTGACAACACTGATGGGTACCTTCTCGGTGTTACCATGTCTAGCCCAACAGTTATGCGGCGCTATACATGGTCTGCCCCTATCACGGCTGCCGGTCTCACCGTCCAACTCACTGGAGAGACCTTCAAGGGCCTCGGCAAATTAGTTGCCGACTTATTCACCGGCGCAATTCGCCAGGTTTCATCCGACGAATCAGTCCGTGAAGAAGGGAAGCAGCAGCTCGCCGAAGCAGGAGAAGGCGTCTCAGGCATCGTCGGGATCATCGGTTATTACTTCCCAGGCCTCATGGCGGCAGGCCCCACCATGGTCTTTCTGTTCATTGCTGTCATCTCGATCTCGCTCGCTTGTATGAACGTCCTGCCAATCCCCGCACTAGACGGTGGAAGATGGTTTATGATTGCATTCTGCCGACTTAGACGTAAAAAACTTTCGAAAGAGAAAGAACAGGCAATAGTCGCAAAAGCCTTCATCTTTCTCCTTATTCTCATGTTAATAGTAACCATAATGGACATAATAAAGTTCTTCTAAAATGGAAAAAGTAAACCACAAAGAGACTACCCAAAAAACCGAATCCACCCCAGTAAAAAAGGTTAACGAAGCGCGGGAGAGAGTTGCGAAAAAACCAGCCAAAAAAACAAGCCCTTGGCACATTTTACTAGCTGCTTTTCTTCTTGTTATTTGGGTCTGCGCAGCAACTATCGCTACACAGTACATTATTACTTACGGCCTATACTTCATCCTTGGTAAAGAACTTCTCCTCACACCAGTCTGGATGACGGTATGTAATGCTTTAATCTACGCCCTCGCACTTTTCCTTATAATCTGGGTTCCTGTCAAATTCTTCAAAAAGAAAGCTCTTTCAAGGGACGAAATCGGCTTGCATGATCTCCCAACTTGGGCAGATATCGGTCTTGCTCCAGCTGGTTTCGTTGTTTATCTCATTCTTTCCGTCATTCTCATTCTAATCTTCCAAAACTTTCCTTTCTTCGATATCAACCAAGAGCAAGAGCTCGGCTACGAAATGCTTAATGGCGGTTTCGATCGCATCATCGCTTTCCTCGCTCTTTGTATCATTGCGCCAATTGCAGAAGAAATTATCTTCCGCGGCTGGCTCTACGCCAAGCTTCGCAATCTAATCCCAGGCAAAAAACTATCTCTCATTCTTTCAATACTCGTTGTTTCCGTCTTGTTTGGTATTCTCCACGGTCAATGGAATGTCGGCGTAAACGTATTTGCTATGAGCATCGTTCTTTGCGCTCTCCGCGAAGTCACCGGCACTATTTATTCCGGCATCTTACTACACATCATCAAAAACACAGTTGCATTCCTGATGATATACGTTTTTGGCATGAGCTAATCCGCCATTCCTCATTAAGCCTCAACCTTTCTTAGATCTGTTTTTGTGTTATAATATTTTCATGACAACTTTAGCAGATTATCGAAACGAAAGATTAAGAAAACTTGACGAGATTAAATCTCTTGGCATAGATCCGTATCCGGCCAAGTCATTTCGAGATACCAAAATCGGGAAAGTTGTAAACGAATTCGATAGTCTTAACGAACAAACAGTGACCATTGCTGGACGAATTACTGCAATTCGTTCGTTTGGGAAACTTGCTTTTATCAAAATCCGCGATGACTCCGGCGAAATTCAAATCTTCATGACTGCTAAAGAATTAGAGAACAACAAACTCTTCAATACAAAACGTCTTAAGCTACTCGATATCGGTGACTTTATAGAGGCAAGCGGCAAAGTTGGCAAATCTAGCACAGGAGAAATCTCTGTATTCTCCGATTTCGTCCGTCTGCTAGGAAAAGCCTTACGTCCTCTTCCAGGCCGCGACGGATTCACGAATAAAGAAGAGCGCTATCGACGTCGTTATGTCGACATGAACGTTAACCCCGAAGTTCGCGAACGCCTCATCCGTCGTAGTAAATTCTGGCAGGCTACGCGTAAGTTTATGATTGATCACGGCTTTATAGAAATAAATGTCCCAGTCCTTGAACACACAACAGGTGGAGCCGACGCCACCCCATTCATTACGCATATGGATGCTTTGGACGAAGATTTCTATCTACGCATATCTCACGAACTCCCTCTCAAACGTCTGCTCGGTGGTGGCTTTGAGAAAGTGTTCGATATTGGCCCGCGTTTCCGCAATGAAGGAATTGATGATGAGCATCTTCCAGAGCATATCGCCTTCGAATCATACGCCGCATTCGAGGACTACGAAGACGGTATGACACTTTACGAAGAAATGATCAAATACGTTGCTCAAGAAACTTGGGGCACGCTAGAGTTTCATGTCGGCGGATTCGATATCGATTTAAGCAACAACGGGCAACCTTGGCCACGCATTAAATATGCCGATCTTTTAAAACAAGAATACGATGTTGATGTATTTAACCCGGATCGCGAACAACTCGCCAACATTCTTAGAAACGAGTTTAGAAAATCGGAAGACAAAAACGACAAGACTGCCGAAAAGACCCTCGAACACACTATTGAGACTACAACCACAGCTCATCTTATCGATCATGTTTGGAAACTCATCAGAAAACGTTCTGCCGGCCCATTCTGGCTAGTTGAAGAACCACTTGAACTATCTCCTCTAGCAAAAAAGAATCCAGAAAATCCCCAAGTCACTGAGCGTTTTCACCCAGTCATCGCTGGTACCGAAATGGGTAATGGCTTTTCCGAATTAAACGATCCGATCGACCAACTTGAACGCTTTAAAGAACAGCAAGCAGCTCGTGACGCTGGCGATACCGAAGCTCAAATGCTTGACCTAGATTTTGTTGAAATGCTTGAATACGGCATGCCACCAGCTTGCGGTTGGGGGAATAGCGAACGTAATTTCTGGCTCCTTGAAGGTGTCTCCGGCCGCGAGGCTGTTCCATTTCCAATCATAAAATCCTTGAAATAAGCAAAAGCATTATATATAATACATACATATATTATATATAATAAACAGAGTAAAATATGTCTAACAAAGTAATGATCATTGGCACGGGTAATGTCGGGGCTTCCGTTGCCTATTCTCTTATCAATCAACGCACTGCCGTTAATGAACTTGTTTTAGTCGACATCAACACTGCCGACGCGGAAGGCGAAGCTATGGATCTCAACGACGCACTCGCTGTCGCCCCAAGCTATATGAAAATCAAGGCTGGTTCATATAAGGACGCTAAAGGTTGCGACATTATCGTCATAACCGCCGGCGCCAATCAAAAGCCTGGAGAGACTCGCCTGGACCTTCTCAAGAAAAACTCTTCTATCTTCCGTCCTATGGTTAAAGAGATCATGTCCAATGGTTTCCGCGGGATCTTTCTTGTCATCACTAATCCAATGGACGTTATGACATACATTACATGGAAGTACTCTGGCTTGCCAAGTGATCATATCATTGGATCCGGCACCGTTCTTGACTCAGCCCGTCTTCGTCTCAAGCTTTCCGAACGGCTCACCATTAATCCGAAATCCATTCACGCTTTTCAAGTCGGCGAACACGGCGATAGTGAATTTGCACTTTGGTCAACCGCCAACGTTTCTGGTCAACCAATTTCAACCATGCTATCTAGACAAGCCATGGACGAAATTGAAGATTATGCTCGCAACGAAGCCTACGAAATAATTGCCAAAAAAGGCGCAACCCACTATGGCATAGGCGTCTGTGCAACTCATATCATCCACTCAATCCTAAACGACGAACGTCGTGTACTCCCTGTCTCAACTTACGACGATTTCAACAATGTCTTCACTGGCTTCCCGACTGTAATCGGCCGACGCGGCGTTATTAAGCGCCTCGACATAGAAATGTCCGAAGAAGAAGGAGTAAAATATCAAAAGTCCGTCAATACACTCAGAGAGGCCATAAAAGAACTACACGTTCGTGCTTAAAAAGTATATAATATAGCTATGAAAAAGTTTCTTTTGATCATAGCTATATTTTCTTTAGCGCTAATCGGCGCAAAAACAAACACAGCTTTCGCAACAACAGACGATTTTTACTTCAAATCAGCCACATTCGATTACTATCTCGAAAAAACTTCCAACGGCGGCTCGAACCTACACGTCAAAGAAGAATTAACCGCCGTCTTTCCAGACTACGATCAAAACCATGGCATCATTCGCTGTTTGCCACAGACCTCTTTTAACGGTTCCGCTTCTCTCAATAACGATTTATTCGCAATCAAGCTTAACGACGAATATACAACATACGCGCTTGCCATCAAAGAAACCGAAACGTGCTTCGAAATTGGCGACGACTCCGAATATATCCATGGAACCAATAAATACACCATAGAATACGAATATAATAATCCCATCATTAATCCGTATAATTCCGACAATCAAGAATTCTACTGGGACACGAACGGCAGTGGATGGAGCCAAAAATTCAATTCTGTCACTGCTACCATACATCTTTCCGGAGATCTAGCCACAGCAAGCAAAGAATTTAAACCTTCTTGCTATGTTGGCTTATACGGCGCTACAGGAGAAAGTGCAAAAAAGAGATGTGAAGTTGCTGTTTCCGACGATTATCAAACCATCACATTTAAATCAATCGCCTCAGAGGACAAAAGCTTCTCCGGCTTAAATAGTCACGAAGTTTTAACGGTCAATGTAGAATTTAAACCAAACACATTTACAACCACGAAGATCGATGATAGTGCATCATACTCTTTTTCGAAAACAGATACAAACGACTTCTATTTTTCCGAAGGTATATTTGATTATTACTTAGAAAAACAAGACGACGGAACATCGTCGATGCGAGTCGTTGAACAATTAACCGCTGAGTTTCCAGATTTCGATCGCAATCACGGTATCACACGCTGTATTCCAAAAAAATATAATGGTACTTCCATTTTTGCCAATCAAAACTTCAAAGTCTCTCGTAATAACACCGAAGAACCATTTTCAACCTATACCGAAGATGGTCTCCTATGCCTACGTATTGGTTCTGCAAGTTCTTATGTCCGAGGCAAACAAACCTACCAAATTGCTTACGACCTAGTCAACGTCATTTTACAACCAAACGATTCTGAAAACCAAGAACTATATTGGGATGTCAATGGTGATTCATGGTCTCAGCAGTTTAGAACCGTCATTACTCGTATACATCTTCCGGAATCACTTAACTCCACCAGAATAAGTCAACTTGAATCCGACCTCTCCTGCTACGCGGGAGCCTATGGCGTTTCTAACCAAAGTAATTGTAGAATTACAACAATAACAGACACACAGAACCACGCCACTATTCTACAATTCACAACAGCTAGCTTAAGAAGCAGAGAAACCCTAACCGTAAACATTCCATTTAAAAATGGAACTTTCGTCGTAAGAGGTCCAGATCCAAACTATCTACTATATGCAGTTATTGCTATAGTAATCATTATCACTATTATCCTTTTAATAGCACTCATAAAAGCAAACAAGAAAGTTAAAGACAAGAAAGCGATCGCAAAAAATAAAATAGTACCAGTCCAGTACATCCCGCCAAATGGAATAACCGTCGCCGAAGCTGGTGAAATATGGCTAAAATCGCCTCGCTCCTCACAAGTCGCAACACTAATGGAGCTTGCCGTATCGCACAAAATTGAGCTCGAAAAGGGCGAGAAAAAGACATTTGGTGGCTACAAGTGGAAAATCCATATCAAAACGCTCGACGGCAACACGGAACACCAGAATACCGTACTTAAAATCCTCAACGGTGGCAGCTTACCTGGTGTAGGCGAAGTAATCGAAGTCAAACGTAGAAGCTCCACCAGTGAATTGATAAGGCTCGGGAACAACTTCCCAAAAGAGATTCAGAGTCAACTAAAAGGAGCAAAACTACTAGAAGAGAATAAGAAAAGCAACTTCTCTGCAGTGATAGCCATCATTATCTTTCTTATTATGTTCTTCGGAATGCCTTTAATCGCAATTCTTATAGAAACACTTAGCGAATTAGATCCATCAGGAATCGCCATAATAGTACTAATAGCCTACATTTTTGCAACTTTCATCATATTTCCAGTAGCTTTTTCGAATATAGCCAAATATAAAGAACGTACCATAGAGGGCATCAAAACATCAAAGTATCTCGATGGACTCAAAAAATACATGACTTTAGCCGAAAAAGACCGTATAGCGTTCCTACAATCAGTCGAAGGAGCAGATACATCACACAACGGCATAGTGCGACTTTACGAAAGGCTGCTTCCTTACGCCGTTCTTTTTGGAATAGAAGATTCTTGGTTTAAAGAACTAAACAAATATTATGAAATGGACGACGTCACCTCAGCCGACTGGGTAAGCGGTGCAGCATATCTTTCCGCATCCGACTTCCGCTCCTTCTCAACATATACATCTTCGTCTATCTCCGGCTCCACTGCTTCAAGCGACTCCGGCGGTTCTTCTGGCGGAGGTGGCGGAGGTTTCTCCGGCGGCGGAGGCGGGGGCGGCGGAGGCGGCGGGTGGTAATTCCTCCTCCACTATAAGACCTAACTGTGATATAATAAAAGCCATGTTAGACATTAATTTTATCCGTGAAAACATGGATCTTGTTGAACGCTCAATCAAAGAGAAAGGTTACAAAAACCTTAAGCTCAAAGATCTCATAGCGCTAGACGATTCCCGAAAAACCATCCTCCAAAAGGTTGAAGATCTTCGTAAACAAAAAAACGAAGTAGCCACGTCCATGAAGGGAAGAAAACCCTCTCCCGCACTGATCAAGAAGGGTAAAGAGATTAAGGAAAAACTAAGCGAACTCGAAAAAGACCTATCAAAGGAAGAGTCAAAACTCAAGGATACCCTTAAGACTGTTCCCAATATCATCTTCGACGATGTTCCTCTGGGCGGAGAAGAATGCTCCGTAGAAGTAAAAAAATGGGGCAACAACAAAGAAAAAGGCGTTGACCACCTTGACTTCGCGACTGGCCGCGATTGGGTTGATTTTGAAAGAGGCGCAAAAGTCGCAGGCGCAAAGTTTTATTACCTCAAAGACGGCCTTGCGCTCTTAGAAAACGCACTTCTCCAATTTGGTCTTTCGAAAGTAATCGAGCACGGTTTTACGTTCATGACCGTTCCAGACCTCGTTTCGTCAAGAATTCTCGAGGGTTGCGGTTTTAACCCAAGAACATCTGATCAGTCCGATGAATATTATGTCGAAGGTGAAGATCTTGCACTCATCGCTACTGCAGAAATGCCACTTACTGGCTACCATATGGACGAAATCTTAGACGAAGAAAAACTTCCTCTTCTCTACGCCGGTTATTCAGCCTGCTTCCGCAAAGAAGCCGGAGCCTACGGAAAATACACTCGAGGCCTTTTCCGCGTACATCAATTCAACAAGCTTGAAATGTACGCTTTCTGTCTTCCTGAACAATCTAAAGAAATCCATGAAAAAATTCTCTCAATTGAAGAAGATATTTGGCAATCCCTTAATATCCCATACCACATTATTAATATCGCCGCCGGAGATCTTGGGGCACCAGCTGCTAAAAAATACGACCTAGAGTACTGGTCTCCAGTCAATCAAAAATACCAAGAATTAACCAGCTGCTCAAACTGTACCGATTTTCAAGCTCGAGCCGTCAACTGCCGCGTTCGTCGCAAAGACGGGACAATTGAATTCGTTCATACTCTGAATGGAACTGCCATATCTCTCGCTCGCGCCATAGTTGCCGTACTAGAAAACTATGCTACCGAATCTGGGAAGCTGATTGTCCCAGAAGTTCTAAGACCTTATCTAAATAACAAGGAGGAATTATAAACCATGATCCAAAAAATTGACGTTTCCGGGAGCAATTATAAAATTGAGGAAAACTTTAAAAAGTACGTCTTGAAAAAGATCGGCAAACTCGATCGTTACCTTCCACGCGCTCATAAAAAAGACGTTGTCGCAAAAGTTGTCGTTACTGAAGTCAACCGTGACCACGGCAACAAATACGAGATATCCGTCGCAATGGAGATACCGGGCGGTAAAGTCATTTCCGCTAAAGATGAGTGTTCAAATCTATACGCCGGAATCGATATTGTCGAAGCGAAACTAACCGGTCAAATTCGCCGATTTAAACTCGAGCAAAACCCACACCTAAAGAAAGAGAAACGAGGTTTCAAGGGTTTGTTCAAACGCAAGTAATGTGATAGAATATAACAGATATATTAATCCTGTGGAGTGAGCAATGTCCAAAGACAAGAAAGACGTAAAAGCGCCCGCTAAGACCGCTAAACCCGTCAAAGTTCAAAAACCTAAAAAAATCAAAGAGAAAAAACCAACCGATAAACTCGCAGATAAAACCAAGCTCGATAGATTCCTGCAGGGTATTTTTGGTGACGCACAAAAGAAAATCTTAAAACGTCTCTATAAACGCGCATTAGACATCGGCAAACTCGAACCAAAATACGAAAAAATGACCGACGAAGAGCTAGCCGGACAGACCAAACTCCTAAAAGAACAATTAAAGAAAAAATCTCTCGATGACATTCTCCCAGAAACATTTGCGGTTTGTCGAGAGGCTACCAAGCGCATTCTTGGCATGCGCCCATATGATGTCCAATTAATCGGTGGTATCGCGCTCCACGAAGGTAACGTAGCAGAAATGAAGACCGGCGAAGGCAAAACACTCGTCGCCCTGCTCCCAGCTGTTTTAAATGCATTAGAAGGGAAAGGCGTTCACATCGTTACGGTTAATGATTACCTCGCACAACGTGATGCTGGCTGGAATGGACCAGTTTATGATTTTCTTGGTTTATCCGTTGGCGTCATTATTAATAACGCATCGTTCGTCTACGATCGAGACTACTTTAATGACGAACACGACGATGAACGCTTCCGACATCTCAAACCAGCCACACGTAAAGATGCCTATAACGCAGACATTACTTACGGTACCAACAACGAATTCGGTTTTGATTATCTCCGCGATAATATGGCCTCAGAAACCAAGTTCCTCCGCCAGCGCGAGCTTAACTATGCTATCGTCGATGAGGTAGACTCCATTTTGATCGATGAGGCAAGAACTCCACTCATCATCTCCGCTCCAGCCGGTGATAATCCAGATGCTTATTACGCCTTCGCCAAAGTCGCCAGTCGCCTAACACCAGAAGACTACGTCCTAGACGAAAAACGTCGCTCAGTTACTCTCACCGACAAAGGTGTCGAAAAAGTCCAAGACATCCTCGGCATAGACGAACTTTACTCAACCAAACACACCAATTTGGTTTATCATATGGAACAGGCTCTCCGCGCCGAAGTTATATTTAAGCGTGATAAAGACTATGTTGTCACCAATTCTGGCGAAGTCATTATCGTCGACGAACACACTGGCCGCCTCATGCAGGGTCGCCGCTATAACGAAGGTCTTCATCAAGCTATAGAAGCCAAAGAAGGCGTCGCCGTCAAACAAGAGTCCATGACTCTCGCTACTATCTCCTTTCAGAATTTCTTCCGTTTGTACAAAAAACTCTCCGGCATGACTGGTACCGCTTTTACGGAAGCAGAAGAGTTCCAACAAATCTATGCCCTAGACGTTATCCAAATTCCGCCCAACAAACCTATCACCCGCGTCGACAAAGATGATCTTATTTTCCGCACAAAAGCTGGCAAGCTTCGCGCTATTGCAGATGAAATTGAAAAGTATCATGCTAAAGGTCAGCCAGTTCTCGTCGGTTCAGATTCCATCGCGAACAACGAAGAGATCGCCCGTTACCTCGACGAACGTGGCGTCGAATATGAAATCCTAAACGCAAAGAATAACGAGCGCGAAGCTGCAATCATTGAAAAGGCAGGCCAAAAAGGCGCAATCACTCTCGCTACTAACATGGCTGGTCGCGGTACCGATATCAAACTCGGCCCAGGCGTCAGGGAACTAGGCGGCCTTGTTGTTATAGGTTCAGCTCGTCACGATTCTAGACGCGTAGACAACCAGCTCCGTGGACGCGGCGGACGTCAAGGTGATCCGGGTATTACACAGTTCTTTGTCTCTTGTGAGGACGACCTAATGCGCATCTTCCAGGGTGAACGCGTCGCAATGCTCATGTCCAGACTCGGCGTAGATGAAAACACTCCGATTCAAACCAAATCAATCTCAAAAACGCTTGAAAACGCACAGAAAAAAATCGAAGGTATCAACTTCGATTCGCGCAAGAATGTCGTCCAGTATGACAACGTCATCAATCGCCACCGCAAAGTAGTTTATGCGATGCGCCGTCAAATTCTTGAAGGGGCAGATATTCGTCCAGAGATCATGCGACTTATCCGCGACGAAACCGAATTTCTGACTCGCGATTCATCGCGCGTAAACAAAAATTTCCAAGCAGATTTTCATGGTGTCTTCAACACGATCGAAGAAGATTTAGTTGATGAGATCGGCAAGATACGCAAAGAGAAAGACCGCGCACACCTCGCACGCATCGCCGTTGAAGAGGCCTACAATCTCAAAGAAGAAGAGGTTGGTCCAGAAAGTATGCGCAATCTCGAACGCGAAGTCTATCTTAAGGTCCTTGATGCTCTTTGGATGCAACATCTCGAAAATATGCAACATCTTCGAGAAGGCATTCACTGGCGATCAGTCGGTCAACGCGATCCGCTTGTTGAATATCGTTCCGAATCTCAAAAACTCTTTGACAACCTAGAACGCAACCTCCGCGAAGAAGTCCTTAAAATCCTATTGAATCTAACTAAGAAAGAGGCCGCTCTTCCAGAAAATAATGACGAAGAATATGATTCCGAACTAACTAAAATGGCCGCTACAAGCACCGAAAAAGGCGTCAACGAAATATCTGCCGGAGACAAAAACCTCGATAAAGAGTTCAGAAAAGACGAAGGTACTAAACATCAATCCGGCGCAAACACCAACGCTAATACTATTCGCAACAGAAACAAAAAGAAACGCAAGCAAGAGCGAAAAAACCGTAGACGTCACTAAGGATAAAATCCGTGCGCCATTTCATTGAAGAAGTCAGATTAAAAAATGGCGCTAGGGGACTTCTTGTTAACGTCCCAGGCGCCAGTGTTATGTCGACCCGCATTCAATTCCGAGGTGGGCTCCGCTACGCAAGAAAACCAGAGCTTTACGAAATAGCTCACATTGTTGAACATCTCAGTTTCGGCGCAAATTCGAAATACAAATCCGAGTCAGCTTACGAATCAGAGTTCACAAAAAACGGAGCTTATCATAACGCATGGACAAGCGATTTTTCCATCTGTTATGAAACAGAATGCGCAGACTTCGAATGGAGCAGAATTCTTGACCTAAAGCGTCTTGCTATTACCGAACCACGTTTTAATGAAGCAGAACTAAAAAGCGAAAAAGGAAACGTCAAGTCCGAGCTTACGAGCTATATGAACGACTATAACAGGTTACTATGGCCAAGGCTTCAACAGGCAATCGGAGAAAATGTTCAAAACCTCAACGAACGCGTTAAAACCATATCCAATATCGAACTAAAAGACATTCGGGAACACTATCGACGCACACATACAACCGAGAACATGCGATTCGTCATTTCTGGCAACCTTAATTTCCGGCGCAGACGCAAAATCGTCAAAATGCTTAACAAATGGGAATTAAAAGAAGGTGAACGCCTAGACGTACCACTCGACGATCTTCATGGCTCCGACCCCGTACTTATCCGCCGTAAAGACGCCTCGAACATCACCTTTGGTTTTTCGTTTGTCACTCCTAGACGTTTCGATTCAGCTTGTACAATCGCAATGAGCTGTCTTAATCACATCCTAACCGGCACTATGTCGTCTCGAATTTTCGGAGAAGCACGCAGACGTGGACTTGTATATGGTATGGGATCCTCCATAAACCTTGATGAATCGAAATCTTCATGGGATTTTGACGGAGAAGTCGACGAAGAGAACGCAATCGAACTCTTTGATCTTATCCGTTCTGAATTATCACGCGTTCTTAACGGCGATATAGACGAAGAGGACCTCGAAGCGGCTAAAAGTTATACTCTTGGCCGCTTCCAAATGGCCGCACAAACGGTTGGGCAACTAGCCGATTTCTACGCGGAAGAGTATTTTAAAGCTGACGAAATTGAAGATTATAGCCTTGTCCCCGACATTGTCCGTACTGTAGATAAAACAGAGATAATAGAATTAGCTCGCGAGCTGATATCATCAGACATTTCAACTTTAGTAGTCGTCGGTTCGTGCGAAAAACCACTTGTCGCCGAGCTTGCCGATCGTCTACATCTCTAAACACTAAAGTCCTAGTTATGCTATACTTATCCTATGAATATTCTAATTTTGGGCTATGGCGTCGAAGGAAAATCGGCCGAAAACTATTTTAAAAATCGCTCAAACGCGTCAGAACAATTCAGCGTCGAAGTACTCGATCACTTTTCCAAGGAGGAGCTCCTATTCAAAGACTTTTCTAAATACGACCTAATATTTAGAACTCCAAGCATCCCGCCAAAATTCATCAACGCCCCTAAAGAAAAGATTACAAGCGTCACAAAGTATTTTTTCGACCATTGTCCATGCCCGATTATCGGTATTACTGGAACCAAAGGAAAAGGTACAACTTGCACAATTACGCGCGACATTATTCAGTCAATTTTTAATTCAAGCATTCAAAAGCCATCCAGCAAGGAGTCTAAGGTGCACCTCGTAGGTAATATCGGAATTGCTGCGCTTGATAAGCTTGCCGAAATCAACCCAAACGATGTGGTCGTCTATGAATTATCTAGTTTTCAACTTTGGGATCTAGATAAATCGCCAAAAGTGTCCGTAGTCCTACGCCTCGAGCCAGACCATCTGGATGTGCACGAAGACTACGAAGAATACCTTTCTGCTAAACAAAACATCGTCAGTCATCAAACAGAAAAAGATTTTTGTATCAGCTTCAAAGACAATCCAGACACGCAAAAACTGATCAAACACTCCAAAGCCCAAAAGCTTTTTTATCCGTATCCTGAACCCCCCATTCTAAATGAACTTCAGGTCCCCGGAGCACACAATCGTGAAGATGCCGAAGCCGCCCTTGAAGCAGCATTCGCTTACTTCAAATTAGCCGACGCGAGTTTATCATTCGACCAATTCCTGAGCGAGCACGAAAAAGACCTCAGAAAGGCGCTACATGATTTTAAAGCGCTACCGCATCATATAGAACTAGTCAGGGAATTAAACGATATAAAATATTATGACGATTCGTTCTCGACGGTATCGCCCGCACTCCGCGCATGTCTCGCTGCCTTTCCAGAAACACCATTTGTTCTCATCGTTGGTGGCAAAGACAAAGGTTTTGACATAACCGACGTCAAACGCGCTATTTTTGATAATAATAACCTCATAAAAGCAATTCTCATTGGCGAAACGGCGCCTAAATTAGCCGAAGGCGAAGACCCAGAAAAATTCATTAATTGTGGCCGCGATTTCGAATTGGCAATTACCACAGCAAAAGACCTTGCGGAGAAAAAGCTTAATCAAGAAGAAATATGTAGCGACACCTGTCTTGTAGACAAAAAACCGACCATAAAGCCACCTGTAGTATTGCTAAGTCCATGTGCAAGTTCATTTGATATGTTCGAAAGCTACAAAGACCGCGGTGACAAATTTAAGGCAATCGTTAACTCGTTATAATTATGGAAGATTTAAAGAAACAGCTTAGCACCCTTTCCGATAGTGTTTTAGATTCATGGGCAAAACTTTCACTAGATAATAAAATAAAAGATTTATCAAATCTAGAAAAAGAAATAGCTCGACCAGAACTTTGGAATAATCCAGATAGGGCCAAACAAAAACACGAAGAATACTCGCATCTTTCAGATGAAATTGAACCATGGATCGTCTTGAAAAGTCAGATAGAAGATATAAAAGGCATTATCGAATTAGGCGGCGATGATCTTAAGGAAGAAATATCAGATCAGTTAACCGCCATGCAAAAAACCTACGAAACGCTAAAAAAATCTCTCCGCTTCACTGGCGAGTTCGACTCTCTAAACGCCATTCTTCGCATTACGGCCGGTGTTGGAGGAACAGAAGCGATGGACTGGGCATCTATGCTAGAACGAATGTATTTACGTTTTTTCGAACGAAACAAATTTAAAGCAAGCTTAGTCGAACGTATCACTGGAGAAGAAGCAGGAATCAAGACCGCCGTCTATGAAGTTGAAGGCGTGAACGCTTACGGAACGTTAAAATCTGAGCACGGCGTCCATCGTCTTGTACGATTAAGCCCATTCAATGCTGACAATCTACGCCAAACTTCATTTTCTCTCGTAGAGATCTTACCAATCATCAAGTCGGATACGGATGTAAAAATAGACGAAAAGGACTTAAGAATAGATGTTTACCATTCTGGAGGCCACGGTGGGCAGTCGGTCAACACTACCAACTCCGCCGTCCGGATCACTCATATCCCCACAAATACAGTTGTAGCAATTCAAAATGAACGATCTCAACTTCAGAACAAAGAAAAAGCCATGGAAATCCTTCGCGGGAAACTCGCTCAAATGAAAATCGAGCAGCAAGCTGAATCAATCGATAAGCTTCGTGCTGGCGAATCTGCAAAATGGGGACAACAAATTAGGAATTATGTCCTCCAACCATATAAACTCGTCAAAGACACCCGTACAAAACATGAAGAAACCGATGCCGACGCAGTTCTAGACGGCGAAATCATGCCGTTCATCGATAGCTTTCTTGAACAATAATTACGTTTATGGTATGATCAAAGCATGATATTACTCGACCACGTCTCGAAGATCTACCCTGGCGATAAAAAGCCAGCTCTTGACGACGTGTCTCTTCATATCGAACCGAATGAATTCGTTTTCTTAGTTGGTAAATCCGGCGCCGGCAAATCAACCCTCATGAAAATGATTACCAAAGAAGAAGACCCAGATATGGGCAAAATCATCATTGGTGGCATAGATCTCGAATACGTTAAACGTCGACATATTCCACATTACCGTCGCAGGCTTGGAGTAGTGTTCCAAGATTTCAAACTACTTCCGCGCAGAACCGTATACGAGAATGTCGCATTTGCTCTGGAAATCGCTGGAATGTCCACTAGGGAAATCAAACATACCGTACCAAAAGTACTTGAGCTAGTTGGGTTAACAGAACAAGCAAATAAATTTCCAGCACAATTATCAGGTGGGCAACAACAAAGAGTCTCAATCGCTCGCTCAGTCGCAAGACAACCCAAAATCCTCATTGCCGATGAGCCAACCGGCAACCTCGATAAGCTAACGCGAACCGAAATCATATCATTATTGCAAAAAATCAATGACTTTGGTACTACCGTTCTAGTTACAACGCATGACGAAACTATTGTCAATAACCTTGAAAAACGTGTCGTCACTTTGAAGAATGGTCGAATTGTTGCGGACCAAAAAACACATGGCATCTACCGACTTGACGGCGAACCAGAAGTGATTATCGACAACTCTCCAAAATCTCCAGGCTTTGCACTTAAAACTACACAAACTATCACCTCTTCCCAAAAACCAAAAGCGAAGACTACAAAGCCAACCGCAAAAAAGCCCCATGCGCCGAAAAGGAGAGTCATCTAAATGAGTAAACAAGCAGTTGATAAAAAAACCACGAAGAAGAACCTAAAGACTCTCACCAGAAACGGTCGCACAAAGAAAATTCGCTCAGTCCGTCGCGTCGTCAAGTACGGAGCAATCAACTTCGGTCGCAACATCTGGCTTTCGACAGCCGCAACGCTCGTTATGACGATGACATTGATAGCTCTGTCAGTCACATTAGTTGCATCAGTAGTCCTTTCCGAAACAGCTAATACTATGCGCGATAAAATCGACATCACACTCTTCTTCAAGCCAGGAACCGGCAAGGAAACTCTAGAAGTCCTAAAAGAAGTCATGGCGAATGACTCAAATGTCAAATCAGTCGAAACTCGCACTAGCGAAGAAGAATACGCAAACTTTCTCGTTGAAAATGCAGACAACGAGTTGCTCATCGAGACCCTTGAAGACCCTTCAATGGATATGCGCTCAACTATGATCTCAACTATGCAATCAACTATGCGCATCAAAGTCTACGACACAGAAAACCTCGATTCAATAAAAAACATAGTTGCATCAGACATCAACTTCGTTAAAAACATCGACGAGACCGTCGAACCTTCTTACGACGTTAATCAAGCCGAAATCGCCACTATTACGCGCTGGGCGAACATCGCCACAACCGGCGGCATCGCCCTGTCAATAGTCTTCATTATCATCTCCGTACTAGTAATCTTCAACACTATTCGCATGGCTATTTTCTCCCGACGCGAAGAAATATACATGATGAAACTCGTAGGAGCTGACGGTTACTTCATACGTGGACCATTCCTCGTGGAAGCTCAACTATCTGGCATGCTTTCTGGCGTCATCGCATCAGTAATAGGGTACTTTGGTTTCCGTTTCTTTGAACCAAAACTTGCTAATTACGGCATAAACATCGATACGGTAACAAACATCCTCGATTCAAACAAGATCGTCTTTGTCATCATCGCCATGATTCTTGCTGGCAGTATCATCGGTACGATCTCCGCTCGTCTCGCCGTTCAGAGATACCTCCGTAACCCATCCAAATAGAGCTATTGCTTTTTTAAGTATAAAGTGTTACCATAAAACCATGGTAATGCTTAAACGACTTAAAATCATTCTATTGACAGCAGTTATCCTCGTCGCATCTTGCGCCATAATAATCACAAGTTTGCAAAAAACCGTTACGGCTACCGATTATTGTGTTTCCGATGAGTGTAAAGCAGCCGCCGCTCGCGAAGCCGAGGCGCGTCAAAAAGCAGCTGACGCCGCAGCCGCAGCAGAATCTCTTGAACAAGTCATCCAAGGATTAGAGCTTGAAATCTATGCTCTTGAAGCTAAAATCAAATCAAATGAAGCCATTGCTGCTGATTTGGAAGTAAAGATCCATATCAACGAAGAAAAACTCGAAATTCAGAAAGCGGCCTTAGCATCACTCCTCGTAGATAACTACTTCGAATCAGAACCAGACACTATCTTGCTTTTAGCAAGTTCCAAAAGCATCTCCGATTTAACCGAAAAGCAAACTCGCGCCGAAAACGTCAAACAGCAAATCAACATCAGCGCAAAGAACATTAAAACCGTCAAGGAAGAGCTCGAAGATGACAAGGCCGAAGTGGATAGGCTAGTTGTTGACCAAAAGAATCAAAAAGAAGTAATTAAAGAAAAACGCGCCGAGCAAAACCGACTCATGGAACAATACCGCAGTAACGCCGAGAACTACAGTGCCGAAGCGGAAGAAGCTCGTCGTGAAAAGGAAAAGCAAATCGCCGAAGAGATCGCGCGACTCAACGGTTCTGGTATTGCAGCCCAAGGCGTCAACACATACCCATACCAATCTATCTGTCCAGCACAAAACCTCGCATGGAGCGATCGATGGGGGTACGTTTGCCAATGTGTTCATTACGCCGGATGGAAAGCTTACGAATTCTGGGGAGCAGACATTTCTTATTGGGGCAACGCATACGCTTGGGATGAATCCGCCGTTGCTCGTGGCTATGTCGTAGACCGCAACCCGGCTCCATTTACAGTTGCAGTCTCAAACGCCGGAACATGGGGCCACGTCATGTGGGTTGAAAGCGTTAATGCTGACGGGACTATCAACGTCTCCGAATACAACAACTACGGAAGCTCCCTTAGCCATCTCCCAGGCGACTACGGATATAGGATTGGCGTTTCGACAGCTGGCCTCGTATTCATACATTTTGACCAACGCGCTTGGTAAAATTATGTGATACAATAATCACATGGCAAAAATAGAATGGAAAGCAAAGCAAGTAAAACTCGCTAGTAGCATTGTCGGTGCATTCATCACGTTTGTTATTGGCATTATTATCGGAGTCAGCTGGGAAAATTATGCACCATATCTAGGCGGAAAAATTTCCCCAAATTCGAACATCTCGTGGAACGAACTTAATGAAGTATATAACAGTCTAGTGACAAATTATGATGGCGAAATTGATAAATCAGACATCATCAACGGCGCAAAACACGGACTCGTCGAAGCAGTTGGCGATACCTATACTGTTTACATGGACAAAGAAGAAACCGAAGAATTTAACAAATACTTGCATGGTGATGTAGGTGCTGGCGTAGGTATAGAAATGGGATTACGCGATGGCTATACGCGTGTACTTCGTACTCTCCCAGACAATCCAGCACGAAAAGCAGGCGTACTAGCTGGAGACATCATTTACAAAGTAAACGACGAAGATGTTTATAGCTGGACAACAGAAGATATTGCTAAAGTCCTGCGTGGAGAATCTGGCACAGAAGTCAAACTCACTGTCGTGCGCGACGGTGAAGAAAAATCTTTTACTATGATCCGTGAAACTATCAACAACGTTTCGGCTTATGTTGAATATAAGAAAAACAACACCGCAGTTATAACCGTAACACGATTTGATACGGACACCGGCACAATGGTCCAAGGCTTCGCTAAAGAAATCATCGATAAAGGTACAAAAAAGATTATCCTCGATCTGCGCAGTAACGGCGGAGGATATGTCAGTGCTGCTCGTGACCTGCTTTCTCTTTGGATAGACGGTGACAAAGTATTAATTCAAAGGTCTAAGTTTTCCGCAGTGGATGACATAACTTATGCAGCGCGCGGAAAAGCACTATTCGCCGATATCAAGACAATAGTCCTCGTCAACAACAACACTGCGTCAGCTTCGGAGATTGTCGCTGGCGCACTAAAAGATTACGAAAAAGCTACAATTGTCGGAGAAACAACCTATGGTAAAGGAGTCGTGCAAGCAATGCTGAATCTTTCTTCGAGTACAACTCTAAAAGTCACTTCTGCGCACTGGTATACGCCAAAAGGAAATACCATCAACCAAACAGGTATCGATCCGGACGTCGAGGTAATCAATACGTACGATGACACCAATCATTTCCGCGACCCACAGATGGATAAAGCCTTAAGCCTTTAATCTTCTAAGCGAATCTGTTATAATACACTCATGCGGATAAAATCCGAAAAAAAAGTTTTTTTGCTTGGCTTTTTAATAGTCTTCGGGTTTTTGTTGCTCGGTTTGAAACAGTCTCCTGCCTCATTTGCTGACAATGAAAATATCGACGAAGAAACAGAATATGTTAAATCTGGTCCAGAGCATTTCGTAACCGTTTTTGATAGAGGGGCAAAAAAAACAATAAAAACCAGTGCCAAAACAGTCGCAGAAGTATTAGAGCGTCTTAAAATTTCACTTGATAAAACCGATACGGTTTCTCCAGATCTCAGTGTAGAGATTGACGCAGATAATTATTTCATAAATATTTACAGGTCGCATCCAGTTTTAATACGCGATGGGCTAAATGCGGTGCTAGCGCAGGTAACTAGCTTCGAACCATACGCGGTTGCTCGTGCTGCAGGCTTTACTATCTATGACGATGACATAGTCTCCATCGTACCTACAACAATCTTTCTCGAAGCCGGGCCCACGTTAGAGTTCCAAATTACAAGAGGAAGCGGAGACACACTAACCATAGAAGATAACATAGATTTTGCCACCGAAGTCATCCGCGATTACACTATTCCAAGCGGTTCAGAAGAAGTACGACAACTCGGTGAGCTTGGCAAGATTAAACGAGTTTACAAAGTGAAAACTATTGCTGGCGAAGAAGTATCTCGCGAACTAGTTTCCGAAGAGATTATTCGCCAACCAGTCGATAGAATCGTTGCCGTAGGCACAGCAATCAAGAATGCCACACCACTCACCGCCTCCATGGGTCGCAACCGCTATACGGCAAAAGATTTGAACGGCAACTACGTAGAACGCCAAGAAACATATTACGACTTACCTATGTCTGGCGTCATGGGCTTCTGTGGAAAATATGGATATAGCGTCCGCGAAGATGGCGTAAAAGTCGACGACGAAGGGTATATCATTATCGCCGCAAACCTTTCTCGTTACCCACGCTGTTCCATCGTCGAAACATCGTTGGGTCTCGGAAAGGTTTATGATACTGGCACATTTGCCGCCTCTAATCCAGAGCAGTTCGATATCGCAACGGACTGGACAAAACGAGACGGAGTTTAAAAATGAAGAATAAAAAATCTCTTGGCCAAAACTGGCTCAAGGACCGCGATACCATCGAAACTATAGCCGATCTTGCAGCGAACTGTACAGAAGAGCCACTAGACGAAAAACTTAGCCTGTGTGTAGAAATTGGCCCAGGTTTAGGAACACTCACTTCAAGTCTACTGCGCAGATTCAACCGAGTAATTGCAATTGAATATGATGAAAGGCTCGCGACTAACCTTCCAAAATCATTCCCGGGCAAAAACCTCCAAGTAATTAATAAAGACTTCTTACAATTCGATTTGAAAAGCATTCAAAAACCATTCGTCGTAGCTGGCAACATTCCTTACTACATCACCACGCCCATTATTGAAAAACTACTTACAAGCAGCAACAAACCAGAAAGAATCGTACTTTTAGTTCAAAAAGAAGTTGCCGACAAAATTTGTCCAGTTGAATCGAAACTTCACAACTCGTCCTTAAGTCTTTTTGTAGAAAACTTCGCTACCGCACATCTCGGGCCAATCGTCACAAAAGAACTCTTCATTCCACCACCAAAAGTCGATTCAAGAACCATCGTTCTAATCCCACATAAGCAACCCATTACCAAACCAGAGGATCGAGTCCTGGAGTTTATCCAATCGTCTTTCTCAAACCCACGGAAAAAACTCTCGGCCAACCTTGCACATCTTACAGATCTTACAAAAGCTGAACTAGAAACAATACTTACTGCGAATAACATTGATCCAAATTGCAGACCCGCTGACTTAGACCTCGAACAATATGCTATGCTTGCTAAAACCCTCAGAAAAAGGTAAAATATAAATAGACTTAGACAAGAAACAATAATCAATGGAGAGATAAAATGAACCAAGACCCAAATAACTTAGCTGCACCGAATCCAGTTGCACCAATGTCAGCTACTCCAGGCATCCAGAACCCTGCTGCTGCCGCCGCACCAATCATGCAAGCACCTGCCGCCACTCCAGTTGCCCCAACCATGCCAGAAGGTCCAACCATTGATCCCGCCATACTTCAACAGGCCATAGCAGACGTTCCAGACGAAGCACTTGCAACCACTCCGGACGTCCCCTCAGCCGTTTCGCTTAATAACTTAGGAGGAGAAGCTCCAGCAACGCCGGACGTTAACCCACTTACTACTACAGCACCTTCTGCTGATTTTTCAGCGGACCCAACAGCAAATGCAGCGCAAGCCGCTGACCCAACTGCCGCCACATTACCTACAGAAGAACAGTCTAAAACAACCCCATCCGTCGCCTTCAACGACCCGGCAAATCAGCCAGACGCGCCAGCTCCACACAGTCTTAAAACGCCAGCTTTTATAGACAAGTTAAAAGAACGCCCAGTTTTATTAATCGTTGGCGGCGCTACCATTATCATCATTGCTCTTGTCCTTATTATTACCTTTGCAGTCTAATCCATAATCAACCAGTTCCATGTCTAAAACCCTATATATCACTACAGCTATACCATACGTCAATGGAGTGCCACACGTAGGACACGCATTAGATTACCTTCTTGCAGACGTATACGCTCGTTTCGAAAAAGCTCAGGGAATAGACGTTCGCTTTCAGGCCGGCACTGATGAACACGGAAATAAAATCTTCAACAAAGCAAAAAACCTGAATATCCCCACAGAACAATACGTAGCTAAAAATGCAGCTATTTTCCAAGATTTTATCGAAAAACTCAATGTAAAACCAACCGACTTCATTCGCACCTCCAATCCCGATCATTGTCGCCGTGTCCAAAAAATCTGGAAGAAGCTCGAAAAGCACATATACTCTGCTACTTATGAAGGATGGTATTGCTCTGGATGCGAACGCTTTGTAACAGACAAAGAATATGACGAAAACTTGGGGATTTGCCCCGATCACCAAACGACATACGAAAAACTCTCCGAAGAAAACTATTATTTAAGAATATCCGATTTCAAAGATCAAATTCGCAATGCAATCGAATCTGACGCTATGAAAATCCTTCCTGAGTTTCGCAAAAAAGAAATCTTAAAACTACTCGACGATTCGCCAGATGTATCCATCTCGCGTCCAAAGAAAAACCTTTCTTGGGGGATACCGGTACCAGATAACGACAACCAAGTCATGTATGTATGGATCGACGCTCTCGCTAATTACATCACGGTCTTGGGATATCCTGAGGAAGACATCAGCAATTACTGGCCAGCAGTTATCCAATTCGTCGGAAAAGACATTTTGCGTTTTCACGCTATCATATGGCCGGCTATTCTTCTTGCGCTCGATTTGCCCCTTCCGAAAACTATACTCTCCCACGGCCACGTCTTAGTAAACGGACAAAAAATGAGCAAGACTATCGGCAACGTCATAAACCCGCTTGATATATTAAATAAATACGGCGTTGATCCATTTAGATACTTCTTTCTCCGTCACATAGACACGTTTGAAGATTCCGACTTCACGTGGGATAGATTTGACGATGCTTATAACAATGAGCTTGCAAACGACCTTGGTAATCTAGTCCAGCGTCTAGCCGTGCTAAGCTCAAAAAACTCCATTTCGCTTTCGCAACATTTGATAGACGAAACGAAAGCGGCCACAATAGAGGATCAAGAGTACGTTAATCTTATGAATAGTTGCAAATTTTCAAAGGCGCTTGATTACGCCTGGCAAAAAATTAAATCGCTCAATAAGGAAATAAACGATCGTCAACCATGGGCCGTAGCAAAAACCGATCCAGAAAATGCAAAACAAATCCTTCTAGATCTTGACTACAAGCTACTCGAGGCAAACAGTCTTCTCGCTCCGTTCCTCCCAGAAACAGTGTCCAAAATCTCTAATGTTTTCGGAACAGAAATCGGCCCAGGGAGCCCTCTTTTCCCCAAACAATAGTATACTAAACCAAAAAAGTGCATACTATCGTATGCACTTCTTTATTGATATTTTATCTAGTCGTTACTCAAAGTCTCGGCAGCATCGGAAAGATAGAAACCAACCACACCGCCAAGCATTGGAAAGACTACATAAGTCAAAAGCGCAATTCCAACACCACTGAGCAATTCGCCAACACCATTTGCGCTCTGAGGTAAAATTTGATACATCAAAGCGACCGCTGGATTTAGCATAAAAGTACCATCAAGTGAATAGAAGTTCGCAGTAATCACATAAACAGCAATCAGGGCAATTAGCGTTCCGCCAGCTGCGATAGTCGCAAAAGTTAGTGGACTGTGCTTGAATGCTTGTGCGCGAGCAAAGAAGAAACCGATCAATGCAGCACCGAAGAACTCAAGCATTGTAACTGCCCAAAACTTTCCATCGGGAGTTGCAGTCATACCAGGAAGCTCAGATTCAGAACCGCTCGCTTTCAAGAACGCAGAGACGATGGTTAAACCAAGCCATGCACCGACAACCTGAGCGAGGAGATAGAGCACGCCTCGGATAGCAGACATTCTGCGCGTGGCAATCATACCAACAGTGGCAATCGGGTTAAGATTCGCTCCAGACAGCTTGCGAACAGCCGTATAAATCACTGCAAGTGCAAGGAAGAAATAAAGTAATTGATAAATCCCCAACGTCAAGACAACTAAAGTAACAAGCAGGGTACCAAACACCTCCCCCAACAACGCGCCATAGACTTTCCTATCTTTAAAAATAGTCAGGATGTTCTCATTGCCATCGTACTTCTTTGCGAAGAATCTCTTCCAAAAACCAGCCTTCTTCTCGGAAACAAGCTCAGCTTTCACTTCAACAGTTTCTTTTTCGGCCTTAACGGTCTTTGTCGTCTTAGCTTTCTCAGACTTTACGGTTTTTTTAGTGTCCACCTTTTTGTTTTTCTCAGGAAGTTTCTCGTCTTTCTGAGATACAGTCGTCTTGGTCTTTTTACCAGACTTTTTCGATTTAGCCATAGACCTCCTCTTAAATAATATTTGTCTGCATTATATCATACATTTTTTCAATATGGTATAATAAAACAATCAAAAACTGCAATTCGAGAAAAAGGAGTTACTATCTATGGGCATCATGGTTACTAAAGACGAGGACGACAACGTCGAGCTTACAAGAAAAATCAACGCCGATCTGCGAGAAAAAGTCCAACGCACCCATATAGCAGATGGGGAAGACCCAGATTTTATTGCTGACTCCGAATACTTCGAACAATTTGACAAAACCGGTCGCTTTAGTTGGATCTGGTTCGTTTTAATTGGCCTTGCACTCGCCTCTCTAGTATTCATTATCCTTCTCTAATCTATTCAGAGGTGATATAATAACCATATGTCTAGTTTACAAGAGCTAAAGCTCGAGTTAAAACAACTCGGGCAAGAGTATGCCAAAATCAAAACTTTACCAGCAAACGAGCGAAAAGCGTTTGGTGAAGCGGTTAATGCCAAGAAAAACTCCATCTTGGCCAAAATAAAAGAACTCGAGGAGTCGGCCGAAAGCGCCAACGTCGAACCTATCGATCTCACAGCTCCCTTTGCGGAAAACGCGACGAAATACGAATTCAAACAGGGAACTAAGCACCCACTCACAATCGAATTAGACCGCGTCGCAGAAATCTACCGCTTAATGGGCTTTAACGTCATTGAAGCTAGGCAGCTAGACGACGAATTTCACATGTTCGATTCACTTAATTTTCCAGTCGGGCACCCTGCGCGTGACGGATATGACACCTTTAGAACTAGCGAAGGGTTTATTCCGCCAGCCCATACATCAACCATGCAATATCGCGCTTTGACCCGCTTTCGAGACCATCTCGACGAATACGGGCAAATCGCAGTTGTTGTCCCAGGACGCGTTTTTCGTAACGAAGATGTCGATGCGACGCACGAACACACGTTCTATCAATGCGAAGGCGTCTATGTCTCCAAAGATGCGACACTTGGCCAACTCCTAGCAACTTGGAAAAACTTCTTCGAAACCTACTATGGCCAACAACTAAACATCAAAACTCAACCAGGATTCTTCCCGTTTACTGAACCATCACTTGAATTCCAAATCGAAAAACCAAAAAGCCTGGGTGGTAAGGGTGACGGCTGGCTTGAAATGGGTGGCTGTGGAATGATCCATCCAAACGTCCTCAAAACCGCAGGGATTGATCCAGAAATATATAAAGGATTCGCATGGGGAGGCGGTATCGATCGCCTAGTTATGTTAAAGTACGGCATCAACGATGTTAGATATTTCGAATCCGGAAAATTAGCCTTCCTAAAGGAGTTTTAGACTATGCTTATTTCTTTGAATGAACTCAAAAAACTTGTCAAAATCGACATATCAGACGACGAATTGTTTAAACTCATTGGCTCAAGATTGGTCGAAATTGAAGGGGTAGAAGATCTCGCGCCAAAATACAAAAAAATCTATGTCGTAAAAGTCCTCGAAGCTAAAGAAATAGAAGGGACACATCTCCATCTCTGTAAAATCGACGCCGGCAAAAAGCTTAATGCCGAAATTGATCTTGAGCATAAAGATTACATACAAGTCGTCTGTGGTGCACCAAATGTTCAAGCTGATATGCTTACAGCCTGGATTGCGCCAGGAGCTATCGTTCCATCAACTTACGGCACAAATGAGCCATTTAAAATATCTGCCAGAAAACTCCGCGGTTTTGAAAGTTTCGGTATGCTTGCGGCCGCCGACGAGCTTGCTCTTGGCGAGGATCACGCTGGAATCATCGAGCTCGATCCAAAATCTGCGAAACCAGGAGATCTTTTAGCAGATGTTTTAGACCTCAACGACAAGATTATCGAAGTAGAGAACAAATCGCTTACCCATCGCCCTGATTGTTTCGGGCTAATCGGTTTTGCCAGAGAAATCGCAGGTATTCTTGGCCAACCATTTACCAACACCTTTTTGGACGACGTAGAGTCAATAATAGATTCATCCACCAAGCGTTTACAGACTACGAAACTAGGGCAGGGTAATCTTCCAAAAAGCTTTACTGCTCAAATCGAAGATTACTCCGTTTGTCAACGTTATTGGGCGACTGTTTTTGATTTTCAGTCCCTCCCAACCCGCAAACCATACCTAAACAGAGACGATATTTTCCTTATCAAAGCGGGCATGAAACCCATCTCTCCCATCGTCGATGTTACTAATCTTATCATGTTAAAGACTGGCCAACCGCTTCACGCCTTTGACTATGACAAATTCATCACCGTCGGAAAAACCGATTCTCCTTCAATTAGAGTTCGCCTCGCACGCAAAAACGAGACGCTCGTTCTGCTCGATGACAAAGAGATCACTTTAACGGAAAACGACATAGTCATCACGAGCTCCGATATTCCAGTCGCTCTTGCTGGCGCAATGGGCGGTGCTTCCACTAAAATCGACGAAAAAACCAAACGAATCATCGTCGAAATCGCGAGCTTCTCATTATACAACCTTCGCAAAACTCAAATGTCGCATGGGATTTTTTCCGAAGCCATTACGCGCTTCACGAAAGGTAGACCAGCTTTTGACATCGAGCCAACAGTTGCGGCATCAATCGAAGCATTTAGAAATCTTGGTGGTACCGAAATAATGTGCGCTCTCGACACGAGTCGGCTTCTATTCGAAAAAACAAATCCACTCGAATCAACAATTGACATTAGCGTAGACGATATTAATAGTCTACTTGGTACTGCCTACTCCGAAGATCTCATCATCAAAACCTTAGAGAACACAAACTTCAAGATTAAAAATACTTCAAATGGGAACTTAAGAGTTACTGTTCCACTCTGGCGTACCGACATTCACATCAAAGAAGACATTATCGAAGAAGTTGGTCGCTTGCTCGGATTCGATAACATCCCTCTAGACTTCCCACGTCGCCCATTTATTTGCCCAGAACAAGATCCGTTGCTAGACCTAAAGTCTAAAATCCGCACTATTCTCTCAGATCGACTCGGAGCAAACGAAGTTCTGACATACTCTTTTGTTTCAAAAGACCTCCAAGAAAAGGTCAACGAAGATCCAAATGACTCATATCAAATTACTAATTCCATTTCTCCACAGCTTGAGTGTTTCCGTCAATCCATAGTTCCATCGCTCCTTGAAAAAGTACGCGAAAACGAAAAAGCAAATTATGACAATTTCACACTTTACGAACTCAATCAAGTCTCTAAAAAATCCTGGGGTTTGAATGACGAAAATGTCCCGATAATGAGAACTGAGTTAGGACTTGTCACCTTCGGGAATTTCTATAAAGCAAAGCAAATCCTTCTAGAGCTTGAAAGGAAGCTCGACCTTAAGTTTGATTTGAGGCCATTGGAAAAATCGCATCTCCTTGAACCGCTTCACTCAGTAGCTATCTTTATAAATAACAAAAAAATCGGTGAGCTCGGAGAAGTCAAACCGCGCATCCTGAAACAATTTAAACTTGCGAAACAACTTTCAGCACTTTCTTGTGATGTTGAGTCATGCTCAAACGTTGCGACCCATAAGAAAACGAGCATTAAGTTATCCAAGTTTCCATACGTTTCGCGCGATATTACCTTCCGTGTCGAAAAAAATACCAATGTTGAAACAATCGAGAACCAGATTAAAACGGTTTTAAGCCAAATCTCAGACATAAATTATAAAATAGAACTAGTTTCTATATTTAGAAAAGACAAAGAACCAACCAAGAACCTTTCGTTCCATTTGGAAATCGCAAACCAGTTTAAAACCCTAGAAAGCTCAGAAATATCTGATATAATAGAAAAAATTACTAAAAACTTGCAGGCGCTTGGTGCGGAAGTTGTCTAATAATAAGGAGGTATAATGCAAGAAAAAGATCTAAAGCCAAGCGTTAAACAACGCATAATATTCATAGTTGTTGCAGCAGTCTTGCTTGGTTCATCATTCGCAGCTTATGTGATGATTGTCATGGGAAAAGGGACAATCAACTATTCAAAAATGACCACCGAACAGCTCGAAAAAGCATACAATGAAAAGATGACTGAAGTAGAGACCGAAGCAGCTACTTTATCCACGCAATACTTTGAGGAATTCAAATCATATAAATCAAAAGTTAAAGCCTACAACACCTCCACAGCGAACAGCAATGGCGTCCAAAGCAAGGATCTAAAAGAAGGCGACGGGGAAGAAATTTCAGACTCAGGTTATTCGGCTTATTATATTGGATGGTGTGCTGATGAATCAGTATTCGACTCATCCTTTGACAATTTCGACGAACCAACAACTCTCAAAACTCCTCTTACCGTTACGGCCAGTTCTCTCATCGAAGGATGGTACCTAGGCACCGAAGGAATGAAAATTGGAGGGGTCCGCGAGATCACCATCCCTGGAGCACTTGCATGGGGTGAAAGCATGGAAATCTGCGGCGGGACCAACTCGCCAGTCAAATTCATCATTATGGCCATCGAGACCAACGAAAACCTCAAAAAGCTCAACGATGAGTTAGACAAAATTGAAACCGCACTTTACAGCGCTTACACTCAGACGTACTCTGAATATGACACCGATAGCCATGTAGATGATTCTACAATCGAAGAAGAGCCAAAAGAGGAATAATCTTCAACATGGCAGAACCGACGTTCTTCTTCTATGATCTAGAAACCTCTGGTCTATCAGGAAGCGACGATCGAATCATGCAATTCGCCGGCAGGCGCACTAATCTTGATCTGCAACCAATCGGAGATCCAATCAATCTTTTGATTCGCTTAGACGACGATACCCTCCCATCTCCCGGAGCAATCCTAACCACAAAAATTACGCCACAAAAAACACTCGATGAAGGTATTTCTGAACGAGAACTCGCAAGGACGCTAAATGAAGACATTTTTAAACCAGATACTATTACGCTTGGTTTTAATTCTGTCCGATTTGACGATAAGTTTATTCAACATCTTTTCTGGCGCAACTTTTATGACCCATACGAATGGCAATGGAAAGACGGACGCTCACGTTGGGATATGCTTGATGTAGTCCGTCTTACTAGAGCTCTCAGACCAGAAGGTATCAGTTGGCCAATTACAGAAGAAGGAAAGCCAACCAATCGGCTTGAATTAATTACAAAGTCAAACGGAATTTTTCATGAATCTGCCCACGATGCACTCTCCGATGTTGACGCGCTCGTCGATGTTACCCGCCTAATTCGTGAAAAACAACCCAAGCTTTTTGAGTATATGTTTCGACTTCGTAATAAAAATGAAGTTAAACACTTAGTTAATCTAGATAACCCGCAACCGTTTGTTTATTCATCTGGTCGTTTTGGTTCAGAACATAATTTCACCACAATTTGTTTCCCGATTCTCGCAGGCAAAAATGGCAACATTCTCGTATATGACCTCCGCTACAATTTTGAAGATCTTTTAGCTGAGCTCAAACAGAAAGCTCCTGACTTTCTTACTAATGAGAAGATTAAACTCGAAGATTATCTCTTCCCTAAAATCAAAGAATTAGCCTATAATCGTTGCCCCGCCGTTGCGCCTTTGGGAGTCCTTGATGTGGCCAACGGCTGGGGAAAAATCGAGCTGAGCAAAGAGCAAGTTAAGAAAAATTTCGAGTCTATCCAAAGACACCCAGAAATATTCGAAAGACTAAAAAACGAACACTTGGCCGACAAGTACGACAAACCGGCCGTCGATGCAGAGACCGCGCTTTATGACGGATTCATACCCGACAATGATCGAGTTCGTCTCGCAGCTATACGTTCTATGGACGAAAACTCCATAGCAGATTTTCATCCAAACTTTACAGACGAGCGTCTACCGGAATTACTGCTGCATTACAAAGCCAAAAACTTTCCTAACTCCCTTTCGGAAGACGAAGTGAGCAAATGGCAAATCTATCGAGCAGCTCGTCTTAATCGTCAAGCACCATTGTTTCTTGCCGAACTCCAGAAATATCAAAAGGACTCTAATGTCACCAATGATTCCACCAAATCATTCTTGCTGGAAGAACTCACACTCTGGTATCAAAGTTTGCAAGACCCAGATTACTAATTCAAAACAGAAAAAAGCCCCTCCCAGAGGGGCTTTGTTGATTTGGATTGTTTAGACTTTCATCGGCAGCCTACCACCAGTCCGCGCAATCTCATAGCTATGGAAACGCGGGTCATAAGTCACCTCATCAACGACTTCAATCCAGGCGGGCAACCTGACCTCTTCAAGCTTATCGCGCACATCGACATCAAGCAGGGCATACTTCCTCGGCTCAGGGAAAGTGTCAATCTCGAAGTAGTGATGATTTGCCTGATCCAAGAAACAATACCGCGTCTTGCGGATAGGCGTCATGTCCGGATCGGCATTGATCAAGAGCTTCACATAGTCATCCCTCTCCAAACGGCTTTCCAATTCGATAGGATGGGCCGGATCACCAGCATCGTGTTTGACGAACTTCGTGAAAGTAAAATCGCCATTAATACCACGCTGACGTACGTATACTTCTTCGTTCTTGCCAGACATCAAATACGTCTGCAGGATCTCAACCTTACGACAGCTCGTATCGGACTCGAAATAGTCCTCATTCGGATACTTAATCAGGAACCTCCGCCTAGTCTCCAAAGGTTCAGATTCGCCCAAAGCTTCGGCAATCTTAGCCATCAAGAACTGCAGCTTCTTTTTGAACGTAAGCCCATCGTTAGAAATTACACAGAAATTTTTGTGCCCAGCCCAAGCCTTCTGAGTGGCAATATCCAACAGAATGGCCTCCCTAGGAGTCTCCTTCCTCGCAGCATTGCTCACAAGTGAATAATACTTCTCCGCACCATCCGCGGCCGTCACGAGGTGAAAAACAGCATCGTAACGATCGAAAGCCTGCTGCATAGTGATCCCGGCCTCTTTCAACAGGCTCTGGAACATCTTTTCGGGAACATATGCCCGACCATCACAAGCACCGCGGTCGCAAACGAACAGGATTTTCTGCTCAGGGGGAAGAATAGTATTCTGTGCGGCCCATCCCAAACGATTCTCATCGTCAAGCTGCTTCAGGAGAATCATCTTCTGAAAATCATACAAGGAAACAAAATCACCCGGACGAATACCAGACATAATCAGCTGAGTCGCAACCTCATTGACGACAACCACCCGCCAGCCAAGCTTTTCAAAGTTGTTCACAGTCCAGCTCAAAGCCGTAGTTTTCCCAGCGCAGGGACCACCAGTCAAGACTATCTTTTTGACGATAGCCACCCAAATCGCCTCCTTCATTTTATTAAAGAGCTCCCCGTCACCATTTAACGGTATCCATATTATACCATATATCCCAAATATATCAAACTAAGCCCCTGGACTTTTCCGTAAAAAACGGTTATAATAAACAAGTTTAATTGGATTATCGTATGGAAGAAAACTATATCAAAATTCGCGGTGCCAGACAGCACAACCTAAAGAATATCGACGTTGATATTCCGCGCGATAAACTAGTCGTTATCACTGGATTGTCCGGGTCCGGAAAATCAAGCCTCGCGTTTGACACTATTTATGCCGAAGGTCAGCGGCGCTATGTCGAATCGCTCTCGAGTTATGCTCGTATGTTCTTAGGAGTTATGGACAAACCAGATGTCGATTCAATCACTGGTCTTTCTCCGGCCATTTCCATTGATCAAAAATCCACTTCCAGAAACCCACGTTCAACCGTAGCAACTGTCACAGAAGTCTACGATTATTTACGTCTACTATTCGCTCGCGTTGGTGTTCCGCATTGTCCAATCTGTCATCGTGAAGTTTCTAGACGCTCCGTCGAAGACATTGTTAATGAAGTCATGAAACTACCACTTGGCTCCAAACTCATGCTTTTAGCCCCAATCGTCCAAAGCAAAAAAGGTGAGTTCCAACACATACCCGAACAATACGTTTCTAAAGGTTTCTCACGCGTTCGTGTTGATGGTATTGTTTATGCATTAGATGAATTTCCAGAACTTGAAAAGCAGGAACGCCACGACATCGAGCTAGTCGTCGATCGTTTTATTTTGTCACCAGATATCAGAAGTCGCATCGCCAGCTCCATCGAGCAAGCTCTAGAACTCGGGCAGGGAATTATTAAACTTCTACGCATCTCCGATAACTCTACCTCAATCCAAGATAAAAATATCAAAGATAACGACATTATTACATTCTCCCAACGCTACGCCTGTGAACTTCATCCAGACGAACTAATCCCCGAACTTGAACCGCGTCTCTTTTCGTTCAATGCGCCAGAAGGCGCCTGTCCAACCTGCACCGGACTTGGCATTCGCATGGAGATCGATCCAAACTTAGTCTTAAACCCCAACCTTACCATCGCAGAAGGTGGCATTCGTCCATTTAATCGTATATCCTACGATTCATATTGGCTTAAACGCCTTGCTACCGTTGGCGAGCGTCACGGTTTTTCGATCCACGTACCAATTCGCGACTTAAAGCCTGAACACATTGAAAAAATCCTTTATGGCACCGGCGCCGACAGATACAGAGTCACAGTTTCTGGCAAAGGCAAATTCTCCGCTGGAACCACTTACGAAACCACCTACGAAGGAGTTATTCCTAATCTCGAGAGAAGATATAACAACCCTGAGGTTTCTGAATTTGTCAAACATGATATCGAACGTTTCATGCGCGTCCGCGAATGTCAAAGCTGTCACGGCGCCCGCCTAAAACCCGCAGTCCTTGCCGTTACGATCCATAATTTGAACATTGTCGATATGTGTAGCCTTGACGTCGACTCAACTCTAAAAGTCTTAAACCAGGATCTTGAATTTACTGAGGCTGAACATTTAATCGCAGATCCAATTCTGAAAGAAATCAGAGAGCGCGTCAAATTCATGCAAGACGTCGGGCTAGGGTATCTAGAACTTGGTCGTGCTGCGAACACTCTTTCTGGTGGCGAAGCGCAAAGGATTCGTCTAGCTACTCAGATCGGTTCTGGGCTCCAAGGTGTCCTGTACGTCCTCGACGAGCCATCGATCGGCTTACATCAGTGCGACAACGATAAGCTCATCGCCACTTTAAAGCATCTCCGTGATTTAAAAAACACAGTGCTTGTTGTCGAGCATGACGAAGATACTATGCTCCAAAGCGATTATATTATCGATATCGGCCCAGCAGCCGGTGCTAAAGGTGGCCGTCTAGTCGCCGCTGGAACACCAGATGAAATCAAGAATAATCCCAATTCAATTACCGGCAAATACCTCAAAGGCGAACTTAAAATCGATACGCCAAAAACTAGGCGCAAACCCAAGAAAGACCAGTTTTTGACCGTAATTGGCGCTCGCGAGAATAATCTCAAAAACCTAACCGTCAAATTCCCGCTCGGCGTCATGACTGTAGTTTCTGGCGTCTCTGGCTCTGGTAAATCCACCCTCGTCAACGAAATTATTGCCAAAGAACTTCAGGCACGTCTTAACCATGCTCAAACCGTTCCTGGTCTCCACGACCGAATCGATGGCATCGAACATCTCGATAAAGTAGTTATCGTCGATCAAAGCCCAATTGGACGTACCCCTCGTTCTAACCCAGCCACTTATACCGGCGTATTCACTGCCATTCGCGACCTATTTGCCGCCCAACCAGAAGCCGAAGTTCGCGGCTACAAATCTGGCCGTTTTTCCTTCAATGTCAAGGGCGGACGTTGCGAATCATGCCAAGGCGACGGCGTCAATAAAATCGAGATGCATTTCTTACCAGACGTCTATGTCACCTGCCCAGCCTGTCACGGCCGCCGCTACAATCGCGAAGCTTTAGAGATTAAGTATAAGGGTAAAGATATTTCTGAAGTTCTTGAGATGACCATCGATGAAGCTGTCGAATTCTTCAAAAACATCCCAGCCGTTTACAACAAACTTAAAACCATCCAAGAAGTTGGCCTTGGTTATATCCGCCTTGGTCAACCGGCTACCACCTTCTCGGGCGGAGAAGCTCAACGTATTAAACTTGCCACTGAACTTTCGCGTCGTAGCACCGGCAAAACCCTCTATATCCTCGACGAACCAACCACCGGTCTTCACACCGACGATGTCAAGCGCTTACTAACTATCCTTAGCAAGCTTGTATCGGGTGGAAACTCCATGATCATCATCGAACACAACCTTCACGTTATCAAATCAGCTGACTGGATCATCGACATGGGACCGGAAGGAGGACAAGGCGGCGGACAAGTTGTTGCCGAAGGTACACCAGAAGATCTCGCAAAAGCAAATCAAACCCCAACCGGCAAATACCTAAATAAATATCTTTAGATATTAACGGAGCGCGGAAGCACTTTGCGACAACTTATCTATAACCACCTCCGTTACTAAAAATCACCCTTTTTACAAAAACTATGCTAAAATAAAAGCATGAGTAAGATTCTGATTGTTGGTAATGTCCTTAAAGATATATACTTACGGCTAAACGAACAACGCGAAGAACTCGAAACTGATACAGATGGAGTCAAATGGCTCAACTGGGGTTTCAATGGAGACGCCCACGAATTCTTCCGCCGCTCAAGTATCTATTCTGGTGCCATAGTCACACTCGAAGTACTCAAAAACTTCGACCTCTCTGCTGATATTTACGGCCTAGACAGCAGAAAAACCGACTACGACCACATAACAGAAATCCAAGCCGCTAACTATCGTTATATTTTATGCGCCGAAGATCAAATTTCCTACCTTGTACCAACCGAAAAACACCCAACCGAATTTAACGCTACAGAAATCGACCCCGAATACGAATGGATCTTCGTAGATCGCTCCGCCATACTCTCAAAAGAACTCGTCGAAAACATACTTGCCATTCTGAAACAACGGCCTGATCTTAAACTTGCTTTCTATTCACCCAAACACAACGCAATAATTGCCGAATCTTTACTCAGTAAAGCGGATGTAATTTTTACCGACCATCCACTTCACAGCTCGAACAGCTCAGCCGAGGTTTATGAAATAAGCGAAACCGGCATCAAAACCGACAATCTACATCAAAAATTCACTAAACTTCAAAAAACTGAACTCTATACGCATCTTACTACTTATTCAATAATCGCTGCCACCATTTTAGGTGCAAAGCTAAAGGGAAAATCAAAGGAGGACCAACTTCTCATGGCCAAAATGAATATCGAAAACTCTAAACTTGACGAAACGCTTCCATCCGCAGAACTTGAAGATCTTGCAGAAGAAGAAAAATCTAGCGCTATCAATTTACGCCAAATGGCTGCCCAACTCGTGGCGAAAGGCAAAGGTATCCTCGCTGCCGACGAATCCGGTGGTTCAATTCATAAAAAATTCGAATCAATGAACATTCCAGATGATTTTGATCATCGTCGCAATTATCGCAACTTGTTCTTTACGACTGACGATCTAGAGAACTATGTCAATGGCGTCATCTTGTTCGATGAAACTGCCCGTCAACAAGCCGATGACGGTCGCGATTTCGTCAAATATCTCACATCCAAAGGCATTATTCCGGGCATTAAAGTCGATAAAGGCCTCGCCAATCTTCCTGGCAGTGTCGAAAAGTTCACTCTAGGCCTTTCCGATCTCGATCAAAGATTGGAAGAATACTATAACATGGGTCTTCGTTTTGCTAAGTGGCGCGCCGCCTTTGAAGTGACCGAATCAACTCCAACCAAAAATGCCATCCTTAAAAACGCCGAAATCCTCGCAGATTACGCCTTAAAATGTCAAAATGCGCGCATCGTTCCAATCGTCGAACCAGAAGTCGTGTTTGATGGCAATTACGGGATTGATACCTGTGCCGGTATCACTGGAATCATCTTGCGCGAACTATTTATAAAACTCGCCGAACGCCATGTCGATCTCGCCGCTACTATCCTTAAAGTTAACATGGTAATCGCTGGCAAACAATTCGCTACCCAATCCACCCCAGAAGAGGTTGGCGAGTGGACCGCAAAAACCCTTAAACGTTTTGTTCCGAAAGAACTCGCCGGCGTCGTATTCCTCTCTGGTGGTCAAACTCCAGAACAAGCCACAGCCAATCTTCAAGCCGTCACTAATAACGGACCATTTCCATGGCCAGTCACATTCTCCTTCGCTCGCGCACTTCAAGGTCCCGCTCTTGAGGCTTGGAAGGGTGACAACGCAAACTATCCAGAAGCCAAGGCCGCTTTCCTTGAGCGGCTCAAAGCCAACAGTGCCGCCCTCGAAAAAACCGCGTAATCCTTTAAACACCAAAAAGCCTCCCTCACGGGAGGCTCTAAAGTTTCTAGGTGGGATTACTCTGCCTTTTCTGCTTCAGGCTCAGTAGCTTCCTCAGGTTTTGCGCCATTGTCACTTGGGACATCAGCAGCATCAACCTGTGCCTCAGCGGCAGCTCTTTCGGCAAGTTCACGAGCTTCTGCTTCTGCAGCTGCATCATAAACATTAGCTACAACCGTTTCTGGGTCAAGTTCCTTATCGGCGAATTCGACACCAGATGGCAATACGATATCTTTGACAAAAATCTTGTCTTCTGTTGTTGCTAATTTGCTTGCATCGATTACCAATTCCTTTGGCAGATCAGCTGGCTTAGCCTTAACATCAATCTCTTCAAGCACCTGATCAAGCGTTAAGTGGGCTTTATTAGCGTCGGACGCCTCGAAATCTTTCAAGATAATTGGTGTTGTAGCCTCTACCAACTTGTTAGCGGAGACAGCTTGGAAAGAAACAGCTATAATGCGACGAGAAACTGGATCAAGTTGCACGTTCTTAACAATTGCCATAGTCTTTTTGTCGCCAACAGTAAGATCAATCGGAGAATGATATCCAGCAAGCTTCAAAACTTTTTCGGTCTCATTGTATGGAGATTTAGCTAGGATTTCGGACTTACCACCATAAATAACCGAAGGAACTAAACCTTCTGTACGCAAAGCTAAGGCCTTCTTACCGGTCTCGGTTCTTGTACTCAAGCTTAAATTATATTCAGACATTTATACCTCCTTAAAAGTATAAAACTATTATAGGTTACAGCCCAGCATAACGCAAGAGGTTTTCAGAGAAATAGCAATCATTAGTTCATCTAATATCACTAATGCCGAGCATTAAAAAAATACTAACATTTTTATCTAAAAAAGTCAAATGGGAATTCTTGGCATGGCCTAAAAACCGTGTTACAATTTTCTTGGTCTTAGGACTGCACATTGCACCGATGAGGAGGTGTTATTGATGGTAAAACCTTATACCGCACCCGTCCAAATGTCCATGCTCGACGCCCTCGAACTACCCGAAGATGAAACCTTCACTTACTTCGTGTCTTACTTCTTTGAAGCAGAGCACGGAATCTGCGCCGGATTCGCCAACAGGGTCGTAAGACTCGCACAGAGAATCAGCAAGTGGAACATCGAAGAATTATTAGGGTACATAACCGCTAAACTCATCAACGAAGCCGAAATCCACGGCCTCACACCAGAAACCATCCATATCGTCATTATCAACTTCCAACTCGTCGAATAACCACTGCCCCGCCAAGCGGGGCTTCCTTTATCAACCCCATCCCCTTTGCTACATTGACATTTTATCATGTTTATGCTATAATTAAGATGTTACTAGATTGAGGGGTCTAGTTGAACCTGAAAAAATTGGGAGAGAAATCAAGGAGGGGTTCTCATGAAGAATATCGATGGTTTCAAGGTAATCACGACGCTTGCCGTCGCAATCTTTATTGCAATGGTTATTTTCGTCATTTTTGCGCCAATTATCACCGGCGCGGAAGCCGAATCGGCCGAGGTAAATGTTACTGAAGAATTCATGCAGGCCAAGTCCAGGAGCAACGCAACACCTGGGCACAGTAGGAATCCGCATTCCCCAGCTACACCGACCGACATTTCTGGTTTTGGATCAGATACACCTGAGCCTACCAAACCAATCAGTCCGACTAAGACTCCTTGGCCAACGTATGAATTGATTACGCCGCAACCACAGCCTACAGAACCAATGTTTCGAGAAGAAACGGCTATAACGCCGGCACCCAACAGAACAGGAATACTTGAAAACCTGCTCATATCTGATCAAGTGCATAATATGCCGATCCCGGCCGGTGAGAGTCGAGTTATCACGATCAAGTACATCTGTGATCTACAGAATGGCGCGACCATAGAATTAATCCCTGAGTTCGCTATTTCGTGGCAGAACGACCCTGGCAGCTTCATTCATTGCGAAGACGAACGGACGGCGATCAAACTTAAGAACGGAGATTCGCACGAATTCCAGTTCGAAATCTGTCCGCCAACAACAGCATGTGGCGAGTATACTTTTGTTTACACGGTCAAAGTAACGCCGAATGATCTCAGAACCATAACCGTATACACCGTCACATTCAAAGTCACTATCATCTAATCCTCTCCCTCCGCCCCGCTCGACGAGCGGGGTGTTTTTATTGCCAAAAGTATACATTAATGTTATAATTTAACAGCTACCCCTGGTAAGAACATTAGAAAGAAGGTCTGAATTATGCCCGGTGCTTTCCAGAGGCTCAAAACTACCATACGAAAACGTAGACAGATGAACGCTGAACTCGCCCAAAATTCCGCTGAGCTTGAAGCGACCCTGAAAAAGATCAGTCAAGAATACACACGTGAATCAACCGAAATCATGGATCAGTTTATAAAAGACTTAGCTAAAGCTGGCGGAATTGATTGCAAAGACTCTGACGCTATCACTGAAGAGGCTGAACACAAGGTCAACCTTGCACAGATGCGCTCTGAGCAGAGGATCGCCGAAGCAACCGAAAATGCCGAGCGCAGAGCCCAGCAAATCATCATGAGATACCAATGATAACGCCCACCTTCCGACATTTGCCCCGAAAGCGGGGCTTTTTTATCTTGAGTATTCCTTGAAAACACCCGAGAGTATGTTATAATTCAAGCGTTGTCTCTGTTTCTCAACTAGACCAATGTACCTTGGAAGGAGTGAGTTCTAAATGCGACAATCGCCCAAATGGCGAACCGAAAAAATCGCCAGAATCCAGCACATAGACAAACAAATCGCTGAAGCGAAACAGCAAGACTTGTCCGGCAAAGGGATCGAGAGATTAGAAAAGAAACGCAAGGATATTACCGACCACGAAAAGTCAGCGTTATCGATCTTATTATTCTCAACTTGTGACTTCGACCCGTCCTTCCGGACCCGTAGCCACAGAAGACGTTTCTACTGGTATTATCCAGATATCGATCAAGAATGCATAGAGAGCTTCAGAGATACTCTATGCGAAAGAGATCACTATCACCCAAATATGCTCGATCTACGTGACTATTTCGAAAGATCACCTTTTGGAGAACCTGATCGCAATAATATCCCACCAGATATCCAGCAAAATCGAGACGCAAAAAGGCTAGCAATTTTTCTCAACTGTATACAATCTCTCAGAGCAACCATCGATCACCTCTTTGCAAACGAAAACATCAAATCCTGGGATCACCTCGGCGAACGCCTCGCCGCTTATTACAACTCCGATACTTGAAACCTGCCCCGTCTCAGTGCGGGGCTTTTTCGACTATTGCAAAAACAAGTATTTATGTTATAATAGACAATGATGTGCTGTTGAAATACAGCATACTCGCATTTTAACAGGAGGTAGATTCTCTATGTTCAGATTCAATCCGAACCCTCAGTGTCGCCTCAGCCCCGAAGATGCCGAGAAATGGCCTCAGCTCGTTCATGACTATACCGAGCCGTATTTCTCGATTCGGCTGGCTGGAGCCATGGATACTGGCACCAACGCACCGACCGACAAGAAGCGGTGGATCTCCATCAGCTATAGCTCCGAAAGGGGCGACCAGTTGCCGTTCGAACCCGACTACCACGAATTCGCGCAGAATATGCCACATGATGACGAAGAGGAAGAGGAGGTCATCGGAGGCGAATGCGAACCCGAAGGCGAAGAGGAAATCTCCGAAAGCGCCGCCGACATCATCAAGCTTCTTGATGAGCTTGAGAATATCGAAGCAGTCGTCACTCCTGAGGACTACGTACTTGTCGGCATCGATTTCCGGAAAGATGCAATTTCTCTCATCTATCAGGCCACCGCGGCGCTCCCCGATGGGCATCACCTGACGATGCAGACCAGCACGCTCGTCCCATATACGGCATTTTTCGACCCGTTCCGTCCCGGCAACAAGCTGGAACTCCTCATCGACGTGTTTGAGGGAAGCGACGAAGACGATCCCGAAGCGGACGTCATTGAAACCTACTATGCCGAGATCGGCATTGAACCTGGAAGCGAAGCAGGATCTGGAATCGCCTACGTAGAATACACGGGTGAACCGATACCCGAAGGCGAATTCGCACAGGGAGAAGCCGACTTCGATGTTGACCTTGAACCCAGCGATGACTGACGCAACCGACCGAATCTGAATCTCCTCCAACAACCAACCCCGCCCCGTTTCACAACGGGGCGTTTTCATGTCAAAACCATTGACAAAACACTAGCAGTATGATATAATAAGGGCACACAGCGATTCATAGCAGGAATCGCGCACATTACAAAGGGATTTGAGGGAGGAAAATCACAATGAGTAACAACATCCTGAACGACATCGGCAGTATCTTTCTTCACACGAAACCGACCCACTACCTGATCGCAGCGGCAATCATCATCGTACTGATCCTGATCCTCGCCCTGAGCATCAGGGCCACCAGAAAACGCCGTGCGACGACGCACAGGCCCCAGAAGAAATGTGTGTTCAGGAAGATCCTGATCGTATTGCTTGTTCTGGCACTGATTACCACGATTGGCTGCGCATTTCTGTGCTTCGCCGTGAGAAACGGCAACATTACGGAAACAACCGTCAACGAAGCGAGGGAAGTATCGACGAGATACCTCTATTCACTGAACCGGGAAGGTGAAACATACTACTACTTCTATTACGCCGGAAACGGCCTGCAACAGGGCAGCATCCCCGCAAAAGATGCTACCATCCAGGTCATCGCGGACGCAACGGCGCCAAGAGTAGTGGAATACGAAGCGACACCGATGGAAAGAGAGTTCTATAAAGGCCAATTAATTTCGGAAAGAAGAGTCGGAGAAATCAAAATAATCTGGACTATCTATGTCCCGCAATCCGCCATACAGCAATCCTTCAACGTTTATTGATCCCAATCAACGTCCCGCCACCTAAAAATGGCGGGACATTTCATTTGCTAAAAAGATCAAAAAAGAAGCCCCTCACGAAGAAGGGGCAGTTGTGTGGAAACATTAGAACGACTTATCGGGACGGGTATCCCATTCTGGAATATACGATATTCCTCAGAATAGCAGAGTACGCGTTGCCGAATTTTTCGACGAGTTTCTCCTGAAAATCAAACAGGTCATCCAGATCTGCGAAGGTCTCGTTGTTGTCAGTATGATGCCTGAGAGCCCAGCCGCGGCACCGAAGCGTCAACGTATGGCGTTCTTTGACCGAAGCGATGAACTCCCGCTCTGCACGAGAGAGCTCATCCGTGGTTTTGGCGCTGTACGTAAGCCCATCAAGAGTCTGTTCAACAGCAAGGAACTTCTCTCTCAGGGATTGGACATTATGCAACAGGTCGGACAGTTCGGAAGATCCGCTAGGATCAGCAATCATCTTAGCCATCATTCTTCGTCTCCTTTCAAGGTACAAGCTTTCCCCATGCTTAAACATATTATAAATCATTTTTCCATTATAGTCAAGTATAACCGCTTAATATATTTAAAACATAAAAAAACTTCCCTCACGGGAAGCTTTTTTAGCGAACTTCAACTCTTACACGAGGCACAGACTTACCGGAAAAATGGCTTTTCTTGGTCTTTACGAAGGTAACCACGCCATCTTTTGCAGCATGGATCGTAAAATTGCGAGACATATAAGTACCTTCACCTGCAAGTTTAGTTGAGCCAGTTTGGCGGACAAGTACTTCGCCAGCCTTAACTTTTTGACCGCCAAAGCGCTTGACACCAAGACGTTGGCCGGCATTGTTGTGGACGTTCTTAGCGGTTCCACCCGCTTTGACATGTGACATTTTATTTCTTCCTTAATACTATTATCTCTCGAGCCACGACCTGTCCTTCTCGATAATAAAGAAGATCCTCCTGGCCCAAGTTTGTAAACTTTTCCACATTATACCCCAGTTTTTCCGCTTCGTCAAGGATATTCAAGCGAGAATATTCACCGCTCGGCCTTAACCACGCAGGCACAGCAACAACGACTGGCGTATCTTTTTTAACTTGACCGCTCAAATTCTTAAGAAAACCAAGAATAATAGCCTGGCAACGTTCTTTTTCTTGTTTTAGTTTAATATCAGCTGGCGGCAAGCTCATCGGCTGACCAAGAAAAGCCTCGCAGGCTACCGCATCAAATGGATGATCCCAACGGCAATCAGTTGCATCACCTACAACAATATAAGACTTTACATCAGTCTTAGGCATTTTTTCTACAAGCCAATCCAAGTTTTTCTTTGAATATTCAACCATGCGCGGCTCAATATCGGTACCATACGGAACGTAGCCCATAATAAAAGCTTCCTGAAGCACCACACCAGTACCACAAAACGGGTCAAGCACGACAGAATTAAGCTTCAAAGGTCCGCAAAGATTAATCAAAATCTGCGCCAATTTTGGTGGTAGCATGCCCACTTTTGCATCTCGCGCTGGTCTTGCTTGGTCACGTTTTGCATATTCAGAAATGTTTTGCACGCCAGTCAACTTGTAATTCCCGAAATCTGTCAGCATAATTTCAACATGATTTTTCTTTTCTGCAAGCTGATTGTGGTGAGACGTAGCTGTTGACAACACGGCCGTTCTATTTTGAAGCACCCGAACAGAACGTCCTTTCCTCTGTAGAATCTTTTTGAGTTTCAAAGCTTCGCCTTGTGCGCGACGGCTCGACGCTCCTCTTCGAAAATCCGATATCCCGAGTGTAATCTTGCCTTCTGGCAGATCCATCAAAAAATCCACCAGGGAATTAAAACCACTCGGCAGTTCTTCGCCGATTTTCATCGTCCCGCCCAGTCGATTAATGTCTGGCGCATTCGAGCATTCAAACGAAGCTAAATGAGTCTCAGAAGCGCCATTTTTTCGCGAATCGCTCCCGCGCTTCGTTAATAGTCTAACCTCTGTAAACTGGCTCTCCAATTCCGCAAGTGAAAGCTTATAAACTCTCCCCAAAACAGCTAAATATTTCATCCCCGTAATTATAACATATATGCTAAAATAGTTCTATATGAACGACCCCCTTCAAACCAGTCTTTTCCAGAGCGAATCCACCACGCCTCGCTTCACCGTCTCCGAGTTCATAGAAATTGCCAATCAAACCTTAGACTATGCTTTCCCATTCGTCGAGATCGAGGGCGAAGTCATGAGCTTCAAAACCAGCAAAAACCGCTGGGTTTTCTTTGATCTTAAAGATGAAACCAGTACTGTTAACTGCTTCATGACAATCTTCCAGCTACAAATCCCGCTTGAAGAAGGCACGAAAGTCGTCATTAAAGGCCAACCCCATCTCACCAAAGCCGGCCGTTTTTCTATCACCGTCCAAAAAATCCTCCCACAAGGCGAAGGTAGCATTAAAAAGGCCTTCGACTTACTCAAGACCAAACTTTCCAAAGAAGGTTTGTTTGACATCAGCAGAAAGCGCGAAGTCCCCGCCGACCTTAAAACTATCGGGGTTATTTCTTCCACCACTGCCGCCGGTTACGCCGATTTTTGCAAAATCTTAAACGAGCGTTGGGGTGGGCTCAAACTTAAGGTCGCCAATTGTGGCGTTCAAGGCCTCAGTGCCAGCGAAGAAATCATCCGCGCCATCGACTATTTCAACGAACAAGAAAACGTCGATATTATTGCCATCATCCGTGGCGGTGGCTCCAAAGACGATCTGGCCGTGTTCAACGACGAAACTTTAGCTCGCAAAATCGCTGCCTCCCGCATCACGGTTATCACTGGCATCGGTCATGAAATCGACGAATCGCTTGCTGATCTCGCCGCCGACATTCGCGCTTCCACACCGACTAATGCTGCAGAAATGTTGTCCAAAGACAAACACGCCGAAGCTATCAGACTCAAAGACAACATCGTCTCTCTTTCTCGTTACCTAACACATTACCTAGAAACATTAAAAGACACTAATCGCTCCTCGCTCACTTCTGTTAACCGTGCTATCGAAGCGCGTATCGAATCCGCGAAAAATGAACTAGAATCAGCCAAAAAGCACCTCTCGGCTCTTAACCCCGAAACTGTTTTGAAACAAGGTTACTCTATCCTTTCCGGCGACCTTTCCCCAGGCAACACTATCGAAATCACCACGTATAAAAAACTAATTAAAGCAAAGGTAGAAACAATTCATGACCGCACCTAACTCCATCAACGCCAAAATCAACGAGCTCAGCGAACAGACCCAATGGTTCTATTCTGATGATTTTTCGCTTGATCAAGCTGCCAAGAAATACAAAAAAGCCGTTGCACTAACCAAAGAAATCGAAAAGGATTTGGACAACTTAAAAAACGAGATCGAAATCCTTAGCAAAGATTTTACAAAATAAACTCCTTATGGTAATATCAAACTATGTACGATCAACCTTATAATTCAAATACACAATCTCCGACCGCGCCACCAGTTGCTCCTAGAAACGCTTTCGCGCCACCTTCCGTTGCTCCCGCAGGCGCCGTCAAAGTTAATTCACAAGGCAACTCGTCGCTAATTAAGACCATCATCATCATTCTGCTTTCACTTCTCCTTGTTGGTGCATTGCTTCTCGCTTACTATTTCAGCAACGAGTACAAACTCGCTTCCACTGACGTTCAGTCACAAATCGACACCGCCGTCATTGCTCGCGAAAAAGAAATCAGCGATAAACTCGAAGCCGATTTTGCCGAACGCGAAAAACTCGAATATCGCGACATCTCTGGCCCAGAAGATTACGGTTCTCTATCATTCAAATACCCTAAAACCTGGAGTGTCTACGTACTAAAAGACGCCTCTAAAGGTGGCGATTACGAAGCTTACCTCCACCCAAGAATCATCCCTCCTCTCACAAATGAAACCGTTATTGCTTTGCACGTCCGCATCACATCTGAAACATTCGAATCGGCCGTTAATCGCTATCAAGGTCTCATCAGAGACAACAAAATCACTCCTTCCATTATTACCATCAACGGTCAAGACGCCAATCGTTATGATGGCACTCTTTTGAACAACTTAGAAGGCTCCGTCGTCATCTTCAAAATCCGCGACAAAACCGTCACCATAGAGACGGATGCCACGATCTATCGCGACGATTTCGATAAAATCATAGAAACAATAACCTTTAATCAATAAGGAGGCACATGGCCCATATTAACCGTAAATACATTGATAGCCATTGGCTGATATTTGTCATCCGTGGCATAATCGCGCTCCTCTTTGGCTGGATCGCTATGTTCTCCACAAAACAAGACCTTAGGTCGCTCATGTCAATCATTGGCGTCTTTCTGCTTAGCCTTTCAATCATCGAATTTATTAACGCCCTTCATCGCGCTTATCAAAAAACCGGCTGGGCCGTATCTGTTTCTCTCGCAATAGTCGACGCCGTCGTTGCGCTCTCGCTTCTATTCACGTTAACCCAAGATGCTACCTGGCACCTCTTCGTCATCGCCTCTTACACCTTGTTGCGTGGTTTCTTCGAGATTGTCTCCGGCTTCCGCACCACAATCGACCCAACCGATCGTTTCATTTGGGTCCTCTGCGGTATGTGCGGAGCCATTATGGGCATCGTTATCTTTAGTTTTAGCGATTTATTCGTGCGCTTCTTCGGCGCCTATCTCTTAGTCCTCGGTGCTTGTAGCCTCATTTACGGCGTCCACAACCGCGCTCAGAAACTCGAAGATCGCGCTGCTCGCCGCGAATCCGCTTCTACCGCAGCAAAAACTCGCGCTCGTCATGCGAAGGTTAAAACAGCAAAAAACCACCACAAAAAAATTGCGAAATCCAGCAAGTAATGCTACACTGAAATCTCAAGGAGAACTCACTTAATGAAGTACAAAGCACCGACAAAAGCTATTATTACCGACGCAGGTTTTGCTAGTCGTTTCTTACCGATTACCAAAACAGTCCCTAAAGGAATGCTACCAATCGGCAATCGACCAGTCATCCAACTCGTCATTGAAGAATGTTTAGCTGCAGGAATCAAAGAAATTATCCTCGTCGTCACTCCCGATGGCAAAACAATCTACGAAGATTATTTCAATAACCCTGCCGAAAAAGCTAAAAAACAACTATACTCCCAAGGCAAACAAGATCGCTTCGAATCCGTCGAAAAGGTTCTGAATTTTCCAAAAATCACCATTATCACTCAGGACGCATCCTTGCCTTATGGCAACGGCTCTCCGATTGCTAGCGCTAAAGGCCTCATCGACAAAGACGAAGCTTTCGTTGCCATCTATTCCGACGACGTAGTTTACGGCCCATCCGCCGTCAAAGACCTCGTTGACTCCTTCGAAAAACACCCTGACGCTCGCGCTGTCATTGGTTGTCAGCTCGTTCCTCACGAAGAAATTAAGAAATACGCTGCAGTTGATTACGACGATAAAACCGAAATTCTACGCGGCCTCGTCGAAAAACCAAAACCAGAAGAAGCCGCATCCGATCTAGCTTCTTATGGTCGTTATCTACTCACCCCAGAAATCTTTAGCTACCTCATCCCTGAAAACACTGGTAAAGATAACGAACTTTGGTTGGCGGAAGCCATTGCTAAACTCATCCCAACCAATCAAGTCTACGTTAAGCAGACCAATGGTCTTTGGATGACTACTGGCGACCCAGCCAACTATTCTCTTGCACAAGTCAAATTTATCCTCGATAACGAACCATACGCAGAAGATATTCGCAAATTCATTAATAACAACTAAAGGGAGGCAACAAAATGGACACAGCGGAATGGATAATCGTCTCGATTTTATCCTTAACACTTTTTGTCTTTTTAATCTTAGGTATTTTACTCTTAACCAAACTCCTTGATCTTTCGCGCGATGCAAAGCGCATCATGAAACAAATCGAACGCATGACCAAAAAGGGCAACAATATTGTCAATAAAGCTTCCGATACTGTCGACGACCTTTCCAAAACCGCCACTAGCGCTGCCAAAAGCATGAAAAAGGACGCTACTGCCACTACTGGCGCCGTTAAAGACGCTATCGTCTCTGTTGTTGCTAAAAAATTCAATCTAAACAATGAAAAAGAAACTACATCTAAAGAGTAAATTCGGTCACCTCTTTGGTGCCATCTGCGGCTTTTTCGCCGGTGTTTTTCGCGCCCCTCGCTAATGATTGACTTTTTAAGATGTTTATGCTATAATTAAAGGGTGTACTGGCGAGTGTCAGTCACGCTCTTTAGTTAGTGAACTTTTGTTTGGGAGGGAAACAAATGAGCAACAATCTGTCCGTCAAAGCCCGTCGGCGCCAGGGCATCACCTGGGGCGCCATCATCGCGCTAGTCCTTGCGGTCGCACTTTTAGCATCAACAATGCCTGTTGTCAATGCCAGAGGCGAGACCTTCGACGAAGACTCCTATTACAACGCGGAGATCACCGCAGAACTGCTGTCCGACGACTACCCCGTCTTCGATGAAGACACCGTCAAGGATATCCAAAGGGCACTAAACAAATACCTCAGTAAGCACCTCGATGGTTTCGAAGAACTATCAATTGACGGCAAATTCGGTCCCGCTACGGCTAAAGCTGTCAAAGACTACCAACGTCTCAAAAAAATGACCGTCGATGGTGTTGTCGGGCCTGCCACTGCCAAAGCTCTGGGCGTGTCGATTGATCAGAATGTTTTCTACGCGCCCAGGCTGGCCGATGCTTTCGAAAGATCCAAGAACGGTATGGCCGCTCACCTCAACCTGCGGACTCACCTCCTGGAGATCTATCAGATGGGCAGCTACGGCTGGGAACTTATCGACATCATGACATGCTCCACCGGCAATCAGAAGAAGGGTTATTATACCCCTGTCGGAATCTTCGTTCTCGACGGAGAATCCCACAACGTGATATCCGGTGATGGGTGGGAAGCCGTCGATGCAACCAAAATCGTCTATATCAAAGGCGAGGGAACATTCTTGTTCCATTCGGTCCTGCGGGATCCCAAAACTGGCAAATTCGACAGCAACTCTACGCTTGGTAAGTCTATCACCCACGGCTGCGTCCGGCTTAGTCGCGAAAATGCCACATGGGTAAGAGAGAACCTCACCAAAGGAACCGTCGTTGTCATCGATGACCGGAACTGGGACAACTCTGCCATGATCGGCCAGAATCACTAACAAACAGCGCCGCCCCTACAGAAAAACGAGGGGCGGTTTTCTATTTTATCCCTGTAAATTATTGACAAAATAAGCCGTTTATGCTATAATGAGAGAGTGACTTAGCAATCTCGCTAGGTTAAGCCCCTTAACTCGTTAAGGAAGAACATGAAATGATTGGGAGGGAATCATAATGGAATTCGGAACACCGTACATTGACAAAAATCATGGAATCGACCGGCTATTTACACCTAGTGAGCGTTTTCACGGGCACAACCCATATGAGTGGGGACAGACCGCAAAAATGATCGGCTTTTCACCGAGAAAGGAACTGCGCCGCCGCCACGCTATCGGCTGGTTACAGATCATCGCCACCATTATTGCCATCGTGGCACTCGTACTCGCTTACAACGCGGTCATCAGCAGCGCCCACGCCGAAGAAGACATCTCTTTCCCGTCGTACTGGAAGTATGACACGGATCTGGTAAAACAAGTCCAAAAAGCATTGAATGAAAACGGCGCCGACATCACAGTTGATGGCGACTTCGGCCCCGCAACGGGTCAGGCCGTCAAGGACTTCCAGAAGAAAAACAACCTGCCTATCACTGGCGTCGTCGACGATGACGTCGCTGAGGTCCTGAAGGTCAAGAACTGGCCCAAAGGCACCACGTTGTACTACATGGCTGACCTCGAATCGATCTACGATAAGAGTAAAAGCGAATACGTGTTGTACATCTCCCTCGGGGGGCGCGCACGCACCAGTCACTTTTCTCTCTTCAAGGACGGTATTCTCGTTGCCGAATGCAACTGCATAACTGGTGACGAGAACAAAGGACAATACACTCCCCTTGGCGTACACAGCGTCAGCAAAAAGAGCAAAAGTAGGAATGGCGACGGTTACACCTACTACGACTGCCTCTGGCTCAAGATCAAAGGTAAAAACAGCAATTATGCCGTCCAGAGCTTACTCGATTTCGGAGAAAGAGATATCGGGAATCAAACGCTCGGCTCACACGCATCGAACGGGAGCATTCGTCTCCCATTTGAGTTTGCCAAGTGGCTCAGGAAGAACATCGACGTCGGAACATATGTAATCATCGACGACCGAAACTACCAGCCATCTTCAATCGGCTACAAAAATTATTCCTCAAAATGACTGACCTTAACGCAACCAAAGCGCCCCCTCACGGGGGTGTTTTTCATTTTATCTTCACGCAGTCTTCCCCTACTACCTTGCCAATATCCGCCACTAGCTCATCCGAAGGGTCAACTCTGAACGGCATCTTTAGCGCCTTCTTTTCTTCTTTTTCTTGTAATACTAGAATCACCTCACTCATGCCAAGATTCCTATCGCAAACTCTTTTAATAGCAGATAATGTATCTACATCATCCGGGTTTTTCACTAAAATATATACTTTTTCAGAACGTGTATCCCTAGGTGGCGATACGACTCGCACATATTCAAGCTCCGGCGCAGCTTGCGAACCACCACTAAAGCTCACGCCACCCGCACCACGCTTGGCTCTAGAACCAGATACACCCTCCGAGACTCCTTTAGACCTGCGTCTAAAGTCTGAGGACTCCTTTGGTGGCGCTAACTTTGTTCCTGTTGCTTGGTAGCTTGCCAGCATCTCATCCGAAATTACTTCACAACTATCCATCAGAACTTTCACATCCGGTACAATATTTCCGTTTTTGTCCTTTGCGTTTACCCGACCAATAATCTTCACTACATTGTCTACGACTAATTTTCCACCAAATTCTTCAAACACAGAAGGGAACACAATTATTTCTTGTTCAGAAGTCTTGTTTTCAATCTTTACAAACGCCATCTTCGTGTTTGACTTAGTTAAAATCGTCCTCACGTTCGTAATTATTCCGCCAACCACCACCGTCTTCCCATCATTTTCTTGATTCACCATAGAAAATGGATGCGTTTGCTCATCAAAGAAAAGATCGTATTTATCTAATGGATGTGCGGAAATATAAAGTCCCATCAAATCTCGTTCCCAAAGTAACTGTTCCTTCTCCGTGAACTGTGCCGGTGCCGGCTTTATCTCAACTTCTGGGACCTCCGCAACCGCACCAAATGCACCGAACAAATCTGTCTGCCCCGAAGCGGCGTCTTTTTGCATTTTTGCACCATACGCCTGGATGTTCTCCAAATTATATAAAATGTCACTTCTCGTACCGAATCGATCAAACGCGCCAGTCTTAATTGATGATTCCCACGCCTTCTTATTAAACTTGGTCGAATCAACACGTTTAGCAAAATCACAAACCGACTTAAACGGCCCATTAAGTTTCCGTTCTGGGATCACTTTCTCTTCAACTAAGGCTTTTCCTACCCCCTTAATGCCAGACAATCCAAACCGAATCGTCTTTTCTCCTTTTACAATACCAAAATCACCGAAGCTTTCGTTGATATCCGGCCCTAAAACCTTTAATCCCATACGTTTGCATTCCGCAATTTCAATCGCAAGTCGGTCTGTCCAACGCATATCCGCAGTCATCAGTGCTGCCATATACGCATCTGGGTAATGCGCCTTAAGATAAGCCGTCCAATAGCTTACTAGCCCATAGCAAGCAGCGTGAGATTTATTAAAGCAATAATTTGCAAAATCCAGAAGCTCTCGCCAAAACTCTTCCGCAATCTCTTCAGTCGCACCACCAACTTTCACTGCACCTTCAATAAACTGCGGCTTGACCTTTTTCATGAGATCAATTTTCTTTTTGCCGACCGCTTTCCTCAAAGTGTCCGCCTGGCCACCTGTAAAGCCACACCATTCTCGACTAATCTGCATGAATTGCTCTTGATAAATCATGATACCGTAAGTGCTCTTAAGCGAGTTCTCGAGTCCAGGATGAAGATAGGTAATAGGTTCCTCACCATGTTTGCGTCGAATAAATGAATCAATAAACTGCATTGGTCCAGGACGATACAACGCCACCATAGCGATAATATCTTCAAAATGATCCGCTTTCAAATCTTTCAAATAACGTTTCATACCAGCTGATTCAAGCTGAAATACGCCAGTCGTTTCTGCATTTTGTAGTAATTTATAAGTCTCTGGATCATCTAATGGCACCGAATACATGTCGATGTCGTCATCATAAACCTTCCGAATCATTCTCAACGCGTTATTAATCACTGAAAGGTTTGAAAGACCTAAGAAATCCATCTTGAGGAGCCCCAATTCTTCAATCGTACCCATCGGGAACTGCGCAGCTATCGGGCCCTTTGCCGAAACTTCAAGCGGCACAAACTTCACCAAATCATCCGGCGCAATCACTACACCGCAAGCATGTACGCCGTGCCCACGAATCGTACCTTCAAGTCTTGACGCGAAATCCAACACCTCCTTAGAAGTTGGATTCGTTTCATACTCGTTTTTAAGATCAGGCACATCGCGAATCGCATCCGGCAAATGCACATGATGTCCCATGACTGGATCTGGCACCATCTTCGCCAGACGATCCGCTTCAGCGTACGGCACTTCCAGCACGCGCGCCACATCACGTACCGCGTTCTTCGCCATCATCTTACCAAATGTCGTAATATTGGAAACGCGACCTTTGCCATACTTTTCCGTACAATACTCGATCACCTCATCGCGCCTAGTATCCTGGATATCGGTATCGATATCTGGCATCGAAATACGATCCGGATTCAAAAACCTTTCAAAAAGAAGATCGTATTTCATTGGATCGATCTCGGTAATTCTTAACGCATAAGCCAGTAACGCTCCTGCCGCCGAACCACGTCCAGGCCCATAAACAATCCCTTTTTTCTTTCCCCAGTTGATAAAATCCCAAACGATCAAGAAATAACCGTTATAACCCATCTTATCAACTACTGAAAGCTCATAGTCGATTCTCGGCAACAATTTGTGTGTCTCATCACGTTCCTCATCAATCTTTTCCAAAACTTTTCGACACTCCGCAATTGTCAACTTTGCCGCCTCATCTTCTGTCTTTCCACCATACCTAAACACAAGGCCAGAAAAAACCAATTTATCAAGATAAGTCTTGTCCGTTTCGCCTTCAGGAACTGGAAATTTTGGAATTAGAATCCGTCCCAACTCCAGTTCAACGTTACATCGGTCCGCGATTCTTTTTGTGTTAAGTACTGCCTCCGGACATGTTTTGCCCCACCGCTCAATAATGTCTTCAGGCGGTATTACGTGCAGCTGGAACTCCTTCAAGCTCATCCTGTTCGTGTCAGACAAATTCGACCCAGTACCCACACAAAGCAAAACCTCGTGCGTATCCTGATCCTCATGTTTTAAATAATGCGCGTCGCAGGTCACCACAAGTGGTACGCCAAGCTCTTTTGCATGAGCCATGTGCCACTCATTAATATTCTGCTGTTCTTTCCAATGCGTCGGAGAATCAGGATGTCCATGATCCTGCATTTCCAAATAAAACCTATCCCCATAAACTTTCTTATACCATTTAATTAGCTCTGTGGCTTTTTTCTCATCTCCGGCCCTTAATGCTTCCGAAATCTCCGATCCGGCGCAACCAGAAAGGCAAATGATTCCTTCACTATATTTCTCCATATCAACATGATCAGTACGCGGCTTATAATACTTTCCATTAATCTCCGCGTTACTCATCAAACGACACAGGTTCTCAAAACCTTTATTGTTCATTGCGAGTAGCGTAATATGAAACCGTTGTTTGTCATGCGCAGGATCACGGTCCTCAAGTCGTCTTGCCGCAACATATGCCTCAAGCCCTAAAATTGGCTTAATACCAGCATCCTTGCAAGTCTTATAAAGTTCAACTAAGCCAGACATCGTTCCATGATCAGTTACTGCCACAGCTTCCATACCATGCTCTTTAACAAAATCAACCAGTTCGGGGATTTTTGTCAAACCATCAAGAAGGGAATAGTGCGTGTGATTATGCAGATGTACAAAATCGCTCGGCTTCAATACAATATCTTGTTTTTCCTCCGTAGAATACATAAAAATATTATATCACTTCCAAAGTTCTTATGGTATAATTAATGTAACCATGGAAGAACTATTACGTAATATTTCTAAAAATATCGAAAACAACACGGGTGAAAATGCCCATAGACCCGAAGATCGTCCACCAGAAGAGAAGGACGACGAAGGACCAATAAAAATCGACATCGTTGATTATCAAGACGATAATCACGAGGAAGAGCACGAAGAGCCTGAGCACGAGGATGAAGACCACGAGGAAGAACACGAAGAAGAGTACGATTCTGAGGCCGATTACAAAGAACCGGAAGAAGATAGTGATGACGTAGAAGAAAACTACGAAGACGACCACAACGAAGAAAACGAAGAAGAGCACGAAGAGCCTGAGCACGAGGATGAAGACCACGAGGAAGAACACGAAGAAGAGTACGATTCTGAGGCCGATTACAAAGAACCGGAAGAAGATAGTGATGACGTAGAA
>JAEEGL013587891.1_pt1 | contig 58401 bp, 46 predicted proteins | sample 9134231 | NCBI WGS metagenome assembly JAEEGL01 (sample SAMN16246548, study PRJNA631951) | gut metagenome | biome: gut microbiome; feature: rumen; material: fiber-attached | host: Bos | place: Iran: Karaj | collected 2018-10
GGCCCTCCACCCCAAGTTACGCATCGTGGCGCGAGACAACGTCCTACGCGTCATTGGCGTCGAGGAGCAGACAAGGCTATCGGAACAACACGTGGTAGCCATGCGCCGCCATGTCTATAGGTTCAACCGCATTACCGAAGAAGACATCCTGGCCATCGTCAACGGCGAGAAAACCAAAGATGAGGCCGTGAAGGGCGTGGTGGTTTATAGCATGTCGGGGCGGCCCATCAAGAGCCGTAGCGAAAACCAGCAGAAACTGGTGGACGCTTTCGAGAAAGACGACATGGTATTTGCCGTGGGACCGGCAGGAACGGGCAAGACATACCTGAGCATAGCATTGGCCGTAAGGGCGCTCAAGGAGAAGCAGGCCAAGAAAATCATTCTCAGCCGTCCCGCGGTGGAGGCCGGTGAGAAACTGGGCTTCCTTCCCGGCGACATGAAAGAAAAAATTGACCCCTACCTGCAACCGCTCTACGATGCGCTGGAAGACATGATTCCGGCTGTAAAACTACAGGACATGATGGAGAAGCACGTCATACAGATAGCGCCGCTGGCATTCATGCGCGGACGGACACTGAGCGACGCCGTGGTCATTCTGGATGAAGCGCAAAACACCACACCAGCTCAGCTCCGCATGTTTCTCACGCGAATGGGCTGGAACACGAAGATGATCGTAACGGGCGACATGACGCAAATAGACCTGCCCCACGAGTCGAAGAGCGGACTCAGGGAGGCCATACGGGTGCTGAAGGGCATCGAGGGCATCTCGTTCGTAGAACTGACGAAGAAAGACATCGTGAGACACAAGCTCGTCACCCGCATCGTCAACGCCTACGAGCAATTCGACAAGACGGGCAATTCGGAGAAAGACCAAAAGGCCTAACAAGAAAAAGAAACTATAATTCCACAATAAAATGAAAGCATTGACAAGAACCGACTTCAATTTTGAAGGACAAAAGAGCGTTTACCATGGCAAGGTGCGCGACGTTTACAACATCAACGACGACCTGCTGGTGATGGTGGCCACCGACCGCATTTCGGCCTTCGACGTGGTGCTGCCAAAAGGTATTCCCTACAAGGGACAGGTGCTCAACCAGATAGCAGCCAAGTTCCTTGACACCACCGCCGACATCTGCCCCAACTGGAAACTGGCCACCCCCGACCCCATGGTGACGGTGGGCCTTAAATGTGAGGGCTTCCGCGTGGAAATGATTATAAGAAGCATCCTGACCGGATCGGCTTGGCGCGAATATAAAAACGGATGCCGACAGCTGTGCGGGGTAACTCTGCCCGACGGCATGCGCGAGAACGAACGATTCCCACAACCCATCATCACGCCCACGACAAAGGCCGACGAGGGACACGACATGAACATCTCACGGGAGGAAATCATCAGCCAGGGAATCGTTAGTCGCGAGGACTATGAAGTGATGGAGGACTACACCCGCCGCATTTTTGCACGGGGACAGGAAATAGCCGCACGCCAAGGACTTATACTCGTGGACACGAAATATGAGTTTGGCAAGCGCGACGGAAAAGTATTCCTCATCGACGAAATCCACACACCCGACTCCAGCCGATATTTCTACGCCGACGGCTACGAGGAAAAGCTGGCAAAAGGCGAACCGCAACGGCAACTGTCGAAGGAATTTGTGAGGCAATGGCTCATTGAGCACAACTTCATGAACGAACCAGGCCAGCAGATGCCCGAAATCACCGACGAATACGCCATGTCGGTGAGCGAAAGATACATTGAGCTCTATGAGCACATCACAGGCGAGAAATTCAACAAAGCCGCCTCGGAGGAAGACATTGCCGCGCGCATAGAAAGAAATGTATCACAATGGATTTTACAAAACAAGAAATTTTGAAATAAAAAACTCATCCGTGGTTGTCCGTATTTTAACAAAACAAGATAATATGAAAAAAGCACTCACATTCATCATGGCCCTGCTGGGCCTGAACGTCCACACGGCATGCAGCCAAGGCGCTTTTGAGAACGCGAAAGTCAACGAGTTTGCCACACTCATCGAACAGGAAGACGTGCAACTGGTTGACGTAAGGACACCCGCGGAATTTGCCGAGGGCCACATCGCCGGCGCCGTCAACATCGACGTGAAAGCCAGCGATTTCAAAGAGAAAGCCCTCGCCACCCTCGACAAAGCACGCCCCGTGGCCGTGTATTGCCGTAGCGGCAGAAGGTCGGTGGACGCCGCCAACGTGCTCACCAAAGAAGGCTTCCGGGTGACCAACCTCTTAGGAGGCATCAACGCATGGAAGGAGGAACGGCCCGTGACCACCGACACCACTGAAACCGACCGCTTCAAGACACCCGGCGGCAAGACGGTGGAAGCCCATGCTCTGATGCACGCCTGCGTAAGGATTGTCTTCGACGGTCACGAAATCCAGGTGGACCCGGTAAGGCAACTGGGCCAGCGCACGGTTGACTACAGCACAATGCCCAAGGCCGACTATATCTTCGTAACCCACGAACACGCCGACCATTACGACAAAGAGGCCATCAACATCCTTTCGAACGGGAACACGCAGCTCATCACCAACAAGCGTTGCGCCGACATGGCAGGCTTCGGCACCATTATGGCCAACGGCGACAAGAAAGAACTTGAAACATGGCTGAAGGTGGAGGCCGTGCCGGCATACAACACCACCGAGGGCCGCACACAATTCCACCCGAAAGGCCGTGACAATGGCTATGTGCTCACCCTCGACGGACTACGCATCTACTTTGCCGGCGACACCGAGGACATTCCTGAAATGGCGGAAATAAAGGACATCGACATTGCCTTCTTGCCCTGCAACCAGCCATATACCATGACCGTGGAGCAGGTGGCAAGGGCAGCACGCATCATCAAGCCCAAAGTGCTGTTCCCCTATCACTACGGCAACACCGACGTAAGCTCCCTGCCCGCCCTTCTCAAAGGCGACGGCATCGATGTGAGAATACGCCACTACGAGTAAAACGCCCCGTTCTTTTACAAAAACACTACGGACTTCCAGAACTTTAGGAAATGTCCTGAAAGTTCTGGAAGTCCGTAGTGTTTTGGGGAAACCGAGATGATAAAGCCCCAAAAGTTCATTATTTTGTCAAGATTTTTCATGGTTTTTGGGTTACTCCAAGAAGTTTGGCGGCAAATTGCGGGGGGAAATTTGGCAAATTGAGAGGAGAAAATTGGCAAATCTCTCCCCGAAATTTGCGGTCAAACAGAAGGCAATTTGCAAAGTGCTGAAATTCAACAATTTACAAAATTGCTCAAAAACAGCCAGTTTTGTCAAATATTTTTACCGGTTTTCACCCCGTTCACTACCCGTCTCAAAAATCTGTTTTGAACGTGTGAAAGTTGTATTATGGAATTTTTCTACCCAATTTGGGACAAGCGGCGGGGCGGGCTTTATTCCCAACACTCCAGGTCGTTTTCAAGCTCGGGCAATTGGCAGCGGTGGAAAGTGGGCTCTTTGATGCCGCGGCGTTTCTGACTGCGGTAATCATCGAGCAGGCGGAAGGCATATTTGCCAAGCTGGCAAATGGCGACAAGGTTGCAGGCTGTCAACAAGGCCATGCAGAGGTCGCCGAGATTCCACACCAGCTGAAGGCTGGACAAGGCGCCAAACATCACCATGACGCCCCCGGAAAAGATGCGATAGACGGTCATCACATAGGGATTGGAGGTGATGAAACGGATGTTGGCTTCGCCATAATAGTAATTGCCGATGATGGAGGAAAAGGCGAACAAAAAGATGGCCAAAGCAACGAAAAAGGGGCCGAAAACGCCAACCTCGGCATAAAGTGTCGACTGAGTGAGCGCAATGCCTGTCAGTTCCGGGTTTTGGTAGAGGCCGCTCATGAGAATGATGAATGCCGTACACGAGCATACCAGGAGCGTGTCGGTGAAGACCCCCAACGACTGGATGAGCCCTTGCTTGACGGGATGCGACACAGCTGCGGTGGAAGCCACATTGGGGGCACTGCCCTCTCCCGCCTCATTGCTGAAGAGGCCGCGTTTCACGCCAATCATCATTGTGGCTCCGAGGCTTCCGCCGGCCACCTGTTCCAAACCAAAAGCATCGGCCACAATGACATAGAGCACATGTGGCAGTTTGTCGATATTGGTGACCACCACGAAAAAGGCCAGCAGGAAATAGCCGACAGCCATGACGGGCACCAGCACAGCACTGACGCGGGCAATGCGCTGGATGCCACCGAAAACAATGGACAGGGAAAGAACCACAAGCAACATTCCCATCCATAGGGGCGACAAGCCGAGGACGTGGTTCATGGCCCCGCAGATGGTGTTGCTCTGGATGGAATTGTAGGAAAGGCCAAAAGTGACGGTGATAAGCACGGCGAAAAGTAGCGACATCCATCGGCTATGGAGGCCACGACGGATGTAGTAGGCCGGCCCGCCGATGAACGAGTCGCGGTGTTTTTGCTTGAACAACTGCCCAAGAGTTGACTCCACAAAGGCGGTGGCCGCCCCGATGAGGGCTATCACCCACATCCAGAAGACGGCTCCCGGGCCGCCCACGGCAATGGCGGTGGCCACTCCTGCAAGGTTGCCGGTGCCCACGCGGGTGGCCACCGAAACGGCGAAAGCCTGGAACGACGATACATGGCGGGTGCCTTTGGCCGACGTGGAGGAATCGACCAATAGCCGGAACATCTCGCCCACCATGCGGAACTGGACGCCCTTGGTCTTCAAAGTGAACCACAACCCGCAGGCAATGAGCCCTGCAATGAGGAAATATCCCCAAAGGAAGTCGTTGAGGGTTGTGATAAACTCATTCATTTGGCATCGTTTTTATTGCGGTGGCGCTTGATGACGCTATAGGCATCATAGAGTCCGAGTTCCCCGGCCTTGCTAAGGTCTTCAATGCCTTTCTGCCATTGTCCGTTGAGCAGGTGGCACAGGCCGCGGTTGTACCAAGCTTCGGCAAGTTGTGGCGACAAGGCGATGGCTTTCGTATAGTCGTCGATGGCCACGGCGTAGTTCTTCCGGTTGGCATGGAAAGTGGCGCGGTCGTAAAGGATATAGGGGTTTTGCGGGTTCAGGCGGATTGCCCTTTCATAATCGTCGAGGGTGGTCTGCTGGCGAAGCTTTCCCTCAATGCCCTCGGCCTGGGCAAATTGTCCGGCAAGGGTGCGGCAGGCGGCACGTTGCCAGTAGGCCACGGAAGAGGTGCTGTCGGTCTGGCAATAGGCGGAGAGGTCGTTGATGGCGGCATCGTAATCCTGAACCACGGTATAGGCCACCGCCCTGAGCACCATGAGATGCTTGGAAGCGGCAAAATCGGAAGCGCCGTCGATCAGCGTGGTCAACGAATCGATGGTATGGAAAAAATGGCTGGCCTCGTCTTCGGTAAGGGGGGCGACAGAACAGGAAATGGCAATGTGCGGGCCCTGCGTGGCGTGGTTGAGCTGCTCCACCTGGGTGTCGAAGGCTTTCAACGACGACAGCTGGTTGGCCTGCTCGCGGAAAGTCAGGATGTAAAGGGGCATGAAAGTGTCTTCCACGGCGCGGTTCTGCACTTTTCCCCTATAGGCACTGTTGTATTCGTGCTCCACCACGGGCTCGTCTTCCTCTACAAGCTGGTTGTACTTGTCGAGGTCGATGTCGCTCAGTTTCCTCACCTCCTTGCGTTTGTTCTTGCTCCAACGGGGCTGTATGCCTATGTGCTTGTCCATCTGGGCTTTGAAAATTCTGAACTCGTCGAGCTCAGCCTGGTTGACCATGCCCAGGCGACGGTAGCATTGAGCGCGCAGCTGCAGTCCGGCCCAGAAGTTTGGGAACTGGTCGATGACGGTGGAAAGGTCGCGTATGGCTCCGCGCATGTCGCCGGTGCGTTCCAGAAGGAGCGCCCTGTTATAGACTGCCATGATGTTCTGAGGCTCGCGGCTGATGATGAAGTCAAAGTCGTCTATGGCGCGGTTGTCGTCGCCCACCTGCACACGAAGTTGTCCGCGGTTATAGTGGGCGAGGAAGTTGTCGGCGTCAAGTTCAATGGCCTTGTCATAGTCGGCCAATGCCCCGCGCAGGTTGTTGAAATTGTAGCGGGCCATGGCGCGGTTGACGTAGTTCGAAACCACGGTGGGCCTCAGGCGAATGGCTTCGGTGAGCTGTTTGTCGGCGTCGCGCCATTTCTTCTTGTTAAGGCTCATCATGGCGCGCACCGTCCACGCCTCGGCATCGTAAGGGTCAAGCTCAAGGCTTTTGTCAAGGAAATGCTCAGCCTGGGCGGTGTCTTTCTGTTGAAGGCACACTTCGCACTTCAGCTGGTACACCTTGGCGCTCTTGCTCCACCTCGTCATCATGGAGTCGAGCTCCAGGTTGGCCTGGTCGTAGTCCTTTCCGTTCAAGCGGCAAAGGGCGCGGTTGTACCAATAGCCCTGGTTGGTGGGGTCTTCGCGGATGGCACTGGTATAGTCGTCGGCAGCAACATCATATTTCTGCTGCCGGATGCGGCAAATGCCGCGGAGGTCGTAGAGATTGGAAATATAGGGATTCAGGCGGATGGCTTCGTCGCAGTCCATCTCGGCCCCGACGAAGTCGTCGAGGTAGAATTTTGCCACGGCACGGTAAAACCACGGCTCATAAAGGTAAGGTTTGGCGTGGATGGCCTGATTGAAATATTGCATGGAGAGCACATAGTCTTCATAGTACAAGGCACTGCGCCCGGCCATCAGGACGCGGTCGATATTGTATTGCGCAAAAGAACTGGCGGGGGAAAACGCCAGCAGGAAAAAAAGAAAAAGATGAAAGAAAGCCGTCCCCGATACCTTCACAGCCCATTTCGGGGCTCCTCGCCAAAGGAGGGGAGTTCCGCCGCCATACATCCTCCCCCCAGGGGGATGAGAAGTGGACTGCGGGGTGACAGGGGGGCTTTTTCTCATTTCTTCGGCGGTTTGGTCCGATAGGAGCAATGGTATCTGCCTAAAGTAAGGTTTTTCAGCTTATTCTTGATGAGTTGTCGGCGCAAGGGCGAGATGTGGTCAATGAACAGGTGGGCGTCGAGGTGGTCGAACTCATGTTGCATCACCCTTGCCAAATAGCCTTCCACCCATTCATCGTGCGGGTTTCGCTCCTGGTCCTCATACTTCACATGGATGCGCGTGGGGCGTGTCACCTTTTCGTGAATACCGGGCAACGACAGGCAGCCCTCTTCCGTTGAGTCGGTGACGGTGTCGTCGGCCTCGATGATGTGGGGATTGATGAATGCCTTGCGGAAACCCGCATATTCGGGAAGGTCTTCACTAAGGACATTCAGGTCGATGACAACCACGCGCTCATTGAGTCCTATCTGAGGAGCGGCAAGACCGATGCCCTCGGAGGCATCGAGCGTTTCAAACATATTGGCTATCAACTGGTCCAGCTGGGCGTAGTCCTTCGGAATGTCCTGTGAAACTTTGCGCAGCACCGGCTGCCCATAAATATAAATAGGTAAAATCACTGAGGATAAGTTCTTTTGTTTGTTTTACAAAAAAAAAGTAAGTTATTATTGTTGCGGATGGAGTCGCCTGCTTTCAAGGTAGCTCTGCAAGATAATAGTGGCACTGATTTCATCGACCAGTGCCTTGTCTTGCCTTGCCTTTTTCCTGAGTCCCCCTTCCAACATAGCCTGATGGGCCAGCACCGACGTGTAGCGCTCATCAACATATTGCACGGGAATGTCGGGAAAGGCCTTTTTCCACCTGTTGACAAACTGCTCCACGCGGTTAAGGTTTTCGCTGGGCAGTCCGTTTGTCTGCATGGGTTTTCCCACAACAATCATCTCCACGTCTTCCTTGTCAACATACGACTTGAGGAAGTCGAAGAGCTGTGACGTAGAAACGGTTACCAACCCATTGGCAATGATTTGCAATGGGTCGGTAACTGCTATTCCAGTACGCCGTTTTCCGTAGTCTATCGACAATATCCGAGCCAACGGCAAAGAAGTTTATCGCTGATTAAAGAGCAGCCATGCGCCCTTGTACTGCGAGCTGAGCGAGTCTCTGCTCCTCACGGCGCTGGCCTTGTCGTCGAAGGTAGTGGCCACGACACGATACTTCTGGTTGCCACTGTTATAGGCAATCTGTGCGGGATAACCGGCATTGCGCACTTGCTGGCAGAAGTTCTCGGCATTGGTCTTGCTGGCGAAGGAGCCCACCACCACGCTGTATTTCTTCAGGCCTGCACCATCCACGACGGTAATCGTTTCGGGCGTCACCGACACGTTGTCGTAGTTGTCGGTCACAATGGTCTCCGTGCCCGGAGTGGTAGTGACGGGAGCCACGACAGGCTGCGTTTCCGTTGTCGTCTGCATGGTCTGTGCAGCTTCCTGGGCCTTTGCTTTTTCGTATGCCTTACGATAGGCACTTTCCTTTGAGCCACAGCTGGTGAAAGCCAAGGCTACAGCCAGGCTTGCGCACACTAAAATGTACTTTTTCATACGTTTTGATATGTTTAAAATGAAACTTAAATTGCAAAATGATGTGCGAAATTACACAAATTCGGGGAATAAATAAGGAAAGAAGTACCTAAAGTTTGTTAAATGTAAGGTTATAATGAGTTTTTAACAAAAAATGACGGTTCTTTTTTCGCTTTTTCACATAAAATGACTACATTTGCGAATGAAATCATTCATTATTATTCATTTAAACAAACAAGAATTATGAAAACATTAGGTTACATCGGCGCATTCCTTGGCGGTGCCATCGCAGGCGCAGCTCTCGGCCTTTTGCTGGCTCCCGAAAAAGGAACCGACACACGTGAGAAAATCACCGACGCCATCGACGACTTCTGCAAGAAGCACAACATCAACCTCTCGAAAAAGGAGATTGGCGACCTGGCCGACGACATTAAGGAAACTGTTGAAGACGTTATCGACTGATGAAACATCTGCCGGCTCACCCTTAGGCAGACCGTAACAAAGGCTTCAATATGTTTTCAAGCGACCAGAACATTGAAACCATTGGGCAGCTCGTTGAGTTGTTCAAGCATTACATCGGGCTGCAGAACGAATATCTGCGGCTCGATGTCATTGAGAAAGTGGTAAGGCTGATAACGTCACTTATCATTGCCGCGGTCACCCTTCTCCTCATTCTCATTATTTTCATTTATCTGTCCTTTGCCGCCGCCTACGCCTTGGCACCACTTGTTGGCCATCCCGTGGCATTCCTTATTGTTGCGGCATTCTATATCATTGTGTTCTTGCTATTCCTGGCATTCCGGAAATCGTGGGTGGAAAAGCCCTTGGTAAGGTTTCTGGCCAGTTTGCTGATGGATTAAATTTACCGACACCAAAATGTTAAAAAGATGTTAACTGAAGAAAACGACATTCGCCCCACCTACGACACCCTGCGGGCCATCAGCGACCGCAAGGCACAGTTGCTCAAGGAAATACGCAAAGACAGCAAGCAGATAAACACTTTGCGCCAGCAACTGTTTTCCAAGCCCACCGCCCTCACCCACAGCCGGAAGCGCAAAATGGGCCTACAAAGCATGATGAGCACCGGAGCGGGTGTGCTCGACGGCCTCATCCTCGTATGGAAACTTTACCGCAAATTCAAGAAATAGACTCTTTTTCCCCAGACCACTATCAAGGCAAGTCCACCACCTGGCCGTCGTAGGCAAGTTGTATGTTCTGAGGCAATAGGCGGTTGACCTCTTCGTGCAGACCAATGTCGTGGCACGAATGGATGAGCCATGTCTGCCGTGCGCCAACTCTCTGGGCAAAGGCCACGGCGTCGGCAACGTCCTGATGGGCGTGGTGCGTGGGGTAAAAGCGCAAGGCATTGACCACAAGTGTGTCAACATTCTGCAGGAAGGCGAACTCGCTTTCCTCAATGGTTTTCATGTCGGTGATGTAGGCCAGCGGCCCTATCCTGAACGCGGTGATGGGTTTCCGCCCGTGATAGACCACGAAGGGCACCACCTGTAACTCGTTCACTTGCAGCGGCCTATAGTGCGTAAGCCGGTTGAGGTGGATGGCAGGAACGCCAGGATAACGCTTTTCGGCAAAACAATAAGGCACGGTGTGCATCAGTCCGTCGCAAGTGTCATTGTCGGCATAGACATTGATTTCACCGAACTGGCAGAAAGGGCGAAGGTCGTCGATGCCGCCCACATGGTCGTAGTGGATGTGGGTAAGCAGCACGGCGTCGATCTTCCGGAACTCCTGTGCCAGCATCTGTTGCCTGAAGTCGGGACCCGTGTCAATGAGCAGGCGCGTATGGTCGGTTTCCACCATGGCCGAGCAGCGCAGGCGCTTGTCGTGAGGGTCGTTACTGCGACACACCTTACACGAGCAGCCTATGGTGGGCACGCCCACCGAGGTTCCTGTTCCAAGAAAAGTCAGTTTCATATCACGTTGACTTCGGGCTTTATCTCAATGCCGAACTTGCGTTTCACGTCGGCCCTGACGGCATTGCAGAGCTCAACAATTTCTGCGCCGGTGGCCCCGCCGAGGTTGACCAACACCAGCGCCTGCTTGTGGTGAACGCCTGCACGCCCCAGGCTTTTGCCTTTCCACCCGCATTGCTCAATCATCCACCCGGCAGGAATTTTCTCATGGTCCTCATCAATGGTATAATGGGGCATCTGCGGATATTGTGCCACGAGTGCGTCGAAAACATGGCGCTCCACCACGGGGTTCATGAAGAAGCTGCCGGCATTGCCCTGCTCGCGGGGGTCGGGCAGTTTGGCGCGGCGGATGTCGATGATGGCCTGCCGAAGCTCGGAAGCGGTGGGCGCGGCAATGCCCCGGTGTTCCAGCTCCTGGCGGATGTCGCCGTAGGCCAGGCTTGGCTGAAAGGATTTGTCGAGCCTGTAAGTAACGTGGGTGATGAGGAACTGCTGCTTCCATTCATGTTTGAAGCGGCTTTCGCGATAGCCATAGTGACATTCGTGGGGAAGAATCTTCCTCTTTTCGCCCGACGCCACTTCAATGGCCTCAATCTCAGCGACAAACTGGCAGACCTCGGCGCCGTAGGCCCCGATATTTTGCACTACCGACGCTCCCACGTCGCCGGGAATTAACGACAGGTTGGCCAGGTTGGGCAGTCCTTTCTCCACCGTTCCGGCCACTACGTCGTCCCATGTTTCACCGCTCCCACACCGCACCATCCACGCATTTTCATCCTCCGAAAACGCGATGCCGCGAATGTCTGAACGCACCACGGTGCCCTCATAGTCGCGGGTGAGCAGCAGGTTGCTGCCGCCCCCTATTATTAAATAAGATGTGGGATTGTGGCGCAAAATGGCCGCCACCTGTCGCGCCTCTTCCTCGTTGCCATATTCAAGGAAGCGGCTACACCGTGCGTCGATGCCGAAGGTGTTGTGCCCGAGCAGGCTATAGTTTGTTTCGTTTTTCACGATTTGCGATTTACAATTTAACAACAAACGATTTACTGTTATGGTTGATGATGTAGCGATTAAAAAGCAAGTAAATCGTAAAAATATAGTTTATTCTTTCAGCCCCACCAGCTTCCACGCTCCATCCATCTGCTTGAATGTGAGCTGCATTTCCTGTCCGCTGGCAATGCCTCGGAGCAGGAAAATTTTCTGGTGCCCCGCCTTTCCGCGCTCGCCATACACGGTGTTGTAGATGACGCCCTGGGGCAGCTCTCCCGGCTGGAAGTCCTCCCACTGGGCAGGAGTGATTTCGCCTTGTAGCTCTTCGCTGTCGTCGTCGGGATTGGGCCCCGAGAACGCAATGGTTTCGGCAAGGCTTTCGGCCTGAAAGGCGGAGTCGGTGGAGAATTTCTCATAAAAGGTGAGGAACGAGCCGTTGGGATTGCTGCCCATCACGCTGTTTTCCACCGAGGTGAGCATCCACTGGCCTTCCATCCTGTTGAAATGGAAAGACCTGACGACGTTCTTGTCGAGGAAGATTTTTTCCACCACCACATGGCTGACGGCGGTGTCCTTGGCCTGCTCCTGCTGCTTGTAGTTGTCGAGAATGAGCGTGCAGAAGCCCTGCGGCATGTATAGCTGCTCCATGTACCACTGCTTTCGCTGCACAACCTTCACCTTGCCCGCCGTTATCTCTTTCAGCGGCCATTGTATTCTGGAAAGCTGGTGCTTGCGATTGTGGCAAAACACATAGATGAAATCGTCGAACAACTCGTCGGCCGCCTTGGGAACGGGCTGCTCTTCAATGATTTGCGCCAATGTGTCGGCCACAAAGAGCGTGTCGGAGTCGGCGGGTGCCGCTGCGGGTGCTTCTTCGGTTGCAGGCTTCTTTTCCTTACAACTCTCTGCAAAAAGAATCATGCCGGCGCACATTGCCAGCACCGCATAAATCCCTTTTCTCATACTACAAAAACCATTTAATATAGGTAATACCTCTCAAATCATGGGCAAAGGTACAAATAAAAGTTGAAAAAAGGAACGGTGAAAAGGTGAAAAATTTAATGAATGGGTGAAAAAACGAATTTACGGTTTTACGGAGCGGATGGCAGATGCCGAAATCGCAGTTGGTATCAAGAACAATGCGCCTCATAGCCATAAGGAGTGCGCATGTGCTCTGCGCCCCATTGCTCGATAGTATCAGCATTGATAACTCCCTCGTCCCACAGCGTGTCGATGGCTTTCTGGGCCTTCTGCGCAAAATAATGGGCCAGAAGATCCTTAAATTCGTTCAATTCAGCTTCCGAACTTATAGAGTTCAGGGCATTCAACAGTTCCAGTTGTGCCATTTGTGAGTAACTCATATTCGTCTTTATTAGATATCGACTGCAAATATAAAGATATTTTTTCGAGATTATAAGCATATTAAGATAAAAAAAGTGGGCAAACGGCCTCGGGAAAAGCAATTTGCGCGATGTAAAGTGTTGTTTTGGCGGTAGATATGCCTTGTTTCGGCGACACACAGATGCCGCCCTTTGTTCTTTTGCTTACAAGCAAAAAGGCTTTCGCTTATAAGCAAAAGAGTTTTCGGCTTCAAGCAAAAGGCCTTGCGCTTATAAGCAAAAACCTTTCGCGAAAAAAACTTATATCATGGTGTATATAAATGTGCCGCCCAGTTTTGTGCGCAACAACCGGGGTGATGGCTCCTGGCACCACCGGTCAAGCGTTTTGCGGGCTGAATGATAAGTAAGGCCACTGAAACGCATGAAGTTCCGCACGTCGGCATAGCCACCCATGGCTTCGATGGTGTTCTGAAGGGCACGCTCCAAATGTGTCGTATCGGCAGAAAGTCTTTGTGTATCAGGATTATTAAGAGGTCGGAAACCATTGGTCCATTGTTCCACTCGCTCAACAAACTCCTTGGTGGGCGTGAAGTCAATGCCTTGAAGTTCCACGTCGGAAGGCCCCACGACGTCGGCGGTGGTTTTCTCGCTTCGCAAACCAATCTTGGGAGCAAAAGAACCGAAAGGCGTTTCCACGCGGTCGCCTTCTCCCAGCCATATCTTCGTGGCTTCCATGAAAATGCCCAGGGCACGCAACATCTCGCCCGGGCGCATGGCATAGTGCTTGGAGCAGTATTCGTCAAAATCTTCGGGGGTGCGCTTATGAAGGGCAAAAGGCCGCACATAAACATAGTTGTTGCCCGCCTTGTCTTTCAGAGGCGCGGGATGTACCTCGAACAGCATTCCATCTTCTTTTCGTGGCATAATGAAAAACAAAATCAGGACTCTTTGTCGGCGATGCGCATCGACATTTTGCCGTCGTAGGTGATGGAAACTTCCACCTCGTAGCTGCTGTAGCTGTCGGGAACGGCCAAGATGGCATCGTACACGATGACCGCATTGTCGGAACGGAGGAAGACGAGGTCGCTGAGCACGCTCTGCCGCAGGAACTCCTCGGGCACCAGCTTCTTGAAGTCCTCGCGGTGGAAGTCATGCTGGTAGAGGCGTGCCTTGCCGTGGAAGAGGCTGAACCTGATGGAATTATCATAATAGACGTTCTCCACCTCCACGCCGTCGTCGTTGATGGCGGGCTTCACGACCTTCTGGCGCGTGGGGTTCACCTGCACATAGCAATGGTAGCGCTCGTTGGCACTGAAGATGACGGTGTCGCGCTTGATGGTCTGGCGCTGGTTGATGGCCACCGCCGGGCGCTGCTCGAAATATTGCACATCGTCGGGATTTTCGCTTTTCACGAGCTTCACCACGTCGTCGCTCTGGTTCTTGAACTGGAAATTGTGCTCCGTGTGAAGCACGATGGGGTACTTGGCACTGAGGGAGCCCTCTATGCACAAGGTGTCGCCGATGACCTTGAAGGTGGCGGGCTGGCTGGTCGTATCGGGAAAGAAAATGGAGTCGCCGGAAAAACGGAAAGAGGGCTCTTCGTCCTCAGAGTCAAGCCAAATGCCTTGCAGCATCTTCTTGGCCAGGGCGTCTTCGCGAGGGGAAGAAGGGGGCTGGTTGTTTCCCGAGGTACACGCTGCCACAAGGAAAACAAGCCATAAAAACCGGTAGAGAGATTTCCGATACATGGGCAGAAACTTTTTCGTTTGCAAATATAACAATAATTATTGGAAGTTCGCATATCTTCAACCTTTTTTTAAGTTTTAGGAAGAAATTTTTGGCCGTTACAAGTAAAAAACGTAATTTTGCATCGTGAACAAGTTAGAAAGACATATAGAAATTTTATTGCTCAACAACGATTGTGTTGTGGTGCCTGACCTTGGGGGCTTTACCGCCCAGCATGTTGACGCGCGGTATGACGACAACGACTCGCAATTCCTGCCGCCCGTGCGCACACTGGGTTTCAACACCAAGCTGAGGCACAACGACAGCTTGCTGGCACAATCGTTTGTGGAAGCCTACGACATCAGTTACCCCGAAGCCGTGCAATGCATAGAGGAAGAGGTGGCGCAGATAAAGCAAACCATTGAGAATGAGGGCTCCTACGAGCTGAACGGCATAGGAAACCTGTCGGTCAACAAAGACGGCAATTATGTTTTCACGCCTTTTGAGTCGGGCATTCTAACGCCCGAACTCTATGGCCTCTCCTGCTACGAGATGCGGCCTTTGGAGAAGTTGCGTATCAACACCACCGACGCCCACAGGCATCATGTCGCAAGCAATGCCGAGATGAACGGCCTTGAGAACGACAAGGGCAAGACCATCAGCATACGGGTAAGCGTGTTAAGAAACGCCATTGCCATTGCCGCTGCCGTGGCCGCTTTCTTCCTCATCACCACACCGCTGGGCAACGAGTCGCAACAAGAGCTCACCGTGAGCCGTGCCGACTGGATGGCCATCAGCAAACTCATTCCGCAGGCCACCGACGACCACAAGGCAACGTCTTTTGGCGAGGAGGAAAAGAAAGTTGTTGAAGTGAAAAAAGAAACGGTGGCCGAGAAACCGGCAGCACCCATTGTTGCCAAAGAAGAAAAGACGGGCGGCAAATGGAGCATCGTGCTGGCCAGCGGCGTGCAGGTGGCAGGGGCTGAATACTTAATCAACACCCTGAAAAAAGGGAATATGCCCGAAGGCCGCATCTACGAGAAGAAAGGCATGTCGCGCAAGGTGGTCTATGGCCATTACGACAATGAAGAGCAGGCCAACAAAGCGTTGGCACAGCTTCGCGGCCAGTCGGAACACTTCAAGTACTCATGGGTGATTGAGGTGAAAGAATGAAAAGAGTGAGATGTCCCAAATGTGACGGTTTCATCACATTTGACGAAAAGCAATATCAGGAAGGCCAGAGCCTTATCTTTGCCTGCCCCGATTGCGGCAAGCAGTTCAGCATAAGGATGGGTGTGTCGAAACTCCGTAATCGCCGTAAAGAGGAAAACCCAGAAGACGTTTTTGAGGATAAGGGATTTGGAGAAATCATAGTGATAGAGAATGTCTTTCACTATAAACAGGTGATTCCCTTGCAGATGGGCGACAACGTGATAGGCCGTTACCAAAAGGGCAACCCCATCAACACGCCCATTGAAACCGTTGACCCCAGCGTTGATAACACGCATTGCGTCATCAACGTGAGCCGCGACAAGAAGGGGAAACTGAAATATGTGCTGCGCGACGGCCCGAGCAACACGGGAACCTTTGTGAACAACGAAATCCTCGGTGACCGCGAGCGCCGCATCATTTACGACGGCAGCCTTTTCACCATCGGGGCCACCAGCATTATTCTTAGAGGAGGGGAGGAAAGTAAAAGTGAAAAGTGAAAAGACTTTTCACTAAATCATTATCTCAGCCACAGCTCGTCACCGACACGAAGTTGGTAGTCGGGCTTCAGTTTGTTGAGTTTATAAAGGCTTTTCAGGCGCATGCCATAGTATTGTGCTATGCTATACATGCTGTCGCCGGCTTTCACGCGGTGCGTCCTTCCCTCATAGGCCACGTCGGCTTTCTTCTGCTTCTTTTTCAGCCATACGAACTCGTTTTCCACAAGCGGGCTGTCGTAGTCGCGCTCATTGTACTTAGCAATTTTCTTTCCGCTGATGCCTATTTCCTCGCCTATCGACTTAAAGGTGTCACCCTTGCGAGCCTGCAAGAAATAGTTTTTGTTGTAGATGTGAATGGAATGCAGCTGGCCGTCGCTCGATTCCGCCGTGCGCTTTCCTGAGTTTCCGGCCATGAACTTGTCGTATTTCTTGGCGTTGTCATATTCATAGAGCTTGTAGAGTTCTATGAGGTTGATGAGTTTCTGAGGATATTGCGGGTTGGTGGCATAACCAGCGGCTTTCAGGCCTTTTGCCCATCCCTTGTAGTCGGTGATGTCGAGCTTGAAGAGTTCCTTGTAGCGTTTGTTGCCAGTAAGGAACTTGCTATGGTCTTCAAAACTCTGCTTCGCATTGTCGTATGCCCTGAAACATTCGCCCTTGGCATCGTCGTCGAAATAAACCGTCCGGCCTGTCCAGCCGTGGCATTTTATGCCGAAATGGTTGTTGCCTTCCTTTGCGAGGCGGCTCTGCCCTGCCCCACTTTCAAAAATGCCCTGTGCCAGCGTGATGCTGGCGGGCACCTTGTGGTGCAACATCTCCTCGATGGCGAGGTCGCGATACTGGTCAATATATGTCTGGTAACGGTTATTCCACGTCATCTGCTGGGCTGTGGAACCGAGCGAAAGACTGAGCAGAAAACCGACAACAAGGGATTTTTTCATAAATGAGAAATGAGAAATAAGAAATGATAAGGAGTGAGGCTTTAATTCATGAGCCACATGACGGCGAGGCCGGCCAGCCACGACACAACGACCACCCATCCCACTTTTTTAAAGAACCACCCCACATGGATGTGTTCCATCTTCATGAGTGCCAGCCCGCTGGCACTTCCCAACATGAGCATGCTGCCGCCCACCTGTGTGCTGTAGGCAATGACTTTCCAATATTCATGGTTTTCGGCGAGCGAGGGAAACAAGGAGAAAAAGCTCACCGAGGAGGCAAAGGTGTCGAGCACGCTGCTGGCGGCCCCTGCCAGGAATCCTAAAATCCAGATATTGTGAACGTGCTTGTCGCAGAGGTGTGCCAGCCATGCTATGGCTCCCGTTTCCTGCACCACGCCGACGGCGAGAATGATGCCCATGACAAAGAGCATGAGCTGCAAGATGCCGTATTGCAACACGCGGGGTGTGCGCCGTTGTATCATTTGGTCAACGTTCATGAGTTTTCGGTTCATCACCTCGTTCACCACCCACAGCACGGCGAGCACGCACAGTGCGCCGAGGAATGGGCTGAGCTTCGTAATGTTGTGGAAGGAGGGAATAAACCACAGGCCGCCTATTCCCACAATGAGCATGAGCAGTCGTTGCCACACATTGAGGTTGGTGTCGTCGCCGCGATAGGGCATCGACGTCCACTGCGAGTCAATATGTACGGGCAGCGACCTCGACAGCCACCATGTTGGCAATACCCACGACAGCAGGCAGGGAATGGCCAGCGACAGCGAATAGTTGGTGGCGCTTACGGCACCGTTGTTCCAAAGGAAAAGTCCCGTGGGGTCGCCAATCACGGTGAGTGCCCCTCCGCTGTTGGCGGCGATGAGGATGGCTGAGCCATAGACCATTCGCAGGCGCCGTGTGGGCACTATGCTGTGCATGGTGACCAGCATCATTGTCGTGACGGTGAGGTTGTCGAGATTTGCCGACACCACGAACGTCATCACCGAGACGAGCACGAGCAGCTTGCGGCTGTTGCGTGTGCGCATCCACTGTCGGAAGAAGTCGAAACACCCGTTGTTGTCGAGAATCTCTACAATGGTCATTGTTGCCAGCAGGAAGAGCACGAGCTCGGCGCCCTTGCCCACATATTTCAGGAAGATATTCTGCGCTATGTAGTGCTTAACTGCGGTGCTGGTGGGCACGGCGCCACCCAGGAAGTCGATGTATTCCCCCTGGTGCTGGCTGTTCACGAAGTCGCTGCCGTAGCAGATGTAGAGCACCCACCCCACGGCAGCCGCGAAGATGGCCACGGCAGCCTTGTTCACCTTCGTAAGGTTGCTGGTGGAAATAAGGAAGAAGCCTCCCAGCAGTATGCAAACAATGATGAGGGTCATATAATTTTATTATATATGAGTTAGGAGTTAAGAATTAGGAGATGGGAACAACTCATAACTCAAATACAATTATTTATTCGGCACCACGGCGAAGAAGGTGAGGTTCTCCGTGCCCTTGTTCATGAGCGTGTGGCACTGGCCGTCGGCGCAGTAGTGCACCTGCCCGGGCAACACCGTTTCCTCCTTGCCTTCCCAGATGTATGTGGCAATGCCCGAAAGGATGTACATCACCTCGGCACTTCCCTCGTGCCTGTGCAGTCCGATGGAGCAGCCGGGCTCCAGTGTGCCGTGCATGATTTTAACATGGCTGTCGGTATAGTGGCGCATGATGAAATGCCCCTCGCCGTCCTTGAATTTCGGCAGGTCGCAACGCTCTGCCTGAGTGAAATCTATTTTCATAAATGCAGAAATCCCAACAAGCCCCCTCTCATTCGCCGACGCGATGAGAGGGGGGCTGTTTCTATGAGTTTATTTAATTAAAGTAATACTTCAGTCCAATCTGCAGCTTCCAGCAATTGGTGTAGCTGTCGAGTTTCTCATACGACTTGTTGAGGAACTGTCCGTCGCGCTTATACATAGAGAATACGGGGTTGTTGGAGGCATCGCGGCCCTCGTACTTGAGTATGCGCCCGTTGTTCGAGATGTTGGAGCTCTTGGGGATTCCCCAGCTGGAGTTGATGAGGTTGCCAATGTTCACGAAGTCGAAGATGGCCTGCATCTTATGGTTGGTGGCTCCCACGCGGAACTGGAAGTCGGTGGTGAAGCGCATGTCCACGCGGTGCAGCCATGGTGTCCTGGCGGCGTAAGCCTCGGCATATTCTCCGCGATGGCTGTTCAAATAGTCATCCTGCGACACGAACTGCCAGAACGCCACGCGGTCTTCTTCCGTCTTGAACTTTATCTCGCTGTCGTTGGCGGGAATGTACATCAAGTCGTAGGCCAGCCCGTCGCCGTTCATGTCGTTGGTGTACATATAGCTGTTGCTGTAGGCCGAATATCCCTTGTAGAACAGGTTGAGGTTGGCACCGCGCACAAATCCGTTCCTGCTGATGGGAATGTAGTAATTGATGGATGCAATGACCTGGTCGGGAGTCACATACTGCGAGCGCTGGGTGGTGCAGAGGTTGGGCCCGTTCACCGAGATAACACCCTGCCAAGCCGACACGGGGTCGCTGCCGGGCATGCCCGAAATCTCCTTCTGCTCGGTGTGCGTATAGGCAGCCATGAGCTTCAGGTTGTCAAGAGGCTCGGCATTCAGCGTCACATTGTAGATGTAACCGTAGCCCCTCGACGTGTTCTTCAGCACCACGGCGTTCTTTCCGCCCACATAGTAGAGGTCCTTGGGATAGATGAAGCGGTTGTCGGCGCCGTTGAAGCGCTCCCACTGGCTGGTGTCGTTGTCCTTCAGGTTCACGTTGTCAATATACACGGCGTTGATGTTCTGGTTGTAAATGAACTCGGCGGTGGCCACGAAGGGGAAGCTGACGGGCAGCTGCCAGTCGAGGGCCAGCGAGGTCTTCCATATCTGCGGCATCTTGAAGTCGCGGTCCACGCCCGAAATCTTTGCGCCAGCCGTGTGGTTGTTGTTGGTGGTGGGCACGTTGAAGTAGTCCATCAGCTCCTTCACGCCATACATTTTCCCAGCCAGCCCAGCCAGCTTTTCGTTCACGCCGACCACCTTTCCCGTGCCGTCGTAGAAGGTGCTTGCGGTGTAGGTTGTCTGGAAGATGGCGGCATTCTGCGGCATGTTGGTAAAGAACACCAGTGGCAGTCGCCCTGTGAAGATGCCCGTTCCTCCGCGCAGCTTGAGCGTCTTGTCGCCGAAGACATCCCATGTGAATCCCACCCTTGGCGAGAACTGCCAAGCCGACTTTGGCCATCGTCCGGTGTCAACGTTCACTCCTCCGAAGTCGAGGGCATAGATGGCGGTGTTGCGCTCCACGTCCTTGTTGTTGAAAATCATGTTGTCGGCCCTCACGCCGTAGGTGAGCTTGAAGTTGTCGGCCATGGTCCACTCGTCCTGCGCGTAGAAGCCTATCTGGTTGAAGCGCACGGCGCTGGTTGGGCTGTCGTTGCCGTTGAAGCCATAGCTGAAGGCCACCGACTCGGGCGCTGCTCCTGCCAGCAGGTCGTCCACGCTGCGGAAGCGGTAGTAGCCCGTTCCCTCGCGTATGTAACTGTTGTCGGCATACTGGTGCTCAAAGCGTGCACCGGCCGTCAGGCGGTGTGCACCGGCGTAGTAGGTGAAGTTGTCGGTGATGCTGGTCACCTTGTTCGTCACGCCGTTGTGGAACGAGAACAGCTCGTAGCCGGCGCTGATATAGGGCTCCTTGATCTGCGAGCCGTCGTCGTTCAGTCCGGCCATGATGTCGATAAACGGAAACTCCTTCGAGTCGCTGCCGCGGGTATCGTCGATGTTGGTGTAGGTAGCCAGCAGCTGGTTGGATGCCTTCGCGCCGAAACGGCTGTTCAGGTCGAACGACAGCGACCACACGTTGTTCTTGAAGTAGTAGAGGCTGTTGGCAAAGGCCATCGACTTCGGGCCTATGCGGTTGTCGCTCAGGCGGCCGTTGCTACCCACCTCCCAGTCGCCGCTGTTGCCGTTGCACACGCGCCAGTCGGTGTTCTTCGTGTTGTTGTAGCGCAGGGCCAGATGGTGGTCGTCGGTGATGTTCCAGTCCAGGCGGGCCAGCAGCTTCGTGTTGTCGTCCTCGGCGGGGAAGTCGGTCCATGAGCCGGTGTCGTAGCCGTACTGGCTCTTCAGGTATTCGCTCACGCGCGCCATGTCGGAACCGAGGGCACGGCTCACCATGCCGCCGGCGGTCTCACCGTCCTGCCGTGCGCGGAAGGTGACGACTTCCTTAGGAGTTATCTCTTTCTCAAAGTTCACGAAGAAGAACAGCTTGTTCTTCACGATGGGCCCGCCCAGGGTGAAGCCGTAGGTCTTCTGCGACTCTGCCTTGCGCTCGCCCAGGTCCTTGTGGTCGATGCGGTTGCCGCGCAGGTTCTCATCGCGGTAGTAGCCGTAGGCGGTGCCGCGGAAGGTATTGGTACCCGACTTGGTGATGGCGTTCACGCCGCCGCCTATGAAGTTGGTCTGTCGCACGTCGTAGGGAGCAATGGCCACCTGCACCTCCTCAATGGCATCAATGGAGATGGGGTTGCCGCCACCGGGCAGGTCGCTGGTCAGGCCGAAGTTGCTGTTAAAGTTGGCACCGTCAATGGTGAAGTTGGTGCTGCGCGCATCGCGGCCGCCAAAACTCATGCCGCCGCCCGAGTAAGGCGAAATCTTCGCTATGTCGGTGATGCTGCGGTTGATGGTGGGCATGGCCATCATCTGTGCATTGTTGATATTGGTGGCTGCGCCCGTCTTCTCACCGGCGAACTTCGACGCCTTGCCGGTCACCACCACTTCCTTCAGCACGGTGGCATCCTCTGCCAGCCATACCGGCAGGTTATAGACCTCACCCAACTGCAGGGTGATGCCGCGCAGCACCTTGCGCTCCATGCCAATGTAGCTCACCGTGACGGTGTAAGGCCCACCGGTGCGCATGCCCTGAATGTTGAACAGGCCGTCAACATTGGTCACCGCCTGATAGCGGGTGCCCGACGGCTCGTGCTGCGCCGACACCGTGGCACCGATGACGGCTTCGCCTTGAGCCGTATTCATCGTAACTTTTCCTGAAAGGCCCGCAGTGGTCACCTGGGCACGCATTGCCAACGCCGACATCAGCATGGCAAACAGACAAATGATGATTCTTTGTTTCATAGAGATAGAATTTTATATTTGGCTACAAAGTTAAAAAAAAAAAATATAACAGCCAAATATTATCGCACGAAAATATCAGAAAGGTGCAAATAGCATGGAGCGCCTTACTGCAAAGGCAAATGCGCACGCCACCGCACACACTCTCCGGGACGCCGGGGACCTGCCACTGTCGGCAAATTCCCGCTTTTCTTCGCAATCGTTGACAAGGTACAGCAAGAGGAGAGAGCAATGAAAGACCGCAGAATCTGTCGCTTTTTCACTTTTTCACCATTTCACTTTTTCACCAAAATGCCATAATGGCTACATATTTCAGATAAAATTTTATATATACATAGTATATATAATTAAAAATCAACAATTTCTACCGTGCTGCTCAACCCCGTTACCAGTGGTGCATAGTATAATTAAAATATAAACATTTTCTACCATATATGGAAAAAGTGAAAAGGTGAAAAAGTGAAGGCTGCGCCTTACTCATCATACTAAAATCATAAATTGTTTGTTTTCAACACATTGCAGTGTTTACTAGGGGAAAGAAAAAGAAGCTGTGGCGTGTTGATGCGTCGAGGATAGCGATGCGAAAAAGAGCATAAATCATGCGTTTTTTATGCCATAAATGGCCATTTTTTGCACGGGAAACGACGTTTTTCCACCCTTCGGAAGTGATAAAAGCACGTCTTCGGCGGTATTTTCCGCTATAAAAAGCCGCGCGCAGCAGCGTGTTTTTTGGCGTAGCGCGTGGACATAATGCCGTCTTACGCTCCTCGATTTGCCGTCTTATGCCCCTCGATTTGGCGTATTAAGCCCCTCGATTTGGCGTATTAAGCTCCTCGATTTGGCGTATTAAGCTCCTCGATTTGGCGTATTAAGCTCCTCAATTTGGCGTATTAAGCTCCTCGATTTGGCGTATTAAGCTCCTCAATTTGCCGTTTCCATAAGAGCGTACAACAGGAGCGTTATTAGAAGAAAATAGCCCGACGCAAATAGGAGCCGACGCCTCCGAGCGTCGGAGTAACTAAAAAAAATAGTCCGACGCAAATAGGAGCCGACGCCTCCGAGCGTCGGAGTAACTATATATATAGTCCGACGCTTGGAAGCGTCGGCTCCTATCTGCATCAGATTCTATCTGCGTCAGATCCTTTCTTCGTCGGCTCTTGTTCTATTCTATCTGCCCATTTGAAACGAATTACCCTTATTGATTTAATTGCCTTGGTTATAGGCTTTTACATTCCAAAATTCGATAAAAACTTTTTTGCATTGAAAATGTTTATACTCACTGCTGCCGACTATGAAACTGTTGAGTCGAAGCGGCAATTGACAGCTGCCATCCCGCCTCATGTTGGGACGTGATGCATCATGTCCGCAAGCGGAAAACGAAAAAAGAGTAAGGAGTGAAAAATTGACAGCGAAAGTCAATTTTTTCACTCCTTACTCTTCACTTGAATGGCTCTTCCCCTTTTGGGAAGGGAAGTTCCATTTTATTTAATTAAAGTAGTACTTCAGCCCTACCTGGAGTTTCCAGCACTGGTCGTAAGCGTGGTTGTAGTCGTAGGTGGCGGTGGGAGCCTTGCCGTCGGCGTCGCGACGCATAGAGAAGTATGGCACGCCGTTCTCCACCTTATCAACCTTGAGGAACTGCCCGCTGAAGGAGCCGAGCATGTTCTTCTCCACACCCCAACGCGAGCTGCACATGTTGCCGATGTTCATGGCATCGAGGATGAGCTGCAGGCGGTGCGTGGTGGCACCCACCTTCAGGTCGAAGTCGTGGGCCCAGCGGAAGTCGAAGCGGTGTACGAAGGGAGCATGGGCGGAGTTGGCCTCGGCATACTGCCCTTTGTGGCTGCTGAGGTAGCTGTCCTGGTTGACGAACTGCCAGAAGTCCTTGCGGTCGGCATCGTTGGTGAAATGTATCTCGCTGTCGTCGGCGGGAATATAGATAAGGTCTGAAGCTATGCCGTCGCCGTTGACGTCGCCACTGTAGATGAAGCTGGTGCCGGCGGGCGTGTAGCCGGTGTAGAAGAGCGAATAGTGGTCCTTGCCGTACTTATAGGAAATGTTGGCAATGAGACGGTCGGGAATGACGAACATAGAGTTCTGCACGCGCCCGAAGTTCGGCCCGTCGATGGTATAGAGGCCATTCCAAGCAGAGGTGGCGTTGGAGCCGGGCATACCCGAAACTTCCTTCATCACGGTGTGGGTGTAGGCGGCCATGACGTTGAGGCCGGGCAGGGGCTCGGCGTTGAGCGTCAGATTGGCGGTGAAACCGTGGCCACGACTGGTGTTTGTGAGCACGCAGGCATCGCTGACATTGTTGTAGTAACGATAGTCGGCGGGATAAACGAGGCGGTTGTCGGCACCGCTGAGGCGACTCCACGATGAGGTGTCGTCGTGCACGTTGAGGTTGACCAGGCGCACGTCGTTGATTTTGCGCGTGTAGGTGAACTCAGCGGTGGCGGTGAGGGGAAAGCCCACGGGCAGCTGCCAGTCGAGGGCTATCGACGACTTCCACACCTGCGGCATCTTGAACTTCGAGTCCACTCCGGCGATGCTCTTCTGGAAGAGTCCCTGCTCGGGAGTGATGGTGGCGGGAGCGAGGTCGTCGCCCATGAGCTGGCGTATCTGCTCCACGTCGGTGACGAGGCCTCCGGCAAAGCGGTCGAGGCCGGCGTCGCGGCTCTTCACGGTGCCGTCGCTATTGTAGCTGGTGCTGAGCACAGGACGGTTCTGAATCATGGCCGATGCTGCGGGCATGTTGGTAAAGAAGACGAGGGGCAGACGTCCGAGGAAGAGTCCCGAACCTCCGCGCAGCTTGAGCGTCTTGTCGCCGAGGATGTCCCACGAGAAGCCGAAGCGCGGCGAGAAGGAGAGGCCGGCGTCGGGCCAGCGGCCGGTGTCGATGTGCTGTCCGCCAAAGTCGAGGTCGCGGATGGCGTTATTGGTAATGATGTCGTCGTCGTTGAAGAAGAGGTTGTCGAGGCGCAGGCCGGCGGTGACTTTCAGGCGGTCGGTGGCGTTCCACTCATCCTGCAGGTAAATGCCCAGCTGGTTGAAGGTGACGTTTGAGGTGGCCTGACGGCCGTTGTAACCATAGTCGATGGCCACCGTCTCGGGTGCAGCACCGTTCATAAAGTCATCGAGCGAGCGATAGCGGTAGTAGCCGGTTCCGCCGCGCAGGTAGCTGTTGTCGGCCACCTGGTGCTCGAAGCTCACGCCGGCGAGAATTTTGTGGCGCGGAAGGGTAAGACTGAAGTTGTCGGTGAGGTTGGTGATTTTGTTGGTCACGCCGTTCATGTAGGAGAACAGCTCATATCCCAGCGACACATAGGGCTCGAGGGTTTGCTTCACGGTGCCGTCGTCGGCCACGGAATATCCGGCCAGGATATCTACGAAGGGGAAGAGGCTGGAATCGCTGCCGCGCATGTCTTCAATGTTTGTATGGGTGAAGAGCAGCTGGTTGGAGATGTTGTTGCCGAAACGGCTGTTGAGGTCGGCCGACCATGAGCTCACCTTGTTGTCCATGGAATACATGGAGTTGGCATAGGCCATGGAGTAGATGGACATACGGTCGAGGCGTATGCGGTAGTAGGCCTGTGTAGAGTTGCCGTTGACGGTGCTCCACGAGGTGTTCTTCGTAGTGTTGTAGCGCAGGGCAAGGTGGTGGTTGTCAGTGATGTTCCAGTCGAGGCGGGCCAGCAGTTTGTCGTTGCTCTCGTCGGCGGGGAAGCTGTTCCATGAACCGGTGTCGTAGCCGTACTTCGACTTCATGAAGTCGGAAAGGCGCTGCATGTCGGCCTGCGTGGTGCGCGAGAGGTAGTTGTCCTTGTCGGCCTTGCCGTCCTCAGAAGCGCGCCAGCGTGTGGTGACGGTGGGCTTCATGCTGTGCTCGTAGTTGACGAAGAAGAAGAGCTTGTCCTTGATGATGGGCCCGCCCAGGGTGACGCCGTAAGTGGTGAGGCGGTCCTTGCCAGGGTCGGCCATCTGCAGGTGGTCAACGCGGTTGCCGTGCATCTGCTCGTTGGTGTGATAAACATAGGCGGTGCCGCGGAAGGTGTTGGTTCCCGATTTGGTGACGGCATTGATGCCTCCGCCGATGAAGTTGCTCTGGCGCACGTCGAAGGGTGCAACCACTACCTGCACCTCGTCGATGGCATCGATGGAGATGGGGTTGCCACCGCCGGGGAGATTGGCCGACAGACCGAAGTTGTTGTTGAAATTGGCACCGTCGAGGGTGAAGTTGGTGCTGCGGCCGTCGCCGCCGGCAAAGCCCATGCCGTTGGCGTAGGGCGACAGGCGGGCAATGTCGCTGATGCTGCGGTTCACCGTGGGCAGCTCGCGGATGGTGTTGTTCGAGATGTTGATGGCAGCACCGGTCTTTTCACCGGCAAAGCGCGAGCCCTTGGCCGTGACGACCACCTCGGTGAGCTCGGTGGCGTTTTCCGACAGCCACACCTGAAGGTCGTAGGTTTCGCCCAGTTGAAGGGTGATGTCGCGCAATACTTTCGTCTGGTAGCCGATGTAGCTCACCGTGACGGCGTAGGGACCGCCGTTGCGCATGCCCTGGATGTTGAAACGGCCGTCGAGGTTGGTGACGGCGGAGTAGCGGGTGCCTGAGGGCTCGTGAACGGCCAGCACCGTGGCACCGATGATTTCTTCACCCGCGGCACTGCCCGTGGTGACTTTTCCACTCATGCTTGACGTGGTTACCTGTGCCATGACAGCAGACACGGTTATCAGCATCGTGGCAACCAGTGAAAACAATCTTTTCTGCATTGTAATGTTAAATGTTTAAAAAAGAATAGAATAAATAAAAATGTGTTACAAAGGTATTTATAAATATCCGTTTGCCGACCTTTTACGGTGTGGTAAGTGAAAAAACATTTGAATTATTAACTTATGTCAAGTAAGTTATGAGTTATGGGTTGTTTTTCGCATTTCGCGTTTTCGCATTTTCGCAATAAGCCTTTTGGAGGGGCGGGGCTTCACTTTTCACTCAACTTTGCAACCTTCCGCCTGATGGCAATGATGTTGACAAACGACACCACCAGCAGCAAAGCCAGCCCCAGGAGAATGGTGTGCTGCATGCCGGGGAAATCGACGCTGGCCGAAAGCGTCTGCAGCATGTCGAGATAACGGCCACGCACCAGCCATACCACCAGCAGGGCGATTATTAACACAATGGCGTTAAGCGCCACGGTGAGCAACTGGTAGGGCAAGGCCGTGCGGCGAGGGCTGTAGCCCAGCAACAGCAGGTTCTCAAGTTTCTCGGCATTTTTCTGCACAAGGAGCCAGATACTGAGCATGAGGATATAGAAACTGAGGGCGCTGATGACCAGTCCCACCGCCATGACCAGCACCACGACAATGCGCAGGAAGTAGGTCATGCGCTCCGCCTGGCGGTTGTCGTCCTCCTGCTCGAGTCCGTTGTCGGAAAGCAGTGCGGTGAACTGCTCGCCGGCGGGATTGTCAACCTCCATGATGAGGCGCGAGGGGGCGGAATGTTCCGAGGGCGCATACTGCCCGTTGCTCCAAAGAATGAAACGCTCGGGCACAAGAATGGTGTTCAAACGCGAGGAAAAACCGATGACCTTGCCGCGGAAAGTGCCTTCGCGACCGTTGCCGCGAACGAAAAGGGAAACATCGAGCATGCCGGCCACACCGTCGGAAATCTTGGGCAGGCCATGCGTCTGGGCAAAGCCGAAATTATACATGGCCAGATAGGAACGCGGAAGGATGATGGGCACCTCCGGCGAGCCCTCGGCATACTGCCACTGGCTGAGGGGAACGTCAACGTACTGGTCGGGGACACTCTCAAGAAACAGCTCGGTGTTGATGAAATTGTTGCCCTGAATGCCCATGGTGGCGTGTATGTTGTATTCGGCACGCGAGAATGCTCCCACGCTCTTCACCGAGGGCGATGAAAGGAGGGCGGCGGTGTCCGACGGCGTGAAGCTGTTGGAACGGCCCGATAGTGCGCTGCCCGCTCCCACCGACTTGCTCACGATGACATAGTTGTGGCGCATGAACGAGTCTTCGCTGGTGAACACGGGCATCACGTCGGCATAGAACTGACAGCCCAGCAGGACAATAAACATGCCCACGAGGTTGGCAAAGAAAAAACCGAGAAACTGCGGAACGCTGATGTGCTGCCGAAGCAATTTCCAAATAAGTGACATTTCTTCAGATGATATAAAAATAATAAGAAGGGCTTACAGCTTCAGCACCTTGTCGTAGTTGAAATTGATGTGTTTTCCTATGCTGGTGATGATAAGGGCGGCACCCTGTTTCTTCACCTCCTCCATGAGGATGTCGCCCATGATGGCGGCGTTCTGGTCGTCGAGGTGGCTGATGGGCTCGTCGGCCAGCAGGAAGTCGAAAGGCTGCACCAGCGACCGCATGAGAGCCACGCGCTGCTGCTGGCCGAAAGACATGACGCCCACCTTGGCATGCTGCTTGTCGGCAATGCCCAGCATTTCAAACCATCGCACTATTTCCTCGCGCTGCTTATAGTGGGTGAGCTGGTTCTTGATTTCCACGTTCTCAAGGGCCGTCAGCTCGGGAAACAGGCGCAGCTCCTGGAAGAGGTGGCTCACATGTTTCTGGCGCACTTCCGTCCACTGCGCCACGGTCATCGACTTCGTGTCGGTGTCGTCGAAGAGCACATGGCCGCTGAAGTCGTTGCGATAGCCCATGACGTATGAGCAGAAGGTACTTTTCCCCTTACCGCTCTCGGCCTCAATGAGATAGGTGTTGCCGCGCTGGAACACAACGTCCTGCTGCCACACATCGCTGTCCTGATGTTCGCGAGAGGCAAACACCTGGGGGATGACATATTTAAACTGTATGGAGTTCATTTTTCGCTTGCGCTAAATATGATAAATGACAAAGAAAGAAGTTTCTCTTCACTTTAAGGCATATACAATGGCGGTGACATCGCCGAAAAGGGGTTTCAGCATATCACGGGCCATCTGCAAATAGTCGTTGTCCTGCCCCTCAAGGTTCATCACCAGGCACAGGCGCTCGCCCGCTAACTGTTGCTGCAACGGCGAGGCGTTATCGGCGACGGCGGGAAACGACGGCAGCGCCTCATCGTTCGAGCAGAAGAATTCCGCCTTCTCCCCTACCCCGCCGTCTTTGAGGGCGAAGTGGAAGCTGCGCTGCGCGTCTTTCTGCCATTCCGCCATCTGGCCTTTGAAACCGGTGTCGCCGAGCTGCACGCCCAGCCCCATCCGTACTTTCTCTTCCGAAAAGGCCGTCACGCCCAGGCAGAGGTCACCGTCAACGGCAGCGAGCACCTTGTCAACGTCCATTTTCATGCTCATCCCGGCAAGCAGTGCCTGAATGCTCTTGCTGCCCTTCAGCAGCGGCAGGAACTGGTCGCCCTGCACGTTGGTGAGAATGGAGAACACCACGGGCTGCGACACATTCCCCACATATCGCCCGGTCATGGGGCGAAACACCTGCGAGGCGCTTTTCAGCTCTCCGTTGATGTGTTTATTATATGAAAAGGTCTCGCCGGTAATCTTCACGATGCCATCGCGGGCTTGCGCCGTTGCCGACAGCCATAGCTGGGCGGGGTCGCAGTCCTTGGGGGCACCGAGCGTGAAAGGTGCCGTCAGCTTTTCGGGAAGGGCGCTCACCTGCGCCACCAGTGCCACGGGACCGCCAAGGCTGTCAAGGGCGGTCATCATGCGCGACGCCTTCACGCCCTGCTCCTTGTCCTGGCGCAACATGCCCGAAATCTTCAACTGCACCTGTGCCTGTTGGCTGGGCACCACGGGTCCGAGCACCACCAGCCGGTGGCCCTGGAAACCCATCACCCAGGCGTTCTTATAGAAAGAGAAACAGGCATCCCTTCGTTTCACAACGGGTTCAAAGTCCCCTTTCTCCGACTGTTGCGCAATCCATTCTTCCATCTTTCCCTCATCGTCGAGCCTGGCCGACAGCCCAAAGGTACCGTCGGGAAGCTCGAAGAGGTAGATTTTCGATGCAAGGTCTATGCCGCTGTCTTTCCATTGTGCGGCAAAGTCATTCCCCTGGTCCATGGCGGCCGCGTCAACGGCAGCCAGGGCGATGACATTTTTGGGAATGACATTCAGGTAGTCGTCCTCCTGACAGGAGGCCATGAAAAGTGCCATCAGGCTCATGGCCACCCAAACAATCTTTTTTTTCATTATCACTGATTATTCTTTGTTCTCCTTTCTCCTGCTCAGCTGCGCCATCATGACGGCCGCCAGCGCTGCCGTTTCTGTTCTCAGCCTGAAGTCGCCCAGGGTGATGCTCTCATAGCCGTGCTCCATGGCCAGCCGCACCTCGTCGGTGCTGAAATCTCCCTCGGGGCCCACCATCACGGTGATGTCGCCGATGCCGCCCCGCATGTCGTCTTCCATGAGCAGGGAGAAGAAGTCTTTTCGCGCTATCTCCTTGTAGCAGTGGGCAATGAACTTGCGGCCGGTGCGGGGCTGCGCCACGAACGCCTTGAAGTCCTGCAGGGCGTTCACGACGGGTTTCCACGGCTTGCGGCTTTGTTTCATGGCGCTGACCACTATTTTCTCAATCCTGTCGCACCTCACGGTCTGCCGTTCCGAAAAGCGGCAGTTGAGGAATGACACCTCGTCGAACCCCACCTCGGTGGCTTTTTCCACGAGCCACTCCATGCGCTCCATCATCTTCGTGGGAGCCACGGCAAGGCGTATGTTCCCGTGCCAGCCTTTCTCCTGCGGCAACGTTTCCACGATGTCATAGCCGCAGCGCTTGGCCGTGGGCAGCGTCACCTTGGCTTTATAGAAAGTGCCTTCGCCGTCTATGAGGAATATCTCGTCGCCGTCTTTCAGGCGCAGCACGCGCACGGCATGCAGGGCCTCGTCGGGCGGCAGCTCGCTCTTGGCGCCCGCGTTAGGGACATAGAAATATCGCGCTTCTTTCATGCTTTCTATATGGAGTTCAGAGGTACTTTGGGAGTTTAGGAGTTTAGGAGTTCAGGAGTTTAGACGTTACTGATGGCGGCAGCCTTTTTCAATTTTTCACCTTTTCAATTTTTCACCTTTTAAATGGCGGCAGCAAATTTTTCACTCTTCACTCTTCACTTTTCACTTTCTCCTTCTTTCTATCTCATCCCTCAGTTTCGATGCCGTTTCATAGTTCTCCTCGTCCACGGCTTTCGCCAAGGCGTTCTCGAGCATGTCCAGGCTCAGCGTGTTCACGGGGATATTGATGCCCGGCCCGCCGCCCTGATAGGGCACCGACTGCCGTTTCATAAGGTGCTCCTCTATATAGAGGGGGATGCCGGCGGCCACGCTCAACAGCACGGCGTCGCTGGCCCTGATGAGCATCACGTCCATGGTGTCGGTGTTCACCAGCAGCGTTTTGTAAACGCCGTTGTCGAGCCCCACGATAATCAATTCCATCTGCAGCCCTCCCCACTGTCGCGCCACGGTCCCCATCACTTCGGGCAGAAGCAGGCGCGCGGCGGGCATGCCGCGGGCACGCAGACCCAGTTGTTGTGCCACCGCCCTGTCGCAGACAATGGTAAGCTGGTTCTCGCGAGCGGCATCAGTAAGCGTGAGAAGCGACATCGTGTCGCTGCCCACGATTTCCGCAACGTCAGAAAAAGTCAAAGGAATTTTTACCATTCTCGTCCAACGGCTTTTTCACCTTATTATATTATATATAGGGTCACCACTAAGGGCCCACCCCCGACTCCTCCCGTAAGGAGGGGAGAACGTTCAGCCACACATCTTCCCCACAAAGGGGAAATAAGGAGACCTTCCGCACTTTCCTCCCCCTTCGGGGGATAAGAGGGGGCTTTTCTTCCTTTCATCTCATTTCTCCGGCTTGAACGCCAGTGCGAACGACACCGCCACCACCAGGGCGAAGGCGGCAAAGATGAACCAGCATGTCTGCCAGTTGCCCACCAGGTATCCGTCCTGCCACGAGCAGTAAGCGTTCACAATCTCGCCGGCGGTCAGCGTGCCGATGGTGGCTCCCAGGCCGTTGGTCATCATCATGAACAGTCCCTGTGCCGACGCCTTGATGCTCGGCTCACACTCCTGGTCCACGAAGATGCCGCCCGACACATTGAAGAAGTCAAAGGCCACGCCATAGACAATACAACTGAGAATAAAGAATATCACCCCGGGCATAGCGGGAATGCCCACGCCGAAGAATCCGAAGCGGAACACCCATGCGAACATCGACATGAGCATCACCACCTTGATGCCGAAACGTTTCAGGAAGAAGGGAATCATCAGTATGCAGAGGGCCTCACTAATCTGAGAAATGGAGGTCAACAGCGTGGCATTGTTCGCGGCGAAGGTGTCGGCAAACTCCGGCGTTCCCTTGATGCTGGTGATGAACGGGCCGGCATAGCCGGTGGTCTCCTGCAGGCACATGCCCAGCAGGGCCGAGAAAATGAAGAACAGGGCCATCTTGCGGCGCTTGAACAGCTTGAAAGCGTTCAGGCCGAGGCTCTCCACCAGCGACACCTTCTGCTCCTTCTTCTCAATCTTGCACTCCGGCAGCGTGAAGCAGTAGGCAAAGAGCACCAGGCTCAGCAGGCCCGACACGAAGAACTGCATATATGTGTATTGGAACTTATGGGCGTTGTCGGCCAGCGTCATCGAGAACGACCCGTCTTGCCACACGGCGCAGTTCACGAACCACATGGTGGCGATGAATCCCACGGTGCCCAGCACGCGGATGGGCGGGAAGTCCTTCACCGTGTCCATGCCGTTCTTCTTCAGAATGGTGAAGGCGGCGGTGTTCGCCAGCGCTATGGTGGGCATGAAGAAGGCCACGCTCAGCGTGTAGAGGGCAATGAACAGCGACTTGTCGGGCAGCTCGTTGCCGAAGCCGGCCTGCACGCCCAGCCACCAGCATCCCAGCATGAAGGCGCCGGCCACCAGGTGGCACAGGCCCAGCAGTCGCTGAGGCTGTATGTACTTGTCGGCCACAATGCCCATCAGCGTGGGCATGAAGATGCTCACGATGCCCTGAATGGCGTAGAACCACGAGATTTTGTCACCCAGCCCGGCAATGCCGAGGTAGTTGCCCATACATGTGAGGTAGGCGCCCCATACGGCGAACTCCAGGAAGTTCATCACCGCTAAACGTACTTTCAGATTCATAGTCGTATATTTTATAGCTTTTTCAATTGTTCAACTTTTTGTATAGGAGTTTGGGAGTTTAGGAGTTTAGGAGTTTAGACGTTACTTTTGGCGCAACCATTTTCACTATCTAAGCCCACTCCGGCTCCTCCCGTAAGGAGGGGAGCCTTTTGGTCGTACGTCTTCCCCCCTTTGGGGGGATGAGAGGGGGGCTTCATTCTTCATTTTCAAACAGCCCGTTGATTTCCGCTATCTCGTCCTCGTCGAACCATTTGGCCAGTTTCTCCTTCGCTTTCTCCTTCACGTCGTCGTTCACGTCAACCCATATCTTCTGCAACACATAGACCAGCACGGCCAGGTCGTCGCTCAGCCCCGCAATGGGGATGGCGTCGGGCACCACGTCGAGCGGGCTTATCAGGTAACCCAGGGCGCCAATGATGATCGCCTTGTCCTTCACCGGCACCTTGTCGCTCTGCAGGGTATAGAAGAGCACGAGGGCGGCATACACCATCTTCGCGCCGGCACGCTTGGCAATGCGCGATATCTTTTCCACAAAACCGGTCTTGGTAAACCGGCTGCTATAGTTCATGAAATCGGGTAAATCCATATTCACTGTGTCTTTTAGATGATACATATATCGCTCAGGGGGCAGCCGTCGGCCATCCTCCGGTGCAAATCAAATTCTCCTTGCCCGTTCCCGTGCCCATGGGCATACACCCATAGCACCGCAAAACGCGCCACAGCACGCCTTCCACGGACGGATTTCATCTTTATGACGGCAAAAGTACGAAAAAGATTGATACCCTGCAAATTTTTATCCATTTTTCACAGTTTGCGAAAGGGCATTGCTTGGTTCACAACAAGCACGTTTTTTATGGATAACACGGCAGGTATTTTTTGATGAAAAATCTTTACAATTTTGATAAATTTTGGTGATTTTTATAAAGTGTTGAAAATCAACGGCTTGAAGAAACCAAGAAGTTTGACCGCAAATTTCGGGGGAAAATCTTCAAGATTTCTCCTCTCAATCTTCAAAATCTCTCCCCGAAATTTGCGGTCAAGGTCTCGGGAGGTCGTGAAAAACCATGAAAAATTTTTACAAAGTGGATGCTGTTGCTGTATGGTTCCGGGAGTGGTAACGCCATGCCTCTTTCCCCCCGAAAAAGAAGAAAAAGGGACGGAAAATGGGGAAAAAGTGGTTAAAATATGATAAAGCGATGGCTGTGCGGTGAAAAAAGCGTACCTTTGCAAATTATGCGGAGGAAAGCCTTTTAGTGAAGAGTGAAAAAACAAAGCCCCCCTCTCATCCCCCCAAAGGGGGGAAGACGTACGGCTCCCTTCTTGGGGGTGGACTTAGATTGTGAAAATGGTTGCGCCAAAAGTAACGTCTAAACTCCTAAACTCCCAAACTCCTAAACTCCAATAGAATTTGAAAAGTAGAAATAACAAATAATACGGAATGAAAAATTTTAGACTTGTGGACAATATCCTGGGCTGGGTGACCTTCTTCATCGCGGCCTTCGTATATTGCAGCACCATTGAGCCGACGGCCTCGTTCTGGGACTGTCCGGAGTTTATTGCCACTGGCTACAAGCTGGAAATCGGCCACCCGCCGGGGGCACCGTTCTTCATGCTGACGGCCAATCTTTTCTCGCAGTTCGTGAGCGACCCGTCGCAGGTGGCGCGCATGGTGAACATGATGAGCGCGTTGCTCTCGGCGGCGTGCATCATGTTCCTGTTCTGGACCATCACGCACCTGGTGCGCCGCCTGCTGTCGTCCGACGGCAGGGCGGAGGGCCTGTCGCCGTGGCAGGTCATCGCCATTGAGGGCTCGGGACTGGTAGGCGCCCTTATCTACACGTTCAGCGACACTTTCTGGTACTCGGCCGTGGAGGGCGAGGTGTATGCCTATTCGTCGGCCTTCACCGCAGTGGTGTTCTGGCTGATATTGAAATGGGAGGACCATGCCGACGAGCCGCACTCCGACCGCTGGCTGGTGCTCATCACCTATATCACTGGCCTGAGCATCGGTGTCCACCTGCTCAACCTGCTGTGCGTGCCGGCCATCGTGCTGGTGTTCTACTACAAGCGTTTCCCGAACGCCAACCTGAAGGGCTCGATATGCGCCCTGGTGGTGTCGGCCGCCATCGTGGCCGCCATCCTCTACGGCGTGGTGCCGGGCATCGTGACGGTGGGCGGATGGTTTGAGCTGCTCTTCGTGAACGTGCTGGGCATGAAGTTCAACACGGGCCTTATTATTTATATCCTGCTGGCGGTGGCCGCCGTGGTGTGGGCCATCAGTGAGAGCCAGCGCGGCGGAAGCCAGCTGCGGCAAAACGTGGCCTTCCTGCTGGCGGTGGCCATGCTCGGCATACCGTTCTACGGCTACGGCACAGGGGCCGCCATCACCGGCATCGTGGTGCTGGCACTGCTGGCACTGGTGCTGTGGAAGCGCGTGCCCGGCCTGCCCGCCATTACGGCGCGGATGAAGAACACGGCCACGCTGTGCATGCTGATGCTGATGATTGGCTACTCCACCTACGCGGTGATTGTGGTGCGCTCGTCGGCCAACCCACCGATGGACCAGAACTCGCCGGAGGACATCTTCACCCTGGGCACCTACCTCAGCCGCGACCAATACGGCGACAGGCCGCTGCTCTACGGCCAGGCATATTCGTCGGAAGTGAAATATGAGCCGACAGGCGACGGGCAGTATATGAAACCCGTGACCACGGAGGGCGCTCCCGTCTATCAGCGGAAGGAGAAGGCCTCGAAGGACGAGGAAGACCAGTACTTCATCGTAAGACACAAATTCTCGTACAGCTTCGAGCAGAACATGTTCTTCCCCCGCATGTACGACTCGGGGCACACCCAGGACTATGAGAACTGGCTGCGGGGCGCTCCCGACTGGGTGAACACCCGCAGGGTGTATGCGTCGCAGAACGACCAGGACGCCACGGTGGAGATTCCGTCGCAGGCCGCCAACTGGTATTTCTTCCTGACCTACCAGTGCAACTTCATGTACTGGCGCTACTTCCTCTGGAACTTCGCGGGCAGGCAGAACGACCTGCAGGGCCACGGCGACGTGCTGCACGGCAACTGGATTTCGGGCATCAGCCTGCTGGACGACCTGCGCCTGGGCAAGCAGGAGCTGCTGCCCGACGACCTGAAGACGAACAAGGGGCACAACGTGTTCTACTGCCTGCCGCTGCTGCTCGGACTGCTGGGACTGTTCTGGCAGGCCTGCAAGGGCAAGAAGGGCATACAGCAGTTCTGGGTGGTGTTCTTCCTATTCTTCATGACCGGACTGGCCATCGTCATCTACCTCAACCAGACGCCGCAGCAGCCGCGTGAGCGCGACTATGCCTACGCCGGATCCTTCTACGCCTTCGCCATCTGGTGCGGCATGGGCGTGGCTGCACTCATTGACATGGTGGCCACTGCCATGAAGAAGCAGAAGGCCGCCGTGGCCGCCGTCATCGGCGCCGCCGCCCTGCTGGTGCCGTTGCAGATGGCCTCGCAGACATGGGACGACCACGACCGTTCGGGAAGATACACCTGCCGCGACTTCGGACAGAACTACCTGATGACGCTGCAGGACGAGGGATACCCCATCATCTTCACCAACGGCGACAACGACACCTTCCCCCTGTGGTACAATCAGGACGTGGAGGGCGTGAGGACCGACACCAGGGTGTGCAACCTGAGTTATTTACAAACCGACTGGTACATCGACCAGATGATCAGGCCCGCCTACAAATCGCCGAAGGTGCCCATCACCTGGCCGAGGCTCGACTACTGCTCGGGAACGAACGAAGTGGTGGAGGTGGTGCCCGAATTTGAGGAGCAGATACTGAACCATTATAAGGAAAATCCGGAAGAGGCCAAGCAGTTCTTCGGAGAAAGGCCCTTTGAGCTGAAAGACGTGCTGGAGACATTCGTAAGGGGAAGAGACCGCAACGGCAAATATGCCTACAACGTAATTCCCACCGACACACTCTACGTCACCATCGACAAGGAGGCAGTAAGGAAAAGCGGCATGATGATGGCCGCCGACTCCATTCCCGACAGGATGGTCATCTCGCTGAAAGGAAAGCGCGCGCTCTACAAGGGCGACCTGATGATGCTGGAAATGATTGCCCAGTGCAACTGGACGCGGCCCATCTACGTGGCCACCACCGTAGGCGAGGAGAACTACATGAACCTTGGCGACAATTTCATTCAGGAGGGCCTGGCCAACCGCATCTCGCCCTTCACCACCAACAACCACCACCAGCCGGTGGAGGGTGCGAAGAGCTTCGACACGGAGAAAACCTTCAACAACATGGTGAACCGCTATAAGTACGGCGGGCTGGAGAAGAAAGGCATCTACCTCGACGAGACCGTGATGCGCATGTGCCTCACGCACAGACACCTCTTCGGCGACCTCGTGGACAACCTGCTGAAAGAAGATAAGAGGGAAAAGGCGCTGAAGGCCCTCGACTTCTGCGAGAAAGCACTGCCGGCCTATAACATTCCGCACAACGTGAAGTCGGCCATCGGCGGGGGCAGCATTGAACTGGCAAAGGGATATGCCCTGCTGGGACAGAAAGAGAAAGCCCGCAAGATTACGGAGGAAATGGTGAAAGATGCCTTCCAGTACATCGACTGGTGCAACGCCCTGCCCGACGCAAGGGCCTACAGCTACCAGGACGAGTTCGTAAGGGCCGCCTATGTGGTGAGAAACTGCATTGGCATTGCCGACATCTTCGACTCCAACTATGCTGAGAAATTGGCCGACAGGTACGGAAAGGCCGAGCAGGCATTCTACAAAAAACTGCCCCAGGAGCAGGAAGACGGACTCTTTTATTAAACTTTTATCAATTAGGAATGAGGAATGAGGAATTTCCAAAAGCCTCATTCCTAACTCCTAATTCCTCATTCCTAATTAAAAAAAATGTTCATAGAGCAGCCAGCCAGATGGATAAGATGGCTTTATCCGCACGCAACGTGGAGGATGAACCCTGCCGAACATGCCGTGTACCTGACATTCGACGACGGGCCCATCCCCGAGGCCACGCCGTTTATTCTCGACGTACTGAAGCAATACGGCGTGAAGGCCACTTTCTTCATGGTAGGCGACAACGTGCAGAAACATCCCGAACTCTTCCAAAGAGTGAAGGACGAAGGGCACCAGGTGGGCAACCACACCATGAACCACATTGGAGGGTTCAAGCACTGGACAACCACCTACATCATCAACACCTACCAGGCCAACGAACTGCTCCACGCACACCTGTTCAGGCCGCCTCACGGATGGATGAGGCACAGCCCCTACTACTGGCTGAAGAAATACTACCGCGTGGTGATGTGGGACGTGGTGACGCGCGACTACTCTAAACGACTCACTGCCGACGACGTTGTGGAAAACGTGAAACGATATACGCGCAATGGCTCCATCATTACCTTTCACGACTCGCTGAAAAGCATCGACAAGCTGCGCACGGCACTTCCGCAATCCATTGAATGGCTGAAAGAACAGGGGTATGAATTCCGAATTTTCGAATAAAGTGAAAGCCGAGGCACTGCGCCTCGGCTTTTATGCGTGCGGCATCGCCAGGGCAGAGCCGGTGGACGACGACACAGCGGCGGCTTTCAGACAATGGCTGAAGGACAACAGGCACGGCGACATGCACTACATGGAAAACCATGCCGACAAGCGCCTCGACCCCACCCTGCTGATGCCGGGGGCAAAAAGCATCATATCGGTGGCTCTCGGCTATGCACCGGCCATGCGCATACCGCCAGAGCAATACCAGATAGCGGCCTATGCCTACGGCCGCGACTACCACGACATTATGAAAGCAAAGCTGCGACAATTGGCGGCTTTCATTCAGCAAGAGGCGGGACCGTCACTGCTCTTCCGCGTTTTTACCGACACCGCGCCCATACTGGAACGCTATTGGGCGCAGCAGGCGGGAATAGGCTGGACTGGGCGCAACCACCAGCTCATCATTCCACATGCCGGCAGCATGTTCTTCCTAGGAGAAATACTTCTCAACATCGAGATGGCCTGCGACCAGCCCATGGCCGACCATTGCGGCAACTGCCGGCAGTGCATCGACCACTGCCCCACCCGTGCACTCACGGAAAAAGCATTCGACGCACGGCGCTGCATCTCCTACCATACCATTGAGAGTCGCAACGACATTCCCGAAGAGATTGCCGCGAAAATGGGCGACACCATCTATGGCTGCGACCGCTGCACAGCCGCATGCCCGTGGAACCGCTTCGCCACACCCACACAGGAGCCGCTGCTGCAGCCCAGCCGTGAACTACTCGGCATGACGCGCGAACAATGGAAACAAATGACCGAAGACGACTATCGCCGCCTTTTCAAGGGCAGCGCCGTGAAACGTGCAAAATATAGCGGCTTGAAAAGAAACATTCAAGCAGTAATCGAACAAGAGGAAGTGAAGAATGAAGAGTGAAAAATCAGATGGCGGCAGCAAATTCTTCACTCTTCACTTTTCATTCTTCACTTAAATGCGGCGCCCACGCCCACCCATACTTGTCATAGACAGTCAGCAGGCCCTTCTGCCGCTCACGCCATTGTGAATAGTCTTTGCGACCGGGAGCCATCCACTGCACTTCGGCCAACGCCCCCATGCGTGGCAGCACCTGATATTGCGCCTGCGACTCAAAAGGAATATACTCTGTCCACAAATTCCCTTGAACGCCAAGGACATGGCGACGGGCTGCCTCCGACAACGTATCGGGAGCAGGGGCAAAGCCGTAAGTGTTTTCAAGCGGTATGACGGCGTCGAAGGCAAACGGCTCGCCCCAGTCGTGGTCCTTGGTCAAATAGAAATTGAAATAACAGTAGTCCACGGGAGCCATGATGACATCGTGGCCCTTTTCCGAGGCCACCAGTCCGCCGCTCACGCCGCGCCAGCTCATAATGGTGGCCGTGGCGTCCACGCCGGTTTCCAACAGCTCGTCCCAGCCAATGAGTTTCCTTCCGCGGCTGTTGACGAATTTCTCCACGCGCTTGGTGAAATAGCCCTGCAAACGCGCTTCAGCCGACTGTCCCTCAACAGCTTCGAGGTGTTCCCGACGGATGCGCTGCTGGCACAACGGGCACTCTTTCCATCGTTTGCGCGGTGCCTCGTCGCCGCCTATATGAATGTATGTGGAAGGGAAAACGTCCATCACCTCGCTGAGCACCGCCGTCACGAAGTCAAACGTTTCCTCCTTTCCGGCACACAGGATGTCGTCGAACACCCCCCAGTGCCCTTCCACGGCATAGGGCCCGCCCGTGCAGCCCAGCTGCGGGTAAGCGGCCAAAGCGGCAAGCATGTGACCGGGCATGTCTATCTCGGGAATGACTTCCACATGGCGCTGGCGGGCGTAAGCCACTATTTCGCGCAACTCCTCCTGCGTGAAGAAACCGCCGTGTGGCGTGCGGTCGCTGACCGAGGAATTGCGGCCGAGCGTGGTATAGCTGCGCCATCCGCCCACGCTGGTGAGCAGCGGGAAACGCTTCACCTCCATGCGCCAGCCCTGGTCGTCGGTCAGGTGCAGGTGCAGGCGGTTCATGTTGTGCAGCACCATCATCTCGATGTATTGCTTCACGAAATCCTTGCTGAAGAAATGACGCGACACGTCGAGGTGCATGCCACGCCAGCCGAAGCGCGGAGAATCGTTGATTTCCACGGCAGGCAGCAGGAAGGCGCCGCTCTCGTCGGGCGTTGCCACCGCCAGGCTCTTGCGCAAGGTCTGAATGCCGTAAAACACTCCGGCCGCCGTGCGCCCTTCTATCACCACCCCGCTTTTTTCCACCGTGAGCCGGTAGCCCTCGTCGGCAGCCACCTTTGCCGACAGTTTCAACACGATGCGGCCTTTCGCCTTTTCACCCTTTGAGGTTTTTATGACTTCAAGTTTCAAGTCCTTCAGCTCCTCCAGGTATCTGCTGAGCAACAGGCCGTTGGTGTGCATGGCCTCGTCGGGCGCCGTTTCTATCAGGCAGCGGCTATCGAGCAGGAAACCGCCGCCACCCTTCGCCACAATGTCCGAGGGAAGGGGCACCACCGAATAGTCGGCCACGACAACAGGATTGTTGGCACACAACCCGCCCTGCGGGTACCCTGCTGCCAACGATAACACCACAAGCAGAAACGCTCTGACTTTCTTCATCATTTACTTTATTTATCGGCAAACATGCCTCTATGGTCGAATTACTTTCTTTCCATTCACGACAACAATTCCCTTGTAGGTGCGGTTGACGTGCTGCCCGCCCAGGTTATACTGCGGCGCAGTTGTGCCGTCCTGTGTGTCGCAGAGCGATGGCTGGATGCCGGTGGGCATGTCCACGCCGTCATAGTTTGAGTAGTGATTCTTGTAGTCCACCTGTAAGACTAACCAGTTTTTCGCCTTGGCGTCGCCAGCGTGCTGCGTCGTGCAGATGTTATGTTCCACGATGGTGCCGCCGTCGCCTTGTGAACGGTCGTAATAAACCACGAACCTTCCCACACTCTCATCGTAGTAGATTTCGTCGCCATCATAGTATTCCTGCCGGACGATGGTCGGCAGCGCAGCCACGATGCTGTTCATGGCATGGCCCTGAAGCCGGTTGGCATAACACCTGAACTCCGTGAGCTGATTGCAGATGGCCGGCATGGTGATGTGGGTGATGCTGTTCCTGCAACAGTCGATATACTCAATGGCCGTACAGGGTGAAAGGTCGAGCGCCGTCAGCTGGTTGCGGTTGCAACTCAGTGTGGTGAGCCTTGTCCTCCCCGTAAGGTCCAGCACGGAGAGGCCTACGTTGTCGCATTTTAGTATTTCAAGACGCTGTAGGGCAGAAAGGTCAAGACTGTTCAGCGGGTTGTAGCTGCAGACCAACGATTTCAGCTGTGTGCATGCCGACAGGTCAAGCTGTATAAGATTGTTAAGCCCGCACCCAAGTTTTTCGAGCCTGGAGAATCCCGAAAGGTTGAGTGTTTCTATCTGGTTGTAGGTGCAGTCGAGCTCCTCGAGGTTGTTGCAGCCGTTAATGTTGAGGTTGCTGATATTGTTGCTTTTGCAGTCGAGTTTGGTAAGGGTTGTCCTACCGCCTACATCGAGCCTGGTGAGATTGTTGCTGCCGCACAAAACGCTCCTCAGGCTATTGCACCCGCTGAGGTTGAGGGTCGTGAGCTCATTGCCGCCCACATTCACTTCCTCGAGGCTGCTGCAGCCCTCTATGGAGAGCTCCTCCAGGTCGATGCTGCTCAGGTCAACCGTCTTGATGGCCGTGCAATGGCTCATGTTGATTTTCTTGATGGTGCTGTAGTGTACGACATTCAGCGCGGTGAGCGCGGGGTTGTACGAACAATCCACATTGTTGATACCCCCGTGAGAATAGGCTCTGAGGCTTTCGATGTTGTTCGACGAACATTCCACCACTTGCAGCTTTTTGCAGTCGTCAAGGTTGAGCGATGCCAGCGCGTTGTTGTTGCAGTAGAGGCTGGTCAGTTCGCTGTCGCCGGTCAGCGTGAGCAAATAGAGCTGGCTGTTGTTGTTGCAGCGCAGCGTGGTCAGGCTGGGCATGTCGGGCAGCTGCAGACTCATCAGCTTGCCGTTGTTCTCACATTCCAGGCTGGTGAGCAGCGGGTTGCTGTGGCAGATGAACTGGCTGAGCAGGCTGAAATTGCTCACCTTGAGCGACGTGAAACGGTTGCCGCTGCAGTCGAGCAGCCGCAGCTGACTGCAGCTGTTCAGGCCGTTGATGGTGCTGAGCTGGTTGTTGGCACATCTCAGCAGGCTGACGCCCGTGCCCACCTTCAGCATCGAGATGCTGTTGTCGCTGCAGTTAAGCTCCGTCAGCGCGGTGTTCTGCGTCAGGTCGAGCCTTGCCAGCGCGTTGTTGTTGCACAGCAACTTCTGGAGCGTCGGCGACAGGGCCTGCAGCTCCTCAATGCCGTTGTTGCTGCAGTTCAGCGTAGTGAGCTTGCTGTTGTGGCTCACGTCGAGCTCGGTGAGCTGGTTCTGCGAGCACGTCAGTGTGGTCAGCTCGGGGAACAGCTCAATGCCTTTCAGGCTGGCAATGTCGCGGTCCGAGGCGGTGACGACCTTCAAAACCGCTATCTCGCTATGCGAGAGGAAGTTGTCGCCGTCGTTCTGGCAATTGGCCTTCACAAAAGCGCGGAAATTGCCGTCGGGGAAATTCCGCCTGTTGATGGCCACATAGTCGGTCTCCAGCGTGACGTAGGTGTTGTAGTCGTACCAGTTGTTTATCAGGTTGCCGTAGGCATGCCACCCCCTTGCCATCATTGTGGTGTACCACGAGGCGTCCACCATCTCGTTTTCCTCATTCTCCGAGTCGCCGTCTATGAGGTAGAGGTTGCCCGTGTAGCCATAGGGCACGAGCACGGGGAGGCTGTTCAGGAAGTAGGACATCTGCTGGCCGCGCAGCTTGTTGTTCTGGCAGTAAACGGTTCTCAGGCCGGTGGCGCCGGGCGGCACCAGCAGCGATGTCAGGCCGCAGTTCCTGCAGTCTAATGACTGCATATTGGCGAGCGACGACAGGTTGAGCGACGTGAGACCCGTGTTATAACTGCAGTTCAGGTCCTTGATCGACGCAGGCAGCGTAATGAACGTCAGGCAGCCGTGCTGCGAGCGGCAGTTGAGCGACTCCAGCTTCGTGTTCCGCGAGAGGTCAAGCTCCTGCAGGTAGTTGCTCTCGCAGTTCAGCGTCTTCAGGTTGGCGAAGTTGCCGATGCCCTTGACAGAGGTGAGCGAGAGGTTATACAGGTACATGGACGTCACGGCGTTCATCTCTGCCGTGGAGAGCACACCGTCGTTGTTCGTGTCGAACTGCTTCAAATAGGTTCGGAAATTCCCGTCGGGGAAGTTGGTGCCGTTGATGGTGATGTCGGCAGCGGCAGGCAGGCAGGCCATGAGCAGCGATAAAAGCAAAACCGTTATCCTCAGACGGGATGTCAGTGATTTTTTCTTTTTCATGTCCTTTGTTTTTAGGTCGTTAAACGATAGTTGTTGAACAGCGCCACCGGCAATCCACAAAGGGATTAGCACCTTCGGGCGTTATTCCCTGCAAATTTACATAAAAAACGCGAAACACGATACTGGCGGACAAAGAAATTTCTATTTTTGAGAAACTTGAATGAAAAAGTTTTTCTACACTTCACGGGAAGAAGTTTTTCTTCATTTTGTGATGGATAAAGGGATGGGTGAAAACTGGTAAAAATATTTGACAAAACGAGCCGTTTTTACCGAATTTGTAAATCATTGAATATCAACAACTTGAAGAACCCTTCAAGTTTGACCGCAAATTTCGGGTAGAAATCTTCAAGATTTCTCCTCTCAATCTTCAAGATCTCTCCTTGAAATTTGCGGTCAAAACTCTCGGAGGATTCAAAAATCCATGAAAAATCTTGACAAAACGAATGGGGAGTTATTACACAAACCGCCCTCCGCGTGACGTTGCCCCAAGGGGGCGGCCGTCGTCGCGGAGGGCGGCATGTAGGAGATTGGTGCGGAGGTTCAGCCCACGGGATGGAAGCTGTCGCGCTCGAAGGCTTTGTAGGCGTTGCCGTCTTCCTCTTTCAGATAGACCTGCAGGTCGCCGAAGAAGCCGGTGGCCTGCATGATGGCGAGGTCGCCCTTTGCCTTGTCGGCATCGTCGTACTCCTTGGCCTCGGCGAGCGCGTTCTTGAACTCCATCTGCTTTTTCTCGTTGTCGAAAACGGAGATCCACTCGTTCTTCTCGCGGTCTCCAATCACAAATTTCTTTGCCATGTTGATTGATTTTAGATAGACATGTTTGTTTGTCGCTGCAAAGATACAAAAAAAGCCTTTTAGTTCAAAACCAAAAGGCTTTTTTTTAGTTATGAGTTGTGAGTTATGAATTAGGAGTTTAGAAGTTTTGGAGTTTAGGAGTTTAGACGTTACCGATGGCGGCAGCAAATTTTTCACTTTTTCACTCTTCACTTTTCACTCTTCACTTATAATTCATTTTTTGCAAAATGCTATTTGATGAGATCCACGCTGCGCTTGAGGAAGGCGTCGAGGGCGGCTCCCTTGAGCATGCCGTTCTGCAGGAGTGCCAGGTCGATGAGCTGGTGGATGACCTTGTTGCCGGCGGCATAGCGGGCGATGGCGGCCTTCTTGTTGTCCTGCTGTTGGTTCAGCTGGTCTTCGGCGGCATGGAGCTCGTCTTTCTCCTCCTGCGTGATTTCGTCGTACTTCTTCTTGTTCTGCTCCTGCCTGAGCACGTCCACGCGGGCCTGGGCACCGCGAATTTCGCTTTCTATGGGCTGCAACTCGGCATCGAGGGCATCGGCTTCGTCGCTGAGCACTTGTTTCACGAGCGGGTGGTCGCTGTTGAGCACCAGGGTGTAGGAGTCGGGCATCTGGGCGTAGAAGCTCATGCCCTGCTGGTAGCGGCTCATGTCCTTCATCCTGCGCATATATTCGCTTTGCGTCATCATCACGGGCTGCACCTGTTCGCCCAGCGCCTGCACCTCGACCATGATGTCGGCCTTGTCGAGTTTCGGCAGCTGAGAGCGGAAGGCCTCCGACAAACGGTCGGCCTTGCCGGCTTCGAGTTCGTTCTTCGGGGCGTCTTCCTTGGGCACCAGCCGGTCGGCCACGTCGGCATCGACCCTTACGAAGCGGCACTTCTCCAGCTTCTGCTCAAACATGGAGACGACGGGGGTGTCGAGCTGGCCGTCCATGAGCAGGATGTCGTAGCCCTTGGCGCGGGCGGCCTCTATGTAGCTGTACTGCTCGTCCTTGTCGGTGGCGTAGAGATAGACGAGGTTGCCGTCCTTGTCGGTCTGGTTGTCCTTGATGAGCGTCTTGTACTCGTCGAGAGTGAAATACTTGCCGTCAACGTTTTTCAGCAGGGCGAAGTCCTTGGCGCGGTCGTAGAAGTCTTCCTGCGAGAGCATGCCGTAGTGGATGAAGATTTTCAGGTCGTCCCACTTCTCCTCATACTTCTTGCGGTCTTCCTTGAAGATGGCGCTGAGGCGGTCGGCCACTTTCTTGGTGACGTAGGTGGAGATTTTCTTCACGTCGCGGTCGCTCTGCAAATAGGAGCGGCTGACGTTCAGCGGAATGTCGGGCGAGTCGATGACGCCATGGAGCAGGGTGAGGAAATCGGGCATGAAGCCTTCCACCTGGTCGGTGACGAACACCTGGTTGCAATAGAGCTGCACCTTGTTGCGCTGGATGTCGATGTTGCTCTTGATGCGTGGGAAATACAAGATGCCGGTGAGGTTGAAGGGATAGTCCACGTTGAGGTGAATCCAGAACAGCGGCTCGTCCATCTGCATGGGGTAGAGGGTTCTGTAGAAGGACTTGTAGTCTTCGTCCTTGAGCTGGGAAGGCGTTTTCGACCACAGGGGTTCCACATTATTTATTATATTGTCTTCAGCGGTTTCCACTTGCTTGCCGTCTTTCCACTCGGTTTTCTTTCCGAAGGCCACGGGGACGGGGAGGAACTTGCAATACTTGTTGAGGAGCTGCTCAATCTGGGCCTTTTCTAAGTATTCCTTGCAATCGTCGTCGATATACAGGATGATGTCGGAGCCGCGGTCTGCCTTCTCCACCTCCTCGATGGTGAACTCGGGCGAGCCGTCGCAGGTCCATTTCACGGCCTGTGCGCCGTCCTGATAGCTTCGCGTTACGATTTCCACCTTCTTCGACACCATGAAGGCGGAATAGAAGCCGAGGCCGAAGTGACCGATAATCTGGTTGGCGTTGTCCTTGTATTTGTCGAGGAAGTCGTTAACGCCCGAGAAGGCAATCTGGTTGATGTATTTGTCTATTTCCTCGGCAGTCATGCCAATGCCCCTGTCGCTGATGGTGAGCGTCTTGTTGTTCTCGTCGAGGCGGACGTGGACGGTGAGGTCGCCCAGGTCGCCCTTGAAGTCGCCACGCTCGGAAAGCGTCTTCAGCTTCTGTGTGGCATCGACGGCATTCGACACCATTTCGCGCAAGAAAATCTCATGGTCGGAATAGAGAAACTTTTTGATAACGGGGAAAATGTTCTCTGTGGTAACCCCGATGTTGCCTTTTTGCATATTATTTTGATTTAATGGTTACTCTTTTTTACGAAAAATCATATACAAATACCGTGCCAAAGGGCATTTTGTTTTTCCTAATGTATGCAAAAGTATGTATTTTTGTTTCATTCACAAAAATTATCAATTAAAAAAATTAAAGTACGGGAAAAATGCTTATCTTTGCGGTTGGTTATTGCAACGTCATGAAAGAACCGGATTTCATATTTGACATCATTTCGGATTTCTATGCAAGTCACCGCGATCGGCTTGTGGGTTTTGCCACCCGTTATCTGAATAATCGCCAGGAGGCAGAAGACATTGTGCAGGATGCCTTCCTGCGCCTGCTTCGTTGCGACAAGATGATTTCCGAAGTTACGCTTCCGGGCCTTGCGCATGCCGTTGTCAAGCGGCTGGTGTACGACCTTCTGCGCCACCGGCAGGCGGTGGCCCAGCATGAGCACTACCTGAAGAGCACCGGCACGGCCGTGGAGCCAACATTCGTTTATGAGGCCCGCGAGATGATGGAAATCATGGAGAAAGGCGAGGCCCGCCTGACGCGGCAACAGCGCATCATCTACCGCATGAACGTTGACGAGGGAATGAAAGTTGCAGAGATTTCCACACGCCTGCAAATGAAATATAAAAGCGTGGAATATAATCTGGGAACGGCAAGAAAGCAAATGCGTGACTATGTAAAGCGTATGCTGGCATAGCACCCTACAGCATAAGACTAATCGATAGGTAGGTTTTTTAAGGTTATTCAAGCCCCTGCTTGCGTAGTGATACGGCAAAGCAGGGGCATTTTCTTGTTGTGGCAGACGGTCTGCCAGGATGTGCAAGAGAGAGGGCGCGTCAGTTTTCCTTCACCGCCACCACGCATCCGTCCTCAAGGCTGGGAAGCAGATAGACGGTGCGCACAAAGGTGTCGGCGTGGTGGATGATGGTCACCCGTTCGTAATAAAGCGTGTCGGTGGTGCTGAAGGCGGCGTATGGCAGAGGGTGCTTGAAAAGGCTGTCGCCGGCCGCCGCCTGCTCTTGCAGGTGCCTCACGACGTCGGCACTTATCTTGTTCGTGCTCTTCAGCCCCAGGCACCTCACCTCGCAGTCGGGATTCACAAGGTTGTCGTCGAGAAATTTCTCAACAACCGATTTGGCCTTGTAATTGTTTCCGCACGAGGCAAGCGCCGCCATGAGGGCAAGGAAAAACAATAATTTCTTCATTTTTTCTTACTCGATTTTCCCCGACGTTTATTTTTGGGGCACATTTTTCAAGATGGCCATGAGATGGTCCCAAACCATTTTCACGGTCGGAATGTGCAACTTCTCGTCGGGCGAGTGAACGCCGCGCAGGGTGGGTCCGAAGCTCACCATGTCGAGGTTGGGATATTTTTCGGAAAACAGCCCGCACTCCAGTCCGGCGTGTATGCCAAGCACCTTGGGCTCCTTTCCAAACAGCTCCTTGTAGGTCTTCACAGCCAGTGCGGTGAGCCGGCTGTCGGGATTCATTTTCCATGCGGGATAGCCGTCGCCCTGCACCACGTCGGCACCGGCGAGCTGGAACACGGCCTTGATGGTGGCCGCCTGGTTGTCGAGGGCACTCATCACGTTGGAGCGCTGCGATGCCACCACCACCACTTTGTCGGCGCTGGTTTCCACGCTTGCCATGTTGTTCGATGTTTCCACCATCCATGCCAGCGCCTCGTCCTGACACATGGCGAACACGCCGTTGTCGGCAGCTTGCAAGGCCTGCACCAGTCGCGAGCTCACCTCCAGAGGCATCACGTCGGCCGCCTCGGTGCTTTCCATGGCGAATTGCATGCTCTTTTCGGTCACATGGTATTCCTCCTCCACTTCGCTCACAAAGACATTCCATTCGGCCCTGACGTCTTCCTTGGCCTCGAAGGGCACGGCAAAGACGATGACGCCGTCGCGCGGAATGGCATTGTGCAACTTGCCGGCGTTGAAGCTGACCAGGCGCAGGCCGTGGCGTTCCTGCACTTTATAGAGGAAGCGTGCCAAGATTTTCAGCGCATTGGCGCGTTTCTTGTTGATGTCGTCGCCAGAGTGTCCGCCCACCAGTCCTTTCAACGAGGCCTTCACGAAGAACCATCCCTCGGGAGCTGCCTCGCGGTCGAAGGTGAACGTTGCCGTGGTGTTGCGGCCGCCGGCACAGCTCACGAAAATCTGCCCCTCGTCCTCCGAGTCGAGGTTGATAAGCATGTCGCCGGTCATAAATCCGGGCTTCATGCCCTCGGCGCCGGTCAGACCGGTTTCCTCGTCGCGTGTGAACACACATTCCAGCGGTCCGTGCTCCAGGTCGTCGCTGTCGAGGATGGCCAGCTCGATGGCGCATCCAATGCCGTCGTCGGCGCCCAGCGTGGTGCCCTTGGCCTTCAGCCACTCGCCGTCAATCTCCGTCTGGATGGGGTCGTTGTCAAAGTCGAAGTCCACGTCAACCAGTTTCTCGCACACCATGTCCATGTGGCTCTGCAAGATGACGGTGGCCTTGTCCTCCATTCCCTTGGTGGCGGGCTTGCGGATGATGACGTTTCCCGTCTCGTCAACCACGGTTTCGAGGCCGCGGCTCTGTCCGAACTCCCTGAGGAACTCAATCATTTTCTCCTCGCGCTTCGAGGGGCGGGGAATTTCATTTATGCGTGCAAACTGCTCGAACACGCATGCCGGTTGCAATTCTTTTTTAATCATAATTTTACGCTATATTTATTAAATCTTTGCCATTTACGCACTCGTTTCTTTTTTTATTTGTACCTTTGCAGGCGATTTCATACGTGCAAAGTTACGAATAAGCGAGCGAAACACCAAATTTATTTGAGTTTTTCCGAGCGAGAGTAACTTATACAAAGTTACGAATAAGCGAGCGAAACACCAAATTTATTTGAGTTTTTCCGAGCGGGAGTAACTTATATAAAGTTACGAATAAGCGAGCGAAACACCAAATTTATTTGAGTTTTTCCGAGCGAGAGTATCTTTTAACAAAGAAACAAAAAAAAATGATTGAGACCCTTCTCATCACAATGTTGTTACTTGCCGCCGGCATGGCATTATTGTGCGTGAAGCTGTTTCTGAAGAAAGACGGCAAGTTTTCTTCCATGCACATCCACGACAGCCAGGCCATGAAAGAGCGCGGCATACACTGCGTTTTAGACCAGGACAAGGAGGCACGTATGCAAGCAGAACGAACACATTTAAATATTAATAAGAATAAGGTAAAATGAAAAAGACGCTTTTAGCAGCCATCGTTGCCGTAGCAGCACTTTCGGCTTGCAACAATCAGGCTCCGAAGATGGACGAGAAAACACAGGGCAGCGCGCCCGCAGAACTGAAAATTGCATACGTGGAGATGGACTCCATACAAACGCAATACAAATTCTGCAAAGAGTATGAACCCATCCTGGAGAAGAAAACACAGAACTCGCGCAACACGCTCAACCAGAAACAGCAGTCGCTTCAAACGGCAGCCATGAAGTTCCAGCAGGACCTGCAAAACAACAAGTACACCCAGCAGCAGGCCGAGCAGGTGAACGCCGGACTGCAGAAGCAGAACAATGACCTGCAGGCCCTGGCCCAGCGCCTCGACAGCGAGCTGGCTCAGGAGCAGCAGCAGTACCTCAACGCCGTGAACGACAGCCTGCAGCACTTCCTCGAGCAATACAACAAGAACAAGAAGTACGCCTTCATCGTCACCAAGGCCGGACTGCTCTATGCCGACAAGGCCTACGACATCACCGACGAGGTGATTGCCGGACTGAACAAGGCTTACAAGGGCCTGAACACCAAGCCCGCCGCCAAGCCCGCCAAGGAAGAAAAGCCCGCCGAGAAGAAATAACCCGCTTAGTATATACATTATTATATTATAGAGCACCTCCACAGCCGGAGGTGCTCTTCTTTATCGACATACTTTTGGAACTTTAAGGACAATCCCAATAAGTACTCAAAAAAAATATGGAGTACTGCCAAAAGTTATTGGTCTTAGAAAAAACAGCGCTTTTAGAACTAACGTCTGAATATCCTGAACTTCCGGACTCCAGGACTCCAAACCACGAATCTACATTTTTGCCGTTTTGTCAAGATTTTTCACAAATTTTGGAATACACCAAAAGGTTTGACCGCAAATTTCAAGGAGAGATCTTGAAGATTGAGAGGAGAAATCTTGAAGATTTCTATCCGAAATTTGCGGTCAAAGCATGGGTGATTTTAAAACCACTGATTATCAACGAGTTAGAAAACCGCCTCAAAATTGGTAATTTTGTCAAGATTTTTCATAAAAAATTATTTGAATTTTATACAAATAACATACCTTCTGCCCTACCCCTCGCATGGCAACCGTTGATGTATGAAGAAGCGGTTTTATCGCCTTTCGACCAATTTTGCACTAAAATTCAAGTTGTTAATAAACATAAAACTAATATAAAAGAAACAAAAAGTCATATATAAAAGGTACAACGTATTGATATTTTTAGTAATTTTGCACCGCTTTTAGTACTAAAATTCACTATTTGCTTAGTTTTCAAGCATTTACAATCGTTTAAAGGGTATAGAATGAGACAACTGAAAATTCAGAAAAGCATCACTAACCGCAGTAGTGAGGCCTTGGACAAGTATCTTGTAGAAATTGGACGCGCTCCGCTCATCTCCATCGATGAAGAAATAGAACTGGCGCAGAAGATACGCAAGGGCGGTCCCGAGGGCGAGCGCGCCAAAGACAAGCTGGTGACTGCCAACCTGCGCTTCGTAGTAAGTGTGGCCAAGCAATACCAGCACCAGGGACTCACGCTGACGGACTTGATTGACGAGGGTAACATCGGCCTGATTAAGGCAGCACAGAAATTCGACGAGACCAGAGGATTCAAATTCATCAGCTATGCCGTGTGGTGGATTCGGCAGAGCATCCTGCAGGCCATTGCCGAGCAGAGCAGGATTGTGAGGCTGCCGCTCAACCAGGTGGGCTCGCTGAGCAAGATCAACCACGAAATCAACCGCTTTGAGCAGGAAAACCAGCGTCACCCCAGCGTGTCGGAACTGGCAGAAATGACCCATTTGGAAGAGGAGAAGATTGGCCAGAGCCTGGCTGCCGACGGCCACCATGTCAGCATTGACGCACCCTTCCAGGATGGCGAGGACAACTGCATGCTCGACGTGATGCCCAGCGGCGACGACTCGCGCACCGACCGCCAGGTAGATCACGAAAGCATGGCGCAGGAGCTGAACTCGGTGCTCAGCAAAGTGCTCAAGGAAAGGGAGATAACCATCATCAGGGCCTGCTTCGGCATTGGACAGCCCGAAAAGGGACTCGAGGAAATTGGCGACCAGCTCGGACTCACCCGCGAGCGCGTCAGACAAATCCGCGAAAAGAGCATTGCCAAGTTGCGCGACAGCGGAAATGCAAAGATCCTGATGAAGTATCTGGGATAAAAAATCGCAAAATCACAAAAATCCCTTAGCATTTGCACAATGTTAAGGGATTTTTTCGTAACTTAGCCGCCGTTTTTAGAAAACTACGTTGCACCAGGGGAAAACCATCATCTGCACAGCACTGTTGACAGCGCTGCTCATGGCCTGCACAAAAGCGGCAGCCGCCGGCAGGAATAGCGAAGACTCGCTCTTCATGCAGCGCATCTTTTCATACAAACGCCTCAACAGTGCGGACATAGACGGCATCTCGATGAACGTCTATGTAAGGCATAACGTGCAGACACTGAAGAAGAACAAGGCCCTCATCCTTATTCCCACCATGTATGCACTGGCCCGCAAGAAGAACAACGAGTTCCTGGGCGAGAGCTACTCACGAATCACCTTCCACACCTTTTCCGACCGGGAAGAGCACCGACATCTCATTGTGGGAACCCTGCCCCGCAACCGCAACACCCTGCCCACCATGACGGACATGCTGACGCCCGACCTCTATGGCGTTACGCTGCTCAACGGCCACCTGCTCTCCCCTTTCCACCGCGACAACCGGAAATTCTACCGCTACGGCATCAGCCGGCTGCCCGGCAACCGGCGGCTGGTGGCCTTCGTGCCCAAGACCAACAACACGCAGACCGTGAAGGGTCAGGCCGTGGTGGACTATTTCACCGGGCGAATTGAGAGCGTGGAGCTGGAAGGTGAATACGACATGATTTCGTTCCACATCAATGCAACCATGGGCGACAAGGCCCCGCGGTCGCTGCTGCCCAAGACCTGCGACATGGAAGCCGTGTTCCACATGACGGGCAACAGGATAAGGGCCAACTACCACACCGAATACGGGTTGCCCGAAACATTGCCCGACAGCCTGAAAGACAGCCACTCGCGTGAGTTGATGGACAGCCTGCGCCCTGCCCCGCTGACGCATCACGAGCAGCGCCTCTACCAAACCGACGACAGCCTGAAAGCCGCCCAGGAACGGTTGCCAAGGAAGGAGAGGCGGAAGAATTTTGTGAAACACGTCTTGTGGGACTTGATAGGCGACAACCTGGTGAACCGCATCAAGGGAAATTTCGGGCCCAACGACCAGGGCTTTTTCAAAATTTATCCCATCATAGATCCTTTGTCGCTGAGCTATTCCGAGCGGAAAGGCTTCACCTACAAAGTGAGGCTCAGGGGCAATTATGCCTTCACGCCCAACCAGGACCTGTCGCTCTACTTCAAGGGCGGCTACAGCTTCAAGCAACGGCAATTCTACTTCAGGCTGCCATTGAAATATGAGTTCGACCGACGCAACAAAGGCTTTGTGGAACTGGAAATCGGTAACGGCAACCGCATCACAAACTCCAGCGTGAAGCAACACCTGATAGACGAACAGCGCGAGGACAGCATGAGGCTCGAAGACATGGAGTTCGACCTTTTCAAGGACACCTATATCAAGTTGAAATCCAACTACGACCTCTCCAACAGGTGGAGCATAGGCGCCGGACTGACCTATCACCGCCGTTCGGCCGTTGACAAAAAGATATTCCTCGAGGAGAACCAGCCCGCCACCTACCATTCGTTTGCGCCGATGGTGCAGATGCAGTTCCGCCCCTGGGCTTGGCAGGGGCCCATCCTCACAATCAACTATGAGCAGGGCATCAAGGGCATTGGCAAGTGCAACATGGCCTACGGGCGACTGGAGGGCGACGCCATCTGGCTGAAGAAACTCAAACGCCTGCGCTCGTTCAGCATGAGGGCCGGCGCGGGCATCTATACGCAGAAGGACGACGAGGCCTATTTCCTCGACTTCGAGAATTTCCGTGAAAACAACATGCCCGGCGGATGGGGCGACGACTGGACGGGCGACTTCCAGCTGCTCAAGCGCGACCAGTACAACAGCTCGGAGTATTATTTCCGCACCAACCTCACCTATGAGTCGCCGTTATTTTTCCTCAGCCACACCCCCGGACTGGGGAAATACATCGAGATGGAGCGCATCTATATCAGCTCGCTCATGGCAAAAGACATTCACCCATATACCGAATTGGGCTACGGATTTACCAACCGCCTGTTCACCATCGGACTGTTTGTGGCCACCATCAACGGCCAGTACGACGGCATGGGTTGCCGCTTCAGTCTTGAATTGTTCAGGGACTGGTAGGATAATTGTTCAATAAGAAAAGCAGAAAGACACAGGCCGGAAACGTGACCGCCTGTGTCTTTCTGCTTTATAGCCAGTTACTTATATCTTCGGAATCAACAAAATGTTTACCAAAGGTCGAGGCGCTCCTCCTTCGGCAAATACATCTTGTCGCCCGGCTTCACGCCAAAGGCCTCGTACCACATGCCAATGTGTGGCAGGGCACCGTTCACGCGCCAGCGGCCCAATGAGTGGGGGTCGCTCTTTGTGCGGCTACGGATTTCCTTCTCGGTGATGTTTCCTGCCCATACGCCGGCGTATGCCAGGAAGAAGCGCTGGTCGCCAGTCAGCCCGTCAATAACGGGAAGCGACTTGCCGGCTGTGGCATTCTTATAGGCATACCATGCCACCTGCAGTCCGCCGTGGTCGGCCAGGTTCTCGCCCAGGGTGAGCTTTCCGTTGGCGTTCAAGTCGGGCAGCACCTTGATTTTCCCAAAGAAATCGGCATAGAGGTTGGCCCTCTCCTCAAATCCCTTGGCATCCTGCTCCGTCCACCAGTCGGTCATGTTTCCCACCTTGTCATAATGGCGGCCCTGGTCGTCGAAGCCGTGCGTCATCTCATGCCCGATGACCACGCCGATGGCACCATAGTTGAAGGCATCGTCGGCCGTGGGGTCAAAGAAAGGCACCTGCAAAATGCCTGCGGGGAAGCAGATTTCGTTGGTCGTGGGGTTGTAGTAGGCGTTGACGGTCTGCGGTGTCATGAACCACTCCTTGTTGTCAACGGGTTTGCCGGCCTTGTGGTCAACCTCATACTTTACCTGGAAGCGGTTGCACTCAAAATAGTTTTCGAGAAACGATTTCTCGGGGTCGATGGTCAGGTCTGAATAGTCTTTCCACTCGTCGGGATAGCCGATTTTCACATAGAAGGTGCTGAGTTTTGCCAGGGCAGCCAGCTTGGTGTCGGTTTCCATCCACTTTTGCGCCATGATGCGTTCTGCCAGGGCCAGCTGAAGGTTTCTCACCAGCCGTTCCATCCTCTCCTTCGACGATGCGGGGAAATAGCGTTCGCAATACATTTTTCCGAGGGCCTCGCCCATCGTGCCTTCCACCTGCGAGGTGGCGCGTTTCCAGCGGGGATGGTTCTCTTTGCGTCCCGACATGGTCTTTCCGAAGAAGTCGAAGTTGGCCTCCACGATGTCGTCGCTGAGATAGCCTGCCGACGTAACGATGAGGTCCCACTCCAGAATGGCCCGGTATTGGTCGGCGGTGATGCCTGAAAGAATGTCGTTCACCCCGGCCACGTATGCGGGTTGTCCCACCACGAGCGTTTCATAGCAATCGGCCTTCACGCCCATCGCCTGCATGGTGCGGTCCAGCGGCACGTTGGGATAATTGCTACGGAACTCCTGAACGGTCATTTTGTTGTAGTTGGCCTCGGGGTCGCGCAGTTCGGTGCGGCTCTTCGACACGCGGGCCATGGCCGTTTCAATGTCCATAATGTCCTGCATGCGCTTCTTGGCCACGCCTGTTTTGAAGCCGAAGAGCTTGAACATGCGCACGATGTGCTTTTTGTAAGCCTCGCGGATGGCCTTGGTGGCGGGGTCGTCGTCAAGATAATACTCTTTTTGTCCGAGTTGAATGCCGCCCTGATAGACGTTGAGAATATTCCGGGCGCTGTTTTTCTCGTCGGCACCGAAGCCCATGAACATAAACTCCTGCATGCCCATGGGCACATATTTCATCTGTATGTTCCTCAGCTCCTCCACGCTCTTGGCGGCTTCCAGCTCGTTGATGATGGGCATGGCGGGCTTCACGCCCTCTTTGTTGCGGCGCACGGAGTCCATGGCCAGTTTGTAGTAGTCGCTCAACTTCTGCTCGACGGAGCCTTTGGCAAACTGGCCTTTCAGCAATTCGGCCAGGATGCTGTTGATGCGCTTGTTGTTGTCTTCGGCCAGCCGGTCGAAGCTGCCGTAGCGCGAATAGGCGGCGGGCAGCGGGTTGTTTTTCATCCATCCGCCACAGGCATATTCGTAGAAATCGTCGCCCGGGCTGACACTCTGGTTGAGGTCCTGCAGGCTGATGCCCGACCTCAGCGGCTCCTGTGCCACGCCCATGTTCACGGCGGCGGCAAGAAGAATGGTTGCAATGAGTTTTTTCATTTGTCTGAATATTTAATGATGTTATACATATTTATATTAAAATTGAAAAGGTGAAGGCCCCCTCTAATCCCCCCTTGGGGGAAAAGATTTTGAAATCTTTAAAGTATGAGTTATGAGATATGAGTTTTACTGCCGCCATAGCTCATAATTAATAACTCAAAACTTAAAATCCCTCCTTACGGGAGGGGCCGGGGGTGGGCCATTTCCTCCAGTTCCTCCGACAGCTGTTCCCAGCGCGAGGTTTCCTGGTCGATGAGTTTCTTTATGGAAGTATATTCCGTCACCACGGTCATGTCGCTGGCACCTTCGGGAGTGCAGAGAATAGCGTCGAGTTCGGCTATGCGCTCTTCCATCTTCGTTATCTTGTCCTCGGTTTCCTTGATGCTTTTCTCCAGGCGCTTCACTCTCTTCTGTTGCTCCTTGCGTTCCAGATAGGCTTCTTTCGATGCCGAGACTGCGGGCACTTCCGTTTTCTGTGCCGCCACCGGTTCGTCGCGTCTTTTCGTTTCTTTGGCCGCCGTGTCTTGGAACCCCAGCAGGTCGAGGCTCTCTATCTTCTTGTGCTGCAGGAAGTCGTAGATGCCGCCGAGGTGTTCGCGCACCTGTCCGCCGCCGAACTCATAGACCTTGGTCACCAGTCCGTCAAGGAACTCGCGGTCGTGGCTCACCAGGATGGCGGTGCCGTCGAAAGCGCGAATGGCCTCCTTGAGCACATCCTTCGACTGCATGTCGAGGTGGTTGGTGGGCTCGTCGAGAATGAGCAGGTTGACGGGCTGAAGCAGCAACCTTATCATGGCCAGGCGGCTGCGCTCTCCGCCGCTGAGCACCTTCACGCGCTTGTCCGAGGCTTCTCCGCCAAACATAAACGCGCCGAGAATGTCTTTTATCTTCAGCCGGACATCGCCCGTGGCCACATAGTCAATGGTCTGGAACACAGTGAGTTGTTCGTCGAGCAACTGCGCCTCGTTCTGCGCAAAATAGCCTATCTGCACGTTATGGCCTATTTTCAGTTTCCCCACGAACGGCACTTCGCCCATGATGCACTTCACCAGCGTTGATTTTCCCTCGCCGTTCTTTCCCACGAAGGCCACCTTTTCGCCGCGCCTGATGGTGAAGGTGACGTCGGAGAACACGCAATGGCTGCCGTAGTCCTTCCTTACGCCGTCGCAGATGATGGGGAAGTCGCCGCTGCGCAGGCATGGCGGGAACTTCAGGTGCATGTCCGAATTGTACTCCTCGTCAACTTCTATGGGCACGATATTCTCCAGTTGCTTGATTTTCTGCTGCACCTCCACGGCCTTGGTGGCCTGATAGCGAAAC
>JAEEGL011995367.1_pt1 | contig 58376 bp, 56 predicted proteins | sample 9134231 | NCBI WGS metagenome assembly JAEEGL01 (sample SAMN16246548, study PRJNA631951) | gut metagenome | biome: gut microbiome; feature: rumen; material: fiber-attached | host: Bos | place: Iran: Karaj | collected 2018-10
CCAACCATTGGAATCAATTACTTTCGTAACTGTCCAATTGATCAGTAATAGTTACTATTTCTAATAACTATCATGATGCTAGTTACAATAAATCTATTCCTTAAATAGCCTCTTTGCTATTAAGTAATTAAAGTATACCATCCATATTGTAAGTAGTCAATAGGTTTTGTAAAATTTTTTAAAAAAATTTTGTAAACGTAAAGCAAATCCCCTATTTATGGGGATTTGCATAATGTGTAAAATTAATTTTTTTCTTGTTCTTTTATCTCTTTTAGCCTTGCTTTTACTAATAATATTAATTCTATAGATGCATTTACTTTTGGTAATACTAAGAGACTATCTTGTAATTTTGTTTTAAGAGATAATTCTTCATTAATTTGTTCCCTTTCTTTTTCATAATCAAAATTGGGAATTGGATTTTCTTCTATAAATTGTTCTATATAATCATTTATATCTTTTAGAACAAATTCTTTTAATGGATAGTTATCCATTTCTTGGATACCACAGTAAGCTCCTACTAGATATTTATATGTATCTTTTAAATCCATTTTGTATCACCTACTATACTTTTTATTATATCTTTAGTAGTTTGATCTAATTTTTTAGTTTCTTTATATATTTTAAATATATTAATTGGATTTTTTAATTGATGTAAATCTATTATATTTAATCTCTCAAATATATTAAATATATCATCTACTACTTGTTGTCTTTCTTCTAATGTATGTTTACTAAGCCACATTTCTATATTATTAGATACTTTTTCGCTAAATGAACTTATTTCTGTTCTTATGAATTTATTATTCTCTATTGGCCACTCTAAAGGCGAATGTGCGTAGATGCCCATCTTATTAGATTTAATTATTATATCATTTGTATTATTTAATAAGCGTCCTACTATAGAATAATTTGGTATATAGTGTTTATATTTTTTTATAATTCTTTGATACTCTTTTGTATTTATTTTATCCTCTAATAATCCAGGGCCATCTACACTAATTATTTCTTTTAATTTAAATCTATTTATTAATGGTAAATTCATTGCTGTATATAGTGCTAGATTACCACCTTTAGAGTGGCCACCTAAGATTACTTTATAGTCTGTAAATTTTATTACTTGTTTAGCATAATTAAGAGCATCTTCTTGAGCTGGTATAGGATATAAATAAGATAGTTCTGCGTCTTCTTTCCAACCAGATATTAAGACATCTGTCCCTTCATAACCTATATATAAAGTTTTATCTGGTAAGCGCATAGATATTGCTGAGAATTGTTCATCTTTATTATTTATTATTATATAATCACTTAATACTATATCTTTAAATCTTTTATTATTAGTTAATAATTCTATCATTGTATATATATCTTTATCAAATAAGGCTTTTTTAGAAAATTCTTTTTTATCTTTTATTTTTAAAAATTCATTTAAAGCTTCTTTTAATGTAATAGGATTATCTACAATATCAGTAAAGTCTATATAGGGAATTAATGATAATATTATTTTATCTATTTCATTTAATGATTCTTCTTTAAAAGATTTATTATTTCCTTTTAGATATTCATAAATATCTATCATTTATTCACTTCCTTTACTATCCAATACATAATAATAGATATTATATATTTTATTTCATTATCTGTTAGTTCTTTTCCTTTTTTTATATGGTGCCATTTTTCTAGACAGCCACGGCAACAAGTTGCTGTTGCATGTCTTGCTGGAAATACCGGATGATTATGAGTTGGTGTTTGTTTTCCATCATTAGGTATATTAGATGGTGCTAAATTCTTTTTTATAAATTCATATGCATGTTGTTCTACTTTATTTAGACCATTCTTATTAATATACTCTATTTCTTTTTTATTTAGATGGAAACTAGTTCTAAATGTTGATTTAGATAATTCTTTTATTTTATTTTCAATAATAGTAAGATCTTTATTATTTAATTTATCTATTATAGTTCTTTCATCCATAAACCATGTTTATTACAATAGGAATATACTTTCATTCCTTTTTCATAATCAAAATAGCATAATGGATCCATTCCTGGTTTAAAATCATATTTAAGCATAGAATCTTTATATTCTGCTATTACAAATTCTATATAATGATCTTCTTCCATAGGATGTATTACTTCTCCTATTGATACTTCTACTGTACCATCTTGTATTTCACAAGAAGGTACATGTTTTTCTTGTGCTGCATCTTCTGTATTTGCTTTTAATTCAATCATTGATTCTCCACAACATACTATTCCACAATTATCGCAATGGCAATCTTCTATTACTTGTACCATAGCTCCGCATTTTTTACACTTTAATAATTTCATATATATTCCTCCTACTTATTTATTAGTTTTATTATAACATAAAAAGGTGATTATAAATCACCTTATGAATTTAAAGATTCGTTTTCGTATAATTTTTTATATGTTTTATTTTCTTTTAATAATTTTTCGTGTGTTCCGCTTGCAGCGATTTGTCCTTTCTCTATTACATAGATTATATCAGCATCTTTTATAGTAGATAATCTGTGAGCTACTATTATTATAGTATGATCTTTTACTAATTCATCAATAGTCATTTTTATATATTCTTGGGAAGAATTATCTAAAGCACTTGTTGCTTCATCAAATAATATTATTTTACTTTTCTTAGATAATGACCTTGCTATTGATAATCTTTGTTTTTGCCCTCCTGATAAGTTTACTCCACCTTCACCAAGTAAAGTATTATATTTATTAGGTAATGACATTATATAATCATCTATATAAGCTTCTTTACAATATTTTCTTACTTCTTTTAGAGTTATTTTAGGATTTACTAATCTAAAGTTATCCATAATAGTTCTATTAAATATAAAAGGTTCTTGTCTTATTATAGATATCTCTTTTCTTAATGTATTTTCGTTTAAGTCTTTTATATTAGTATTATCTATTGTAATAGTTCCTTTTCTAGGATCAAATACTCTTGTTAATAAATTAAATATAGTACTTTTCCCTTGTCCACTCTTACCTACTATAGCTATCTTTTTATGTGGTTCTATTGTTAGATTAAAATCTTTTAAGATATCTGATTCATTTGGATAATTAAATGTTATATTATTAAATTTAATTATTCCTTTTGTATTATTAATCTTTTTAGTACCAAATTCTTCATCATCATATAGTCTATTTTCTAATATTTCATTTACTCTAGTTAATGATACATATGTTTTTTGATATGTTTCCATAAATGAATTTATATTTTCTATAAGTCTCATATATCTATAGACATAATATGTCATAGCTATAAAGAAAGCTAAAGATATTTTACTATAATATAATAAGATAGCACATGTAATAAATACTGATACTTCTAAGAAATTCTTTAAAATATTTATAATAGTTTTTGAATTTCTATGTAATTTAATTTCTTTTAATGATTTATCTAATATTTCTTTATTAATATTAGATGAATTTGTTATTAGTTCTTTTTTAATTCCTAATGTTTTTACTTCTCTTATACCTCTAATTGATTCTGTAATTAAAGTAGTATGTTTATCTTGATGTTGTTTTCTTTCTTTATGAATATTTATTAATAATGGATTATAATGTTTTAATATAAAGAATAATACTATTAAGAAGATTAATATTTCTATTCCTATAATTATAGAGTTAAATAATATATATATTAATATTATTATTGATCCTATTATAGAGGATATTAATTCTAATATATGTAAGAAGGCAAAACTTAATGTATCTGCATCATTATTTATTCTATTAATTATTTCTCCACTACTAGTTTTTTCATATGCATAAGCAGGTAAATTAAGAGCTTTTATGTATGTATTATAACCTAATTTACGAGTTATTTTACTTTCTACTTTTTGTAATTCACTTTGAGCGAATTCATAAAGAATGGCATCAAATACTATTCCTATTACTAAGTATATTCCTAGATATATAAGAGATAGTTTTAATTTATTATTAGTTACTGATTCGATTGCCATTCCGTTTAAATATCCATTTAGTATACAGACCATTTCAACAAGAAAGATATTTATACTAGCTATTATTATTTTTATCTTATCATTTTTTACAAAGTTCCATAGAGGTATAAACTCTTTTAGTTTATTTTTCATATTTATACCTCCAAAAATAAAAACTACCTGGTGGTAGTTTTAAAAAGTTTATTACTAAGAGTTAAAAGAACAAAGAAGTTCTTTTACCTCTATCATTTCTATCTACCACACTAAAAATTATTTTATTGAATTCAAACTTCTTCATTCTAATCACTCCTCTCTTTCTTTAAATTCAATTAGAATATAACACATTAAAAAATAGATGTCAACTATTTATGGTTAACATCTATTGGATTAACATGTATTACTGCTAGGAATATTTCTTCTATTTCATCTATTATTTGTTCTTCTAATCTATTGGCTATATCATGAGAATCAAAGGTTGAGAGATTACCATCTACAAATATAGTTAATGATATTTGATATTTATATCCTACTGGGGTTGCATTAAAATGATTTGTTTTTACTATTTCAGGATATTTCTCTACTATAGATAATACTTCTTCTTTTATGTTATTTGGTAATGTTTTATCCATTAATATATCATATGATTCTTTAAATATTTCTATTCCTGTTTTTAAGATCCATAATGATATTAAGATACCTACTATACTATCAAAATATACATAATCATATTTAGATAATATTACTGATATTAAGTTTAACGTAGTTAATAAGATATCATTACGATGATCTACACTATTTGATTTTACTAATAGATTATTATGTTTTTTAGCTATTCTATTAGTTATTATATATAGTATTAATTTAGTAGTTATTGTTATTATACATACTATTATTAACCAAATACTATATTGATATTGTTCTGGATGATAGAAAGACACTATAGAATTCTTTAAGGTACTTAACGATAATAATATCATTGTAATAGATATTAACATAGAATATATATATTCTGCTTTTCCATGTCCCAAATCATGATCTTCGTCTGGTGCTTGGGATGCTATTTTATTTCCTATATAAGTCATTATAGAAGAAAATATATCTGATGCTGAATTAAAGGCATCTGCAAGCATTGCTTGGGAATTAGTTATTATTCCTATAATTATTTTATTTATAAATAAGAATATATTTCCTATCATACCCATTATAGATACTTTTTTTGCTTCTTTATATCTATTCATTTTTTATCACCTTTTTATTTAATTTAAAAAGATATTTTAAAATATCTTTTTTATTTTGGTTCTATTTCTAAAGGATATAGTTTTTTATCTTTTATTTTAAATGTTATTTGATATTTTTTAGAATTAGTATCATCTAGTTTACTTGTATAAGGTGCATCATAATTATCCATTAATGGTTTTTCATTTTCATTATATGAACCGTATACATAGAATACTAAATCTTCTGAAGGGTCTGTTGTTTTATCCCAATTTGGTACTAAGTAAGCAAATCTTACTGTAACATATATTCTATCATTTTTTGTCTCACTGCTAACAAATTCTACTTTTTCATATGGAGTTATTCCGGGTCCTCTTCCATCACAGCCGGCAACTTTAACATAATATAGTCCTTTTTTAAATGTTACTTGATATAATTCTCCAGTATCTTCTATATTTTCTATATAACTATTATCTTCAAATAAACTATATTTAATAAAGTCTTCTTTAGCAATAGATAGTCCATCTTCTGTTGTACAAGAAGGAATATTATAATTATATATTTTTCCAAGAGAAGATAGTAACCATTGATTTTTAGTACTATCATCTAATTTAGTTAAATCTATTTTTTTATTTAAATAGATTTCACTCATTACATCTATTTGACTATATTGAGATGGAACTAATGCTTTTGCTAGTTCATTTAAATCATTTACATTAATATTAGATGGTTCAAATTCTGGTTCTGGTTCTGGTTCAATTTCACTTTCTTTGTCTTTCTTTTTATCTTTCTCTTTTTCTTTCTCTTTTTCTTTATCTTTTGCTTTTTCTTCTGTTCTTGTTTCATTATTAGTTTTTGAATCTTTCTTATTTAATACTACTAATAATAATGTAGTTGATAATGCAATTATTATTATAATAAGTATAGCTATAATTATATTTTTCTTATCTTTTTTTTCTTCCATTTTTATTCCTCTATTCTATTTATATCTTATCATATTATTCATCTATTATATTATTATTTTTATCAAATTCTATTTTTATTACTTTTCTACTTGCTAAGAAGTCACACATATGGACAAATTTCTGTTCTGGTGTTTTTGGTAGAGGTAATACTACATCTGAATATTCTGAAGTATTAAATCTTCCCATATGAGATGATATACATTCACATATAAAATCTATATCTTCTTTAGGTAGTTTTAATTCTTTAGAATATTTTATTAAGAATTCACAAGCTAATAAAGGATGATCAAATCTAGTATACTTTTCTTCAACTTCTCCTTTTTTAATTGTATCATGTAATAATAATGACATTATTATTAAGTCTTTTTTTCTTATATCAAATTTATATATTTCAAATAGTTCTTTAGCCATTCTTATGGCTGCTTTAGTATGTCTTACTAAGCCTCCATCACCAGTTGCATATTCAGGATGATATTTACCTGTAGATGAAGCTGGTATAGTAAAGAAATAATCTGGTATATGATCTATCATTATAGATAGTGATTCTTTTATATCATCATTATATATATAATTTAATTCTGTTTTAAATACTTCTTGTTTATTCATATTATCACCATATTTATTATATCATATTTATATTGTCTTTTTTGGTTTTTTAACTAATGCTATTTGCATTTCATCTAATGGTATATGTTCTCTTTTAAATCTTTCTATTTCTTGTTTAATTCTTACTAAATCACTCTTAGTTAGTTTAAATCTAGATATTTGTTCTATAGGTATTAAATGTCTAAATTCTTTTAATCCATCTGAATAATATTCAAATGTAGATTGATTATCTAAATAGTATTCTGTAGTTAATATTTCTTCTGCATATTGATCTAAGACATAATCACCTAATTTATTCCACCAGAAATATGCTAATTCACCAGCTACTAATAATACTGTTGCTATTATTTTTAATAATGTATTAGGATTCATTGTTACATTAAAATAGATAGCTGTAATATCTATTATAATAGATAAGAATCTTTTTAATTTATTTTTAATAAATTCTTTACCTAGTTCTATTTCATATTTATGTGAATATTTTCTAAATTGTTCTTGCATTCTATGTCTATAACAATTCATATTATGTAATGTTGGATGTGAATCTATTTCAATTCTATTATCACCATAAGTAATTGTTATTTGTTTTTCATCTTGATTAAGGTCTTTTATAAAACTTTTACTATCTTCTTCTGTAAATGTTAAATCTAACATATAGTCACTTCCTTAATTTTTTTATTATATAGTATTTATTTACAAAATAAAAGGATAGTTTTACTATCCTTTATATCTATTCATTATGTCTTTATATTTAGCGTTTTTATCTAGTTGTAGATAATCATATTTAATTATATAATCATTTAATAATTTTAATGCTATTTGATTATCTTCTTCTGTTATTATTTGAATATTATCTAATTCTTTTTGTAAGTCTTCAAAGAATGAATTTAATACTTTTTCTTTTGTTTTTGTTATTTTTACATAGAATTCACTTTCTGGAGCTATTTCTCTTAGTATACGAAATGATTCATTATAATCTTTAGTATTATAACTATTAATTGCTTGATAATAGATAGTACCATCATCTGTAATAGCTTTTAATCTTTTAATATATAATTCATAATCTTCTTTTTTAAGTACTATTTTATCATCTATTTTTATTTCATTTACTAGATTAATATCTGTTTTTATTTTATTTGCTTGAGTTAGAAATTCTTTTTGACTAGAATAATCATTATTTATTAAATCATTTAACCAAGCATTTATTGTTTTTTTAGTTATTGTTTGTAAGTAATCTAATTCTTCTTCTTTATTTTTTACTTTATCTAATACTTCTTGTAATTTAGTATTATCATCTGATGAATATACTTCATATATTGCTTTTTCTGAATAATATTTATAATCATATTGTTCAATAGGATTTTTATTTATAAAATATATTATTAATACTATAACTACTATTAAACATACTACAAGTACAATTAATAATATGAAATTTCTTTTTGTTTCTTTTTTTGATTTTGGCGAATCTTCATCTATATCATGTGCATCAAAATCCATCATAAGACGATTATGTTTTGTCTTATCATATTCTTTTGATTTTTCTTCCTTTTTTTCTTTAACAGGTTCTTCTACTTTTTTTTCGATTGGTAGAATTGGCTTTATTTCTTCTTCATCTTCTTTTGGTTTTGGTTTAGTGTATTCTGGTTCGCCAACTGGTTGGACTTTTGCCAATTCTTTTGTTCTTTCTAGGGATTCTTTATCATTCATGATATCACTTCCTACTCTATTATATTTTATCATACTTTATTATTTATATATATTATTTTTTGTATAAAAAAAAGAACCATTTGGTTCTTTAAAGGCTTATTGGTGCAGGTGAAGGGACTTGAACCCCCACCCCGTAAAGGACTAGATCCTAAGTCTAGCGCGTCTACCAATTTCGCCACACCTGCATAATAATGGTGGACCTCGTAGGACTCGAACCTACGACCGCCCGGTTATGAGCCGGATGCTCTAACCAACTGAGCTAGAGGTCCAAGGACTATTTAATATTAACACAAAAACGTCCTTAAAGCAACAAAAAGTTAATATTTTGTTGATAGAAGTAAGAAAAATACAATTAAGAAGACAAATACTACATCTATATAGATTAAATAGCCTTTATTATCAAATTCTTTTCCTACTAATTTTGCGACAAATTTAAATAGTGCATAAAATAGATTTACTATTACAAATCCTACTACTAAAGTAATAGTAGCTACTTTTAAATAATTACCATTGGTAAATGCATCGAATGCTTGTAAACTATAACTAATTCCACTTACCATACCTATACTAATAGCTATAAAGATACTTATTATAGTTATCATATCTATTAGATTACGATCATATCTTGTTTTTAAATCAGTTACTTTATTATTTAATTCACTATATTCTACATTTGATGAATCAAATGTTTTCTTTAATAATCTTATTTTAAAGCCATCACTTATCATATCTTTTGTACTATTATTATTCTTTTCTATTCTATCTATAGCATCATAATAATTATACATTGATACTAAATCATCTCTATGTACTTCCATTTCAATAGATTTTAACATATTTTCATATATGTCATCATTTAATAGTATTGATTCACAATATTGGCACACTCTTTTAAAATTAGAAGTAAACATACTATTATCATTCTTATAATATTCATAGATAAATCTTTCTCTATTATCATTTTCTTTAATAAAGTATAAGAAATCGAATGCTATTATGAAACAGACTATATTAGTACCATTACCACCATTTTCAAGCCTTTTTATCTTTTCTATAATATCATCTAAATTCATGAATATCACTTCCTATGCGTAGTATATCATATATTTTATTATTTTAAATAAAAAAAACGCTTTTAGCGTTTTAATCTAGTTTTAGAGTTTGTTCAAATGATTGATACATACTTTCGCAAGTCTTTTCTGCTTCTGGGTTATAATACTGTATAGTATATAAACTTCCATTATGTAATATAGCAGAATATTTATATAATAGTTTAGATTGTTCTTGTTCTAAATCACTTGCTTGACCTTGTTGAAATAAGTAAACATTTAATGTAGTCCATTTATTTCCTTTTATTTCCATTGTAGAATTTGCTAATGTTATGTTTTTATTTATAGAGTTTTTAAATTCTTCTTCTACACTTTTTAAGTATTGTTTTTCTGGAGATTCAGTATCTGAAGAAAAACCATATTCTATTCTTACTATACAATCTTCACCATATTTATAATAATTTGTTGTTGGTTCTGATTCATTTTTTCTTGCTTCAAATCTAGGATCTATTGAATAAGTAAGATTTCTTAAATGAACATCTTCATTAGTTGGTTTTCTAATGAATTTAAAATATGCAAATATTATCAATACCATAAAGATAATAAAACATGTTGAATTAAAAATCATAGCTTTTGGTATTGGTTTATGTTCTTTTGGTTGTTTTACTTTTTTCTCTTTTTTTTCTTTCTTTTCTTTTTTATCTTTCTTTGGTTGTGGTGGCAACGGTTGAATTTGTTGTAATGAATCTGCAGGAGGCAGATTATTAGCAGGTAATTCTGGAATTGGTTCAGGCATTGGTTGTGGTTGATCCATAGCAAATGGATTATAATTATCAACTACTCCACCCGAATTATTTCCCATATTTAATTGATTTATTTCTGAACTAAAGTAATCTCTTGAACTACTAGAATGTGATACGAAGGTTTGTGTATTATCTGGTTCAGCAACTTCATTTAAATCTAATACTTCTATGTCTTCACCATTATTGAAAACATTATCTTGGTTATTGGAAATTGTTGCTCCTATATCATTGTTGGCATCAACACTGTCCAAAAATGATGTGGAACCACCAATTCCTAAATTTTCTCCACACATATAGCATTTTGTTTTTGAATCATCTAATATAGTTCCGCATTTTGGACATTTCTTCAATTCTAGTCACCCTTTTCTGCTTCTTTTTCTAAAAACTCCAATGTTCTTGAAAAGCTATCTATTGAATTCGTACACTTTGTATCATTATTGTTATTGAATAATTCTATATTATAGTAAGAACCATTATGTAATGCTGACATATATCTATATTTTAATAATGGATATGTATCACCAGGTACTGAATGGTAGAACATATTGATATAACTCCATGATGCACCATTTATTTCTATAGTTCCTTTTTGAATAATATATTCATCTAATGGATTAGGTATATCGCCATTTTCATCTAATGTAGGTTTCTTTTCATCTAATATTTTTGTAAAATAGTCTTCTATTTGACTATTACTAGAACTTGTTCCTGTTGTTATTTTAATAGAACATTCTACACCAGTAGATCCACTTTTATTATAGTAATATTCATTACTATTTGTTACTAAATTTAATTCTTCATCTATATCATAATATAACGAAGATACAATCGGTTTTTTCTCTTTAGCTTTTATTTTAGATTTATAGTATTTAAAACCTATTGCACCTATTATAGCAATTGCTAATAGAATTAATACAAATCTAATTAATAATTTATGTTCTTGAACAATATCAAAAACATCTTTATCGCCATCTTTTACTGTTATTTCAACATTTCTATAGTCGTTTTTATTATTATATGCTTGTTTTTGTTGCATATAGTTATTTTGATAATTATAGTTATTATTACTTTGTTGATATGAATTTATATTAGTACCACACATAAAGCATGTGTCTTTTCCATCTTCGATAAAAGCTCCACATTTAGGACATCTCATACTTATAATTACCTCCTAACTATTTTCCTATCATATATTATTATATCATATTAGTATTTTTTTCTATACTATCTTTTATTTTTTTTATAAAAATAAGTAATTATTATTGTTAAAATTGTAAAGATTATTAAATATTTTAAAGCTATTTCATTTTCTAAATCTTCACTCATATAGAATCCTAATAGCATTATAGTTATTCCTATAATTATTTTATATGCATATGCTATTATTATTCCCTTTTTATCATTATGTTTTTTTAAATAGTCTATATATTTATCAAATCTATGTTTTTTTCTTCCTTTAGTAATTATATATCCTATTAAAACCATCGGAGGAATAAATATTAGACATAATCCTAATATTACAATCATTATTCTTCCTCCTCGTTTTCTTCATCAGGTTCTTCTGGTTCTTCTTCTGGATTTTGATCTTCATCTGATTCTGGAGTTGGTTCTTCAGGTTCTTCAGGTTCTGGTTCTGGTTCTTCTTCTATTTCTGGCTCTACATCTAAAATATTATTACATCCTTCTTTTGCAAGTCTTTTACCAACAAATTCTGGTTTATTATATGTTTTCTTTGCTGAATTATATTTTAGATTGAATTCGTAATAGATTACTTCATCAGATTTTTTATCATTTATACAGAAATCATGATATTTACTGAAATATAAATCAAAAGTATTATTTCGACGATTTCTTTTTATATATACATTATAATTTTCCATTGTTATTTCTTCACCATTAACAACTATTGGGAATTCATCTTCAAAATAATAGTTTACTCCCATTGGAGTTATTAATTGAATTGTATAATTATATTTATTTTTTACACTATTGTTTATTAGTACTTCTATTGTACTTCCACTTTTATAGAATTCTGGTATATGATTTAAATCTGTAAATGCATAATAAGCTACTTCTCTTGTTATAGTTCCATCTTTTTTTAGGAATTCCATTCTATACTTATTATTATCTTGAGATTTATCAACTACTCTATTATTACTATTAACAGCTGGTTCTTCTGGATCTTCTGGTTCTTCTGTAGGTTCTTCTTCTATATTTTCTACTGGTTGTTCTGTTTTTCCTAGAAGATAATCTGGTGGGAATATATTTAGAGAATAGCCTAATTTACTTCTTAATTCACCAATTCTTATCTCTTTTTCATGACCATCTGTCATTAATTGATTTAATACTATATTTAATGATTCTATAGTAAATGAACTAGTATTTTTATAGAAATTTTCTCCAGGTTTAATGACTCCTTCTCCTGTTTTTATATATACTTTATCTTTATATGTTAATTGGAATGTTTTTTGTACTTCATTATATTCGATTTTTAAATCAGATGTATCTCCAGCACCTTCTAAATATGTTGCTATACATGTAGATCTATATAGATAGAATCTATCATTAATTATTAATATTTTTTTATCAATAGAGTTAATACGACAACTAGAATATATTTGATAATATCTATCTAATGGTTCTGAGTATTTATATATACCATTAATATTATCGTTATTAGCTATAGTTACTGTATTATCATCATCACCAAAAAATTTTAAAAAGATATCTTTTGGGCTAGCTATAAAAAAAGCGTATACACATAGGCCTATGGTTAAAACTAATAATATAATTAACATGATTTTTTTATTGCTCTTCTTCATTTTAATCATATCCTTCTATTCTATATTAGAATTATATCATATTTTAATTAATTCTAAAATAAAAAAAGTATCGTTAGATACTTTTTATTTTAATGATAATATTTGATGTATATTTCTTCTTCTTAATTCTCTTTGTTCTATTAATACTTGTTGTAAATTTGTAAATATTTCTTGTTCTTCTGTACTAGATATATATTCTCTTGGTAAATTAATAGTTCTAGGTGCAGAATAATTAGTTTCTAAGAAATTTACATTTCTAATATCTTCTTCTGTAGCATATATAGAAGAAGCTAATGAATTAAATGATGTTTCATATGATAATTGATTCATCATTCTATTGTTTGTTAATCTTTGATATTTATGACTTGCATATTTAGTAATATTACTTAGTAATTTTTCTATAAAGTCAATTATAGTTATATTATCAATATTTTGATATTGATTATTAAAATATAATTCAAAAGCTTTTTGAGGATTAATATCATAAACTACTCTATTATTTTGATCTACCATTCTTGGTATATTATATATATCTATAATATAAGATCTTAATGTTGGATATTTATTAAACATATAACTAAATACTTTTTGCATATTAATATATGTTTCTTCTATTCTTTTCTTTTTAGGTGTAAATATATAACTTTTTAATTTAATATTTGTTTGATTTAATATTGTTTCTATATCAGCATTTTGTATAAATGTTAAATAATCAATTACAAAATGATCTATATCTTCATTATTTCTTCTTATTATTTGATATCTATTTGATAAGTTAGTTATATTATTTTTGGCATCTCCAAGAGTAGATAATGCTTTTCTATGTGTACTTCTTTCTTCGTGTTCTTGAATGCTTTGTTTAGATTTAAACCATTCGTAATAAGTTCCGTTTACTTTATGCATTCTATATGCATATTGATATAGTTCTTCTTCTGTAACTGTTTCTATATAGTTAAGAATAGATGATTGTTCTGATTCTAATTTAGCTTTTTCCTTTGTAGCATTACTATATGTTATATCATATATTGCTTTACTACCTAGTTTTACTCTTCTTTCTTCTATAATAGAAGTACATTTTTGTATTTGAGTTCTATATCTTAATATAGTACTACTTTTTAAATATTCTCTTAGTTCAGAAGGATTCATATTATATATATTTTCTCCTTCTATTACACTACTACAAATACTATTTATTAAATCTAATTTACTTTGTAAATAATCATTAATTAAACCTAATGATATTTCTCCATCTAATAATTTTCCATTAGTTTTTATATATTCTATTTCTTCTTTTGTTAATGAATATTTTTGTAGATGACTTGGTAATAAATCTATAACACTTGATTTTTTTACGCTATTATAATTTAATTCATCTATTAAACCTTGTTCATAATCTTTTTCTAATTGTTGTAATAATCCTTGTCTTTTTTGATTAAGATGAAATAGTTTATTTTTTATTGAATTAATATAACTTAGGTATTTGTCATAATATGTTTCCATAATAATCCCCCTTTTATTAGTTTGTTATTATAGCATAATAATAGATATTTACAAAATTTTATTAATTAAAGAGATTGGGATTATTTTCTTTATAACTATAATATTTATCTTTACCAATAATAAGGTGGTCTAAGATATAGACATTCATCATTTTACCTAATTTAATCATTGTATTAGTAAGATAATTATCTGCAAATGATGGTTCTATATTACCACTAGGATGATTATGAGAAATTATCATACTATAGGCATTACATCTTACCGCTTCTCTAAAGATATCTCTAGGATAAATACTACTTGAATTAATAGTGCCTATAAATAATTTTTTTATTTTTATAATATTATTTTTAGTATTTAAATATATTACTATAAAGTTTTCTTGTGGTTCATTTTCTAATTTATTTTTTATAATATTATATGCATCTTCACTATTAGTTATTTTAGTAATATTTTCTTTTTTATTATATACTCTTTTACCAAATTCTAATGCTGTTATTAGAGATATTGCTTTTACTTCTCCTAAACCATATTCTTCTTTTAAGATATTATAATCTAATTCTGAAAAGTCATTTATATTATATTTATTTAATAAGTTATTACTTATTTCATAGACTGTTTTATTTTTAGTACCTGTACGTAATAAAATACTTAATAATTCTGTATTACTTAATGATTCTACTCCATATTTTATGAATCTTTCTCTTGGTTTTTCTATTATATAAATCATCTCCTTCTACTATATATATACGTGGTTAATGGCTTATTTCCTTTTTTAAATAAAAAAGTTAGAAGATTAATCTTCTAACTTAACACTTACTATTTTAGAAACACCTGATTCTTGCATAGTAATACCATATAAGACATCAGCATATTCCATTGTTTTTTTCTTATGAGTAATAATTATAAATTGTGATTTATCTTTTTTAGATAATAAGTATTCGCCAAAAGCACTAACATTAACATCATCTAATGCTGCTTCTACTTCATCTAAGACTACAAATGGTACTGGTTTAACATTAAGAATCGAAAATAATAATGCTATAGCTGTAAGTGTTTTTTCTCCTCCCGATAATAAACCGATTGAATTTAATTTCTTTCCAGGTGGTAGTGCTTGTATTTCTACTCCAGTTGATAATAAATCATCTGTAGTTAATTCTAGGATACCTTCTCCACCTTTAAATAGTTTTTTAAATACTATAGAGAATTCTTCTTTAATTTTATCAAATGTTTCTTGGAATTTATCTTTCATGATTTCATCCATTTCTTCTATTACATGTAATAAACTATTTATAGAAGTACTTAAATCATCTCTTTGTTTAGTTAAGAATTCATATCTAGTATTTAATCTTTCATATTCAGAAATACTTCCTGTATTTACTTCTCCTAGATTTTTAATTTTTACTTTTAAATTATTAACTGTTAATCTTGCTGTATCTTCATCTATATCTAGAATATATTCACTAGATGCTCTTTCATATGTCATATTATAGTTTTCATTTAAATTTAATAATAAATTATCTAATTTAACATCCATTTTACCTAATTTTATTTCTTCTAATTTTAATTCGTTTTGTTTAGATGTTATTTTACTATTTTGTTCTCTATAATTATGTTCTAATTCTAATATTTGATTATTTAAATCATTTTTATTGGATTTTAATTTTGTTATTTCATTTTCTAATTCTGTTTTTTTATTATCTATTTCATAATATTCTTTTAAGATATTATCTATTTCTTTTTGTGTTGTTCCATTTTTTAAATTAGTAGTTCCTTCTAATTCATTATTTTTATTATCTAATTTAGTATTTAATTCTTGTAAAGTATTTTCCTTTTGATTATATGTTTCTGTTAATATTATTACTTCTTTTTGATTATTTTCTAAATTAGTAGATAAAGTATTTAATTCTTTATTTATTTTAGTAGATAGTTCTTCTTGTTTAGATAATTCTTTCTTTTTGGATTCTAATTCTCTTTCTAGTTGTTCTAATTCATTCTTTTGATTTAGTAAACTATTAGATTTTATATTACCTCCAGTAATAGCTCCTCCACTATAGATTATTTCTCCTTCTAATGTAACTATTTTATATTTATAGTTTAATTCTTTTGCTAATTTATTTAGAGTATCTATATTATCTACTACTAAGACATTACCTAATTGATTTAGGATTATTTCTTTATATTGAGAATCATATTTAACTAGTTCTTCTCCGGTACCTATATAACCATCTATTTTTCTTGCTATAGATAGATCTTCATAGTTAATAGTTCTTCCTTTAATAATATTTAATGGAAAGAAAGTTGCTCTTCCTAATTTATTTTCTTTTAAATAATTAATAGCTTCTTTAGCACTTTTTTCATTTTCTACTACTATGACATTGTTATTAGCTCCTAGTGCTATTTCTATAGCTGTTATATATTTTTCATTAGTATTTATTAATTTACTTAATATACCATGTATTCCTTTTAATCTTATATTATTTAATACACTTTTAACACTAAATGGAGATTTATTATCATTATTAATATTATCTTTTAAGATATCTATTTTATTATTTAGATTAAGTATTTCTCTATTAAGAATATTTATATTATTAATAGTATTATTATACTTAGTTTTCTTTTCATCATATTTACTAATTAATTCTATATTATTTAATTGTTTAGTATCTAATTCTATCTTTAAATTATTTAATTCTTTTGTATTAGTTTTAATAGTATTATTTAAGTTATGTATTTCTTCTTTTAATGATATTAAATTATTTTCTAATTTAGAATCATCTACTTTATATTTTTCTCTTTCAATAGCTATTTGTTTTTTAGATTGTAATTCTGATAATTCATTAATTATATTAGTTAATTCATTATTCTTTTTATCTATTTCTTCATCTAATTTTAATACTTCTAATTTTAATTGTTCTTCTTTACCTGTATCTGTATTACTAGATAGATTTAAATTATCTAGTTCTTTTTTAATAACTTCTATTCTTTCTTTAGTATTTTGATAATCTTTATTTATTTTAGTTATATCATTAGTTATTAAAGAGATATCTATACTTTCTAATTGTTGTTTATAATCTAGATATTCTTTTGCTTTAATACTTTGTTCTTTTAAAGGTTCTAAAGTAGTTAATAGTTCATCTATTAATAAATTTACTCTTGCTAAGTTTTCATTAGTTTTATCTAATTTACGTAATGATTCTTCTTTTCTTTTTTTATACTTTAAGACACCAGCTGCTTCTTCAAATATTACTCTTCTTTCTTCTGGTTTAGAATTTACTACGTCAGCTACTGCTCCTTGAGATATTATATTAAATGATTCTTTTCCTGCTCCACTATCTAGAAATAAATCTGTTATATCTTTTAATCTTACTCTAGTATTATTTATATAATATTCATTTTCTCCTGTTTTATATACTACTCTTTTTATTTCTAATTCATTAAATTCACTATTTAAATAATGATCTGTATTATCAAAAGTAAGTGATACCCAAGCTCTATTTAGAGGTGATCTTGTTTTTGAACCAGCAAAAATACAGTCAATCATTGAGTTATCTCCTCTTAATGCTTTGACTGATTGTTCACCTAATACCCAACGTATGGCATCTACGACATTACTTTTTCCAGAACCATTAGGTCCTACTATACCAGTAATACCTTCATTGATATCTAGTTCTGTTTTATCAGCAAATGATTTAAATCCATTGGCTCTTATACTTTTTAAATACATGTTTATCACCTAGCTTGTTTTTTATATGCATCATAAGCAGCATGTTGTTCTGCTTCTTTTTTACTTTTTCCTTCACCTTTTCCATAGATAATATTATCTATTACTACTTCTACTTCAAATGTTTTATCATGAGCTGGTCCTGTTTCTGATACTAATCTATATTCTAAACTTTGTCTTGTTGTTTGGACTAATTCTTGTAATTTAGATTTATAGTCACCTAAAAACATATCATGATGTTTTATACATGGTACTACTACTTGATCAAATAGTTTTTTAGCCGTTTTTAATCCTTGATCTAGATAAATGCATCCCATTATACTTTCAAATATATCAGCAATAATTGTTTCATTTATATTATTTATTTGACCATGTCCTACTCTAATATAAGGTATATAATTTATTTCTTTAGCATATGTAGCACATGCTGTTTCACAGACATAACTAGCTCTTGTTTTAGATAGTATTCCTTCTTGATCAGTCATATTATTATATAAATAATCACTCATTAATATTTGTAATACAGCATCTCCTAAAAATTCTAATCTTTCATAACTTTCTACATTATGTTCATGTGCATAACTAGAATGTGTTAATGCTGTTAATAATAATTCTTTATCTTTTATTTTAATATTAAACTTATCTAGAAAGTTCATATTTATCACCATAGTAATTATATCAAACATATTTACAAAAATAAACGTTTTAAAGTATAATATTCTAGTAAGGTGATTTCATGAAAAAGAAAATATTTAGTATATTAATGTTATTTATAATAATATTTAGTATTAGTGGTTGTGATGTTGGTAATAGTAAAGATAATATTAAAATTACTACTACTGTATATCCTGTTGAATATTTAATATATAGACTATATGGAGAGAATTGTACTATTAGTAGTATATATCCTAATGAAAGTGATATTAGTTCTTATGAATTAACTAAGAAGCAAGAAAAAGAATATGCTAAGAATACAGAAATATTTGTTTATAATGGTTTAACTAATGAAAAAGAAATAGCTAAAACTTTTATTAGTAAAAATAAGAATATTCAAATAATAGATGTTACTTATGGTATTAAAGGATCTAATGGTATTGAATCTTTTTGGTTAAGTCCTAATAATTATTTAATGTTAGCTAGTACTGTTAAGAATGATTTAAAAGATATTTTAAATAATAAATATACTGGTGAAGAAATAGATAAAAAGTATTTAGAATTACAAGAAGATTTATCTTTATTAGATGCTGAATTAAGAAGTATTGGTAAGAATGCTATTAATACTAGTAATAATATTTTAACTATAGCAGATCCTGCATTTGGTTTCTTATCTGAATATGGTTATCAAATAATAGATGTATCTGAAGAAGGTCATATTACTTCTAATGTTAAAAATAAATTTAAAGATGGTACTTATAAATATATTTTAGTTAGTGATGAGAAACAAGTTCCTGATTATATTAAAGATATTGTAGATAATTATGGTACGAAGATTATTACTGTTAATGTTATGAATACTTTAACAGATAGTGAAAGAAAAGCTAATGATAATTATTTAACTATTATGAAGAATTTCTTAAGTACTTTAAATAGTTTAAATGTTCAATAAAAAAACAATCTAATTATTTAGATTGTTTTTTAAATATTCTTTTAAATATTGATTCTTTTACCGGTTTTTTTCTTTCTATTCTTATAATAATATAAGATCCCATTGGAGTAATATTAGTTTCATATTCTTGTAAGTGTTCTAATTTTACTATATCTTTTATTTGTTCTTCTAAGAATGCTTGATAATCTTTCTCTGTTATTGGGATATCATCTTCACTTCTTAAAATATAGAAGTTAGGTACAGTACTAGTTTGAAAGGAAATATTTTTTTCTGTACTTAAACAAGCATATTTATTAGTGGGTAGAACTGGCATTTTATAATCTAGTTCTCCTTTATTAAAAGCTATTATATCCCTTATAGATTCACATTTATGTTCTGTTTGTTTACTATTAGTATAAATACTATTAACAAGTATTCTAGATAAACTTAAAGAATCTAATTTTTGATAATCATTAAAATCAATTATTTCGTCAACATGTAGTATTACTTCTATCATACTAGGATCTTTTATTCTTATAAAATCAGTATATATCATTTCAGTATTTAGAATCTTTTCATATAGTAGTTTAAATATTGTTAATCTTTTTTGTTCTACTAAATATGCTAGATCTCTTACTTGGATGTAGCAATAAAAATTATTATTATAATCTTTTGTTATAATTTTCATAATACCACCCTTTTCTTTTAAGTTATTCTTTTATATCAAGGGGATTATCATCATCCGACGAACTTCCTACTTGATCTTGTTCTTCTATTATAATAATCCCCTCCTTTCAGCTTGTTTTACCTTAACAAACATGTTTTTTAATGTCAATGAATTATTACATAAAAAAAAGATACTTTACAGTATCTTTATTCAATTTCTTTTACTTTTGGTAAGTTTTCTGTTTCTTCTGATGGAGAAGTTGACCATTCAAACTTTTTTGTTAATGTACTATATACTAATCCTGCTCCAACTGTTAGTTTACCATTATTAAATGTTAATTTTTGTTTTGAAACACTTTCTCCATATTCAAATGGTATTCCAGGGAATGCTCTTGCATCTTCTATTTCTATACAATCTTCTTTTCCATTAGTACATTCAATAGTAAAATCAGTATTATAAACAATCATATCAGTATGTGTTTTATAACGTGATTCTGCAACTGCTTTAGTAATAGTAACTTTAATATTGTTTCTATCTATCTTTGCATTTTTATCTAAATGATTAACTATAGCATCTGTTAATTCTTTTTTTGAAGCTATCTCTATACTTTCTTTCATTTCATCCATTTTTTCTTTTGCTTTTTCTCTCTTAGTTAATTGTTCTTCTGTACATGTTGCAAAGATACAGCTATATGTTCCATCATCATTCTTAGTACATACTTCTTCATAATTAGTTAAATTTGCACAATATGATTCTTTAAATTCATCTGTTTTAAATATTGCTGAGAATGCAAATATTATTAATACTAAGAATAATGCTCTTATTATAGATATAATAATACCTGCTATTGATAAGCCCTTTCCTGAATTAGTTGATTTTGATTTTACTAAACCGATTATTGAAAATATTAAACCTAATATAGGTCCTACTAATATGGCACATACTAAACCAGCTATAGCAAATCCATTTGTTTTCTTTTCTACTTGATTTTCCATTTTTATTCCTCTTTTCTTTTATGATTATATCATTTTTAAATAAAAAAAACTATCCTAAAAGGATAGTTAATTATCAAATGGTGTCCCCTTAGGGATTCGAACCCTAGACCCACTGATTAAGAGTCAGTTGCTCTACCAACTGAGCTAAGGAGACATTTTTCCCACTACATGTAAGATTTTAGCATATTTTAGATATTTATACAATATTTTTTATTATTTTTTATGTTATAATATTTATTGTGATGATTATGAAACGTAAAAAAATTAGACCTATATGGAAATTTTTATTCTTTTTTACTCTATTTGGTATTGGTTATTATTTCTTTTTAATTAAAGATTTTAGGAAAGAAGATACTCATACTAGTAGTGTTACTACTGTTAAAAAGAATGTTAATAATAAGAAGAATACTAATACTAATAATGTTGTAAATAATAATACTAATAATACAAATAATATTAAAGAAGAAGAAATAGTTGATGTACCTGTTGTTAGATATAATACTGGTTTATATAGTGTTACTCCTAATGAAGTATTTAATATTACTAATATATATTTAACTAATAATAGAACTAATTTTAAATTAAGTGAAAATATTACTATATATATGGAAGGTTCTATGTTAGATTATGCTAAAGGAGAAATATATATTACTCCTCATAATAGTAGTGATAGTATATATTATACTTTAGAATATGATTATACTAATTTTAGTTCTGGTATTAATTTTAGTATAAATTTTGAAGAACATGATTTAGGTTATTATGATATTCATGTTATGAATAATAATATGGAAGTTGGTTTATTTGTTTTTCAAATTGTAGAATAAGGTGGTTTTATGAAATATGAAATATATAAGAATCTTTCTAAAGAAGAAAAGAAAGCTGTTAAAATTGGTTATTTAAATACTAAAAAAGGTGATTATATATTAAAAAAGATTAATAGATTATTAATATATAGTATTATTTATTTAATATTAGGTATTGTTTTAAGTATATTATTATATTTAGATTATTTTAACAAATTATTTATTATTTTAGCTGTTGCTTTATTTATATGTTCTATTGTATTTTATATTGGTCATTATAATTTAAAGATGCAACAATATTGTAAGTATATAAATTTATGTCATAAATTAGCTGAAGTTAAAGCAAAACAATTAGAAGATAGAAAGAAAAAGAAGAAATAATAAATATTGACTAATTAGGTAATATCTTATATAATTTAGTTGTTACCTTGGTTATGGAGCAGTACTCAAGAGGCTGAAGAGGCGCCCCTGCTAAGGGTGTAGGTCGGGTAACTGGCGCGAGAGTTCAAATCTCTCCTGCTCCGCCATTATAAAAATTAAAGAACTTAATAGTTCTTTTTTTTTGGGTTTATGGTATACTATTTTTGAGGTGTTTCTATGTATATTGATAATAAGATATTGATTGCAAAAAATAATGAAAAAGAACTTGCTATATTACCTAGATTAGTTAATCGTCATGGTATTATAACTGGTGCTTCTGGTAGTGGTAAAACTACTACTGTTAAAGTATTATCTGAATCAATGTCAAGTGCTGGTATTCCAGTATTCTTTGTAGATGTTAAAGGTGATTTAGCATCTATTAGTAAACCAGGTGCTCCTGGAGTAGATTTTATTGATAAAAGAATTAATGAATTAGGTCTTAATGAAAAAGGATTTACTTTCCAAGGATTCCCTGTTACATTCTTTGACGTATTTAAGAAGAATGGTCATCCTATTAGAACAACTATTTCTGATATAGGTCCTAGATTATTAGCTAAAATGCTTTCTTTAAGTGAAGCTCAAGAAGGTAATTTAGCTATTGCATTCCAAATTGCTCAAGATGAAAATATGAAATTAAATGATTTAGGAGATTTGAGAAGTTTATTAAATTATGTTGCTGATAATAAAGATAATTATATTAATGAATATGGTAATATTACTTCTCAAAGTATTGCTACTATTCAAAGAAATATTTTAATGTTACAACAAGAAGGTGGAGATAATTTCTTTGGTAAACCTGAATTACAATTATTTGATTTATTACAATATGATATGAATGGTAGAGGTTTTATAAATATTTTAGATGCTCAGGAATTATTTAAGAAACCTACTCTATATGCTTGTTTCTTAATTTGGTTATTAAATTATTTATATGATAATTGTCCTGAAGTTGGAGATTTAGATAGACCTAAATTAGCTTTATTCTTAGATGAAGCTCATATTATATTTAATGAAATGAGTCCTGATTTAATTAAGAAGATTACTCAAATAGTTAAATTAATTAGATCTAAAGGTATTGGTGTTTACTTTATTAGTCAATCTCCTTCTGATATTCCTGAAGAGATTTTAAGTCAATTAGGTAATAAAGTACAACATGTTTTAAGAAGTTATACTCCTAGTGATGAAAAAGCTGTTAAAGCTGCTGCTAATTCATTTAGAGCTAATCCTAATTTTAAAACAGATGATACTATTAAAGAGTTAGCTACTGGTGAAGCTTTAGTTTCATTCTTAAATGAAAATGGTGAACCTAATATAGTTGAGAGAGCATTTATTCTACCTCCACAAAGTTTAAATGGTACTATTAGTGATGGTGAAAGACAACAATTAATTAATGGTAGTAGAATATTTGGTAAATATGAAACTGAAAATAATGAATATAGTGCTAGTGAGATAGTTGATGCTGAAACTCAAAGAAGAAATGAAGAAAAGCAAGCTGAATTAGATAGAATTGCTGAAGAAAAACAACGTATAGCTGATGAAAAAGCTGCTGAGAAAGCTGCTAAAGAAGCTGAAAGAGAAGAAGCTAAGAAGAAACGCGAAGAAGAAAAAGCTAAACGTGAAGCTGAAAGAGAAAGAAAGAATTCAGTAAGTTATAAATTAGGTAAAAAAGCTACTAATAAAGTAGTTAATAAAGCTTTAGATAAAGGTATTAATAAATTATTTAAGAGTTTATTTAAGTAATAAAAAAAGAAGTATTTAATACTTCTTTTTTTTATGATAAATCAAATTGTGTAGAATCACTTGCTGTTTCTCTTTTTAAGACTAATCTTTGATATTTATCTGGATTATCTTCTAATTCAAATTCTATATCTGTAAAGGCATTAATTATTAAATTATTTAAATCTCTCATAGATGTATCTTCTTTAGTTAATAAATCTAATAAACCAAGAGCAAAGTCATCTATTCCTTCTATTTCTATACCAAAGTCTCTTTTTAAATCTTCTATTTCTTTTAATAGTTCTGATGATTTACAAAATAGAGCTTGTTTCATTTCTTCAAATGTTAATTCATAATATGGTACTACTATTGGTATTCTTGTTATTAATTCTCTATCATAATAACCACATTCATACATTCTTTTTTTACTAAATAGTACTCTTCTTGCTTCTTCTTCTGTTGGTTTAGCATTAAAGCCCATTGTTTTTTCTTTTTGGAAGCATTCTGTGAATGCTCCTAAGAAGGCTTTATTTAATAAACTTGTATCGAAAGAATGTGTTTGATAACCAAAACCATCTCTTTCTTCTATTGCCATTTTAGAACCTTCTATTATCTTTAAGAATATTGGTTTTATTGATTGTTTTAAATCTAAACCTGTTGTTTCTAATTTATCAAATTCATCAAATACTACTATTGATCTTTTTGCTTTTGCTACATCATCATCACATTCATGTATTAATTGAACAAATGAATCTTGAATAGATGTTCCTACTATACCTTGTGGTACTAAATCAGCTACATTTATAAATACAAAAGGTAAACCCATATATTCTGCTGCACATTCAAAAGTTAATGTTTTACCAGTACCAGTTGGTCCTGGTACTAATATACTTCTTGTTTTTCTTCCTGGTCTTACTCTAGTATTTCTAATTAATATAGTAGCTATCTTTTTTAGTTCTTTTTCATGACCTATTACTCTTTCTCTTAAATAGTCATATAACCCTCTTGCTGTTACACCTGTTACTTGATAATCTACTTGTTCTTCTGGTTCTTCTTCATCATAATCACTATCTATATAAGCAGGTTCTGTTTCACTATAGTAATTCTTTATTTCTTTATATTGTGGATCATTTACATGAATATAAAAGTGTCCATTAGTTTCTATTCTAGAAATCTTTCCATCTATTATTACTAATTTACTTAATGCCGAGCTTCCCATTTTTTTAAAGGTTTCTAATTTATCTCTATAAGCTCTTAATTCTTTTTTTAATACTTCTATATCTTCTATAGATAATAATGTATCTAGTTTTCTATCACTTAGTGTTACTACTGGATCTTCAGCTAACATTTCATATATTTCTGATTCATGTTTATTTGCTAATTCTTCTACTTTTATTTTCTTTTTATATATTTGTCCATCTTTAATAGCAATAAATATTGCATAATCTAGTTCTTCTTGTAAATAGTATTCTTTTACAAAATCTATATCTTCTAATTTATAGTATTCCATTAAATCTTCAGGGGTCATTAAACCATCTATTAGGATTTTATTACTTTTAATAGCAGCAATATCATTTGCTACTTGTAAAGGTCTATTACCATTACAATAAAATAATCCTCCTACGCTATAACCTAATACTAATTTAGAAGGTATTAATAAATAAGCATTTTCTCTTACTTTATATCTATTATATTGTATTCCATATTCTTCATAGTTATTACTCATAATTTACCACCCTGATGTCTATTTATTATAAATTATTACAATATAAAAAGCAATCAATAGATTGCTTATACTTGCATTAATTCTTTTTCTTTTTCTGCTAACTTATCTTCTACTTTTTTATTATATTCATTTATTAATTCTTGAATTTCATCTTGCATACGTTTTTCTTCATCTTCTGGAATAGATTCATCTTTTTCTATTGCTTCTCTTGCTTCTTGACGTACTTTTCTTAAAGCTACTTTAGCATCTTCAGAAATTTGTTTTGCTTGTTTAACATATTCTTTTCTTCTATCTTCAGTTAATTGTGGTACAGTTAGGATTACTGCTTCTCCATTATCAGTTGGATTTATACCCAAATTAGCTTCTTGGATAGCTTTTACTATGTCTTTAACACAACTCTTATCAAATGGTTTAATCATTAAAGTTCTAGCTTCTGGTACTGTTAAATTAGCTAAACTATTTAATGGAGTTGGTGCTCCATAATAATCTACCATAATTCCATTTACCATACCTGGATTAGCTCTTCCTGCTCTTATACTAGTAAGTCTACTATCCATTACTTCTAAAGCTTCCATCATTCCTAATTCTATTTCATCATAGTTCATGTTATCTCTCCTTTGATACTTAAATTATATCATATTTATTAATTATTCAAATAGTAATTTAATAATGCATGACTTAATTCTGTTTCAAATAATGATTCTTTATCTGATGTCCAATAATCACTTACTTCTGTATTATTTTTTACCATTACTGTATCAATATTATAATATAGTACTTCTCCATCATTTATAATATATAAACTAGGTGATAATAGATTATTATCTCCACTATCATTACTTACTAAATATCCTTCTAATAAAGATATTATTTTATAATAATTACTATTCTTTTGACTTTTATCATTTACTATATCATAGTAATATACTTTATCTATATCATAATTTTTAAATATCTTATCTATTTCTTCTATATATTTTATAGACCATTTATTAGAACTATTTCCTATATATATAACATTATTTCCTTTTCTTAATAGATTAATTAATTCTGTTCCACCTACTACTTCATAATGTTTATATTTTGTATTTTCATAATAATCTTCTATAGTTGGTACTTTATCTTCTCCATTATTAGTATATTTATTACCTATATATATAAAACCATATATACAAAAACCTATTAATATTAAATATATTATTTTTCTAATTATACCTTTAGTTTTAGTATCCATAATACCACTCCTAGCATTAGTATATCACGTTTTATATACTTTTATTCTATTAAAAAAGATGCTTATGTAAAGCATCTTATTTTAGTTCTTCATTTAGTTTTGTAAATTCTGGTAGACCAGATTCCATTGATAAAGACATAGGTGACGTTATAGCAAATTCTTTTTCATTTTCATCATATTGAACTACATAAGAAATATTTATCTTTTTTGAAGTTGGTTTTTCTCCAAATTGTTCAACATATACACAATCTAATGATCCATCTTTGCATTCATATGTTATTTCAACAGTATAATATCTTACATTATTAATATAGCCAACATATATTACTTTGCCGAATTTAAATGATTTAATATTATCTTCATCTTTTAACTCAAGTTCAGACATTTCACTCTCAACAAATTTTATGATAACGTCTCTAGTAATATCTTCTTCCTCTTCGTCTTCATCTTCAGGAGGTAGATCAGGAGCAGGTTCATCTTGGATTTCTATATCTATTTTATCTTCTTCTGTACATTCATTATTATCATACATATCTCTTACTGTAACTATTGAATCTTCTACTAATCTTTTTCTTTCTAAAGATCCTTTTTCAGTTATTTCTATAGTAGTAGTAAATTCTACTATTTCTTCTTCATTTATTTGTAATTCTTCATAACTACAATACCATTTTGGAGATATTCTTTTTTCTCTTTTAAAGTGTGCATAGATAAGTCCATCTTTTTCTTCAAAAGTTACTTCTTTTATTAATAGATTTGCATTATTAATAGGTAATATATCATCTGGATCAATAGTATATTTTCTATATGTTTTAGTAAATAATAATATATTATTAATATATTCTTCATTATAAGCTAGGACAAAGAATCCTTTTTCTAATTCTTTTACTTCTATCTTAGTTCCTTCTATATCTAATCTTTCATTATTTACTGTTATTATTTGTTTTTTGCCTTTAGTTTCTATATTATAATCATATTTTTTAGTTTCTTGTTGTTCTACAGCATTAACAGGTGTTCCTGCTGGAGCTGGTTTACTAAAGAATTTTTTGTAAGCAAAGAAACCTCCTATTGCTAATAATATAACTAATAAACCAATAAGAGCTGAGCCTTTTTTCTCTGGTGGCATATCAGGTATTGATTCAGGAAAATATGGTTTTTCTGTTTCCTTGGCTGCAATTGGTTCTCCGGGTTTAATTGTTTGTTCTGTTTCAACAACTGGTTGTGGTGTCATTGATTGTGGTTGATAAACTTGTTCTTCTGGAGCAACGGCTGGACTAGCAGCTGGTGCAGGAGCAGGTTGTGTTTCAGTTACAGGTGCTGGTTGCGTTACTGTTTGTTCTACAGTTGGTGCAGGTGTTGGAGCAACTGGTTGCTCTACAACTGGTTGTGGTGTTGGTGCTGGCGTTTCTACTGCTACAGGTGCTGGTGCAGGTTGTGCTACAGGTTCAGTAGGTGTAACTGGTTCACTAGTTGGTTGTTGCAATGGTTGTGGTGTTGGTACAACATTTTCTCCTTGTGAAGGTTGTTGATCATTCATATATATCCTTCTTTCTATTTTAATTATATCATTTTTTTTAATAAAAAAAAGATGCCTATGTAAAGCATCTTATTTTTCTTTATGAGTTTCTTTAATTTTTAAATCTTTTGTTACTTCTATTTCATACTCAACTGTTCTATCAACTTCATCACTTGGTGATAAATATTTGAAAGTAATAGTTGTTTTACCAGCTTTTAAAGATGTTAATGTATAAATAATCTTACCACCACATCCATCTTTATCTTCACAGCCTGAATAGTCTGTTTTAGAATTGATATCAACTATTCCTTTATTTGATACATCATATTTCCAATAATAACCAGTTGATGCATTATCATTAAATTGAATTCTTAATTCATCTGTTTCTGTTTTGTCAGCGAAATTACATGTTGCAAATATACAATTATATGTACCATCTTCATTCTTAGAACAAGCTTGTTCATATTGATTGCCTTTTGCTAATTCATCACAGAATTGAGTTTTAAAGTCATCTGTTTTCATTACTGCAGCAAATAAGAATATTATTAATACTAAGAATAATGCTCTTATTATAGATACTATAATACCTGCTATTGATAATCCTTTTCCTGTATTAGTTGTTTTAGATTTTACTAAACCTATTATTGAAAATATTAAACCTAAGATAGGACCTACTAATAAAGCACATACTAAACCAGCTATGGCAAAGCCATTTGTTTTCTTTTCTACTTGATTTTCCATTTTACTCTCTCCTATTCAAAGAATGTTAATTCGTTATATGCATCGCCTCTAAAAGGGATACTTATTTCTTTTTTATTATTAGTTAAATCATAGTAATGGAATTTATATGAACATCCTCCATCACATACTTCATCATAACCAATTGCTAATACTAATCTATTTGCATAATATAATACTAATTTATATGGTTCTTTAATTTCTTCTTCTGTTAATTTATATAATACTTTATCGCAATTAGTTGCACTAGTACATTCTCTTATTTCATTATCTACTAATAATAATATAGAATTATTTTTTATTGTTACAGGATATGGTGAATATATTTTATTTGTTTCTTTATACTTATTTAAGTCTACACAGAATTGTTCTTTTTGAGTTTGTTTATCATATAAACATACTTCATGTTTTTTATTATCCCATTTTTGGAATAATATCTTGTTAACTCTATTTTCTAATATATAATCATATTCTCCTAATTTAGTTGTTTTATTTGTTGTAAAATCATAGGAATAAACATATGATGGAACACTTGCTTGATATTTATCTTCGTAATAACCAATTGTTCCTTGAATATCTAATGTATTTAGATGTTCTATTCCTAATTCTTTCTTTTCTTCTGTTCTATTATTTAAATCATATGTTACGGCAGCAAATTTTTCATTATCTAATAATAAGAAATAATATAATTTACCATCTTTAACACCAAAATAATTTGTATTTTCAAACATGAAATCTTGATCTTTTGGTTTGGCATTTTTATCAGTTATATCTATACTATATAGATTTTTATTTCTATCTACATAATATAATATATTACCATCTAAATAATAATTAATTATATCTAAGTCTTTACTTATAAATTCAGAAGTTCCATCATTATATGCTGCATATAATTTTACTTCATAATTATCTTTTTTATAATTTATAAAAGACATTTTTTTATTTGTTGCAGGTGTTTTATCTTCTTTTTTTGGTTCTTCTTTCTTATTATCTTCTTTTTTGTTATCTTCTTTTTTATTGTCTTCTTTCTTAGATGGTTCTTCTTTATCATCTTTATCTTCTTTTACGTTATCAAAATCACATGTTGCAAAGATACAATTATATGTACCATCTTCTTTTTTAGTACATGCTTCTTTATTAGATTCATTTCTTTCTAATTCTTTACAGAATTGTTCTTGGAATTCTTCTTTTACTTTATCATTATTAACAACTAATGCAATTGCTGCAATTATTAAACCAAATATTATTAATTTAAATACAGCTATAATAATACTGAAGATAGATAAACCTAAACCTGAATGTAATTTTTTAGATCTAATAGCTCCAATTATACCTAGGAAGAATCCTAATACAGTTAAAATAACTCCTCCTACTAAACTGAAGATAAAACTAACTATTGCTATTACATTAGTTTTCTTTTCTGGTTTAATAGGTGCAGGTGTTGGAGGTACTGGTGGTCTTGGAGGAACTGGAGCTGGTGGAACTGGTTTTGGAGGTTCTGGTTTTGGAGGCTCTGGTTTTTTCTCTACTTTTTCTACCTCTTCTTCCTCAACTGGTTCTTCTTTAACCTCTTCTTTTACTTCCTCCACTTTTTCTTCCTTTACTTTTTCTTCTTTTGGTTTCTTTTCTTCTTTTTTTTCTTCTTTTTCTTTTGGTAAGTCTTTAATGATTTTTTCTTCTTCTACTTTTGCTTCAGCAGTTTTCTTTTTTCTTGGCATATTATTCCTCTTTTCTACAATTAAATAATAGCATAAAAAAAGATACTTTTAAAGTATCTTATTTTACTCCTGTAGGTACTAATGAATCAGTAGTCTCTATTAAAGAATATTCTTCATTATGACATACTTCTTCATATGTTAATAATTTAGATCCAAATTTTATTTGGATAAATACTGGATTACCTTCTTTATCTATTCTATTTCCTACATAGAAATTATTTCTTTCTGATTTATTAAATAGATTAGTTCTTAAATATACATGTAAGGCTGTTCTTTCTATTGGTCCTTCTACTGGATATAGATTTAAGAAATGTTGAGAATTATATGCCATTTTAGTTTTTAATAATTCATATGAATCTGTAATACCAAATGCTATTTTAGCTTTATTTCTATCTATAAATTCAGGTTGTATTCTTTTAATATAATCACTAAAGTATTCATCTTGAATTAAGCCAGTTTTTAAATCCATTTCTCTTATATATTCTAGAGGTAATGTTACTAAACCTAAGGCTTTTTCATCTAATATAGATCCATTTGATTTAATATGAGCTCCATAACATACTGGTTCTATATTATATTGTGATCTAAATAAATCATGTAGTGCATCTATAAAATATCTATTATTCTTTCCATCTACTATTAATGCATATAAAGGTATTCTAGTATTAGTAGCTACTACTACTCTAGATTCTATTCCTAAGATACCTAATACTTCTTGTATTAATTCATGTAATGTTTTACATATTACATATGGATATGTATTATATTCTTGTTTTTTAAACATTTCTTCTCTTGCTTCATCTTTTAATAAAAAGAATTTAGGATCTCTTTTTACTTGTTTAGATATCATTACTGTTACATATCTAATAGCTTCGTCTGTATCAAAATGTGCTAGTTCGACATCTAAGATTATTTTTTGGATATATAATGATTCTTCAATATATTCTTGTATTGACATAATAATCCCCCTTTTTTATAGTTATATATTTTAATATATTATTAATTATTATTCAATTTTTAGTATATAGTTCTTTATTCTTTTTATTATCAATGTTAATAATAAAGATAATATTAATGATATTATTTTATTATTTATAAAAACAAGTATGTTAACATACTTGTTTATTTATTTTTCTTTCTTTTTTTCTTAGGTATTTTAGTATATATAATATATCCTAGTAAAAGAATAGTTGTTATTATAAATGTTATTGTTATTATACTTAATCCTTTATTAGATGTTTTACTATCTTTTTTAGATTCTGTTATTTCATAATATTGAAATATATTATCTTCTTTATCATATTTATAATAATTATATTCTCCTGTTGCAATATTCATTGCATATACTAATACTGATCTATTATCTAATTCATATGCATTATATTCATTTTCATTTATTTTAATAGTTGTTTTTTTATAACCTTCTATTTCTTTATCTGTTATATATAATAATAATGAATTAGATTGATTTTCATTATATAGAGAATATGTTCCATTATTGTATATTGCATACTTAATATTACCATCATTATCTTTTATTCCTACTACTGTTAATTTAGTAGTTTCATTAGTATATGCTGGGATATCAAAATCATTTATTTTAATACTTGTTTCTGTATAATTAATTGGTGCTGTTAATGATTTATTTGTTTTATATACTATATATTCTTTTCCATTAATATTTGCTTTAATAGGATTATCATCTTTAACACTAACATTTATTGTATATACTGTTTTAGCTCCTGTTTCTGATGTACATGTTATTGTATATACATTTTCATCTGAATCTATATTTTTAGTTCCAGTTCCACTAATAGAAGCATATCTACTTATAGCAGATGCTTTTATATTAATACTTGTTACTGTTGGTTCTATTACTATGGAATATGCTTTTTTATCTTTATCAAATCCTATATTATAGCCATCTACTGATAGAGAATTTAATCTTGATTCAGATTCTCTTTCTCTTGGTTTTGTTATTGTTACTGTTTTTGATAAATTAACAGGGCTATTAACTCCATCAGAACTTGTTATATCTCCTGTTGCAGTAAATGTAATTGATCCTACACTATTTGATTTACAAGTAACTGAGAATGTTCTTGAGGTATTTTGGCCATCTGCAGTTACATCGGCAAATACATTAGAACAACCTGGTGTTGATCCTGATCCTGTTATTCTTATATTCCATGCTGCTGTATTGTAAATTGTAACGCTTACTGTTACATTAGCTCCATTTTCTACACTTGCTGGACCATTTATAGCTGCAGATCCTGCAGCTAATACATAGGTAGGAATAACTAATAATAATGTAAATAATAAATATTTAATCTTTTTCATATCTTCACCCTTTTATTGTTCTATTGTATTAGTACCTAATAGATACTGTCTTAATCTTAATAAATCTGCTGAATTAATAGTAGTTCTATTAACTAATGCTGCTGCTAATCTAAATGCTCCTTGTAAATCAATAGTACCTAATAAGAATTGTCTCATTTTTAGTAAATCTGCTGAATTAATATCTCCTTCGCCAGTCAGATCACCAAATACTACAATTGTAGCTGTTTCTCCTTTATAAGAAATAATTACACCTGTTCCTATTTTAGTATTAGTTGTATTAAATAATATATCACTATCAAATTTTAATTTTAATGCTTCAATAGTATCTCCTATTTTAAAACCATGTACTAAATTATTATCTATCTTATATTCTTTTTCTAATACTATTTTTGTTAATGTTTTATTATCAATTGTTTTAAATAAAGCAGTAAATGTTATATCACCAGTAACGGTTCCTAATTCTTTATCCCAATTATCAAATTCATATGTATATGTATCATCACTTGGTTTAAGTGGAATTGCTCCTTCATATTCAATTTGAGTACCATATGGTAAATAACTTTGTTGCATTATATTTCCATCATAGTTATTAAAAGTAACTGTATACCAATTTAATGAACAACTATAAGTTGCTGTATATATAGTACCAATAGTTACAGGTGTTATTTCTCTATCCCATGATTGAAATGTATAACTACATTGTTGATTTTTTACTTTAGTAGGAATTGCTCCATTGTAAACAGGTACTTCTCCATACTCTACATTACTTTCTTGAAGTATTGTTCCATCTTCATCTTTAAATATAATTGTATATTTATTTTTTATTTCTGTATATGTTGCTATATATACTTCATCACCGGTTACATCATGTAATTCTGGAGACCAACCTGCAAAAATATATGTATATTCTTGAGTTGAATCTCTTGTTGGATTAGCAGGTTTGATTGTATTTATATCTGTACCATATTCTGCTAATTCAACACTAATATGTGAATTATTATAATTTTTGAAGAAAATATGATACTTGATTACTTCAGAATTATATGTTGCTTTATAAACAACATCATTTGTAACACTTTTTATTTCTGGAGACCAGCCAGAGAATTGATAAGTATAGTAATTATCACTTGCTCTTGTAGGAGTTTCAAATTTATAAGTTGGCCATGAACCATATTCAACATTGTTTTCTACATCTAATATAGAATCATCATAATTTAACCATGTTACTGTATAATGGTTAATTTCCCATTTTGCATATAGATCTATATAAAATTCATTAGAAAGTTGGCGACCAGATGTAGCTATTGTTTCGCTTGTTACTTCGTTATTATATTCATTATCACTATACCAACCTTTAAATGTATATCCATCTATAGTAGGTACTGGTAATTCACCATAATTATGATTGTATATAGCTACCATATTGTTTAACTCAGAACAATTTGATGTACACAAAGATGAAAATCTTATAGTGAATTTTTTATATACTCTCATGGAAGATGATAAATATTTTCCACAAGATCCTATATTTGTACTATAACAAAAATCATATGGTAGTTTATAACCAACTGTATTATTATTTGGAGTTACTATTTCATTAAGGTTAGTCATTCCATTATACATTCCATAATCTTTTCCAGATTGACCTGTTTGTATAGCAACTTTTGTCATATCAAAATTACTTAAATCTAGATAAAGGAATCCAGATGCTGAAAACATATCTGACATATTTGTTACATTAGATGTATTAAAGTTAGATAAATCTATGGTATCTAATCCTTTTACTGCATTAAACATGCCATACATGTTTGTAACTTTTGAAGTATTAAAACTACTTAAATCTATTGTTTCCAAATGATTTAATCCCATAAACATTTGATCCATTCTTATTACATCAGAGGTATCAATTTTACTTAAGTCAAGATTTTTAATGTTTGTAGACATACTAAACATATTACTCATATTTCTAACATTAGATGTATTTACATATTCTAAACCTACTATTTCTTCTAGTGAGTCTAAAGAACTAAATAAATATGAAGAATCAGTATTAAAATCTAAAATACCATCATATTGAATATATAAAGTAGTTCCTTTTTTACCGGCAATTACTGTATAATCTTTATCTTTTGACACATCAACAAATGTATCAAAATCACTTACTGATAATGAATGATTAGAAATTGTATAACTATTAAAAACTATTTTTGTAATACTATTAATATTAATACTATTATCTATTGAACTTAAACCATATCCACTAAATTCCCAAGATACATGTTTAACAACATCAATTCTAACACATACTTCGTAATGGTTATTTTCTGGTGTTTTTGCTCTAATGTAAGTAGTTCCATAATCTACTGCTGTTACAAGTCCATTTTCATCTATAGTTGCTACATTTTCATTTGAAGAAGTATAAATGATTGTTTTATTTGTTGCATTATCTGGAGCTATACTGATACCTCTATTATCTTTAAAAGACCATTGTTCTCCTTTATTTAAAATTTGAGAATCAGTATTACCATTTATTCCAGTAACTGGAACAATTACTTTAAATCCAGTTTTTTCTATTAATTCATTATTACTATCATAAACATATACTAATGCATATCCTTCTTTTTTACCTGTTACGTTATATGAATAAGAATTAATAACACCTGTTGTTTGATCCCACGATCCAGTAAAGCCTTTATATGAAACTTCTAATATTGATTCATCGGAACTTTCAAATCTAAAATTATCAAAATAATGTTGGAATTCATCATATTGAGCTAGTGAATTAAAGTTTACCTTGTAGTTTTTAGTAAATGTATATTCTTGATTTATATTAACTATATTAGGGTCTATTATTTCAAATATACTACCACCAATAATATTACCTACTTTATTCTTTAGGTAAACTTCTAGATAGCCGTTTTCTCTTAATCCTTTAACCGTTAATTCAATTTCATCTACATAGCATTTATTTTGTATGCATGTACCTTTTGGTATCATATCAATTATTTCTAAATAATAAGATACATTGATATATTCATTATCAACACTGTGGTAATTATTAAAATTATTATATTCTTCTTCTGTTAATATTGTTGAATATGGAATATTAATTGTTAATTCTTGATCTTTTAAAATAGTATTATTTGATATATTAATATTTCCAATAACAATATATGCTATATCCATTTCTCCAGAACAATTTCCATATCCATCACATACATTTAAAAAATATCTAAGTGTCTTATTATTATATTGGTTTTCTAATAATAAATGATCTCTATAATCATAGTTTTTCCATTCTACTGAACCACCTACTGTTATTTTATCAGTAATGCTACCATATTCTCTTATGGTTCCATCCATAGATTTAATACCATAATAGCTTAAGTTATAATTTAAATCTGAGCTATCTTCAAATATACTAGTGATGTCTATAACATCATTAACATTACCAAAATAGAATTCTGGGCCATGTGTTAATGGTGGATCAAATTCAAAATTTTCATATACAGGATCTTCTAGTTGTTCAGTACTAAGGGCACTAAAAGAACCTACAACTATTTCACCTGTGCAGTTATTATATATATCACATAAATTTATGTAATAAGAATAATCATCTGGATATATACCACCTAAAGTAAAACTATGGCGATATTTCCCATTATATATATGATCTTCTATATTAATTGGTGTAGTTTCAACAAGCAGATTATTGAAATTTTTTATTAGATAATAACTATTTTCATAATCTATTTCTGATTCATCAGAATAATTAAATGTAGCTAATATATCTCCACCATTATTTAATATAAGATTACCTGATATCATGTTATTACTTATAACTGGTGGTGTTGTATCTAAAGCTAATACTGTAGATATATATATAAAGGATAGTAAAAATGATATTGTGAATAGTTTAATTATTCTTTTCATAATAATTCATCTCCATTTATAAGTAGCAATATTATAGTTGTATTTTTCAAATTTATTATAACATATATAATATATTAATTATATATAATTAAAAAAAATTAAAAGCGAACTGAGTTCGCTATTTATTTTTAATTATAAAGTTATAAGCATCTTTGCACATATCATTGATATCTTTTTCTGCTTTCCAACCTAGTTCTTTATATGCTTTAGAAGCATCTGCATAACAAGATGCTATATCACCTGGTCTTCTTTCTACTATTTTATAATTTACTTTAATATTATTAACACGCTCAAATGTAGTTATTAAATCTAAAACACTATATCCATTACCTGTTCCTAGATTATAGATATTAGTACCTTTAGAATTAATTGCTTTTTCTAGAGCTTTTATATGTCCTTTAGCTAAATCTACTACATGAATATAATCTCTTACTCCTGTACCATCTTTTGTATCATAATCATTACCAAAGACATTTAATACAGGTAATTCATTAGTAGCTACTTTAATTATATATGGCATTAAATTATTAGGTATTCCATTTGGATTTTCTCCTATTAAACCACTAGAATGTGCTCCTATTGGATTAAAGTATCTTAATAAGACTACACTAAAATCTGGATCAGAGATACATACATCTTTTAGAATTCTTTCTATAAAATATTTAGTAGTTCCATATGGATTAGTAGTTCCTCCAACAGTTTCATCTTCTGTTATAGGTAACTTTTCTGGATCTCCATATACTGTTGCACTACTTGAGAAGACTATATTTTTACAATTATATTCATTCATTACACTTATTAATGATAATGTACTATTTAAATTATTTTCATAATATTTTAATGGTAGTTTAACTGATTCGCCTACGGCTTTTAAGCCTGCAAAATGTAATACTGCTTCTATATGATCATTTTCTTTAAAGATAGTTCTTAATGCTTCTTTATTACAACAATCTTCTTCATAGAATTTTACTTTTTTTCCAGTAATAGTTTCTATTTTATCTACTACATCTTTTTTACTATTTACTAAGTTATCTATAATAATAACTTCATAGCCTTCATTTAATAATTCTACACAAGTATGACTTCCTATATAACCAGTTCCACCTGTTACTAATACTTTCATGTAATAACTCCTTTTCTCTAATGTATTATAGCATAAAAAAAGAATAATAATAGTTATTATTCTTCTGTATAGTCTTTACCATAATAGCCATAACCATGGTAATATCCATAGCCTGATCTATTTGTTGGTATTTTATTAATTACAACTCCTGATATTTTTTCTTGAACATTAGATAGTAACTTTTTAGTTTCTGCTAATTCATCAAGATTAGTTGTATTGTATTTACATACTATTGCTATTTTATCAGCTAGTTTAGATAATATTATAACATCTGATAATCCTAATACTGGTGTAGCATCTAAGATAATATAATCATAACTAGATTTTAATTTTTCTAATATTTCAGCGAATCTTTCGCTTCCTAATAATTCAGGAGGATTAGCAGGTACTGCACCTCTAGTAATTATACTTACATTTTCTATTTTAGTTTCTTTAATTGCTTCTTTAATATCTTTAGCAGTTTTATATTTTAATAATAGATCTGATAGACCAAATTTATTATGAAGACCAAATATTTTATTGACTCTTCCTAATCTTAAATCACAATCTATTATTAATACTTTTTTATTATTTTGTGCAAATGCTACTGCTAAGTTAGAACTAATAAATGATTTTCCTTCTCCTTTTTTAGAACTTGTTATTAAGATAACTTTCTTTTCTCTATCTAATAAAGAGAATTCTAAATTAGTTCTTGTTGTTCTTATATCTTCTGCTATTGTACTTTTAGGGTTTGATAATACTATTAATTCATTTGCCATTATTTAGCCCCCTTTTCTTCATGTACTTTACCTAATACTGGTAATTCTATTATTTTTTCTATTTGTTCAGGAGTAGTTATACTTCTATCAAAATAGAATAATACAAATACGAATCCACATGATAATACTAATCCTATTAAAGCAAAGATTACTGTATCTTTTACTATATTAATATTATATGGTGTTTCTTGTTCTACTGCTTTATCTAATATATTAACGTTAGATATATTATATAAATCAGGTATTTCTTTTACAAATACATTTGCAACTTCGTTGGCTATTTCATAGGCCTTTTCTTTATCTTCATCTATTACACTTATTTTAATAATTTGTGTATCATTTACTGCTGATACTGTTATTTTCTTTGATAATTCAGAATATGAATATTCTAATGATAAATTATCAATTGTTTCATTAACTATTTTTCTTGATTTAACTATTTCAGAATAAGTTGGTACTAAATTCTTATTTAATTGAATATCATTATTAGTTAATGATTGATCACTATTTGATTCGTTTACTAAAATAACTGTAGTAGATGATCTATATAGTGGAGTTTTAATAAATGCTCCATAGACAATACCACCAAAGGCAAATAAGATTGTAATAAAGATAATTATTAAACATTTTTTTAGGAAATAATTAAATAGTTCTGTTAGATTGATTTCTTCCATTAATAAGTCCCCTCTTTCACTAGCGAGTATATTATAACAAATTATTTTAATTTTTCAAATTTTTCTAGCAGTTTTTTTAAAAAAATATGTTAATATATAGTTAAGGTGATAGTTATGAGATTAAAATTTGATAAAATTTATAATTCTTTAGAAGAAATAAAGGATATTGATAGGTCTGATCCTTTTATGGTTGCAGCTTTAGCTGTACATGCAATATGTACTTATAGTACTAATAAAGAGGAATCTTTAAAGATGATTGCTTATTTAATGGATGAGAATATTCAACCAATGAGTAATCTATTAAAACAAGAGATAGAAGATTCTATGAGAGATAAGAAAGATTATATTGGTAAGAGTTATTTTGTTGGTGCTACTAATGTAAATAATTATGTACCTAGTGAACCTTTAGAGATAGAAGTTAAAGAAAATTCTTATAGTTATGAAAATGAAGGTTATGCTAGATTATTATTACATAGTGGTGGCGCTGATAATGATAGAATTATTACTTTAAGAAAGACTAAAGATAATAGATATTTATTATTTAGTGATACTATTAGAGGTTTATTAGCAGGTATTAAAATACCTGAAAGTGAAAATCCTTGGGCATAATAAAAAAGACTTATTTATAAGTCTTTTTTTATTCTACTTTACCAAATTTATTAAATGGGAATAGTCTTAATTTGACTCTTCCTTTTATTTGTTTTCTAGTAAATGGTCCATAATATCTTGAATCTTTAGAATTCATTCTATTATCTCCCATACAGAAGTATTCATCATCTTCTAGTTCTACTTTTTCAAATTTAGTTTCTCTACTAGATGTACAATAATCTGTAGAAAAATCATCTTCTTGTTTTACTCCATCTATATACCATATACCATCTTCACAAGATATTGTTTCTCCTGGTAGAGCAATTACTCTTTTTATTATTTCTTCTTTTCCTGTATCTATTACTACTATATCAAATCTTTTTAATTTAGCTCTTTTATTTAAAATCATTAAATTACCATCTTTTAAAGTAGGAATCATACTTTCTCCACTAACTATTACTGGTGTTACTAGAAATGTTCTTATTAATACAACTACTACTAAAATAACAACATATGGTATTAATTCTTTTATATATTTTTTCATTTAATCACCTAGTTAATTATAACATAAAAAAAGAAATTAATTATTAATTTCTTTCTTTTACTTTGTATTCTTTCTTCATGTCTTTTAAGAAGTTTAGTTTAGCTCTTCTTACTACACCCTTCTTAACTACTACTATTTTATCAATAGTTGGTGAGTTAACTGGGAATACTCTTGTAACTCCAATACCATAAGATTTTTTACGTACTGAGAAAGTTTCTGATACAGATCCACCTTTTTTAGCTACTACTAAGCCTTCAAATGCTTGGATACGTTCTTTTTTACCTTCTTTTACCCATACGTCTACTCTAACAGTATCTCCTACACGGAATTCAGGAATATCTTTTCTAACATGCTTCTCATTAATTTTGTCTACTAAATTAGCCATAAATTATTATTCCTTTCTCTACTATATATATTACTTACCGGAAAATCATAACTAAATATGCCAGCGGATTTTCTTCCTTGAAGCACTTAGAATTATAACAAAAAAAAGAAATATTTGCAATATATTTCTTTATTTAAAGAATTTATTATTATTTTGTACTTGATATTGATTAGTTATTTTCTTTGCTTTTTCTCTATCTAAATTCTTTTGCATTACATAATAAATAGGTCCTATTACAACTATAGCTATAATACAATAAATATATATTCTATGTTGTTTATTATCTCTTGCTCTTTCTTCTAAATACTTAAGTGCATATTTAGTTGCTTTATCTGATAATTCTATTTCTCCTTGTAATATTTTTTCTTCTTTAACTGTTGATTCTGTATAGCAAGCTCCTCTTTCTTCCATATAGCATTCTTCAAATATAGGTAATAAGAAATTTATATAATCATCACCTGATTCTCTAAATGCTTTAATTCTTTTATATTCATCTGATGATTCTAATCCCCATATTGTTATCAATTTATATACATCTTTTGAATATTTAATTAGATCTTTATCAGCATCTGTTTGTTTACCATATTCAATAACAGGATAACGATATTCTGAAAATATTGTATTCTTTTCATGATTTATTTGAAATAACATTACTATTTCAGTTGGTATATATGGTTCTTCTTCAGTTTCTTTTTCTTTCTTTACTTGATCATTAAAAGTAAATGTTATTCTAAATGATTCTTCATTTATATCTTCAAATGTTGTTGTTACTTCTACTTTTGCTTTTTTATAATTCTCTATATATTCTTTTGTTATATCTCCGTTTTGAATTATATTTTTATAATTAGAAAAATTGGGATTAGCTAATACTATTGTTGGTATTAATAATATTATCATAAATAATATTTTTTTCATTTTATCACCTACATTAAGTATATCATAAAAGAGGAAGATAAGTATATTATCTTCCTCTTCCTTTACTTTTTTCTTGTTCTAAGAATATTGCTTTTTGTTTTATAGCAACTTGTTTTAATCTCATTTCATTTTCTATTAGTCTTAATTTCTTTAAGAATAAGACTTCTTTTTGTTTACTTATATATTTTTGATATTTATTTAGTAGAATTTCTCTTACTAATTCTACTTCATCTAAAACAAATTGTGTATCACTATCATCTGCATCATCATCATTTATTACTTTTAGAGCGATTCTAACTACTTTTTTAAATTGTTTATCAAATTTAATAGTAAGTATAGTATCTATTAATGAATCATCTACTATTGTTACTTCACTTACATTTAAACTATCTACATTATTTTTTGGTTTAAAAGTATAACCATCTAACCCTCTTATTCTTTTTACAGAATCAGCTATATGAGTTTTACTTACTGAGTAGTTAATCATTATTAATCATCTCTTTTCTAATAAATCTGGTCTTCTTTCTTGTGTTCTTTTTATACTTTGTTCTTGACGCCATTTTGCTATTTTAGCATGATCTCCAGATAATAACACTTCTGGTACTTCCATTCCTCTATACTCTCTTGGTTTAGTATATGTAGGATAATCTAATAAATAATTTTCATTAAATGAATCTTCTAGATGAGATTGTTCATTAATAACACCTGGTATTAATCTTATGATACTATCAGCTACTATCATAGCTGGTAATTCTCCACCTGTTACAACATAATCTCCTATACTTATTTCATAGTCTGCTAAAGATAAGATTCTTTCATCAAATCCTTCATAATGTCCACAGATAATTATTAAATGTTTTTCTTTTGATAAATCATATGCCATTTTTTGTTTATATGGTATTCCTGATGGTGTCATTATAATAATCTTTGAATCAGGTGTTTTTATATCATCTATACAATCAAATATTGGTTCTGGCATTAGAACCATTCCTGCTCCACCACCATATGGTGTATCATCTACTTGATTATTACTAACTCGCGAATATTTTCTAAAATCGATAATATTTATTTCAACCTTATTATTATTTATTGCTCTTTTAATTATTGATTCTGTTTTAAATCCTTCAAACATATTAGGAAATAAGGTTAATATATCTATTTTCATAGAATCAAATCCTTTGCATTACTAACTTCTATTTTACCACTATTTATATCAACTTTCTTTATAAAATTATCATTATATGGTATATAGAATTCTTTCTCTCCCTTTATATTTAATAATATATTGCCATTATTATCAAATATATCTATTACTTTGCCTAATAAATTATTATTTTCATAGATAGACATATTAATTAAATCATCTAATACATATCCTTTATTAATATTTAAATCACTTCTTAAGACATATACTTTTTGTTTTAAATATTTTAATACTTGGTTAATATTATCATAATTATATAAGGTAACCATATCATATATTTTATGATATCTATATGTATTAATAGTTTCTTTTATTTTATTGTCTCCTATATAAATATTAAAATCTTTTTTAAATATTTGATCTTTATATTCAAAATTAGATTTAATACGGAGTTCTCCTTTAATACCATGGGTATCTGTTATTGTTCCTATATATATATAATCCATATTATCATCCTTCATATGTATATATTTTATCTGAATATACTTTATTAGTTTCTATTAATTTAATTTTATTATTATCAATTATTTCTATTATTTTGTTTCCTTCTCTTGTATGACAATAAATGTTTTTATATCCATATGTACATGTTCCATTAGTATTTAATTTTGTAACATTTGAACTATTAGATTCAAATTCATATGTTAAATCATTATTTAACTTTATAGTATAAGTACTTGTATTAATTGTTGTTGTATATTTACCATATTTTATTGAATAATTCTTATATGTAATATTATTTTCATTGTTTATTACTAATTCTTTTTTTATTTTTTCTATATCTTTTTCTAATTGATTAATATCTTTTTTATAATAATTATCTACTAATTTAATATCTTTATCTATAGTTGTTTTGTTTATACTAGAAAAGTCTATACTACTTAATAAGACATATTCTATATTAAAATCATTTTGTTGTATTTTAGTTATATTTTCATTATTTAAATAATTATTAAATGAAGAATATGCTTTATATACTTCTCTATAAGAAAATGTATTTAATTTGTCTTCTTTAATATTATAGAAATAATAGAATTTATCATATTTTAAATCTAATTCTTTTTTATTAACTGTTTCTTTATCAATAGTTAACATATCTAATTTATTAGTATCTTTATCTATGTAATTAACTAATAATAATGGTTCTTTTGTATTATTATTAATTAATGTTATATTGGGTTCTTTTATATCTTCTTTAAAATAATTATTTAGTAAATATTCTTTATATAAATCTATGTATGTAATTGGTTCTTTCTCTTCTTCTTTAGATTGTTGTTCTTCTTTATTACAACCTATTAGAAATAAAGATATTATTAATATTAATATAATTTTCTTTTTCATATGCTTCACCTATTTATTTCATAAAGAATTATACTTGTTGCTACTGCTACATTTAATGATTCACATTCTTTATTCATTTTAATATAAATATATTTATCACATTTTTTTATTAATTCTTTTTTTACTCCATTACCTTCATTACCCATTATTATAGCAAATTTATTAGTAAATTCTGTTTCTTTTAATAGAGTACTTTTTGTTACTTTAGTTCCATATATAGTATAATCTTCATCTTTTAAGATATCTATTATATTATTTAATTCTTTTCTTATTATATTTATTTTAAATAACATTCCTTCTGTAGACCTTATTACTTTAGGATTATATAAATCTACTGTATCATTAGATAGAATAATTGTATCTATATTAAAGGCTACACTACTACGTATTATAGTTCCTAAATTACCAGGATCTTGTATATTATCTAGTATTAATACTTTATTACCTATAGTATTTTCTTCTTTTTTCTTTACTACGCCAATTATTTCTTGAGGAGTAATTGTATCTGATAATTTATTTATTATTTCTTTAGATACATACGTTGTTTTAATATCTAGATAATTTTCATATTTAGGTGTACAGATTATTTCTTGTAGTAGATTACTATTATATGCTTCTTTTACTAGATGTTCTCCTTCTACTAGAAAGAGATTAGTTTGATCACGATATTTTTTATTTAATAATTTAGATAATTCTTTTATTTTATTATTATTTAGTGATGTTATTATTTCCATTAACTTCTCAATTCCTTTCTAGCTTGTTTATAGTTAGGGTATCTTAATGATACTTGATACCAAAATCTTTGACTATGATTTGCTTCATAGAAATGACATAATTCATGTACTATTACATAGTCTATTAGAGATACATCTTTTTTAAGTAGTTCTGTATTAAGGGTAATAATTCTTTTAGTAACATTATTTACTCCCCATCTAGTTGTCATTTTTCTTGTTCTTAAACTAAATTTAGGTATATTAGTAAAGTATGGTAATAAATAGTTTATTCTATCTTCAAATACATTAATACATTCTTTTTTATACCAATTATTAAATTGTGTTTCATTTTTAGAATAGATATATCCATCTTCTACATATGTATGTTTTAATGATTCATCAAATACTTTAGTATGTGGTTTTCCTAAATAAGTAAATATCTTTTCTTTTTCTTGTTTCTTTTCTACTTTATTCTTCATTTTAATTAAGGAAGATTCATTTTGTTTTATTACTCTTTTTATTTCTATTTCTGGTATTAATTTATGACATGTTACATATAAAGAGTTTTCTTTAAATCGAAAATAAATATTTTTTATTTTTTTTCTTTCTATTATAACATCTATTACTTCATCATCTAGTACTACTTGCATGTATATCACCATATTTATTATAACATAATTTATCTTGGATGTTTTTGATATAAAATATTGTTTTTAATTATATTAATATATGTTAAAATATATTTTTTCTTTTAAATAAATAAAAAAATTAATGATTTCTCATTAATTTTTTATATTACTATAACTGGACGTACTCCATATGGATTAGTATTAAAATCAGTTTTTACTATACTTCCATCCCAAACTATACCCCAAACTTCTGTATTTGTGCTAAGAGAGCCAAGCCAGTATGATGTTTCATAAATCCATGATGGTGCACTATTACAATTATATGAGTTTCCTAATCCGCATCCCAATTCAGATGCTTCTTCTACTTTTAGCAATCTTGCACTCTTGATTGTTGCTCCTAATCCTTCTAAAAATGTTTTATATGCTTCAACATATTGATATATATAACTATTATTATCATATACATATATACAATTTTTTGCTGTCATAGGGTTTGTACAATAACCACCAGGATAGTTGTTCCAATAATTTCTTATCGCAAATGGAACTACACCATATTGTGTAGCAGTTGGTTCATGTCTTCCTTTTGCTTCACTATTTTGTATTCCTTCTGTTGCATTAGGTACTATATTGTGATCTACATTTAAATTATAATGTGCTAAAAGTATTAAATCTTCTCCATCACGTTTTACTACATAGAATTCTTCTTCACCAAGAGATACTATGTCTCCTACTTCAACAGTTAATCTACTCTTACCGGTTGGATATGTTACCCATGTTTCTGGTTCTTCTACTTCAGTATTATCTGGTTCAATACTAGAGTTTTTTACCACTATTGCAGGACGGACACCATTGACAACACTATTAGCAGTGTTGAACGGTTCAAGGTAGCGATATTGACCATTTACAATCCAAATGTTTGCAGAATGATCTGCTTTTGGATTTTCAAGCCAATATCCGTACTTTCTTGTTGAACTAAACTTTGTAAAATATTCTATATTTTCCATTAACCATGTACAATTATTTAGGTATCCTTCATCAAAGAATCCTGTAGAACCTATTCCACTAGTACCACATGCTGCAATTATTTCTTGATACGTTAAAAATCTTGCTGCTTTATCTGTATATGTAAATGATTCTATTGTTCCACCTTTCGTACTCGTTGCCCCATTTTCTGCAACTATTTGTCTTGTTCCTGGTGCTATTAATCCAGGATTAGACCATTCTGTTAAAGTTGGTAGAGCTTGATATGCAATTGTAGGTCCATGCCAGTTTTCGTTGTTTGGTTCATATGCATATGATTCTGGATTATTCATATTTATATTATATATAAGTGTTGATTTTTCTCCATCACTTGTGACATAATAAAATCTTTCTGTTTCAGGATCATATACTCCATCATTATTTACATCACAATCATAAGCATCTCCTGATTTAGGTGTTCCTGAGACTAGTGTTCCATATGTAATTGTATCTCCTATTTCCATTATTTCTGTACAAGAACCAAGTTTGTTACATATTGCTGTATGTAGCGTTGTTGCAGGCTTACATACATATTGTGGTTCTATTGCTTTTTCTTTTGGTTCCCCAATAACTACTTTTGCTTCTAATTTTAATTCAAATTTAGTTAATGCATAAGCTATTACTGGTATTAATAATACTGGTATTAATAATAATGACATATATTTTGGTGTTTCTTTTTTAGTTAATACTAATAACATTGTTGTCATTATAGATAATAATAAAACTATTACTATTAATATAATTCCAACATTATTAGTATTAGGATTCTTTTCTTCTTTAGTAGTAACACTTAAATTCATTACTTGATTATCTTCTACTGTACCATTTACTAATAAAGTAGGACTTACTAATTTATTATATGTAGCACTTAATTTAAATGTTTTCTCTTTACCTTTCTCTACTATTAAATCTTTATCTTCTATTTTATATACTATATATTCAGATTTAGAATCAATTACATTATTTAATTCTACATCATCATCAGAATTATTCTTAATAGTTAAATTATATATAATAGAATCATCTTTATTATACATTTTAATATTTAATTTAATATTATTACATTCATAACTAGATTGTTCTAGTTCTTCTGCATAGCCTTTTTTAGAATCTAGTTCTAATTTAGATATAGTTACTTTTGAATCACATTCTGCATATACAAAGAATGGAATAAATAATAAAAACATAAATAATATCTTTTTCATATACTCACCTAGTTTAATTATATCTTTTTTTATGCAATAAAAAAAGAGCTATTAAGCTCTACTTGAATATTTTCCGTCAAGTGTAGATACTAAGATCTTTTCTCCTTGAGTTATAAATAATGGAACTTTTACTACATAACCATTTTCTAATGTAGCATCTTTTTGGGCATTATTAGTTGTATTACCTTTAACTGCATCAGTAGTTTCTACTACTTCATATTCAATTTTTTCAGGTAATGTTATACCAATAATATCTCCTTGATAGAAATCTATTTGAACTTCAATTCCTTCTTTTAAGAATTTCTTTTCATCTTCAATTTTATCTTCAGTTATTTCTATTTGTTCATATGTTTCATTATCCATGAATACATATCCTGTTCCACTATTGTATAGATATGACATTTTTTTCTTATCTACATGGGCTTTTTCTATTTTAACACTACTATTAATAGTTTCTTCTACTATAGCACCTGTTTTTAGATTTTTCATTTTAACTTTCATGAAAGCAGCACCTTTACCAGGTTTAACATGTTGGAAACTTTGTATTAAACATAATTTTCCATCATAGATAACAGTCATTCCATTTTTAATATCATTAATATTAATTAATCCGTTCATTTAATTCACCCCAAACTACTTCTTTTCTTTATGAACAGTTGTTTTATTACACCATTTACAGAATTTTTTTAGTTCTAATTTTTCTGTTGTATTCTTCTTGTTTTTAACTGTTACATAATTTTCATGTTTACATTCACTACATACAAGAGTAATATTAGGTCTTGTTTCATTTTTTGCCATAGTACTGCCCTCCTTTTTTTAATCCGTTCCTATTGTATCATATATTTTAACTTTTTCAAATATTTATTTCATTTTAAAATAGTTAATGTCTTTTATTTTCTAAAATAATCTCCTTCATGAGATGTTTCTAATACATTTAATTCTTTATCTATTTCTATATAATAAATAGCTGTTTTAGTAACATGTTTTTTCTTTTTAGAAGTATATGTATATTTAAATGTTATTTTTAATTTACCTTGTTTTAATCCTTTTAAATTAAAGATATCTACTTCTGGGCAATTAGTTTCTTTTTCTTCTGTACATCTACGTCCATGTTCTTTTTTTAATTCTATATAAGTTTTAGGATCTTCTTCACTATCAATTAATTCTATTTCATATTCCCATTTATATTTTGTTTCACTATTAGAAGATAATACTATATCTTTTGTATAGTTTTTTACTTCTGGTATAGGTAGTTCTTCTTTTTTATTAGTTTCTTTTTCTGTTTTTAATTCACAACCTGTTAATAATATTAACATTATTATTACTATTAATACTTTTTTCATATTTATTCCTTCTTTCTATATTTTAGGAGGTATTATTATTTCATCTAATGTTACATCATATTTAGTAGTTGGTATTTCATCTATTATTGTTTCTTTAAATGATAATGCTACTTTTTTACAATAGTGTTGTTTAGATAAATAATTATCATAATATCCTTGACCATATCCTATTCTATTATTATATGTATCAAATACTACTCCTGGTAAGATCATTAAATCAATATCTTTAATATTTACTAAATCATTTGTATTAGGTTCTAAGATATTAAATTTACCTGGTATTAAGTCTTCTATACTATTTATATAATAAAATTCTATATGTTTTTCATCTATTACTTTAGGTAGACATACTTTCTTTTCTAATAAGATACACATATTTATTAATAATGTAGTATCTACTTCATCTTCTAATGATGAATATAATGCTATTGTATTAGAATCTATAAAATAATCTTTTCTTATTAATTCATTTATTATATTTAATGATTGTTCTTTTTTATCTTTAATATTATGTCTAATAGTTAAATATTTTTTTCTTAATTCATCTTTAGTCATTTTTTATTTCTTAATCCTTCTTTTATTTTATTTATTTTATCTAACGATTCTTTTATTGCTTTTTCATTACCACTATTAGTAGGATGATAATATTTTTTATCTTTTAATGGTTCAGGTAAACAAGTCATACCTGACATTTTTTCTTTTAAATCATGTGCATATTCATAACCTTTTCCATAGCCTAAATCTGTATCTAATTTAGTTACTGCATTTCTTAGATGTAATGGTACTTTTAAAGCAGCTGTTTCTTTAGCATCTGATGCTGCATGCATATAAGCTACTTCTAATGAATTAGATTTAGGACACATTGATAAATATACTACTGCTTGAGATAGATTAACATTACATTCTGGTACTCCTATATAATGTGATGCTTCATAAGCATTAATTGCTTGTGTTAATGCATTTGGATTTGCTAAGCCTACATCTTCAGATGCAAATCTTATTAATCTTCTTGCTATATATAAAGGATCTTCTCCTGATTCTAACATTCTTGCTAAATAATAAAGAGCTGCATCTGGATCTGAATTACGCATAGATTTATGTAAGGCAGATATTAAATTATAATGTTCTTCTCCATCTTTATCATAGATAAATACTTTATTTTGTAATGACTTAGTTAATATTTCTTCATTAATAGTTTTTTTACCTTTTCTAGTAGGTGTTAAACTTATAATAGTTTCTAATGTATTAAGAGCTGTTCTGGCATCTCCATTAGATATATTAGCTATTGTACTTAATGAATTATCATCTATTACTACTTTAGGATATTCTTTATTTAAAGCTCTTTTTAATATACCTATTAAGTCTTCTGTAGTTAATGATTTTAATACATAGACTTTTGATCTTGATAATAAGGCGCTATTTACTTCGAATGAAGGATTTTCTGTAGTTGCTCCAATTAGTATTATATTGCCACTTTCTACGTGTGGTAGAAAGGCATCTTGTTGTGCTTTATTAAAACGATGGATTTCATCTACAAATAAAATAGTTCTTCTTCCTTCTAATTTATTATAATTAGCTAATTCTACTATTTCTTTTATTTCTTTTACTCCACTGGTAACAGCACTTAATTCATAGAAAGAACTATTTGTTTCTTTAGCTATTATTTTAGCTAGTGTTGTTTTACCAGTACCAGGTGGACCCCAAAAGATCATTGATGATATATTATCATTTTTAATCATTTCTCTTATAGGTGATCCTTCTCCAACTAGTTCTGTTTGGCCAAAGAATTCATCTAAAGAATTAGGTCGCATTTTATCTGCTAATGGTTGATATGCATTTTCTTCTTTTTGAAATAAATCCATAGTTATCACCTATATGTATATTTTAACATAAAAAAGAATAGATTGCTCTATTCTAATTCAAATGCTCCAGTATATAGTTCATAATACTTACCTTTTTGTTCTATTAAAGTATTATGATCTCCTCTTTCAATAATAACACCATGTTCTAATACCATTATTGCTTTTGCATTTCTTACTGTAGATAATCTATGGGCTATAACAAATACTGTTCTGTTATTCATTAGTTTATCCATTCCTTCTTGAACTATTTTTTCTGTTCTTGTATCTATTGATGATGTTGCTTCATCTAGTATCATAGCTGGTGGATTTGCTACAGCACATCTTGCTATAGAAAGAAGTTGTCTTTGTCCTTGAGATAATTGTGCTCCATTACCTGTTATTACTGTATTATATCCATCTGGTAACATAGTTATAAAGTCATGAGCATTAGCTAATTTAGCTGCTTTAATACAGTCTTCATCAGTTGCATTATCTGTTCCATATCTTATATTATCCATTATAGTACCAGTAAATAGATTAGTATCTTGTAATACCATACCTAATGATTTTCTTAAATCATTTTTATTTATTTCTTTTATATCTATTCCATCATAGGTAATTGATCCTTTATCTATATCATAGAATCTATTTAATAGATTAGTTATAGTAGTTTTTCCTGCACCTGTTGAACCAACAAAAGCTATCTTTTGTCCTGGTTTAGCATATAGGGATATATCATGGATTACTTCTTTTCCTTCTTCATAACTAAAGTGAACATTAAACATACGAACGTCACCTTTTAGAGGGATTAATTCTTTACCTTTTTTCCATGCCCACATATTGGTTTCTTCTTCTGTTTCTACTAATTCATTATTTACTTCTTTAACGTTAGTTAATGTTACTTTTCCTTTATTTTCTTCACTCTTTTCATCTAATAGATTAAAGATTCTTTCTGCTCCTGCTAAGGCCATAACTATAGAATTAAATTGTTGAGTTATTTGCATTATTGGATGAGTAAATGATCTTGTTAAAGATAAGAAAGATGCTATTGCTCCTAGAGTAAAGACATTAGATTTAATAGCTAATAATCCACCTATAAAGGCGATTATTACATATATAATATTACCTATATTATTAGTAATAGGTCCCATTATATTACCTAAAGCATTAGCTTTTACTGAATTATCATATAATTCTTCATTTAATTTATCAAATGAAGCTTTAGCTTCTTCTTCATGAGTAAATACTTTTATTACTTTTTGCCCATCTATCATTTCTTCTATATAACCATTAAGATCACCTAATGATTCTTGTTGTTGAATAAAATATGATCCTGATTTAGTTACTATTTTTTTAGTAAAGAATACCATACATAGAATACCTAATACTACTATTAATGTTAATGGTATATTTAATATTAACATAGAGGAAAAGATAAATATTATATTAAATATTTGTTGTAAGAAACTTACTAATGATTGAGATACCATTTGTCTTAATGTATCTGTATCATTTGTATATCTTGACATTATATCTCCATGAGAATTTTGATCAAAATAAGATATTGGTAATGTTTCCATATGATTAAACATATCATCTCTTACTGTTTTTAATACTCCTTGAGATACATATATCATTATTCTATTGTATAAGAAGGCTGATATTATACCAAATACATAGATTATTGCCATCATACTTAAGAATTTTATTAATCCTGTATAAACAGGATTTTCTACTCCTATTAATGGTGTTATATGTTCATCTATTAATTGTTTTAAGAATAATTGGCCTGCTACTTGAGCTAGTGAATTTATTATTACACATATTACAACTATTATTAATTGTATTTTATATTTAGTCATATATTTTAATAGTCTTTTGAAAGTAGCTGGTTTGAATTTGCCTACTGGGCCATGTAAGCCACCACGTCCTCTTGGACCTGCTGGCAATTTTCTTGTTTCTGCCATTATCTATCAGCTCCTTTCGTTTGTGAATAGTATACTTCTTGATATATTTTATTATTCTTTATTAAGTTCTTTGGTGAATCAAAAGCATCTATTTTTCCATTATCTAAGACTATTACTTTATCTGCATGTTCTAATGAAGATATTCTTTGGGCAATAATAATTTTAGTTACTTCTGGTATATATTCATTAAATGATTCTCTTATTTGAGCATCTGTTTTTGTATCTACTGCACTTGTTGAATCATCTAAGATTAATACTTTAGGTCTTTTTAATAAGGCTCTTGCGATACATATTCTTTGTTTTTGTCCTCCTGAGACATTAGTTCCACCTTGTTCAATATATGTATCTAATTTATCAGGTAATTCATTAATAAATTCCATAGCACATGATGCTTTACAAGCATCTATCATTTCTTCTTCTGTAGCATCTTTTTTACCCCATCTTAAATTATCTTTAATTGTTCCACTAAATAAGACATTCTTTTGTAATACTACTGAGACATTATCTCTTAATGTATCTAGATCATAATCTTTTACATTAATTCCACCTACTAATAGTTCTCCTTTAGATACATCATATAATCTACTTATTAGATTTACTAATGTAGATTTTGATGATCCAGTAGATCCTATTATACCTATTGTTTGACCACTTTTAATTTTCAAATTTATATTTTTTAAACTTAATTTATTATCATCATTTACATAACTAAATGAAACATTTTTAAATTCTATACTTCCATCTTTTATTTCTTTAATAGGATTCTTTTTATTAGTAATAGTTGGTTTTTCTTCTAATATTTCTGTTATTCTTTCTGCACTAGTAATAGATATAGTAATCATTACATAGATCATTGATACCATCATTAAACTAGATAATATAGCTGTTCCATATGATATTAAACTTGTTAATTCTCCTGTAGTTAGTGAACCATTTACTATCATATGAGAACCAAACCAACCTAATAATAATACACATGAATACATAGATAGATGCATTAATGGTACATTCCAGTTAACTATTTTTTCTGCTTTTAAGAATTTATCATAGATTAATTTAGATACTTTAGAGAATTTTTCTTTTTCATATTCTTCTTTTACAAATGATTTTACTACTCTAATACCTCTTACATTTTCTTGAATAGAATTATTCATATCATCATATGTTTTAAAGACATCTTCAAATAATGGATGAGCTTTTTTTACTATCATAAATAAGAAGATTGCTAAGATAGGTAATATTGCTAAGAATATTAAAGATATTTTTACATTAATAGTTAATGCCATAATTAATGAGAAGATTAACATTAATGGTGCTCTCATTGCTATTCTTATTATCATTTGATAAGCCATTTGAACATTAGATACATCTGTTGTTAATCTAGTTATAATACTTGATGTAGAAAATTTATCTATATTAGTAAATGAATAATCTTGTACTTTATGATACATATCATGTCTTAGATTTTTTCCAAATCCACAACTTGCTTTAGCAGATAATACTCCTGCTATAGTTCCACATGATAATGATATTAAAGCTATTATTATTAATACTATTCCACATTTAGTAATATAATTCATATCTCCTGCTGATACACCTTTATCTAATAATAAGGCCATAATATATGGTATTATTACTTCCATAACTACTTCTAAAGATATAAATATTACTGATAATATGGATGATTTTTTATACTCTCTTATACTTTTAGATAATGTTTTTATCATGTATATCATTCCTTTGTCTTGTTAATTATACACTATATAATTAAATAATAAAAGAAGGATTACATTTTAAATCCTTCTTGTTGTGTTTGTATAATATTATAGTAATAATCATTATATGGTGCATTAATAGTTGAATCTACTAAGACATCTGATTCCATAATATATTCTTTATCAGTTGTTATTACTATTTGATTATTTCTTTTTTGTAATGTAAATGATGCATCTGATTCTGCTATTTTATTTATTAATTGTGTTACTTTTTCTGGTGGTGTATTATCTATTGATGCTTTAGCATACCAATCAAGAGCATCATCTATTAATTCTTTTTCATCTTCATAATAATCTGCATGATAATTATTTGTTTGTTTATATTTCTCTACTATTTTATTTATACTCTCTTTATCTTGTTTAGCTAATTTTTCTGATATTTGATTTATTAATTTATTTCTTAATATTTTTGGAGAAAACATAGAAAATGTATATATATCATTTTCTTGTTTTATTAAATAATTATTTGGTAAGATTATTTCATTTTGAGTAGTATACATTACTAGATTAGATGGTCTTTTTAATTCTTTATTATATAGTATTTCTATTCTAGTAATATTAGGATATTTTAATGATTCATTTAAAGCTCTATCTATTCCTTGATAGTTTCTTATTAATAGTTCTTGATTCTTTTTCTTAGGTGGTAATTCTACAGTAGGTAGTTCTAATCCTGTTGAATATTCTAGATAAGTTTCTCTTGGTGTTGGGAATTTTACTATTGTAAATTCTTTAGGAGATAACGAACCTCCTTTTACTTCATAACCATCGGCAAAGCCACCATGTAATAAGTTAGATATACTTATTTGAGATACAATTTGTAATAATTTTTCATCGATGATACCTTGTAATATTTCTTTTAATAAAGGACTAGTATTATTTAATTCTATTAATATTAAATCTAATTCTTCTATTTTTTTAATAGGATCTTCTATTTTATTTAATCTTTCTATTATTTGTTTACCTATAGTAGTTTTAGATATTGGTTCTAAATTAAAAGAACAGAATGTTTTTATAAAGTTTTCTAATGTTAATGTAGATTCTCTTTTTGGTTCTCTGAATAATGCTATGCATGATTCAGAAGAACTACAATAGAAATCTAATATTCTTAAACCTATTTCTTCATAAGAAGGAGCTACTTCTCTTTTTAAAGTACCTTTTGTAATTTGCTCTTCTATAGATCTTTTAAATAATTCTCTATAGTATTCTTTTTTTGGTAATGATAATTTTGGATCTTCTACTATTCCTAAAGCAAATTTTATTCTTTCTGGTAAACCACCAGTTGCATAACTTAATGATGCTGCTGATAAATCACAATAACATAAAACTCCTGTTTTATAACTTGTTTTATTTTGTCTTTCTAATATAGATAATTCTTTAGTAAATAGTTCTTTTTTAATATCTAATCCATTAGTTTTTACTTCTTCGTATAATGCTCCAGGGAAACAATGTGTATAAAATTTATTATCATTTCTTTCTTTTATTAATAGAGCTATTCTTATTTTATCTAAAGTAGATAGTTCTCCTTCTAGATTTAATTCTTTTTTTATTTTTTCATATATAAATGGTATATATACTTCATTAAGAAAGTCTCTTTTTTCTTTTTGACATGTTATATATGCTAATGATAAGTATTTTATACTTTCTTCACTATTATCTAATGTAGTTATATAATACTTTATTATAATATTACTTAATTCATTAAATGGGTGTGTTTTAGATGATATTGCTTGTTTATAGAATGTACTATTAAATAATTCATTCATATATGTTGTTAATTGTTGTAAGTTAATAGTTTCCATAATATCACCTAATTTAATAATATCATAAAAAGAGATAGTAATACTATCTCTTTTTTATATATTTAATTGTTTCTTTATAGATATTATCTATATCTAATTTATATAAGTTTTCTAATTCTGATATAGAACCATGTGTTACATAAGTATCATTATATCCGAATGATTTTATATCTATATCTAATTTATTATTATTTATTAATTCTAATATATTAGTAGATAATCCTCCTTTTAATAGATTATCTTCTATAGTTATACATTTTTTTGTTTTAGATATAGATTTAATAATAGTTTTTTCATCTAATGGTTTTAAGAATCGAGAATCTATTAAATCACATGTTATATTTTGTTCTTTTAATCTACTTGTTAATTCTATTCCTTTAGTAAGTGTATTACCTATAGTAATAATAGTTAAGTCTTTTCCTTTAGATATTAAATTACTAGTACCTAGTTTAATATCTGGATGATTATATTCTTCTTTTGTTTCTCCACCACGTGGATATCGTATTGCTATTGGGCCATCATAATTAATTGCGAATTCTAACATTAATTCTAATTCTTTAAAATCTGATGGAGCTAAGATAGTCATATTAGGAATAGATGATAAATATGATAGATCTAATAGTCCATGATGGGTTTCTCCATCATTACCTACTATACCTGCTCTATCTATACATAGTACAACATGTAAGTTTTGCATACAGATATCATGTACTATTTGATCATATGCTCTTTGTAAGAAAGATGAATAGATAGGTACTATTGGTATTAAACCTTCTTTTGCCATTCCTGCTGCG
>JAEEGL014610522.1_pt1 | contig 58376 bp, 75 predicted proteins | sample 9134231 | NCBI WGS metagenome assembly JAEEGL01 (sample SAMN16246548, study PRJNA631951) | gut metagenome | biome: gut microbiome; feature: rumen; material: fiber-attached | host: Bos | place: Iran: Karaj | collected 2018-10
CTGCCAGAAAACGAGTATTTTCCGTTTCTGATTTGTTCGGCCATAGACATAATGTCGAAGTCCGATGTTTCACCAATCCAGATTAGTGTTTCCTCGATGCTTTTTCTTTTTTGTTCTTCTGTGTACATATCAATCAAAGTTTATTTCGGTTTGTTCTTCTTTGTTTCGTTTCGGTATGAAGCATTTGCACTCGTTACAGTCTATGCCATCGCACCAATACGGCGAGAAACCATCACAGCCATTTCTTTTGCTTTGAGATTCCATTTCTAAATGTGGCAATCCAGAATGGTCAGCAATGTGTCATCGGACAAACCTTGGAGCAACTTCTTCACTTCTTCTTTCCATATATCCTCATCTTTCGGGTCTGTCACGACTCCCCACCATCCCATCTTTCCTTTTTCGTACCACTCGCCTTCTTTAACAAGGGCAAATGTCGTAATCTCTTCGAGGTTTGAGATTTCGCCAACGAGGGCTTGGTCGCAATACCCTTCCTTTCTCAATCTGTCGTATTCTTCGCTGTGGTTCTTTTCGGAAAACTCCCAACCATCGTACAAAGGATGTCGGTCGTCTGGTTGCTTCAGTTTCAACTTACCACGCCAGCGGCCACCCATTTGATACCAATCCCACTTTGCTTTTTCATTCGATGTTTCCCAAAGGCTACCATCTGAATGAACATCGCACCAAGTTGCGCCATCTTCAATGTATTCAAGGTAATCCTTGATTTCTTCTTGATAGCATTGCTCATCAGTCCATTCGAGCATCTGCGGGAATGTTTTTTCGAGATACTCGATGTGCTTTTCGTTTGTGCAGTCAGCCTTGTATGCCTCTGGGTCTTTTAAGAACTCGGCATAAAGACCGTTCTTGTAGTCCTCAATCCATTTTCTTTGTTTCTTAATCAATTCTTCCTTGGTTGCCACGCGGTGCATGGGGAGTTCAAGGTTTTCATCGTACTTTGCAAGTTGTTTTTCTGGTTCGTTTCCAATAACCAATACACAAAAATGACTCATTGCTAATATGTTTTAATTGTTAATAATTGATTTAATTCTTTTGTTGGGTTTTCATAAATCAAACTCAACCATGTCTGGCTCGTAATCTGTGTCGAATTCCTCGTTGTAATCCTCAATACATTCTTCTGGGATGTATGTGTCACCGCTGAACTCTATTTGTTTTTTATCAAGCAGCTTTTTTAGGGTTTCGACATCGCCGTTAATAACCTTGTCGATTTCTTCCGCTGTTCCAGAGACATAGGCACCGAGGCGCATCCAGATTTGTCTTGTTTCCATATTGATTTGATTTTAGTTGCTGTTTTTTAATTTGTGGAATTGTCCTGTTTTTGATGTGCATAACGCACCCTTGCATCCCATTGGGAGCAAGTCATCATCAGTGGCCAGATAGACCTTGATTGTGTAGATTGTCGGTGTTGACATCTTGCGTTTCTCGCGAACTGTTACAGGATGCCATTCTCCAAACAAATCACGATAGAGCAAGGAGGCCCCTACGTGTATTTCTTTGTAATCCATATTGTTTCGTTTTTGGGAATAAAAAGCGAGGGCCCCGGATTTCTCCGAGGCCCAGCGCAAAAAAACTATCTAAAATTATGATTACAACAGTTACTTCGTGCTGTTAAGTGAGTTTTTGATATTCAGCAGATTGGTCTTCAGCTCGAACAGGTCGGTTTGTATGTCCTCGATCTTGGAGAGCGCGTTGTCGATCTGCTGGTTGTATTCGTCGAGATTCGTGCTTTGGAGGAATTTCAGACCTTCGCCGGTCAACAGCCACTCTGCGGAAATGTTGTAGGTATCCTGAATTTTCTTGGCGAACTTCTCTCTAAAAATCACGCTGCCAGCAAAATACCTTGTTATGGTATTGTAGCTTATTCCAGTATCTTCTGACACCTGCTTCATTGTCAGGTGAAGATAATCGGCGATATATTTCAGCCTCTCGTGAGGCAGTTTCATGTTTTGCATAATGATTCAGCTTTGAAATTTTTGCAAAAATACAATTATTTGGGTATAAAAGGTTTTGAATGAGACAATCTCGATGCAAGTTGATGTTAGTGAAACAAGAAGCTTGCGAAATCCGACAACTTTTTCATCGTTTTTGACACGGCATATTCGTTTTTCATCTTTTCAAACTCTTTTTCCCTTTCATCGTCGGGCATATCCATGTATTCCATCAGGCGGCGGTTCCAATCCTCGCACTGGCGAAGCTTCTCTTCGGCTTCCATCGCCCTGCGGTAATACTCGTTGCACTCACGGCATTTGTCCTCGTACTTTTTGTGCCATCTGACAGCCTCGTCTTTGGCACGTTCGGTTTCTTCCTTGAACTTCCGTGACAATTCGTTTCTGACCTGTTCCCTTATTTCGTTGTTTTTTCTCTTTTTCATTGCCTGTTCTCCTTTCTAAGTTTCTTCGCTTCTTCCCGGGTGATGATCTCCACGCAGCAGGAATCGCCCTCGGGCTCGGAATCGAACGAGCGGCCCTTGTAAACAATGTTTGCGGTTCCGTTCTTTTTGTAGAATTCGATTATCTCCTCGTCGCTGGCTCCATAGCCGAACAAGTTGGTAACGTCGCAGTAGAAACGCTTTCTGTCGATGGTGCAGAATGTCGGGCGGTTCCAGTCATCCACTCCGGCAATATATACTTTTACTGTTTCCATTGTTTGAGGTTTTAGGATTCGTTGCATAGACCACCGACACGGAATTCATTCAGTTCGAGCCAGTGGCCGCTGTTGGAACTTTCATTGTCTGCATTGTATTTCGCTATAACTTTCGCTATTTCGTCGAAACCATCAAATTCGGTTTCGGTAAACCTGGCAACGTCTTTTACAAGCTCTTTCTTGTCATCGGGTCCATAGTACTCCCAAACTGAGTCGCCGCACAGGAGCCATTTCACGTTATAGCGGCTTTGGTCCGGTCCCTTGACGGCGTAATAAGAATTGCCGCCTTCTTCGGCTTGGCACCAGAACTGAAGTTCCGGAAGTTTCTCCATGATTGCGCCTATAGCCTCGTATGGGTCGGCCCATGCGCTCTGTGTGGAGAATTCCAGTTGATCCTTCCCGTGGAGGTCTTTCTCCAGCGTCGGCTCGTCAATCAGTTCGCAACGACAATAGACGTTTTTGCAATCTATTCCCAGGTGTGTCAAAACCCATGAGAACGGACGATAGAATCTAAATCCCCCTCCGTCTGGGTCGGGGTTGTTATAGACGAATGTCAGAGCATTGTAGAGCTGCGTAAGTTGCTTCTCGTTTCCTCTGACAGTGTATTGCGTGTCGCACCAGTTAGGCATGTTGTCCTCCTTTCTTTTTATTCGTCGGCCCAATAGGTCCAAGTGTCGATGTATTTCTCTCCGTAACGCTTCCACCAGGCATTCAGCCTCTTCTCGAAAGCCGCTCTCTCAGCTTTCTCTGCTTCAAGGATGATCTTGCGGTTGTCGTCATCCAGCAGAGCGAGATCCAACATACCTTTCGTTCTCCAAGGCTCGTTCTGAACCTGCCAAGGATTGATCCACTGGTAGCTCCATTCATTCAACTCTTCCTTTTGGCTGCAATACGATTTTCTATACAGGTATGGTTTCATGTATCCGTAATCGTAATCGTCTTCAAGTTCGCCGGACAGGGCCTTGATACTTCTGTCTATCCCGTCGATGTTGGCGTGGATGAAGTAATCGTAGCTTTTGGCGTCACTTGCCGCTTCGCACGCTTCTTGGTCTGTCATGCCCTGGCATCCGTAACCAAAGCAGAAACGGGTTTGAATATCCGGTTTCTCGAATGCCATCAGCCCACCGTTTGTCAATCGAATAACCCGGCTTGTTTTCTTGCGGAAATATTCGATCATGCTTTCATCATCTGGCCACACCTTTCGCATTTCGTTGAGATATTCCTCCAGCAGCGCCTTGTCTGGCTTGGCAACCGGCTCTTTCTTCTCTTCGGATGGCTTCTCTCCGGATGCGATGAATTTCTCCAAGTCCTCGCGTTTCTTCGCGCTGAACACCCAGCAGGGACCGAGCTCCTTGTGTTTGCGGTAGTGGCCCCCCATTTCCTTCAGTTTCTTCCTGACAGGGTAGGTGTCGCCAACGACGGCGATGGAAACACCTTCGTTATAGTCCACGATTTGAAGGCCATCCTTTGATTCCTCCTCGCGGGTGGCGGTTTCTTCCTTCCACCAGTTGAGGATTTCGTCGATGCTATTGACGGACATTGATTCGCTGTAGAACCACTCGGGGAAGTTCTGGAAGTCCTGGAACATGAGTTCGGGGTCGGCTTCGTCCTTGTGGAGTTCCGTAGCGCACCAATTCATGAAATCCTTTCCGTTTTGGAAGGATGCGATATCAACCCATGCTCCGTCAATGCTTCCGCTGTTGTACTTGTGATAGGTCCCACAATAGACCATGGGGTTCTGGCAGTCTGAGCCAGCGATGTGTGTTTGTTCCTGTTTGTTCATTTTGTGTTGTGTTTTATTGGTTTGACATTTTTCTCTCGTATTCAAGAATCTGCTCCCAAGAGCACCACTCGGGCTTCAGGTCGTCGTCGAATTTCATCCAAATCTCCTTCATGTGCTTGATGTGGCTTTCGATGGTGTTTCCCCATATCTTTTCAGGATTGCGGTATCTGCAGTCGCCCTCAGAAAGGAATCCATCGCAGTCGCTTTTCAACCGACCGAGCATCATGTATTCATATCGGAAGTTGGCTTCCCGGATTTCCTTGTCGGTCTCAGGGTTCTCGACGGTGAAGTTTTTGACCATCGAGCATGGTTCCCCGTCTATGTCATCGGGCGGTGCCATTAGCCATAGTTCGGTTGGCTTGACTCCTGGTTTGTAATTGATGTCGGCGTAATAGTTTCCATCTTTATCCCGGTACATCATGTAACCTTCCCAGTTCAGGTTTACTCTTGACAGTGTTTTCATGGGTTTTTGCTTTTATTCTTCTGTTTCCTCAGTCTTGGAATTCCAAGTTGTATGCAAGCCTCTTGCATATCATCCCAGAATCCATAGTCCAAATAGTAGTCATTCATCTTAGCAGCTATTTCGGCCAATTCCTTGTTGGTGAGCTTGCTTCCATCGAATCCGCGTTGCTTCAAATCCTCGCGATCGAGCAATGATACAGTCTGAGGCACCACCTCTTCTGCGCTTTTCACTTTCTTTGTTTCCGGAATCAATTCGGTGATTGCCTGGATTTGGAAGGCGCAGGAAATGTCGTATGGATCCTGGAATTCAATGTCGTTCCCGTATTCCGTTTCCTCGCAACTGAACCACCATCCTCTCTTGTCGTGGATGACTTCTTTAATGTTCACATCTGTAGGTCCAACGTTGTCAAGGAAAACGCAGATACAAGGCGTCTCAACACCTTCTGGGATTTCTCCGTCCTCGTCGCACCAGGAATACCTTCCTTTGTGCGCTTTGAGTGCGTTGTCTAATTCTTCGATGGCAGTTTTCTTCAAATCTCTTTCTTTCTGCCAAAAATCTGTGCATTTCATTTTGTTGTGTTTTTGATGGTTAGTAGTCTATTTCGTCCAAGTAGGGGGAGAGGTCTTTGCCCGTCTCTGCGTCGTTGACAGAGACCAACTCGACAAATTCCGAATTGCCCGACGGATCCAGGTTTCTCCCGGCCCATTCTTGCATGATTTCCTCGAGGTCGTTTCCCTCGATGGTTGTTTCCATTCGATAGGTGATTCTTGCTTTCATCATGGTCATAGTAGTATTACTTGTTTCGATTTAATCTGTTGCCGAAGCTTGTCGTCTGTTTGCGGGCTGAGCATAACCCGGTGGAAGTATCCTCCAGTGCCGCCCCAGCGGTCAACCTGGGATATTGAATGGAAGTCCGGCGTGGCGCTCTTATATACGCAGAAGTATTCGACATCGCCCTTTCTTGGGTTGGCGGTGATGGACCGCGCCACGATCCTCGTGTTCTGGATGAACCCCAGCTTGTTCCTGTGCAATATTTCAATTACCTGCATGGCCGATTTCTTATCCAAGGATGATGAAGTCATTGTCTTTCTTCAAGTCGCGAAGCCACGGCTCGTACTTGCTTCCGGTGAAAATCTCCTCCTTGGGCGTGAACCCGAAGTACAGGGGATGGAATTCGTTGCCCTCGTCGTCGGAACTGATTACGACGGCCTTCTTGCCGTTCCCGGCCTTGACCTGCTCTTTGCACATTTCGCAAAGCTGCTCTACTGTAATCTCTTTCATATTGCGTTCATTTATTTGGTTAATAGAATCCGTGGATTGTGTTTCAGTTCTCTCCAATCGACAGGCGATTCGGTATCAACTACATTGACGCTTATCTGGTCGATTTTAACTCCACACTCTATCGAGTGGAAGTTCGGATTGATGGCCAGGTGTGCAGCGGTGTCCTCGACTTCGCTCATATCGAGGTCGCCCCAATATCCTTCGGTGTCATGCTCATACTCGATGCGGATGACACAATTCATGACTTTTTTCATTGCTTTGTGTTTTATTGTTGAACAATCAGTTTTGTCTTGATTCTCGCCCTTTTGTAAACCATGAGGCCGGCAAACCCCTTGCCCCTGATTTCGTGGAAAAGGTCGATGTATTCCTTTTGCTTCGCCGTCCGTGTCACCCGCATCAATTTGCGGTACTCGATGAAGAACCACGAAGCCTTGTGGGAATAGCCTTTGTTTTCCCCGATGTTGTTCAGTATTTCCGGAAACACGGCAACGACCTCGCCGTCGTCGTAGGCTCGGAACACGACTTTCACAGTTGTATTCATGTCATTTCTGTTTATGCTTCGGCCAGCATCTTCGGCAGGCCGTTGCTCTCTATGGCATACTCAAGCGCATAATTGAGTCCGTAGAATCCTCCGCAGGAATCCACGTATTCCCATACTTGCTCCTCATAGTCCTGAGGTTCGCGATCCTCGCTCAGGCATTCGCGATGTGTTTTCCACGTCACGCTTTTCTCCACCTCGAACCAGAACACATTGCCTTCGGCCCATGCCTCGATTTCCTCGCGCTCTCCGCTTGACAGCATGTAACAGTCTTGGGTGTTCCATTGTTCCTCGGTAAGCCATTTGCCTTCGCCAACGGCTTCGCTTTTCACCAGCCATGCCAGGCCAGCGCAATCTGCGTCCACGTTGGAATAGAAGCTTATGCTTCCATGATAACCGAAGTTGTATGACATCACCTTGCATTCGTCGGTCATGCAATTCTCAAGCAGATCCGCAAGGGATTCTTCGCTCATGTAGTCCACGACATCAAAGACTTCAATTTCCTCGCGCTTGCAGCAGAAACTCCATTCCTCGGACCAATGGGCCTCGATGATTTCCCCTGTATAGCTGCGATATTTGGAAACCCAGGACATCAGCACCCATTCCCTGCGGTGTTTGTCGTAAATCAGCGCATTGTCGTATTGTTCGTGGAATCCCTCCTTGCCGTTGGCTACCAGTCGGTCGATGATTTTCTTTCTGTCGCCATACCATACCAGCAACTGCATCATGCAATTTCTTGCGCTGTCGTAGTGAAGTTCGCTCTTACTCCGGCGTGTCGGGTTGGCTGAATAATCCCTGCACCAGTCGTCCATGTGCAAGGGGAAGTCGCATGTGCAAAGCGGATGGTCCGCGCCTTCATCGTAGCGTACCGTCAGGCGGTACTTTCCATCGGCGCTCACTTTCTGAAACGCCACGGGATATGCAATATCACTCATGATTTGATAGATTTTTACGTGAAAAACAAGGGGACGCAGCTGCGCCGCGCCCCCTCCAACAAAATGATTACAAACAGATATTCCTGTAAAGAATCCAAAGGGCGCGTCTTTTGAGAGCCGCGCCCATAAGGTAAAATGGTTGCGCCAAGGCGCAAACGATGAATGCTATGCGACAGGCCGAACAACGAGCCCGTTGTACTTGCTGTAGGTGCCGGCGTAACCATTGTAGAAGCCCACGCTCCTGGCGTAGTTGCGATTGTACTCAGTACCGCTCCAATAGTCCTCGTCTTCCCTAAGCACTTCGCCTCCGAGTTCCACCGCTTTTGCGTTGATCTCGTCCTTGAAGCAATACATGAGAAGGCCTTCTTCGACGCTGAACAGGCGCATACCTTTGTCTTCGGCGTACTTATTCGCGTCATCCCAATTCATCAAATTGGGGGCGTCGTGGATGTCGATGCGGAAATCATACTTGCCTGCGTGCAGGCGGACGTACTTCACGCCGTCGATCTCAATGTCCGAAACAACGGCCTCAGGGTCGAAGCTTTTCAGTTCCATGGGGATTTCTTCGCCTTCGATTCCGAAAGCGGCGGCTCCGGCCACGAATGCCTTGACGAGTTCGATGCCGCCGTTGTTTTGCTCTGCGTACTTGATGGCGGCCTCAAGCAGCTTGAATTCTTGCTTTTTGCTCATAGTGGTTTGTATTTAATGGGTTTGACAGTTTACGATTGAAGGCCCGGAGTTGAGGCACCAAAGGTTCATGGCGCCCTTCACCTCTGCGTCGCCCTCGGAATATTCCTCGACAAGGGCGCAGTATTCTTCATAGTCGAGCTTGTGGTCCCACGGTGCGATCTGCTCGCCCTTGGGAACGTCGTTCAGGTCGATGGAAGGAGTGCTTTTCAGATAGCACTCCCTCACGAATTCGTTAAAGTCTTTCATGTTGCGCTTGGTTTTGACGGTTAGAATAGAAGTTCTTCCAGATAGTCGGGCTCCAGCCCGTAGTCGTACAGGAGTTGGTCGAGGTCGGACATGCTTACGTCCTCGTGCGAGATAAGGTCCTCGAATTCGCTGTGCAGGTCGTCGCTCAACTCCTTGCCGATGACCGATTCAATGCTTTGTGCCATAATCGCCTCCTTTCAATCCATCTGATAGTACATGCTTGACCTGATGCCGGACTCTTCGAGGCTCTTGCTCGCAGCCTCGGCCATCTTCGTGCGCCTGTTCGCCTGCCCGTACAAAGGGACGTTCACGAAAAACCATCCCTTCCAGATGCCGCCGCCGACTTTCTCGATCAGCGGCCTTCCATAGGCGTCCTTGAGGTCCCTTGTGTCCCTGGCTTTGATCCCGTCGGGCAACATAATTACGGGGGAGTCGAGATTGCACGTCCCGCCATCCTCCGCGTCCTTGAATCTAAGGGCGGCACCCGTGGCCACCTCGATCGCTTCCTTGAATTCCTGGATATCCATTTTCAAGCCTCCTTCACGTAGATTTTGGAGATCTTTCGCTCTCCGAACTGGTTGAGGTTGTAGATCACGTACGGCTTCCCGGAATTTCTGAAACGTTCTGCGCTTTGCTTGTCCGTCTGTACGTTCTTCGTGGTTCCGTCCTGGGCCTTCCATACAAATACCGGCTTGCCCTTCGCGGTCGTTGTCAACTCCACCTGGCTTCGGTTGATGGCCACGGTGTCTTTTTGTGTTTCCTGTGCGTACATGCGCCCGATGAGGCACAATGCAACGATGATCAAAAGTTTTTTCATGTCAGTTAGTTTTATTTGTTTGATTGATTAGTTGCTCGAATTTCTGCGCCACGCTTTCCGGAATCCAATCCGGCTTGAGGTCCTGGGGTATCTTCGCCCAGTGTTCCACGTAGTCCTCGATCCTGCCTACGCCGTAGTGCTGGAAGCGGGAAAGCATCATGTACTCGAACTGGAAAGCCTTCTCGCGCCTCTCGCGTTCCGTTGGCGGGTTCAGCAGCTTCGCCTTCACGCAATGGTCCGGCTCTCCCTCCTGGTCGTTGCAAGGAGATAGAATATACACGTCTATGGTTCCATCCTCCGTTAGCTCGTTGTGGCAGTCGCAATAGTACCTGCCTTGTTCGTCCTGGTACAGGCCGCCTTCCATGCGGTGCGTTCCGATCCTTCTGACTGTTCTCATGCCACGGCCTCCTCTCTTTCCTTTTCGTATTCCATTTCTCCCATTTTATTTGTAGATCCTCGCGTATTCCAAGCACACGGCCAAGTACCACTCCGAAGAATTCTCCATGTAGCAGTCGAAGGCCGTTGAATCGCATACTTCCCAGAAGTCGCTTTCGTCCACCACGTCAAGGACGTAGTTCTCCATCAGTATGTCGCCCCAGCATGGCTCCTCGGTCGCACTTTCGGGTTCCATGCGTTCGATTGCGCGTTTCGCGCCCGTGTTGTATGACAGCCAGCACATGGCGGCTATCAGGATAACTGTAATGAATTGTTTCATGGCCTATGCTGTTTTTCGGTTGAGGTCGTAGAGACCGGTTACTTTCTTCTCGCCGTCGTAAACCTCGATGTTGTCGAAGTCCGGACGGTCCTCGCGGATACGCGCGACCGTGCGCTTGATGTCCTCGTAGCCCTTGCATTCCACGTGTTGGACGCGGAAGCCCGGCTCCTGGCTGTTCCAGTACTTGAACTTGTAAGTAGTCATGGTTGTAGTGTTTTTGTTGGTTGATATGAAAAAGGGACGGGCACAATTCGTCCCATCCCTCGGAAATTCTGTTCTTTGCCGCGTTTTGTGGATCACCACGGGTACACGGCGCGACCTGCGTGCTTGGGCATGTCCTCGAGCTTGGTCTTCACCTCCTCGAAGTTGCGCATTGTCCGGCGCTGCTCCCTCACGTGCTTCGGGTAGCGCATGACCTCCTCGTATTTGTACGTTTCGGGCTTCTTGGGCGCGATGCTGGCGTAGAACTCCTTCCAGTTGTCCCATGCGACGCAATACGGGTCGCACCCGGGTACGTAGTGGATCATCAGCCCGTCGGAGGCTTTCATCCGGCTGGCGATGCGCTTGGCCTGGAGCATGGTCCTCTCCTCCGAAATCTCGAAGAATTCCACGTCTCCAAGGGGATTCTTGCACAGCAGGAACTCACGCCCGAGGCTGAGCTGGGCGCGGATCTGCTCGCAGGTGACGTCGTAGCCCATGGCGGCGGCGATCACCATCTGATATGTTGGCTTGTTCATAGTTAAACCTGTTTGATTGTTAGACATAGTTCTTCCCGTCGGACTCGAACCGACAATGGCCATGCTTGGCATGGTGGGACCCCTCCCGGAAAATTTTTACAGTTCAGGCGTCTAAGGATCGTTCACGTCAGGGCATGGCAATCCCCGGCGTTTTTCGGCCAAGTTGATGAAAAAATTGAAACGTTTGGGGGCCTGGAGATCGACCGGCCCCCCGAAAATTCTTTTATTTCGGGCGTCTTATGGTTTCAGCCATGCACACCCGAACACGCACGTACACACGTACACAGTACACGCCCCCGGGCGCACACGTAAAAAAACCAGCCCCGCCGGAAGGGGCGGGGCTGTTGAAAATGCCATCTACAAAGGTTTAAGCGTTTGCGGCTTCGGGCTTGGCTTGCTTTTTTGCCTTGGGTGCCTTGTCTTTGCCCTTTGCGGCTTCGGGCTTGGCTTCGGGCTTGGCTGTTGCGCTGTTGTAACGCTCGAAGTATTTGCCTTCACGCTTCGAGGCTGCAACAGCGGCTTTTGCGAGGGTGTGAACAATCGCCCTTCTTGTTTCGCTGTTTGCGGCTGCAAACTCTTCAATCTTTGCAGCGTTGACCAGCAACAGCGCACGAAGATTGCAACGGCCTTCAACCTTCAAAACGTGGGTAAATTTGCCCTCGTCGTTGCTATATCCTATTTGGTAGTCTTCAGAAAACGAAGCAATCAAACGGCGGAAGGTTGGAGGGGTGAATAACGCCTTCTTGTCGTTTTCACGCTGTTTGACAAAAGCCGTTGCAAAGGTGGTGTTATCCGCTGCAAAAGCGGCTTTTTTGCCCTCCTCGTTTTCGAGGGTTGCAAAAGCGGCTTTTAACTCGTTGGTGATTGACTCATCGCTCAAGATGCCGCAAATAACACACTTCAAAACGGCCTGGAGGTTGCGATCCTTTAGGTTTGCAAACTCAACAAAGGTTGTTTCGGTGATGCCGTCTTTGTTGGTTTTCTGCTTGGCTACAATAGCAACATTTTTGCTGTAGGTGATGCCGTTGATGGTGTTTGACTTGTTAATGTTGGTAACCATAATTTTTTGCGCTGTGTTATTACCCGTTTAAGTGTTTCAACTTTGCGCCTTCGGGGTTTGATAGTTATTTGATAAGTTAAGTTGTTACCTGAATTTTTGCCGTGCTCACAATTTTCAAGGGCTTGCAACCTTCAGAACCGGAACACCCAAATATAAAGGGCTTCGGGCTTGGCTTGTTTACGGCTTCGGTGCTGTTTGTTATTATCATTATTTGTTTCGCTTCGTACTTTGCACCTATCAACAGGGGTTGCAACTTGCAACCTTATTTTCTGAAACAGAAACACCAGTTGACAGATTTACAAATAATGCAGCTTGTCAAAGAACCTTCTTTTTTTAACCTGCTTGTTTCACGCTATATAATAGGTGTGCGGTGCAGGGGGTGAAGGGGTGCTGGTTTAAGTAGTGCAGCATCTATTTTAATGATGCCTCAAAACAAACTCAAACACACAATCAAAGAACCATTGCAAAGATACGGCTTTTTTAGGTTATGCAAGTATTTTTGCGAAAAACTCAAGAAAATAATTTAATGAATTGAAAATTAGATAATTAAAATTGAGTAATGAATATTTAATTAAAACGCAAACGGGCAAATAATATAAATAGATGAAATAATATCAACGTAAAAATGTTTCTTGTTGATAGTCAATATTTTAAAGTTTTGAAAATGATTTAAAACGTTGATAATCAATATATTTCATTTTTGCAAAAATATGTAAGTTAAAATGAAAATCTTGCAAAACGTTGAAACTCAGTTTATTATAAAAGTTCAAAATCAACTTAATTTGATTTAAAACTTTGATTTACAATATTTTAATATAAAGTAGGCTGTAGAAATAAATTTTGTTAGCAAAAAGTTATATAAATATTATATTAAACTTTATATATTATATTCAGTTGTCAAATATTATAAACTTATCATTTTTGCGCCTGGGTGATGGATATTGTAATAGATATTAAAAGTTATTGCAATAGATATTGTGCGATGGCTGTAGTTATATAATATTATTCTTTTTACTTATCATTATATATAAATCTTTATAGTAAACTTTAAATAAAGATTTACTTAAAAGTTATAATTAAAGTTATTATTAAAGATTTAAATTAAAGTTCAATAAAAGTTGTATATTATTTTAAAGTTATTGTAAAACGTTTTATATAAAATTCTATAAAGTTTGAAGGGGTGTTTTGGGTGCGATACTCATTGCATGTTTAAAAACTCGTTTTTGCCGTTTTGGTGTTCGGGGGTGCTGGTCCTTTGTTGGTTGATGGCTACAAAGGACAAAAACAGCCTTGTAAAATTTAATTATACAGGTTCTAAAATATAAGTTATTGATAATTAGATAATTATAAAATATCAACTCACATATCACAAAAGTGAAACTAAAAACGTAAATTTATAACTTGTTGATACTCAAATAGATCTATAAAAATGGCAGGGAGGGTGTGCCTTCGGGAACGGATTCCATTCGCATTGCCCGCCCCGAAATTTTAGGTCTCATTTTCCGGAACCCTCTTTTTCAGCCCCTCTGAGCGCTCTTCTTCCGAAAGTCATGTAATTTATCATCTTCGCCAAGAAACTCTCTCAGGTCTTGGATTTCGGGCCTCGGTGGGGAAAATTCGCCTTTGAATGGATGCCAAGATGCAGGAAACCGCCGTTTTTTGGCTTTTGGGCCTATAAAAACCTTCATCCACGGATTCCGCTCCGGGACCGGGACCCTGAATTTCCAAGTCGTTTTTCTCGCTCTCGCAGGCTTTCTGAAGTCTGGACGTGCAATTTATCGACTTTGGGACGAAGGTCTTTGTATCGGCCCGTTTTGGGCTCCGTTTGGAAAAATTCCTTGCGGGAATGAAGTGTGAAAGAAAAAAAGATGTAATTTTGTGCAGCTCGCAGAAAGCCTGGAGTGAAGTCCGGGGATGGGGGTGTCTCTCCGTTCCCGGCTTCTTTTTTTCCAAAATGGCTGTATAAAAAACGCCTGAAGGCGATTTCCGTTTTCCGGCCCGGCCCCGTTTTTTTGGGCCGACTTTTTGGGAAAAGGCATATCTTTGCGGCGCCCATCCACAGTTGGAAGGGGTTTCGGGACGCGGCCAACTGGATTTGAGCCGGCGCCCCGCGTGGGTTTGACAAACCGATCCCGTCAAGGACTGCTCCAAGACGGGATTTTTTCTTTACATCAGATGTCTGGTAATCTCCGCACGGAGTTCGTCGATGTCCTTTTGGGTGGCGTCGTCGTCGAACAGGATGTGGTTGAGCATCGGCATCAGGATGTCAAGCGCCCTGTCCGTCTCTTCATCCTTTGCCCTGGACCACCTCGCCCAGACGGTCTCTTCCTTTTCTGCCTTTGGCTTGCCTTTCTCGTTCAAGTGCTGCCTAAGTACGCATCTGGGGCAGCGTTCCTCGCCGGGCACGTGGTTCTTCGGGATTCTGTTCCATGGTTTCTTCTCGGATGCTGGGTTATACCAGATGCAGTCGTAGCGGTCGAAGCATCCCTTCCGGTCGCAGTCGCGGTTCCCGTTGCGGCGGGCGTTGACCGACTTGGCGATGTTGTAGGTGACGAACACCGCGTCCGGCATGTCCGGGTGTTCCTCCCGAATCCTCTCGCGCTCTTTCTGGTCCGTCACCCTTTCGACGCCGTGGACGGCCGTCGCCGTTCTTTCGGACGGGATGTATATGTAGCGGGTTTTGCCACCGGACTGGTCCGTGACCTTTCCGGAAACGGCTTTGTACACCGGGCGAAGCGCGAAAGTCCTGCCGGCGACGAAAAAGACGGTGCTGCCCTCGGTCCAATCCATTGCCGTCCTCCGGTTAGAATTCAATCGAGTCGAACACGGCCTTCACCTCGTCGTCGGTGATCCCGATGTAGGTCTTGGTGATGGCGATTGACGAGTGCTTGAAGATCTTGTTGAGCAGGATCAGGCTCTGCTCGTCGCGGCCGGTCGTTTCGTACACGTAGCGGCCGAACGTCTTGCGGAAGGTGTGCGAGGAGAAGTTCTTTATGTCGAGCCCGTATGCCTTCTTGAATTCCTTGAATTTCTTGTTGATGTACTGGACGGAGTACGGGACGAAGTGGTATTTGTCTCGTTTGCCGTGGCAGTTGCTGGCGAACACCAGGCGCTCGGGGTTCGGCGAGCCCATGAGCTCGTACAGTTCGGTCAGCTTGTTCCTCACGGATTCGTTGAACGTCACCTTCCTGGTCTTCCCCGTCTTTTTCTCCTTGATGCTGTGTTCGCTGCCGAGCACGTCGCACCAGCGCAGGCCAAGCACGTCGGAAATGCGGCATCCGGTGCAGAAGCCCAGGCGGGCGTAGGTTTCCCATAGGTATTCCTTGTCTCTCCTGAGGCAGTCCAGAAGTCTTTTGTACTCGTCGTAGTCCAGCCAGTCGGCTGTCGTAAGCAATCCTTTCTTTGCCATGGTGTTGTTTGTTTTTGTTTCACTTTCAGTTTGCAAAGGTACGAAAGTGAATATAGACCGCCATGGATTTGGGTTGTGTTTAGGTCTGCTATTTTTGCAAATGGCTGTCAATCAGCGTGATATTTTAATCAATGAAGTACGCTTCGCAATGGACCAGCCTCCCATTTTTGTCCCGCTGGTGGTTGCGGTAGCCGATCCGATGGTGGCTGAGGAACATGTCAAGCGACCTTCGGTCCCTGGTCACAAGGTCCATTTCCGCGTCGCGGTACGCCTTTTCGTCTCCACGGGCGTTCCAGTCCACATACGGCCTGAGCCTTGTTGCGGCATCCATCGCCCCACGGATGTACGCCGACCAGAACACGAGGCGGTGGAGGTCGATGCTCACCCTGTCCCCGAGTTGGTACGCCAGGTCCTTGGCCCGTTCGTCCTTCCTTGCTTCGAGGATCCTCACGGCCTGGTCTATGATCCTGTTTTCCTGTTCCGTGGTCATGGCCTCCATTCGCGCTTTACGATGTATTTCCCGTTCAACGTGTCGCCGACGGTGATCTCCCCCGCCTTGAACATGTCGTTGAGTTCGTCCTTCAACTCCGACAGGACCGCCGATGTGAGCTCGATCATCGTCACGTGGTCGGGCTCGACCTTGCCTTTCTTGCCGTTGTGGATTTCGTCGAGCTTCCTGTTGATGTACTGCTTCAGGTTGTCATCCATCTTCATTCATCCTTTATGATTATCAATTTCACCCTGTCGCCGTTCTTGAAATGGGACAGGAGATAATTTCTGTAATCCCTTGTCGTTCCCATCACTGTAGTCCATCCAAGGGTCCCGTCGGAACGCTCATGTATCTCACCAAGGGTTGCGTCTTTAAGCAGCTGTTCCTTCTGCCATTTGGCGCCGGCGGTAAAAGCATCTTCTATGTGTGCATAGCACCCTGTGCATTTAGGGCGAGTTCCGATCCTTTTCGCATACCATTCTCTTGAATATTCTCGTGCGGCATCGCCCAAATCATCGCCGACAGGTTCTTCCGTCATCGAGTCGATGAAATTCAGAAGTTCCATATAGGCATCGCTTCGCGCGAAGAAATACCCGTTGTCTTTTCGTTCGTCAGCCAATGATTTGCGCCGTTCGATCTCTGCTCTGATTATTTTCTTGTCGTTCATAGTTTTATTATTTTTACCAATACTTTGTCACCGTTCTTCAGTTTCAGTTTGTTTATCGGAAAGCCCACGTTGATGTTTTTCCCGATTGCCCTCTGCACATAAGAAATGACAGTGCAGGTTTCAGAAATCTCGTTTGGTGTTTCTTGTTCTTCCGAATCCACCGGCATCGCGAAGCCAAGATTGTGGTCTTCCAGGAAGGTGATTAACTCCGACAGGCTTCTCTTTCCGAAATTCCTCTGTTTCAGAAAATGGATTTTGTCGTACTTGACAACATCGCCAACCGTCTCGCAGTCGGCGGCTTTCAGGCAGTTCCTCAGCCTGACTGATACATCCATGTGTTCGATCGGCATGGATAGGATTGATTCGTCTTTCATTTCGTTCATTGCTTTTCGTATTCGCTGATTTTTGGTCTGACATAAAACTGCGTCGCAACCTCCCACAGGCATCCGTCGCGCTCCTGCGTCTCGGTGTCGAAGCCGATCTCGTGGGTTTCTCTCGTTATGGTGTTGCCGTCGAGGTCTTTTGTCGGGTTCGCTTCGAGATACGACCAGATTTTCTCATAGAGTTCGTCACGGATGCGCTCGTTGTGGTCTAAGATCTTCTTTTGCTCAGGTGTGAACTCCGGTGCTTGTTGAAGAAGCTTTTCGATGGCCTCCCTGTTTTTCTCCCTGTCGATGTTGAACTTGATGTCAAGGTTGCGGCGAATTTCGAGTTTCATTGTTCTTTCTTCTTTTTTGTCCTACATAATGTTCCAGTCATAGCCAAGCCCGTTCGATTCTGCCGTACCGGGGTTCTCGAAGTACGGGCATTGCTCTTCGTCAATTGTCGGCATCTTCATCCAGTCTTCCATTTTTGAAAGGATTTCCTTCTTCCAGTTGCCGACCAGCGGCGTGTACAGTTTCTTGCCGCAGGCCGCGCATTTACGTACCGGTATGTCGCTGCCGACCTCCCAACGCTCCTCACAATTGCCAGCATAATCGTAACCGCCTCCACCGCTGTACCTTATCAGCTTTTCTTTCTCGCTGGTATCGGTGAAGTGCTTGCAGAACTCGAACCAGCATTGGGGCATGTTCGCCGGATTCTTGTGGCATGAATGCTCGTGATGGTGCATGGCTCCGGCGTTCTCGCTCACCTTGCCGCAATATTCGCATTTGTAGATTGTCGTGTTGATGATCTTTTTCATTTCAAATCCTCCTGGTATTTCCAAAGATATCCGTTATAGACGCGCCTGCTCCTAAGTGCGTATGACACCGAATCTGGCGATAGGTTGTTTTCAGCAGCGGCAATTGCTATTGACGGGTATCTTTCGACAACCTCCATGCTATATGGATCGATTTTGACCACCGGCTTTCTGTATTTCTTTTCCGCTGCTTTTTTGACGGCGAAGAAATCGAACCATTCGAGATTGTCGCAATGGTCGTTGTTCATATTGCCGTCAATGTGACGGACGTATTTGTGTTTTTGCGGATTTGGAGTGAATGCGGTTGCGACGAGTGTCGCGACACAGAAACCCTGAATAATCCCCTTTTTGGAGAGGCTGACTTGTAAACTACCATTCCATGTTTTCGCCGGCTTCAAGATCCTTTCCTTTATAAAGCGTTCGCTATTCCCGCACCGAACCGTTCTTCCAACGCTTTTCACCCTACCGAAGCTCGACACCTGGTATAATCCCTCGTACCCTTTGATGTCTTTCCAGATTTCCTCTTTCTCCATATCAGACATACGTTCTTTTTCTGTAACCTTCAATGACAACGGAATGGTCTTTTTCGTCAATCGAGACACCGGTCTTGATCGGGCAGATGCAGTCGATGGTCCTGTCGTCAAGTCCTGCGGATTTCAATATGTTCGCCAAATTCAGATTCGGATTGTAGTCGCAGTACAGTTCTTTGCTTATTCTGTGAGGCTCGTACTCGTTCGCGTAGTACTCGTAGAATTTCTGTCGTGCCTTCTCGATGGTTTCTTTTGTGATGCCCTCCTTGTGGAGATCGGCCACCATCGTCGCCAGGGCATTCCCAAAAAATCCGGTCTCGGACCTGTCGCCGTTGTCCTGAACATGATCTCCGAAACACATTCCCACCCATTGGTCGGCGGCAACCCTGCAGGCTTCATCGTAAGAACGGACCTGGCCGCGTCGCGAAAGGAACTCCTGCTCAATGGCTCTGACCCATTCCTGGAATTGGTCGTCAACCTTGTTGTAATGTTCGTCGTAACGGCCCCAGAAGTAGTTGGTCCATGCGTCGTATTCCGGCGTTGGTCCCCTTAACAATTCTGGCTTCGGATAAAGTTCCTCACATTTTTTCATAATGAGAGGTTCAACGTCGTGATAGGTTTTAGCCTGGTTGAAAAGGTTCTCGATTACAGGGGCGATGTCCGTGCGCTTGATGCGCTCGTGCTCCGGGAAACTGTTGATGATTTCTTCGTTTGTCATAGTGGTGTTTATTAGTGGTTTTTTTAATCTTCCTGTTTGCTTTCTTCGTCTGTGTTGTCATGGCCGTTTCCCCGCAGATCTTCTGTCAATTCAGTGATATTCTCCAAATCCTCCTCTGTAGGTTCTCCATTTCCGCAGTAGATAAAACCATTTCGTTCTTTCTTCTCAAATCCATCCCCGCAGGCAGGGTTGTAGTTCCAGCGTTTACGCTTGTTCTTTTTGAGCAAACACCATCCCTTGCATTCGATAAAGACGCCGTGTTTTCCATCGCTCGCCATCCACATCGGGCCGGGTTCCCATTTTGCACATTCGGCACAGATCTTCTTCTTTTTCTCTTGATCCGGAACAAATCTTTTTTGGTCGTCACCAGGTGTCTGACCGACTCTCATTCGGTACATGATGCCATTCTTTGACGTGACGTCCATTGGGATGTCGTTAAGGGAATCGTACAGCCAGTTCCATGCAATCATAACATTGCGGGCGAGACAACTGTCACGCATCTTGGCGTTCATGTAATTGGCCACAAGCCTCAGCGTGTTCTCCATGTCCTCGACTTGCCATTTCTCAAGCGGCGTCATTATTGTTCCCCCTTATTTTCGTTCATCCATTTTTCAGCTTGCTCACACCAAGTGTCACAACACTGGCTGCGTCTATATTCAGGCGTGCCTTTTTTGAAGCAATCACCACAAAAGAATGCTCCTGGTGGATTTGCTTCGTACTTCGTAACATGCCATCCGTGTTTGATTAGCCATTGAACATGAAGAATCACCGTAGTAGGGCAATATGGGTCAAGATTCCTTATGTCCTTCTGTCTGTACATATTCGGTACTTCAAGTTCTTTACCACAGGAAAAGCATTTTACCTTTCCTATCCTGGAATTCATACCGAACTTCTTTCTTATTTCTTTCATTGTTGTCATATTCACTCCTCCCATTTTACAGCGGCGAGGCTGTCTTTGATCATTGTCTCACGAAATTCTTTGATAACATTGTCTTCGATGCCCGCCTTTTCTCGCAGCCATCTGCAGGCGTTTTGAAGCAACTCCTTAATGCGATATTCAGGAATATATCCCACATAGTCTTTCAATATATTCGCCTCCGCTTCTTCGAGGCTGCTTTCATAAAGCCTATCCTGTTCTTTCTCATACAGGATATAGGTGTTGCTGTAGGCACTATAACTTCCGAGTGTGTTGTATTTTTCATCCTTGTGCAAAAGGACTTGTTCAGGCATTTGGCTCATTTCTCTTCTCCTTCTTTGTTGATGGTTTTGAAATCAATAGCCAACAAAGTGGCCTCATATCGTATAATTCCGTTATGCAGATTTTCTTTGTTTATCTGAATAAGGTCGTTTTCTAACAACACTTTTGCGATTGACATTGCAAACCAATCAGAAACCTCCTTCTGGATGTTGTGACAGCCTTGTATCTCATGGATGGATAGTTCATGCACACCTTGAAGTTTCACGATGGCTTTTTCGTTTTCAAGAATCGCTCTTCGAATATCTTCATATTTAATCATTGCTCACCTCCTTTTTCTTTTTTGGCTTTATCCAATTCTGAATCATACAAGATAGTTCTCTTGAGCAATCATCGCACAAATCAAGTTTAAACTCGTCAATATCTTCAAGGCCGCCAACGCTGCCTCCATGCCAATATTCCAATTGAAACTCTATATGGCTTGCGCTGGCATAAAGACGTTTCTTTGGTGAGATATCTTTTCCGCATTTATCACATTTAACAATCTCTTCTTTCATACCTTCAATTTATATTTCATATAGTTTTGATATACTTTCTCATATAGTGCTTGCTGCTTTTTTGTGAATGGACGGAACGAGTGATTAAGCCATCTACAGATGTAGTAAACTTTGTTATCGGCATAGTCCATGTTATCTGTTTGGATTATCCAGTCAATTTTACCCCCCCCCCGTCAGTCTCTTTTCTCTTGCTTTAATGAAGGCATCTATCATTTTCGGATGCTGCATTAAGTAGAGATAGTTTGAGTTTAAGTTTGCCTTGGGACAGACAACACAACCAACACGTACTCTTGTTTCGTATTCAGGATTGACGGGCAGGTTGTATTTCTTGATGTAGTCCCACACTTCATCATCAGACCAGTCAATTATTGGTTTGAGTTGTATAATCCCACTGGAACCAACCCCGGTGCATTTGTCCTCAAAATACTCTGAGAACAGTTCTTTGTTATGTTTTACAGTTCTCTTGTTTCTGGCCTCAAATACCATCCTGTTTCTCCGCTTCGCGCTTTCCGCTTTCCTAACTCCGACTATGCTTGCGCTATCCACGTTTTTCGGATTGTGTTTGTAGTCCTCACAGCAATAAGCGAACTCAACGGTTGGGAGGATAGAATTGTGATTCTTCCAGATGTTCTCGATAAAGCCGTAGTGGTGTGCCCTGCGCCAAATCACTTCTGGGTAGTTTTGACGGATGAATTTCAAAACAGTAGGACTTTCAAAGGTGTGATTAAAATAGGCCTTAAACTCGATCCCACTTCTTTTGCATAGGTCCAATACCACTTGGGAATCTTTGCCGCCGCTGAAACCCACAGCGACTTCATATCCAAGTGCTTTGGCTATTTTAGAGAATTTTTGGATTCTCTCTATTGCCTGCTGTTCAAATTCTTCCTCAAATAAGTTCATGGCCAGCTATCTTTATTCGAACCGTTCAACCCAATCGTTTCCTTTCAAGTCGTAGGTGCCAATCCAATGGCAAACGATCTTCGTGTTGGAGGGAAGCTCAAAGTGCTTCTCGATGAAGGCGTAGTACTCTTTCTCGGCTTCTTCTTTGTCAATGATATGGCAAACGTCATCATCGTCGATGTTGCAGGTGCATCTGAATGTGTCGGTGATGTCGTCTGCAATCTCTTCGAGGGTTGGAGGGAAGTCGGTGACTCGCACTTCTCTCGCTACTCCGATGTAGATAATGTTTTGGCTGTCTTCCTGGAAGTATTCGTTATCCAAGTTGTCCCATTGGCGTTTTGCGAAATAAAGCAAATCGTCGATGGAGTCGAATGTGTCGGCAAAACAACGCTCCTTGCAGAGTCCAAAGCCGTACTTGATTTCTTCTTTCATGGTTATCTTTCTTTGATTAAACGGATCAGTTCTTCCTGCTCTTTTCTGCGGCGTTCGGCACAAAATTTACAATTGCCTTTGTGCGCCATGCCGTAGCCATAACATATATATTCACAACTATCAATCACGACAACTCGTGGTCCGTTAGCCCTTTCGCTTAATTTAAGAGAGCCATCGGGATTCGTAGGAACACACCCGGCCATAATGATGACCATAAGTGCCAATAGAATTAGTTTTTTCATGGTTATTTCTTTTTCCAATTACGTTTCATCCATTTTTCATTGTCTTTCTTCCTTCGTCTAATATCTGAAAGCCTGGCCTTTTCTTCATCGGCAAAAGTTTCAAGTTGAATCTTGGCGCGAAGCAATTCATTCATCTTTTCAAGATCATCCGATGTAGGTGTTTGCGCATAGTCTGAAATCAATTCAGCCAGCGTTTTCACTGCAGATGTCGCATCTTTGAGTTTCTCAGGGTCAATAACCACAACGTTCTCTTTGATGGACCCAATAATACTACTGACCTTTTCAACCGCTCCGGCGGGACATACAACCACCAGCGCTTTGCATTTTTCAAAGGCTTCTTCCAGAAGGCTGAGTCCGATCGTATCTATGTTGGCTGTCATTTTAACCGCATCTTTTTCACTCTGTTACTAATTCTTTTGCCTTGAAGTTGTAAATCGGTCTAATCACATTCTCTATGACAACCGTATCTTTGATACATTCCATGATTTCCGATGCCTGTTTGTACACCATTGGAGCCTCGTCGATGGTTTCTTTGCATACAGATGTTGAATAGATGCCGTTCATCGACTCCTGGAAATCTGCCATTGAGAGCGTTTCGATTGCTTTTTTGCGAGACATCAGACGACCTGCGCCATGAGGAGCGGAATACAACCAGTCAATATTTCCCTTTCCTCTGCAAATCAGCGACCCGTCGCGCATGTTCATGGGAATGATCAGTTTCTCGTGGTTCAAAGCGCTCACGGCTCCCTTTCGCAGAATGTTGTGTTGGATGTCGATGTAGTTGTGGATGGTTGACCATTGGAAGTGTACATCGAGATTGAGCGCCGTGCAGATGGAGTATGACATTTGGACTCTGTTCAGGTCCGCATATCGCTGGCAAACGCCCATGTCAAACAAATAGTTCTTCAAATCATCGCCTTCCAAATATGCAAGCTCATTATCTACCTTTCCTCGTCTTCGTTTTTCCTCTTGAAGAACGGTCTGGATTTCTCGCTGCCTACCCTCGGACTTCAGCTGCTCGATCAACTGCTTTTCATGCAAAGTGTTTCCCTTGCAGTAGTTTATGGCAATGTTCTGATAGTATTTGCATACGCGGACGCCAAGATTACGGCTTCCGGAATGAATGACAAGATATTTGTTCGACTCGTCGTCAACAGCAACTTCGATAAAATGGTTCCCACCACCAAGGGTTCCTATGGATCGTTCCGCAATGTCAACATCCACCACATCCCTGCAGTGCATTTGCATCAGTGAATCGCGCAAATTCACATGCTTTTCATCGTGAATGTTGAATCCGGATGGGACTTTCTCATGTATCACATCGTCAAGTTTTTGCAGGTCTATGTCGGCCTTGCCAAGTTCAGTCACGAGCATTCCGCACCCGATATCCACTCCAACCGTGTTCGGTACGATGCGGTCGCGTATTGCTATCACGGTTCCTATGGTGCATCCGGCGCCAGCGTGTACATCGGGCATGATGCGTATTTCGCAATCTTTGTAGGCGTCGCTCTCAGACAGTTTGACAATCTGCTGCTTTGCGGTTTCCTCCACTGTTTTTGCGTAGATTTTTACATTGTCTTTCATGACTGCTATTTTGTTCCAGTAAATTCCTTGTTTTTCATGTTGCACTTGTTCCAGATATCATCGGGAACCACAATCGAGTTTCCGCTAAACAGCATTCTTCGACAAGCCTCACGTTCGCAATAGTATTCCACTGCTTTCTTGTTGGTTGAGTTGCTTTTTAGGTTGTAGATGAACAACGCGGAATCAACAATGGATTTGATAGATACCTTCTTGTTGATCTCGTTTCCTTTGCTATCCCATGTCCCCTTGCAAAGAAGGTATTCCGTCAAGACATCATCGAGCGATATTTCCCGATAGTCTTTAATCTTCGGATCGGCGAAGAACATGCTTTCCTTGATCATGATTATATCTATTTTGTGATTTAGTCGATGTATTCGTAATGCACGATGTAATCGAATGTGCCATCGTGATTGTCTCGAAGTTGAAACCATCCTCCGCAAACAATATCCATCATTTCATCGAAGCTGATTCCTTTTCTGCGATATTTCTCGAAGTAAACGTCATGCTCATTTCTTGCATGTTTCAGATTTGTCAAACAATACGTGAGCAGTTGTTGTTCGTCAGGTTCATCTACCACAAGATGCCAATGATAGATGTGGTCGGCGTAGGGCTTTTTCTGGACCCCGTTGTCAAGCATTTTGATGTCTAAGATTTTCATATCTTAAAGTTTTACTTCTCTTGCGATTTATTGAATAGTGATTTGTTTTCTGGCAACTGGTCCCAACAGTGCTTATTGATGATCGGCTGGCAGATTTCGAGTACTCTGGTCACTTTGTCGAGATCAAACCAATCGTCTGTCCTCACTCCGGATTCCATGTCAATCCAGAAGTCGCCAGGAACATTTTCAAACAGGTAATCGAGTTTGTCGGCTATGTTATCTGGATTGATCCCTCCTGCATAGCCAACCTTTACATTCGTTTTCAGTATCTCAATAGGCGTATCTATTCCACGGCCACCGCTGGCATCAAGAAGCATCGAATACCCATACCGATCAAGGAATCCATATCTTTTGAGCGTATTGATAAATACATCTATTTCTTTCGAATTACGCTGTTGTATGATAAGTTCCTGATTTGGGAACATTTTATGTGCTACTCTTTCGGGATTATCTTTTCTGCTGGATATATTCAACTGGACTCTATTGAACATACCAAGGGATCCGTGAACGAGTTTGTTAATTTCATACCATCTTCCAATTGCTGCGTCATGAGCAGCTTTACCGCATAGATGTAATGAAAGATGCAAATTGTTGTCTTTTAATTTGTCTTTTATCCACATCGAGGGGTATCTATTCCCGTTTTCAAACCACTTATAACTCGTTAGCACGCCAAATTCGGCGATTGGGTAGGCTTGCTGGATTTCACGCAGACGGTCAATATCTGTCCTTTCGTCAATTCCGGTGAATGTAATGTGTTTAAGTCTCATGGTTTCTTTAATATCAGATTATCTAAACAATTCTTCAAAGTCGATTTCTTGACGGTCAAGGCATGTCTCTTTGAGAAACACGGTTTCTTTGCCATACTCATGATAATCTACAGCGAGATACCTGGCGAACACAAACCCATTTGACAGAAGCCGTTTCGCATCGTCAATCGAATACCAATGGAGCAAGTCATCCCTGTTGGAACAGGAAGAAAACCAGTCTTTACCATCCTGCTTGTATCTCCAGTCGTAGCCCATCGGCAACGTCTTTGTTTTGCACTCGTCACCAAGGGAACCGATGCCGCACTCGAAACACCATTCTCCTTTTCCATTGTACCAAAGGCCGCTTGAATTATCTTTGTATTCCAAACGATAGAGCCATTTTGGTTTTTTCGCCTGCTGCTTTGGGGTGAAGAATTGGCAATTTCCGATCGGCGTTCTTTTTGATACACAGCGTCCAGTTGGCTTGCAGACTGTTTTGGGCGGTATGGGAATTATTTCGCAATCACCACAATGGACCGCTTCCGTTTTTGCTGGACTATCCAATTTTCCATTTTGAGCCAGCACCCCCATAAAAAGAGCTGCCGCTGCCGCTTGATAATATTGCTTAATTCCCATACTCAAAAAGTCTTGTGTTTTTCAATCATTTCATAAACATACATCGCCACCAAAGTTCCGACGAAATTTGTTGTAGCCTGTACCGTTATTGCTATCCACGAATCATTGTTTTATAATTTATTAGTGGGTTAATTGTTTAATAACTCTTCTTCAAATTTGATATAGTCAAAATCCGGGTCGTATTTCTTGATTTCACTGGCCAAGGCACGGCGAATGCGCCTATGCTCGTTCAGTTCGCGGTATCTTCTTCCTTCAAGCTCACTAAGGTTATGCTGTGACTCGTGGTAGAGTTCACTCATGGCCTTATATTGTTTTTGGAGGTCGAAGTACGCGCCTTCCTGTCCCTTTGCCTTGATCTCCATTTCGAGTTTCAACTCCAGTTGGCGCTCGCGCTCAAAGGCGTTGTTGGCGCGTTGGCGCCAGCCGCACATGTTGTAGTAGAATTTCTCACCAAGGCCGAGGCGGTCATCGGAGTATTTCTCCTTGTGCAGCAAGGGCGCTTTCTTGACGGTTTCAAGGCCGCTGTCGCTGACATAGACCAGGCCAGCGTACCGAGGAATGTCATCGACGGAAACCAAGCCCTCTGGAACGGCGTAATAGAAATAGTTCGGCATCTTGTGGTTGGCGATGAAATACCTCTTGTTGTACGTCTCGCAGTATTTCTCCCATGCCTCAAGGGTGGCAAAACGTTTCTTGTTGCACTCGTAGTACTCCCAGAACTCGGGCATGTGCTTCTCTCCGGTGAACGGCGAATCCAGAAGGAAATGCTTCTTTGGCTTGTGCTTAAAATCGTTCTTGAAGTCCTGGCGGCTGATCTTGATTTCGAACTCGTAGATGTAGCCGGAGCGGGTTTCAAGCAGCTTGTCGCTTTCCCATCCGAACACATACAGGCCGTCAATGTCGTACTTGATGGTGCTGTATGCGAGGAAGCCGGACAGCCTCTTCTGCATGTAAGCCTCGTCGTATTTCTTGATGTCTGCTATCATTTTCTTTCTAAATCCCATGTTTCTGTTTGTGTGCGGCTATCATCCGCTCCCATTTCTCTTCGTACATCTTGGTTATCCATCCGAGGTATGGGTCGAGTTTGAACTCCAGTATAACCTTTCCGTTCTGTTTTCTCACCGTTCCCGTCTGCCTGGCACGTGACTCGATGTACCTGTCAATTACGCCGTTGAGATAGTACTCCTCGCACCTGATTTCGTCAAGCAGCTTCTTTCTGTCGATTTCCTCGGCGGTTGGCTTGCGGCTCATGGATTACATCTTCAGTCCTTGTGCCGTTGGGTCGATGACATCGCCGGTTCCGGGGTCTTTGCTATGCGGGTATGGATCCTCTTCATTGAGGCGTTTCAGGTCCATGCCGAGCCACATAACAGCCTCTTGGAGCCTGGTGACGGCTAAGCTCGTTTCCCTGCACGATGGCAGTTGCTTGACTTCTTGGATTTTACCGTCGAGGTCTTTTCTGAGTTGCTTGATGGCAACGATTTCTTCTGTTCTTTCCATAGTGAATGATTTATTTGTTAATTACAGGTTCTTTCTCCTTGCATACTCGCAGATTAGCAGTGAGTCGCACTTGTTGTTGTCGAGCGTCCTGCATCTTTCATTTTTTCTCAGGTCAATGTCTGGGAAGAGGCGCTTTGCCGTGTTGAACGAGGTCTGCTTGGTGTTGACTTCCTTTTTCGTCTGCTCAACGTCTTTAACTTTGACTTTTTTGTAGTCAAAAACCTTGTCTTGGTTGATCCAAACTTCATTCTGCCATGTCTTTGGCTGAACGAGTTGGTATGGTATTCCCATGGCTATGAGCAAGCCTTTCAACAAGCCGTTGATTTCGCCGAAAGAGAATGTTGCCTTTGCGGAAGATCCGAATATGCTGTGAACTTCCTCCATTACGGCGAACAGGTCTCTGGTTTCGTGAAGCGTGTGCAGTTTCAGCGCAAGGGCACGAAAGTCGCATCCGTCAAGCGGGATGAACTCAAAGCGACCGTCCTCGTGACGGATGGTGATGAACCCTTCTTTGCCGGGATCAATTGCGAGGTATGTTCTCATTATACTATCTGTTTAGTTGGTTTACTGCGTTTCTTTCTTATTGTTCCATTGGTATAGACAAGCCTTTCCACTCCATTGAGTTTGTCGAACTTCTCGATGGTCAGCCTGCCGAAATCGTCGGGGTTGATGTCAACGTTGTCGAGCGTGCGGAGATACCAGCCGTTGCAGGCCACGGTAGCGCCGGAACATGCGTAGTGTACAGCCGAGGTCTTTACATTCAGCATTTTAGCCGCGTAGGTCTGGCTGGAGAAAACGCTGCGCAGGCGCCGCTTCTCGATGTCGAACGCTGCAACCTTACTTGGCGTCCTGCTGACCGTCATCTTCCATCATCTGTTTTATCACATCGGCGGGGAAGCGATCCTTGGCCAACCTGAACAGCGCCGTGTCTGACACGGCGAAGCCGTTCGAGAACAGGTCGTTAAGCCTCTCGTTGATGTGACCCAAAAACTGGTGGTCCGCAAAACAGATGAACATGTAGATGAACTCTACTTCAATTAGGAGGTTTCCATCCCTGTCGAGAATGCACACTTCGTCATCCTTGATGGAATAGACTTGCTGCATCGCTTGGATTGGCGGGTCGTACTGCGACAGGAAGTCGGCTGGTTTTAGGTCGCTGCCGATGGACCGAAGATACGACGATGCGTTGAAATACATCAAGCCGTTGTCATTTAAAACCCCGAAGAGCATTCCGGGGAACTCAGGGAAGCTCTGCTCTTTGCATACGATGTCGAAAGGCTTCCCCGGGACGGTGATTCGCATTATGTCACATACGTTTTGTTTTGATGACTGTGCAAAGATACGCCAAACATTCCCATGTTAAGATAAAAACACGAAGTTGTTTGCTGCTATTTTCATAAGTCATTGAATGTCATTAAGATAAAAGAATATACACTCAATATGTAAACGTAAACCGATATTCCAAAAACGACACGGCAACAAACATTTGAAGCCCTCCGAAGCTATTACCGAAAAAAGGCTGTTATATGACAAGCAACGGAGTAGAGACATCGGACGAAAAATTCAACATAGAGCTTCTTGAGGCCATCTTCAAGACCTCGAAGAAAACAATACAGGAATATGTCAGGGAACTTGACCGCTACAACCGGTTCAAGTCCATCCAGCACGTGGCGGGGACGTCGGGCACGGTCATGGACGATCGTGGCAGGCTGATGGACCTGTACGACGCCTGCGTCCAGCAGGACGCGCATCTGGCGAGTGTCATCGAGACGCTGGAGTCGCAGATCATCGGCGAACGCTACATGCTTTGCAGGATCAACGAGAAAGGCAAGTTCATCAAGGACGTGAAAGCGACGGAGAAAGTCCAGGGCTCGCAGTTCGACAAACTTATCCGTGGCATCATGGAAGCCAAGCTGTACGGCTACACCGCCTTCGAGATCCTTCCCGAAATCGACAAGAGGACCGGCAAACTCAAGGCCATCAACACCATCGAGCGCCGCAACGTCCTCGCCGACCAGCGCCGCATCGTGCAAAGGCAGGGCATCTGGCTCCCCGGATGGAACTTCGACGATCCACAGTACGAGGACAACTACGTGCTGGTCAACAGCGGCTCGCTCGGTCTGTTCTCCGCTACAACGCCTTTGATTCTCGCAAAGAAGTTCACGCTGGCCAACTACGTGAACTTCTCGCACACATACGGCCAGCCCATCATCCACGGCAAAACCGTATCGGAGGAAACCACCGACCGCAAGAGGCTGGCCAACGACATCGCATCGGCGGCGCAGAACAAGGTCATCGTCACTGGATTGCAGGACGAGGTTGACATCAAGACGTTCACCATGTCGAACTCCGAGCGGATTTTCACCGGACTGATGGAGATTGTTGACAAGGACGTTTCCAACCTCATTGTCGGATCGGAGTCGATGGCCGGCGCCACCATGTCATACGTCGGCGCGACCAAGGCCCACCAGGACGTGTTCCGCGACAGGGTTGAGGCATACCGCCGCTATATCGAGAACGTGATGAACGAGGAGATAGTTCCCCGTCTTGTCGGCATGGGCTACATCGAGGACGGCCTGGTGTTCAAGTACGCCAAGCGCCTTGAAATGAACGACCAGGACCAGATCAACCTCTACGACTTCCTCACCGACAAATACGAGATCAGCGCCGACGAGATTGAAAAGACGTTCGGCGTCGTGGTCGGCAAGCAGATCAATCTGCAATCCGGAAGCAACGGCGGTGGAGGCGGCGCCGCAGGCACCGACGACCGCCTGGTGATGTCCGACGAGGAATATTATAAGAGGTATGGCCACCGCAGAGGGGAACCTTCAAATTTTTACCGGGGGAGGCGGTAAACGCGGCGCACCGTGTCCCTGACCTGCAAGGAGCAAAAGACAACGAGCCGACCGACGATGACCTTGACAAGGAGGCGTATGCCGCTTTGCTGGCCATATTCGAGGCTTTCGTAAAGGGATTGGGCGAAGAGATCACCCTCGACGAACTCATTGAGAAGCTTGCGGCCCTGCGTGCCAAATTCGGCATCGACGCGGCCCTAAGTGGATTTGAGATAGATTGGGAAACAGCAATTGGATTGCTCAATTCCGAAGAGGCGGAACTCACAGACGAGGAAAAGAAGCGCCGCGACGTGCTGATGGCCGCTTTCGAGAACATCGTGGACTTCGCCGTTGCGGAGGAGTACCAGGTAATGGAAAGCATGGAGGACGCGCACGACGGCTTCGGCTGGGGCATGGACTTGGAGGAAGGCGAGCTTGACGGCATGACTGAGGTCTTCGAGAAGTACAACCTCAACTATATGGTGACGGAGAACGGCGACATCGCCCACGCCATGCACATCGCCTTGGGCATCTACCTTCTGTCCGGTGAAACCATGCTCACCTACCGCACGCAGATGGACGATCGCGTTCGCCCGTGGCACATGCAGTACGAGGGCTATTCCGTCCCCAAGGCGATATTCCCAGAATGGCTGATACCGCCCATCGAGCACGGCTGCCGCTGCTTCCTTGAGGAGGAGGCCATCTACGGCAGGATGAACGTCAAGGGCGCGGTGTTCAACATCCCGAAGATGCCGGAATGGTTCAACCCGACATTCAAGGAAAGCGTGGCATTCGGCGGCAGGATATTCTCCGACGAACACCCGTATTTCTCTGTTGACGATGCCGACGTGGAGAAACTGAACGCCATGTCGAAAAGGATATTGGAGGGCCTGCTGAATGCCTAAGAGGATTACACCGGAAGCGATGTTGGTGCAATGGCAGCTTCTCAGGCACATGTTCGATGTCGGACTGTGGAACTTCGAGGTCAAGGCAGGCCAGATTGCCGAATCCGGTTTCAAGGCGTCGTTCGCGGAAAAGCGGTTCCATGACAGGAACAGTTCGTCGTGGCCACTCCGTAAGAAAACGCCCGTTCCATTCCATCCGATACTCAACGAGACGGGGACGCTGAAGAACTCCATCACATTCAAGGCCCCTGGGATGTTCCAAGTCGGCGACAAGCATAAGAAGCAAAGAGTGAAGGTTTTTACAGACCCGAAGAAATTCAACACTGCGGCCCGTCACCCAGGCTTCTGCTATGCAGCCGTACATAACTCGCCAACCAGCAAGGGCTTCCGATGGGGGCGTGCAGCCGGCATAGCGCAGCGTCAGTTCATGGGTAATTCAAGCATCATCGAAGAACAGATTCGCGACATGGCGAAGCCAACGATTTTCATGGGATTCCCAGGAGTCCACGGTGTACCTAAAATAATATTAAAGTAATGATTGTCGAAAAGAACAAAACCCAGCAGAACACAGGGGAATCTGTGAGCGGCGCGACGGAAATCACGCAGGTGAACCCCATGACCCAGGCGTACAACGCCGTCAGGGAGATCCTTGAAACCATCAAGGAAGACCCGAACGACCCCGACAGCCCGCAGTACTTCAAGACCATCAAGATCGACAACGGGCAGCTATCCAGGATAAAGAACAACAAATGGAACAAGGAATACTCCATCGCGTTCCCCGCCATATTCATCCACTTCATCGACGTCAACTTCCTTGTCGGCCAGTCGAACATCGCCGAGGGCAAGGGGGTCATGAGGATCCACTACGTGCTTAACAGGCTGAACAACAGCGACGATGTGGTCGAGACCGAGATCTTCGAAATGTTCTCCCGCATCAACGCCGCCATCCAGGACCAGAAGATGAAGTACCCAGCACTGAGCAGGCGGTTCCAGCTTGCCTATTGGGACCAGCCCCTTTCGTTCGACGACGGCCTCCAGCAGCTTTGGATAGACTACGACATCTGGTTCACCGACTACACGGCGCAATCGGACCGCAACTACGTGGAAACGCACATCGTCATACCGCCGTTCACAGACCACAGCGACCAGGAGGAGGAGAACAGGAACGGCCACGAGGACCACAAGGACCCGACTTTCGACGAGCAGTCGGGCTTCGTCATTCCGGAATAATCCGAAAAAAAAATTCACCGAGAAAAAAACCTTTTCCAACCCAGGAACCTATTGCAGTAAAAACACAACGGCATAAAACGCCAATGGATACAAAGAATCTGAAACACATCGTCGGGTCTTACGAGCAGGGGAAGCCTGCCGTGATCCGTTTTTTCGGCCCTGTTGACTACTGGAACTGCTACGACTTCAACGCCGAGTTCCTTTGGCTCCAGGAATACGTCAAACCATCGAAGATCATCGTCGCCGTCAACTCCGAGGGCGGTTCCGTCATCTACGGGATGAGCGTCTTTTCAATCATCAACAGCTGCCCGATTGAGACCGAGTGCGTCATCGAGGGCATCGCCGCCTCGATGGGCTCCATCATCTGGTCCGCAGGGAAGCGGCTCTACATGCACGACTATTCGCTGCTGATGATCCACAACCCGTTCATCGAGGACGCAGACGACGACGAGGACACCAAGCGCACCATCGAGGTCTTCCGCAAGCAGATCGAGACGGTTTACACCAAGCGCTTCGGACTGAGCGAGGAAAAGGTCCGCGACATCATGGAAGGCAAGGAGAACCTTGACGGGACCTATTTCACCGCGCAGGAGGCGGTTGACGCCGGAATCATCCCGCAGTCGCATGTCATCGACACCGAGAAAGCCGTGACGGACAAAATCGCCGACGTGCTGGCCGAGGCCAAGCAGGAAGGCAAGAAGATCCAGGTGAGGGAAATGTTCACCTCAATCGCGGCAGAAATCAGCAACGACAAACTTATTGCGAAGCTTGACACTATTCAAGAAAGCAAACCACAACAAGACAATACCAAACACATCAATCAACAACCTCAAACACAACAAGTAATGAACGAAAAGGATTTTCAGAAAATCATGGCCAAGTTGGGTCTGACCATCGAGGCCACGACTGTTGACGTCTCGGCCAAGGTTGATGAGCTTCTGAGCGCGAAGAACGAGCTGACTGCCCTGCAGTCGAAGTACTCCGATCTCGAAATCAAGTTCACCGGCAAGGAAACCGAAGTCAACAACCTGAAGGGCGAACTCGCAACCGCCAAGGCTGAATTGAAGAAATACAAGGATGCCGAGGCTGCCGCCCTGAAAGCCGAAATCGAAGCCGTCGTCGATGCCGCCATCGCCGACAAGAAGATCTCAGCCGAGTCCAAGGAAACCTGGATCAAGATGGCAGAGACCAACTTCGAGACGGTCAAGGCCACTCTCAACTCCATCGAGGGCCGCAAGGTCATCAGCGAGGAGATTGCCAAAGACCCGAAGAACATCGAGCACGCCAACGACGCGATGACCGAAGCCGAGAAGCAGATTCAGGCCGAAGTGACCAAGGTCGTGGGCGAGAACTTTGAACTCAAGAAATTCTAACCTAAAAAACATCTGACGAATGCCTACTATCAATTATGCTGGTAACAGCTACGCCGGCGAGGTTCTTGAGGACCTGTTGGTCTATACCGCGCAAGGCAACGACACTTACAAGGAGGGTCTGATCCACGTCGAGCCCGGCATCCAGAAGAAGAAGACTCTTCCGCATGTCACTCTTGGTAAGATCATCCAGGACAACCAGCCGACTCCTACTTCCACCCACGGCAGCAATTCGAGCGGCGACATGAACCAGTACAGCTTCTCGGAGCGCTATCTGGAACCGGAAGAATTCATGGTCTATCTTGAGTTCAACCCCCGCGACTTCGAGGACTACTGGAAACCCTTCCAACCGAACGGCAAACTGATCTTCCGCGAACTCGATCCCAAGGTGCAGGCCACCATGCTTCACCTGCTCATCGACCGCAAGGACCAGTACATCGGCGACGCTATCTGGGCTTCCCGCAAGGGCGGCTACAGTTCTTCGTTCATCTCCAGCGAGAACGATGACGTTCATCTTGGCGGTGACTCCGACGCAGGCCCGATGAAGTACTTCGACGGCGCCCTGATGCGTGTCATCAACAACCACCTCGCCTTCCTCGCCGCTTCACCCAGCGACGCGGAGAAGAACGAGAAGGCCACCGGCCGTTTCATCATTGCCGGCAACACCGCCATCGACACCGGTGCGAAGGTCGAGGCCGCGCTGAACGCCATGCACAAGAAGTGCCCGAAGAACATCCGCAAGAACAAGAACGTGTGCTACGTCATGGGCTACGAAGCCTGGGATCTGTACGACACCTACTTGACCTCCAAGGATGTGAAGTACACCGAGAACGCCGACGAGAACAAGGCCCGCTACAAAGGCCACCGCATTGTCGTCATCAACGGCATCCCGGAGAACACCATCTTCCTCGGCAAGTTCACCCGTGACATGAACTCGAACCTCTGGATGGGCGTTGACTACGCCACCGACGAGGAATCCATCAAGGTAGAACCCCTGCAGGCCAACTCCGAATTGTACTTCTTCCAGATGCGCATGAAGATGGACGTCAACTTCGTCCGTCCTTCGGAGGTCGTGGTTTGGACCACCTACCACAAGAACGTCCTCGCCCTGAGCGCCAGCACCGCCAGCGTCGCCCAAGGCGCAAGCACCACCGTCACCGTGTCTGCCGCCAACGGCCAATGCACCGTGGCTTCTTCCGATGCCAAGCTCACCGCTTCCATCGACGGAACGACCATCACCATTGCCGCCGCTGCCGACTGCACGACCGGTAGCAAGACCGTCACCGTGACCGACGTCTATGGCGACACCGCCGAGATCACCGTCACCGTGACCGCCTAAGCGACAAGTTGACACAAACCTGACAACGGGGGCGGGCGCTCAAAAACCGAACGCCCCCTTGTCTTAAAAAACAAAGCAAGTATGGCCAAGAAAAAAACAGAGACACCAAAGACAAAAAAGGAAAAAACCACCAAGGGGAAGGCTGAGGCCGAAGAGACCAAGGCCGAGACCATGGTGGAGAATCCCGAAGAAGAACCCAAAGAGGATGAAACTCCCGCCCCTCAAGAGACTCCAGAGGAGAATCCAGCGGACAATCCAGGCGAGGAACAAGAGGAACAGGAAAACGATGAATCCACCAAGGGGAAGGCTGAGGCCGAAGAGACCAAGGCCGAGACCCCAAAGCCGGCCTCTCCGAAAGTTGAGGCCGTCGAAAAGGACATCCCGAAGGAGATTCTTGGAGTCCTCAAGGCGTTCGACGACATGGAGTATCTGTATATCGGAAAAGGCGGCGGCATCTTCCGCAACGGCACGCCGGAGTGCGTGAGGGGCAAAGCCGTGCTGTACAAGAACCCTTATTTCAAAAACGAAAAAACTGAACAATAATGTTAGGTGGAGTATTTATGACCGACACTGACGGTAACATTGGAGCCGAGGTTTCCAACAACACCGAAAAGATCTGCGGTCTGTTATTTGACATTTCCGGCCAGCAGAACTTCTGGACTACGGGCTATCCGGCAACGGTGGCCAACGTCCTGAAGGACACCGTGGTCGAATTCAACACCATGCAGGACGCCATCGACGCCGGCATCATCCCCTACGATGCGCTGACCGACTCCACGAGCAACTTCCTGCACGGCATCCCGTACTATCACATCAGACACTTCTTCGAGGCTGCAGGTGGCTCCGGCCGCTTGTTCGTGATGTTCGCCGACTGTTCCCTGAACTTCAACGCCATCATCGACATGCAGAAAGCCGCCCACGGCGTCATCAACCAAATCGGCGTGTGGACCGAAAAGAGCCTTTGGACCCATATCGACCCAGCCGCCGCCAGCTACGCCGTGCAGCTCGTAGGTGATCTGAACACCATCGCCACCACCCTGGCGAACGACTACTACGCTCCCGTGAGCATCCTCCTGAACGCCAACAGCGCGAAGGTGCAGGGCGCCACGACCATCACCTACGACTACGATGAGGTCAGCAATCCTTCGGGCAGCCCGAAAGAGCAAGGCTGGTACAAATCGGACGGCAACGACGGTTATGTCGAGGCAACCGAGACAACCGTGGCAAGCGGCACCACCTACTACACCCGTAGTGTGGCAAGCACCACCACGGCTTACGAGAGCACCGTGGACCTCACCAAGATCCCGACCTGCATCATCGACAAGCGCTATGTCTCTGTCCTGCTTGGTCAGGGCGTTGACAGCGACGTCCAACTCATGCAGGGCGCTCTCGCCTCTGTCACACCCGTCGGCAACGTCGGAGCGGCCCTCGGCCTGCTTTCCGTCGCTTCCGTGGCCGAGTCCATCGGCTGGGTGGAGCAGTTCGACGTGGTGAGCCTGTTCCCGGACATCCAACTCGGTTTCGGCGACGCTACTATTGTCTCGAGCAAGATCACCAACGGCACCAGCTTCGACTCGCTGTCGAAGGCCCAGATCGACACGCTCGACGACAAGGGCTACATCTTCCTCTGCCGCTATCCGGCCTACGAGGGGCATGTGTTCTTCAGCAGCGACCAGACCTGCTCCAACGGCGACTACCGCCGCATCGCCCTCAACCGCGCCATCAACAAGTCCCGCAGGGGCGTGAGAACGGCACTGTTGAAGTACGTCAACTCGCCAATCAAGGTCGATCCGACAACCGGCCAACTCTCGGCACTGCAAATCTCTGTGTTCAGGAACGCCGTCAGCGAACCCCTTGAACTCATGGCTAACGCTAACGAGATCAGCGGCATCGGCTCGATTAACATCCCGGCGAACCAGAACATCTTGAAAAACGACAGACTTAACCTTTCCTACTTCCTTGTTCCAATCGGCCTGGCCAAGGAGATCAAGGTCGAGGAGGGTTTCGTCCTCAAACAACAGTAATAAGGAGGAATTGAAATGACAATCAATGGAGTTGCATACAACTGGACGATGCTTCAAATGGTCATCCCCGGCCTTGGTATTAACAACCCGGACGATTCGATCTTGCTTGGCGTTTCTGCGCTGAAGTACGAAAAAAGCCGCGAGATCAAGAAAAACTACGGAAGCGGAGGCAACCTTTCGAGCCGTGGATTCGGAAACAAGGTCTGCACCGCAAGCATTACCATGGACCTCAACACGCAGTTGAAGCTGCGTAACGCTGTTGGCTCTTTGCTGGACCTCGGCCAGTTCGACATTCACGTCAGCTTTGCCAACCCGATTGTGGATTTCGCCGCCAACGCCGGTTCAAACCCGAATGTTGACGGGAGTGACGACTGGGACACAAAGACTGTCGTGATCAAGGGCTGCGTTTTCAACAAGGACGCGATGGAGAGCCAAAACGATGATGACAACATCACCACGGAATTTGACCTGAACCCGCTTGATATCGAAATATCATAATAAAGGTTTTCTTTGGATTCGTGTTATAATGCGAAGTGGTTGGATGGTGTGTCGGAAACGACACACCATCATTTTTTTTCACTCGCTGCAAACCTTTTTAAAAACCACGGACTATTTAGAGCGCACTTTAACCACTTTTAATACAATCACAACATGGAAAAAGAAGAAATCATCATCGAAGGTCTGACCCCTGAAATCGAGGAGCAGATCGCCAACAAAGTCAACGAACTCAAGGCCGCCAATCCCAAGGACCGCATCTTCCCAATCGCAGTCGAAGGTGATGTGGACTACGGTGAGAAGCCGGTGTATGTCGGCTATTTCAAGCAGCCGTCGTTCCCAATCTTCAGCAAATACCTCGCCGCGTCTCAGAAAGACCAGGCCATCGCCATGCGCTCGTTGGCCCGAGACTGCTTCCTTGACGGCGACAAGGAGCTGATCGACAACGACTCGCTGTTCCTGTTCGGTCTGATGGGCCAGCTTAGCGAAATCATCAAGATCCGCCAGGGCAAGCTTGTAAATTTATCAAAAGCCGGGAAGTAGGCAAGGGGGATTATTTCAGGCAAAGACTAATCCTGATAAGGCACTATTTTCCGGGTGTTGACATGGGTGCTCTCGATGACGAGAGTTTCGCCGAACTCAGCAACGATGCTGAGTGGCTGCATTCGCAGCAGCTTGCGCTGACGCAGGCAGGCATCATTAATTCAGCTTTAACCCAGAAGAAATCCCCTTAGCCAAGGCCGAGGGGATTCTTTTTTCAAAAACAAACAAAATGCGGCTGCAGAAGCTATTGAAGAATATAAAAAGAGACTGAAATGGCCGAGTTTTTCGATGTACAATATAACATAAATGTAGTTTCGCAGCCCGCCGTGACTGCTATCAACAGTTTTGTCAGAGCCACAGAACAACTCACAAAGGCCACGGGGAATCTTATGAAATTCAAAGAGTCTCTTGCGCAGCTTGAGACTCTTGGAACAACAAAAATTCCGCTTAGGATTGATGCAAGCCAAGCATTGAAAAAGCTCCAGCAGGTCGAGAATAAGATAAATGAAATCAAGAACAGAGCCGCATCGTCAATCAAGATTAACGTCACAGGAGGTGTCACGGGATCAGGTGGAAAAGGGACAGCAAAGACACGAAACGTAGTTACACCAGCACCTACGCAATCAAGACAGCGATTGCCAAAACCTCAACCAATACCACAACCAATAAAGACAGCAAAACAACAGCAGCCAACTCAAGGCGCTGGCGGCAGAATGCGACCTGGGATTATCCCATCCAATCTACGGTATGAGGTTTTGGGTCCAACACGTATAGGAAATGTCGCCATGTTGGATATGTTCAAGGGCATGGGGCTTATGTACGGAATCTCCGCTATTGGTTCTGGTGTGAGAGATATTCTATCCACATCTGCAGAATACCAGAATGTTATGCAAACCGCAAAGAACATTCTGAAAACGAATTATAAAGGAGGTGGATTTGAGGCAAACTTCGCTGAAATGGAGCGTATCGCAAGACAAGTTGGTGTTGAAACGAAGTTCACCGCCCCGGAGGTTGCCGACGCCGTGAAGTTCCTTGCTATGGCAGGACTTGACATCAACGCCATATCCAAGTCGATCAGGCCAATTGCTGATATCGCCCTTATCGGTGACACTGACTTGGGCACCACCGCCGACGTGATGACCAACATCATGACCGCATACGGAATCAAGCCGGAGGATATGCGCAAGACCGCCGACGTGATGACAAGGACGTTCACCATGTCGAATACAACGCTGATGGAATTGGCAGAATCATTCAAGATGGCTGGCTCCATGCTGCATTTGGCCAACGTTCCATTTGAGACAGCTGCTGCGGCTTTCGGTGTGCTCGGTGATGCGGGTATCAAAGCGACAATGGCTGGTACGACCATGCGAACGATCATGAACAACCTTCGCAACCCAACAAAAGGCCAAAAGTCGTATTGGGAAACACTCGGGATACGGCGCTTTGATGAATTCGGCAACCTTAGGGAGATCAACGAGATATTTGCCGACCTAAATAGGTTGAACGGAAGTGATGAACGGTCGAAAGAGGCGAAGAGGAGATATGAAGAACTTCAAAAGAAATACGAGCCAAAGCTGGATGGGTTGACAGAAGGTAGTGCAGAATACAATAAGGTACTTGCCCAATACGACCAGGAAAGCGAGGCGATCAGAAGGCAGTTCGGAGGTGTTGACGTGTTCCGCCTGTTCCGTTTAACAGCGGCATCCGGCGCCGGTGTACTCATGAGTCAAGTTGAAAAGTGGAACAAGATAATTGAAGAGAACTTCCTTTCCGATGGCCTTTCCCAGAAACTTGCCGATGAAAAGAAAAATCAAATTGTCGGATTGTGGGCGCAATTGAAATCCGCATTCCAGGAGCAGGGCCTTCAAATCTTTGAGGAGAATGAGGGCAAACTGCGCTCTTACCTCGATAGTGCAATCAATTGGGTTAAAAGCGCTGAATTCAAAAACATTTTGAAATCTATCATAGACCTTGTTGAGACACTTGCGAATCAACTGAAAAAGTTCACAGGATGGGTGATTACATTATATGACAGATTCAAGCCTCTGGTCAAGTTGTTCCTTACTTTCCAGCTTCCTTTGAAGATGATGACCACCGTTCTTGGTTCTGCTCTTCAAGTTTTCTATTCGTTCGCCTACTCGCTTTCTCCATTTGCAAGAGCATTGACAAGTGCAACATTCCTCCAGAGAAGGACTGGTTTGTACGGATATGTTAATGCTTATGGCGCAGCTGGTATGCAAGCCGCCGGCGGCCAGGTGGCACAAACCTATGGATTAGGTCCGATGTTGGGTTGGTATGCCAGTCGGAAAAATCCGGAAATGTACACAAGGCTGATGGAAAACGGAGGCAATGCGAAGATGGCTATGAGGATGGATCCGAGATATAATATAATGAATACCTCTGCCAACCTCCCGCTTTACAAGCAATATAAAGAACTCGAAAAGAGAAATAATTATGCAAATAGGTTACAGGCAAGAGGAATGGCTTTCGGGATTGGTGGTTTTCTTGCCGGATCATATTTTGGTTCTGCCGTAGCTCCAGAATCTGATTGGGCTCCGGTTATAGGAGGAGCCGCTGGATCACTTGGTGCTGCTGCATTATCCGCATCATCAATTCCTTACGCTGGATGGATTGCGGCGGCTGTAATTGCTGCAGCCGCTGGAACCGCGTGGATCATTAAATACACAAGGGAGTGTAGAGAGGCCCGGGCTGCTGTTGATGAATGGGCAGACAGCTTGGGGAAATTGGACGTACAGTCGATGCGGATAGATAATGCAACAGACTACTTTATCGCATCGGCAAGAATTCGCATGGCCTATATAGATGATGAGACGAGAAAGATCAACGAACAGACGATAGCGTGGAAGAAATGGTACAACGCCATGAACGGGGTTCAGGACGAAGAGCCGTCATCTAAAGACTATATGCTTAATGTACCAGGATTCAAGGAATTATCAAATCAGTTCAAAGAATCTCCCAAAACAACAAGAAATGAAATTCAAGAGAAGCTTAAAGAAAACGGTTTATATGAATCATTAAATAACGAAGCGCGTTCTTTGTTTGGACGAACGGCTCGTGAGTATTCGTTTGGGGATTTACTTGATTTTGCGTGGAGAAATGAATACGGCAACGCTACAACCCAAGAATTTCTTGATCCGCTTGCCACGGTCAATGGCGTGTATCTTGCATCCCAGGCACAAAACTACTTCGGGAATCTTCCTAATGGATTTATATATGATTTTCAAAACGCACTCGCCAACATTACGGATGAAAGCGAGATCAATGCCGCTATCAATGGACTGAGAAACAAATACCTCAAACCTGCTGGTGATTTTTTCAGTTATACAGAAGAGGCAAATGCTGATTATGAAGCTTTGAGCGGAATTCATGAGCTAAACAAGCTCTTAAGATATCCAACATACTACACTACATTCAAACATTTCTTTGACGAAAAGATAAACGAACTAACAACAGATGCACAGAATAAGCTTCAAGACCCGTCAATTGTTTGGAAAAACGCTGTGTCTGAATTATTCCCAGGTATAAGCAATCCTGAGGACTTTTTCGGTTTTACTAAAACATCAGTTGACCAATGGATTGCAGGATTGGGTCCAGAATACAAAGAGAAAGCATTACAAACTGCGTTCCAAGGATTGGTTGAGAAGTTTAATAATGCTTCGTCTTTCGACAGGTTACAATTGCTCCCGTTACTCAATAGAAAAATTTGGGAGGATTTCGGTGCAGACTTACAAAACATCAGCGGTGGTTTCTATCCTTATTTAGAAAACGACCATCCTTACGGAGAAGATGTTGAATGGAATAGCGAGAAAGGCTATTTCTTGAAGAACGGTATTCCTTACGATCCAACAAGCAACTGGATATATAAACCACATCAATTGCTCAATAACGAGTTAAGGATTCCTTTTGTTGATCCGCAGTGGAACAGTAATGAGTTTCAATTCCAAAACAGCCCACTCTATTATCCATCAGGTCTTTCCTATTACCAGACCGACCAAGATGGTTTCAGACCAAGCGGTAGAACCCAAACGGCACGCGCGGAAAACCATTACCACATAAGCCTCCATTTCGACAATGCAGTGAGGATTGAAAACATGAACGGTTCGGACCTTACAAGCGAGGAGGGTGCCACGTTCATCGCTCAGGTCGTCAGGGACACCATCGGCAATGCAGTCGAGACTTTCAACCCGAATGAATTGACAGTTTAAACGAAACAAAAATAACATGAATATACTTAGCAACATAGCGAACGGTGCATGGAACAATGTCAAGATGATGGTTGTCAAGGCTGGCACATATCAACTGTCAAGGGCATTGACCGCAGACACGGAAGAGTTGGTGATGTACGGCAGTAGCACAGGGCATCATACAGCTCTTGCATTGAAGCGCGTTGGGTACAGCGTTGCAGAATACCTCAGCCTATCTACGGCAAGTAGCCTGTATAAGCACTATAGAGAGCTTGAGGATTTCAATGCTGCAATGAAAGAGCGGGAAAATATCAAAACACTCATAGAGAACAGAATTAAAAGAAGCGATGATGCCTACGGACATGTAAATATCGAAGGTCTTGGCGATGTCGTTGCAACGGATATCAATGGAAAGAAAGTTCCCGAAGCATTGATTCTTTACTACAAAGGCGAGCGTGACATTATGGTTTCAAAAAATACGCTCAATGGAATCGGTCCAGAAGATATGAAAATGACAAAATACGTCTATTTCATCGACACTGCGGCAGAAGTCGTAATGGGCACGGCAAAGAATATTGTCAAGACGCAGGTGCAAGGCAGGGACTACACAAGAAAAGAACTTGTATCAGGTGGCGACCTTAATTTCAGCATTAATGGCGAGGCTGCGACCGACATCCCAGACATGTATCCAGAGAACGAGGTACAAAAACTGATTAGCATAGCGGAATATGGAGGCATCGTCAATGTCAACAACCTTATTTTCGGACAGTTCAATGTCAACAAAATACTAATCACCGACTTCCACCTTGAGAAACAACAGTGCAAAAACATCCAGCCATACACCATGTCATGTGTTGCCATTGAGCCAGATACAGATGTAGTGGTGGCGTCTGACACCATCGACCTTATCAACTATAACATACAGAAGCAGAACCGCAACACATTCGATGACATTGCTCTTGTGCTGAAAGAAACGGGTCGTCTAACAGGGCTTGACTATAGCCTTGCAGATTTGATTAGATCAATAGGAGGAGGTGCGATATGATGACATCCAATCCAGACCAGCCGAGCTTCAAGATCCTGATATGCCTTATCAGGATTTGGGATGCCGATGTCAACGATTTGATGACTATTCCGAATGAAGTTGACACCATCACCGAGGTCAAGTCCATTGAAATCTCTGAGTCGTTCGAAAACATTGTTGACACGGCAAAAGTCAAGTTCCCAAAGGGAACGGTGCTGAGAAAGACTCTTGACGAAATCAATGCCAAAGAAGATGTCAAGAAGGTAGATGTTTCGATGTCTGACACCGGTGTCGTGCATGTGATTAAGTCGCAAGCAAAGATAGCTGAGGTGGCCGATTTCTCCGTTGGCCGTCGCATACAAATCAAACTCGGTTATACGGAGGATCCAGCCATTGCTTCACTTACCAAGTCAAGGGATGGGCGTAAGACCATCTACAACAGTACCGAGGCGAGGAATAAGTACGAAGAAGCCATGAATTACGTTTTTGAAGGCTACATCACACAATGCGGCCTCGAAGAACCCATTGAGATTAAATGCGAAGACCTGGGTCACATGACCAAGAAAGTCATGTGTCCGTACATCGGGAGTGTCAGCAAAAGCACTGTAAACGATTTCCTGTCTTCTGATGGACGATACAAGCTTTTGGAGGACACAGGGCTTGCTTTGTACAGCAAAACAAAGAACGCAAACGTCAACGTCGGGAAGTTCAGCAGCGACAAGAATATGACCGTCTATGAGTTGCTTTCTTCGTGGGCGAAGAACAAACTATACTCATTCACAGTGATTGACGATAGCAACAAGCCATGTGTGGCCTGTGCCAAATCATACCTGACCAATGCAGGCGAGGATTCGGTCATCAACGTAATGAATAAAGATGGTGACATTCCGGAGATTGACTTCGGCTACCATGTGGCCAACAATGGACTGGCGTTATCGAGGATTGATCCTTTGTTCCTTGCTGTAAGAGCGACCGGCACTGATTCCAACGGGAAACAACTTCACATGGTTGTCATGCTCAACCCGGAGAATACCAACGAATACCGTGTCATCAATGAGAGCGGTCTTAGCAAGAAGGAAAAGAAAGCAGGGAAAATCAACACCAAGGTTGATCTCAAACAGTACACCGTGGTCCAATTCCATTCAGACACGGACAAAGTGACGAGAGACCAACTGAAGAAAGAAGCCATTGAGTATTTCGAGAGTTACAACAAAAACGGCCTGGAGGGGTCGCTGACTTTATTTGGTGATTTCGGGAATATTTCAGCAAAACTCAACGAGCCATACCTGAACACCTACGGGAAAGGGTTCCTTTATACTGGCGGCAAGGTACGGCTTAATGACCAAAGGCAACCGGCAAAGAACGGCGTCTATCTCGTAGGCGAGGTTATCACTCGCTTCGGCACTGAAGGATATCGCAAGATCATCAAACTTCCATACTGCTTATCACTCGATTCAGAGAACAACGGATGAAGGAACATGGCACAAATAGAAAACACGAACCAGGCGTAGGCGGAGAGAATGCGCTGAGGGAGGCAATACGCAAGATCGCATTGCAGAATATTGCCGATCCTAATAGCGGAGCTGTTTACGGTGCCCGTAGGATATCCGGCTACGTCGCAAAGGTGAACGACGACCTTACCGTTGACGTGCAGGAATACCTCGAAGAAGCCGACTTCAAAGGAGAGAAGATTGGCTATCACGAGGGCGTGTACCTTAGTGCCGTCCAGTCCAATCCGAACGGCTATGTCATCGTTCCGAAACTTTATTCCGAAGTGGTGATAGTCAAGGACCCGGTGACAAAGACCGAATATGTGTCGATGTACTCCCATGTCGATGTCATCCAACTTGAATCGAGCGACACCGTGACCATCGGCGTTGTCGAGCGCGAAGACCTGGATTTGGATAGCGACGATTCACCGGACGTTGACGAACTCGAAGCAACCGGCCTTTCCGGAAAAACGACATACTCCAAGGACAGCGTGAAAACCGAGGTCATCGACGAAGATAACGAGAAGGATTCCTTTGTCGAAGTCAAGGCCGATTCGGTGGATATGTCCGTCAGTGACGGCGACGAAAGCACTGTTCATATCGACAAGGACAAGATAGAGCTTGAACGAGGCGGCTCCAAGACCACCATGGAAGATGACAACACTACAATCAAGAATGGAATCAGGGAAATAAAGGTTACAAGCAGTGTTGTTTACCTCGGAAGTGACTCTGGAACAAGCCATGCGGTGCTCGGCGAGGAACTGGCCGATATCCTTATGGATATTCTTGGTTATTGCGCCGGCATCAAGACAACGACGTTGCTTGGTCCTCAGCCTCCGCTGAATGTACCGCAGTTCATCGCTCTGAAGGCTAAGATAACAGCTTGGAAGGCGTCAACGAGCAAGTTCCTAACCAAAAAAGTGGAGGTACAGAAATAATGGCACTACCAGTATTAAATCCGGCCATAGCGAACTTGGACCCCGATTCGTCGCTGTACGCTCTGTACACCCGTTACTACGAGAACAGGGTGAACGCCAACAGCGTGGATTCCCCAGACCTTACGCCCACCAGTGAGGAAGTGCTGGAGAACGGCGACCTCACGGATGCCTATTATACCAGGGTAAACGCGGCGATGGCTTCTTACAAGGAAATCCTGCTGAGAAACACGTCCTATGCCGACGCCCTTGCTGTGCTGCTATCCATCGGCGGTGGAGGCGGCGGTGGCAGTCCTGTTATGGATGGATACGTCGCTCGTATCGGCGACAATATGCTTGGCCTGCTGCAAGCCAAATACGGATTCGAGGCCGGTTATGCCGACACCAAGATATTCGACACCACTATCATCACCGAAAACGAGGGTACGGACAATGAAGCCGATGTCAACGTGGCGCATGTCTATGGAAGGCTGCTGGTTGACGAAAACCTTGATGTCACAGGTAAAATTATAGTCGGCAACGATGGGTTGTTTTTTGGTGCGAACCAGACACTCTACAAAGACAACTCCGGCAAGATAGTCCTTAAAGGCACGAATATCAAACTTGACGGCGCCATTGTCGCAACTGGAAACATCACCCGTGGCGACATTGTGATTGCCAGCAACTCCATCTACAACGGCAACAACGTTTATTACCATGCCGGCAATTCAAACATCGCAACCGTTGACTGGACTGCGAAAGACCTTATTGTCGCTGGCGATGCCGTTATCACTGGAGATTCGCTCTTTGGCGGCTTTCTGAGTGCCTTGAACGGCTTTTCCATTGGTGCTGACAATACAGCGCTGCTGCAATCCGTCGTGGTCACGGAGAGTGACGTGGTGGTTGACAAATACATCAACCTGAAATCATTCGTCAGCCTCGACAACGGCACCGGACTGAAATACAACGGCCATCCCATACTCAAAGCCTACGTCGGATCAGATAGCAACCCACGTGTTGACTTCGGTGCGCCAGGCATGAAGCTTTATCTTGGAGCGCCCGATGGCACCACCGCCACCAGCCGCATCATCCTTCAGGCTCCGATATACAACTACGACAACACCTACCGCATCATATCGCAGTACGGCGACGGCAACTTCCCGAATTCATTCTCCGCAGGTTGCGCCAACAGCGGCCCGACGGTCATGCAGACATACTACACCAGTGCAAGCGACTGCGGCGTGGTATTCCTGAAAAACATCAGGCTTGGAAGCTCCAACGGGCCAATCCTTTCCACCGACTCATACGAGAAGCAAGCCGTCGTGACGTTGCCGCATGTGCATGTGGTAAGCAGCACAAACACCACGGAGCACCTTCCGGTGAAGATGTATTTCGACGATACGGATTCCGTCTTTGCCGACCAGTCGCTTTCGTGGTCCGCAAGCCTCAACATCGACCTCGACAACGCCAATGCCGAGTTCTTCTCATTCAAGAAACCCGTTGAGGCCCCATTCTTTTCCATCGAAGGAAGCACCTACAAAACCAAACTCGGTGAGAACGTCCTATTCTTTGCCGACGGCGTGTTCCTTGAAGGTGTGAACGGCGGCATCTACCATTCCGGCAATGCCACTTTCTCGGCAAGCATCGGTTCGACGGCGTTTGCCAGCGGCTTCGCCGGTTACGGATGGGCTGTGATGTCGAACTTGCTTTACGGAGGCTATGAGGCGACGTTCGACACGTTGACGGTGCGCAAGAAAATGAGAGTCTATGAGCTGGAGGTGCAGAAGATCACGGCCACCAACGGCTCGCTATGGGTAAGTGATGCCTGTTCAGGCGATTCAGTAACGGAATTAGTGTAATATGAGTGTATTCAGCTATAAACGGTTCAAGGTACTGCTCAATGCAGACTCGAAGAAAGTCCAGGGATTGAGGACCGGCGACATTGTGCGCCGCCAGTACTTCGACGGCACCAACGTCATTTACTCCCTAATGGCCGTTCTGGACTACGGCAAGGATGAAACTACTCAGCAGCCGTATTTCATCGGTGCATTGTTGGAAGGTGACGAGCCAGAGACGGGGCAGATCCTCGACTTCGTGAGGATAACGAGTTTGATGGATACCGACCGGAGCGGTGCGCTTTACCTCACGGCGTCGGATTCAATGTCGCCATACATGGATGTCATCGACGGCATTGGACGCAACTTCTCGTTCTGCTGGCCAGTCAACATCGGCAACACCGCCTCCGTTGACCCGACTACGCAATATGTCGTAAAAGGGAGTACCCTGGTAACGGCAGAGTACATAGATTCAATGGATGATTGCAGGAGGATCCTGCATCTGACCAGAAACAGTACGTCATCATCCGACCCAATCGGCATCGAGCAGCAGTTTTACAAGTTTGTGTCGAACCCTCAGCGCATCCTTGTCTCGTACCGGATCAAAGGAAGCAGCAGCTTCACGGCACATGCTTCACTCATGTATATCAACGGGACCAATACGGACGGCTCCGTCGATGTGGACGTCACTACCGAATGGCAGTATAAGTTCCATGCCATCACCGTGGATTACAGCGGAAGGCACTTGCGTAAGTTTTTGCTTACCATTGATTCGCTTGCAGAAGATGACGAGGTTTGGATTTCCGACCTGAACATCATCCTGCAATCCAGTCTGACTTCATTCAACGAAGCCAGCAAGGTACGTGTAGGCCGTCTCGACGGCGTGAGCGACGAGGTGTTTGGCCGTCTTGACGGCTATGGTTCTTACCTGCAGAAACTTTACGCATCGGGATCGGCTCATATCAGCGGCACATTGACCGCCGGTGACGAGAACGGTTTCGGAGCCACGTTCTACGCCGGAAAGATACACCGCAATGTCTTGATCAACTCCCTTGACTGCAACTGGACCAACGCCATCACCATCAACACCACCACGGCCAACCCGACGGGTGTAGGCAAGGTCTATGACCTCAACATGTCAAAGACGCTCATCGTGCAGTCGAGGGAATGGCTGAACACCAAGATCGGAAAGAAATACACCTTCTCTTTCTGGGGACTCCCGAAGAAAGCGGTGCAGATTGCGGTGCAGCAGAATGGATTTGCGGTCGGGGTAATCAACATCCCTTATGCCGACGTGCATGGCTGGCATAGATACCACCTCACATTCGACTTGCTGGAACCGTCCGGTGCCAGTGAGACATTGCAGTTGACCTTCATCCCGACATTCTCAACGCAATCTGTTGACACCATCACCGGTGAATCGAGTTCCGTGGTTGACATAGACAGCATTCTGTTCTCTGCTCCACAACTCGAATCTGGGAAAGAGGTTACGCAATACCAGCCCACCGACGCAACGCTGAACTACACCGAGGACTATGGTGCTTGGTTCTCAAGAGGTGGCATTGGCGGCACCATCCAAAACCCTCTGCTGAAACTCAATTACGACGGCAACGGCGGCATCAAAGCCCGCAACAACGCCTTTGTACTGAACAACGACGGCAGCGGCCATTTGGCAAAGGCTCAAATCTCATGGGACGAAGAAGGCAATGTCACCTTCGGCGGCAAAGTAACCCTTACATGGGATAACCTCGATGACGATGTGCAGGACAACCTCTACAACAAGTCCATCCGCATCCTTGGAGGCGACACTTTTACGTTGGTTGGCGACCTGTCGGGAAGTACGGTGTTCTCACCTGAAAGCATTGAGTTGACCATCAGTGAGACAAACATGCAGTCAACATCGAGCCAGCGGGCCTGGTATTATCTGTCCGGCAATACCTGGGTACAAATCCAGGGAGAAAATGGCTTGACGCTGGAAGTGGAGCCCGATGATGACATTTGGATGAACAAAAACATCGTAACTGTCAAAGCTCAGGTCACTATCGACGATCATGTGTATGCGGACACGATCACGTTGCGAAAGGAGTTTCTTGTTGGCTATTCGGTGGAGATTGTCTCTTCGATGGGCGACACGTTCATGAATGGCGAGTGCAGCACCGTATTGACCGCCAATGTCTATTACCAAGGCTTGCTTGTTGACCCCGAATATGTTGCCGAGAACTTCACCTTCTTCTGGCGCAAGTACAAAATCACCGACGAACTGGTGGAAGAGGATGACTGGTGGCAGACCATCTACGACGAGGAAAACAACGTCGTGCAGGAGTTTATCGACCGCACCCAGCAGGCCATCACCCTGAACTGCCCGATAGACGGCAGCGACATGTACACCTGTGAATTGCAAATCGGCTCGGGATTCGCCTTCAGCTTCCCGGCTGTGCTATAACAACCCTAAAAATAAACATTATGCTGGATTTTGGAAACAAGATAGAAAACGAAGGCGCAACCCCGCAGGGAAGGCTGTCGGCTGGCGAGTTCAACACCCTTGTCAGTGCCGTAAACCAACTCATGACCAGTATCGCGCATCTGCATGAGACTTCTGCTGTGCCTGGATGCTTTGCGTTGGATTACGACAACACGACGAGAAAGATAAAGCTCAATTACACGCGGTCCGGCGAGACAACGACACTGGCGTCCATCGACGCAGACGATTTCGTCGTTGGCGGCTCACTGACGCAGGCGGCCTATTCCGATACTGACGGACAAGGCACGTCGGGCGACTACCTCATGCTTGAGTTTTCGACCGGAGATCTTATCTACATCAACCTGACACCAATCGTAGGAGCCGCCTTGACAACCATCCAGGCAAGGCTCGCCGCACTTGAAGGAAAGTTCGAGCAATCCACCGAGGAGGATATCGAACTAATGATTGAGAACGAGACCTGGACCCCTGGTGTCATTTACTATACGGTGGAGGACTAACGGATGCTTGTAATCAACGGTAAACGTATCGCGTCGATGATGATTAACGGAAAGATGATTTCCACCAAGTATCTTGACGGCGATCTTATTTGGCAACTCAACAACGCCTTGTCAGCGTGGTTCCGTTCCGACGGATACTTCCGCAGCGAGGCGTGGTAACATATTATTCACCAACAAAATCAACCTATGGCAAAGAAAATAACTATCGAAGGAAGCGATATCCTTAGCGCACTAACCGAAGCATGGGGTGGTGTAAACAATACCGGAGCAACCGTTACCGTACACGGGACCGAAGTGCCTGCTGGTGCCGAATGGGGCATAAACCGAGGTGAAATCGAGAGATTCATCAAGGAACAGTTTGGTCTCAAAGCCGGTGTGTTCAGGTGGTACAAACCGAACGACTCCAACTATTACAGCCTCGTCGTGTTCGCAAAGGCGGCAGACGCTACCGCATGGGACGCAGACCACAGTTTGACCAATTACATCCAAACCATCCAACTTCCAATCAGCACCATTGCAACCGACTCCTACATCTGCCGTCTTGCAGCAGACAAGAGCACGAGCAACGCCTATGTGGTGAAGAACGGCGACAGCTTTGGCGTCAACCTGCGTTACCAGTCGGTGTTCGTTGAAGGCGCGACAAGCACCTCCAGCAACTACTCGGCTGACGGTGTTATCACCATCGAGCGCAGTGTCAACGCTGGATCATCCTGGGTGCAGGTGGCGCGTCTTGGAGGGCAGACCTCGCTCGATCCATCCGCAGAGACGTTCCCCATCGCAATCGACCTGGGCGAATATCTTGTTGCGAGCATGAACAACCGTTTCCGCATCCGTGCTTCGTACCAATACACGTCTGAGGGTGTGACAAAGACCAGCTATTCTTCGTATGTCACATTCAACGTTTCATCGGTAAACCTCGCCCTGTCGATGGCAACCGATTGGGCGGTGCCGATCATCGCCAACGCTTCGACGTCGCAGATGGCCCTGAATTTCACCCTTTACGGAGCAGTCCAGAAGTATCTGACCATCAAGGTTGACGGAACGACCTTCATCGACGCGACCCCCTACGACGCAAGCGTCAACAGCGAACAGACCGGCAACATAGCAATCACCGACTCTACAAAGGCCATCTTCACCCATGGCGTGCATGAAGTCCAAGCTTTCCTTACCTGCTCCAACGGAAGCGGCGGGACACTGACCTCCGATGTCATGGTCTATCACTTGATGGTTGTCAACAGCTCCACCACCGGAGCGGACCTGACACAGCCGCATTTGCTTCTTCAGGAGATCGCAACGCTTGTTGACAACTTCGTCCAGTCAAGGATTTGCAAGTATGCCGTATATCACCCGGACGGCGACGATATCGACCTGTCGCTTATCATCTGCTCTTCGGCCCAAAACTACATCACCAATCCGTCAACGGAGTATTTCCGTGCCGAGAAAACGGCTGAGAGCGGGGAACAATACAACCTCGACGCCACTTTGGAAATCGAGGACCAGGCCGGCAACACTCTCAACTCGTACTTGCAGGTATTGAGGCACGATGGCAGCACCACGACCAACTTCCTGTATGAGACAACAGGCGCGGCCTATCAGTCCATCCCCGTTGACAACACCGCCGGCTATGCACCGACCGCAGGAACGACATTCTACCTCAACCCGAAGCTTCGCAACAACAGCGAGGTAAACCCGGAGCGCATCTTGAACGCTGCCAATGCCAATGCCGAAGTTACCTCCACGTGGGAACACTTCAAGCTTGGTCAGCAAGACGGATGGCTGTTGGACTCTGAGGGTAACAAGATGTTGCGTGTGCCGGCTGGCTGCAACCTCGGTATCAGCCTGAATCCTTTCGCCCAATTCCTGTCAACGCCAAACAGCGGCATGACGATGGACTTCGACATCAAGGTCAGCAACGTGACCAACGAGGACGATCCCATCCTGAGAATCTGCGAGGCCAGCGGACAGAACTTCATCGGGCTTCGTCTGAAACCCATGAGAGGAACGATGACCACAGCCTCACACACGACGGAAAGCACCAGCGACTTCTCGTGGCAAGAGGATGAACGTACCCATATCTCCATCAACATCCACAACGCGGTCGCCCCAAACAGTGCCAACGACGGCTTGACCTCGGACGGCACCACACCGACCGGAACGCTTGCCCTTGTGAGGGTGCTAATCAACGGCGTCATCAACCGCGAATTTGTGTTCTCCACCACAAGCGCCACGGAGTTCTGCACAGCAGCGCTTTCCAACGGCGGCATCATCATCGGCCAGGAAGGTGCCGATATCGACATTTACGGCATCCGTATCTGGGCGTCGCAGCAGCTATCCGCAAGAAACGTCGTACAGAACTATATCGCCACCATCCCGTCGGCAGCCGAGAAGGAAAGAGTGAAGAAAGAAAACGACATCATCGAAAGCGGCGTTGTCAACGCTGAGAAGGTGAAGGCCCTCGGTAAGAACGTGCTTATCTGGCACGGTGCCGAGATTTGGCACGGCGCATCATCTACCCAAAACGGTTGGTGGGAGTTCTACCAATACGATGCAGACGGCCAGCTTATTCCGGAACTGAGTGGCACCATAGGAAAGGCCACTGCAAGCCTGCCGTCTAAAGGCCAGGGTACGACGGCCAAGACCTACTACTACTGGAACATCCAGACGAAGATCAGCGACCTCACGACGCTTATCAACGTGCCGATTGCCGACCTGCATAGCAGCATCACCTTGACGATGCTCACCTCAGAGCAGCTTGCGGCATACAAGGCAGCCAACGAAGGCGCTGCAGATTGGGAGGCCGCTGCCTACCTCAAGGGCGGCAACCTCGGAAAGAACTTCCCGCTGGCCAGCGAAAGCGCCCAAGTCTATGAAGTGACTGAGATTGACGGCGTGAACAACGTGAAGGTGCCCGATGGATGGATTGACGGCAACGGCAAATACCGTGGTGTCGGCTATACCATCGTCAATGGCGCTCCTTTGGCCCAGAAGCTCGTGTTGAAGATCAACTACGCATCTTCGATGCAGTCGCACATCATCGGCGTGAACAAGCTCTACAACGACCTCCATAGGGCCTATTGCGGAGCCAACGCCCTGCAAGCTTCAACACCTGGCGCTGTGGTGGCAAAACACCTCGAACCGTTCCTGTTCTTCACCCAGGCCAGCGACAACGCCGCACCGGTGTACCGTGGACCTGGCGCATGGGGCCCCGGTAAGATGGATAAGCCCACTTGGGGATATGTCAAGAGCGCATTCCCGAACTTCGCCATGTTTGAGGGAGCGGACAACAACAAGGAGTTGACCGATATGCGCGTGCCGTTCGACAACACAGTGCATGGCGGCGACACCTACCCGAAAGTGTACTACCACCCGGAGAACGAATGCTACATGTACAGGGTTGACTCTGGCTTGCAGCATTCGCAGAAGTGCATCGACTTCGACGGCGGCAAGACAACGGATGTTTCTCAGACCGACGCCACGCATCTTTACACAGGTGAATATCCTCATGAAAACCTTGAGAATTATCTCAAGGCCGCATGGAACTTCCTGTTCCTACACAATCCCCGTATCAAGCCGTTCATCACCAGCGGAGGTACGCTCGGTTCGTTCAGCGACTTCGCTTCCAGCGATGCGGCACAGGACACCGGCAACAAGTACTGGTGCTCCGACTATAAGCTGTACCGCTATGACTTCGCAGACGGCGCCTGGGTCAATGCCGGCCTGTGGAACGGCACCTCCTATGACGAGGTTAATCTCCTCGACTCTTCGGCTGAGAGCGGGACGCTGGCATACGCCACGTACACCGCATGGAACGCCCTTACGAGCAACCAGAAGGCCGACTACGAGGGTTATGTGAACAAGGCGTTTATCTCTGGTATTGTCTCTCATGCGAAAGCCAACATCGGCAACTACTTCGTGGTGAATTCATTGAAGTTCCACTATGCTTTCGAGAACCATTTCATCGCCGGAACCGACAACTGTAGTAAAAACACTTACTACGTGCTTGTCCCGACCGGCGGCAGCATGGGGGCATGGACCGACTGGAAGTTTGAGCTTCACCAAGACGACGTAGATACCGTTCTCGCCACCGACAACAGCGGATTGCAGACCAAGCCGTACTACATCGACCGTATGCACCCCTATGCAGAGGATGACGTGAACGAGACGGATTCGCTCTACGAAGGGACTAACAACGTCCTGTTCAACCTGTGTGAGGAAATGTGGGAGGATTCGCTGGAAATCAGCGACACCCTGAGAAGCATCCTTAGTTCGATGTCTGGTCTGACAGGTGGAACTGGCAGTGCGGTAAGCGACGGCATGAACGGCGTATGGAAGGCCCTCAACCGCTATATCTTCGACGTTCAGCGTTACATCCCAGCCATGGCCTACAATGAGGCTGCAAGGATCCGTTACGAGTTCCCGAAGCTGATGAACTACACCAGCGACCAGAGACAGGTTGACCCGATCGAACAGTCCATGGGCGACCAACTCCAGGCAGAACTTCAATGGATGAAGCGCCGTCTGGTTTACATGGCCTCTTATGCAGCCTTCGGCGAGTTCGCCCCTGCAACGACGGTGAACACCGGCATCAGCGACCTTTCTCAGTCGTTCGCCATGGTTATGGCTGCGCTGCCAAATAGCACTACGCAGACGTCGCAATACACATTCCGGCTGGTCCCTCACCAGTGGATCTATCCCACTGCAGCCATGGCCCAAAGTAGCATCAACCCGCACGTCAGGGTGGCTCCAGGCGCCGCCAACATGCCAAACGGCTACTTCGAGATTGTCTTGAGTCCTACGGCACGAAGCGATGACGGTATCACCATCTACGGCATCAACTATTACCGCAGCATCGGCAACATCGGCAACAACTGTTTCAACCCGGCTGGCACGCTGACCCTCAACGGCAAGCGCCTGACGGAATTCAAGGCCGAGCCATCGACGTACTATTCCACCACTGTTGGCGGCAACAGTATTACCGCTGAGGCATGGCGGCAACTATCCGACACGGAGAAAGCCAACTACCTCCCTGCGTTCCGTTGCTCAGGTGTCAATGTCGGTTCTGCCACGAGAATCGCAAACCTGTCGTTCAACGGCTGCTCTTCGGTGGGTGGCAATACCATCGACATCGGAGGCTTGTCAAGGGCTGCATCAATCGACTTGCGCTATACCGACATCCTTTCCGTCGCACTGCCTCAGACACCGACGCTGACCACGCTGAAACTTCCGGCAAAGCTTACGACGCTATCCATCATGAACTGCGGCTCGCTGGAAACCGTCTCGGTGCAGGGCTTTACTTCGATGACCAGCATGACGGTCAAGGGCTGCCCCCTGCTTTCAACGGCTACCCGTGCCTTGGTGCTGAGTCTGCACGATGGAGGGGCGGCTGTCACCAACATCGAGATAGACAACATCAACTGGCAGGCGCAGACCATCGACGGAGAAACAATGCGCTGGCTGCTTGACGTCGGCGACGCTGGATCGTGCAAGCTTTCTGGTCGAATAGAAATGGCTTCGACTTCAGCAACGCCGTCGGGCCGTCTCTACTACGATGATGTGGCGCGTCTTATCAGGCGTTATGGCAACATCTATGACTCCACTATAGCCGTCACCGACAATGCGCTGTATGTGAACTTCGCCACCACCGCCGTCACAGCGGCTATGTTGGCCATCGAAGGACGAAAGTACATCAATCCTTCGGAGTTGACCGACAAAACCATTGTCAACGGCAATATCACCGGCGGTTACTACAACGACCTGCAGCTTTTGGTCAACGGCACCGGCAACAATGTCGCTGCTGTGCAGAAGTCCGATGGAACGTGGACCCCGAATGTCAAGTGGACCATCGAGACTACCGGCATGTCATCGTATGCCGCCATCGAGGACATCTATTCGCCCGTCATCCATGTCATCTTGGTAAGCCAGGTTACGATGGTGGTCCGTGCGACACTTACCGACATTAATGGCAATGAGCGTTACGTCGAAAAGACCATCGGTCTATGGCGCCGCGTGCCTCAGGTCGGCGACTTTGCCTGGACTGACGGTGAATTCGATAACGAGGATGATACCTCGAAAGCCCTCGCTGGACTGGTTGTCATGCGGCAGATGTACACCTCAGACGAACAACTGACAACTGATTCCGCTCAGGCAGCATGGTATAAGATATGGGTGTATTCGTTCTGCGGCGGCACAAACGCCAGCGCGAACAACGTCACGATGCTTTCGTCATCCGACGGACAAAGCTCTCAATACGGCGACGTATCGACGCAGTGCTGGGGAATGTACCCCGTGACAGGCGGCAGTTCCGTAGGTCTCGACGATACGAAGTCCAACAGTGTCTATGTTGACGGCTTGCTTGCTGCCATCGCTACCGCAACCGGCAGAAGCGACGTCTTTGATACTCCGTTGAGCAACCTTTCTGGTGACGTATACCTGAGAAAGGATGCGGCTGCAGTGGCCGCGGCGGGCGGCGGTATCGCCATGCAGGATGACACACAACCAGACGGATGGGCCGTGCAGACAGCAAGTTACATGACCAACTTCGACAGCGAAGGCGAGCGCGACAAATTGATGGCCTATGCCGATACGGTGTTGCAAGCCGTGTTGGATTACATGAATATCAGCGACGATGACCTGCCGGATGACTGTAAGGACTCTCTTGGCAACACCCATCCGCAGACTCCACAGGCCCTTGCCGACCTCACTCAGATGTTGGTCCAGTATGCTGCGGACAACGGCGTTTCCAACCCAGCCCGTTATCGTGAGTTCATGTTCTGTGCCGCACGTCTGTGCGATGTGTGGTGCCCTGCAGATGTATCTGCCAACATCATCAACGGCACACGCATCACCGAAGCCCAGCTTGACGATCAGTACAAACGCGGCAAGTGGATGCTGCCGTCATCGGCACTGCTGGCAAGGATCTTCAACTTCCTCGGAAACAGCCGAAGCGGTTACAACACCTCAGCGGCTCCGAGTTCAACCTACGCAAACAATAATGTTGTCGAGGCCAAACTTGCGCTCTTCTCCAATGCTATTGCAAAAGGCAGGACCGTACCTGTGAGTTACAGTAGTAGCCAGTGGAGCGGTACTGAGGGCACTCGCGGCTACGCCAGGTACGTGGGCTTCGGCGGTGGTGGCGCCACCTACAACAGCAAGTACTACGGGGGCGTTGTTCGGCCTGTCGCAGCATTCAAATTTGTTCCATAAGGAACAAGCATTTTACCTCTACGGGTCGCGTCCTTAAAGACGCGGCCCTTGGGTAGAAAAGAAACGAAAAGTAAAGAAAATGAACATGGAAGAAGAGTTCGACGGTGTATTCATTCCGCAGGAAGCGATAGCGGGGAGCAACGCAAAGAAAAAGGAGAGACGCACGCTGCGTCAGCTTCCAATATATCGTGACATGTCGAACTTGAAAAGCATGATCGTTGACCTCTACGACATCTTGCCGAGAAAGATGACGAAGTACGCCGATACGACGTTGGGTACGGCATGTGAGGCGAAGAAATGTATCGGACTCGCAGAAGCGAGCCGGGACAGTGAGGAACGTGCCGACTACCTGAAAACTGCAAGAGTGTTTGTGGAGGATATCATCGACGATGCAACTATCCTGTTCCACAAGAAACGAATCGACAAGAAAAAGGAAAAACAGATAAAGGATCAGGCGCGTAAGGTCGTGGCCCAATGCGTAGCATGGCGCGATTATACCAATGGCCAGGGTGTCTCATAATGAAGGTTTGAAAGAATGATAGTTATGAACAGTGTGTCATATAATCCGATGAATGGGCGGCTGACTGCGGGCGGTCGCTCCCTGCATGAACATCGC